>JAESFJ010000036.1_pt1 | contig 166984 bp, 174 predicted proteins | sample 9266161 | NCBI WGS metagenome assembly JAESFJ01 (sample SAMN14506165, study PRJNA617096) | algae metagenome | isolation source: Calothrix sp. FI2-JRJ7 and co-occurring heterotrophs from granitic desert soil | place: USA: Red Pass Lake area, Fort Irwin, California | collected 2000-06-01 | reverse complement strand
GGTGTGACTCCGGTCGGGCTATGCCCTCCCTTCGTCACACCCCCGCCGCCAAGTCTCATCCTGATTGACGCTGAGTCTCACCTTGATTGTCGCCGCGCACGACTTCTGCCGAAATGGATTGCAATAGAGAGATTGCCCGCCTTAAAAAGACTGCACGTGCGCTGGACGGAGGATTGGGAAGTGAAAGACAGACTTGCTCCGGATGAGACGATCGAGACAATTCTTCCTCATCTGACAGATCCAGACGGTTACGTTCGTCGGGTTTTTGGCAACATGCACCGCCACGAGAAGATCAGAGACCGCCTCGGTGTGAGGATCGGGGTACAGGGCACCGGACAGAAGCCATACTTTAGGATCGTTCTCGACGCGGTAGCTGGTCAGGAAGACCGCGATGATCAGATCATGGGTGCCTACTACGACAACGGCGACCCACTACGAACGTCTGCCAGCACAAACTCCAACTGGAGTACAGCTACGACGTCCTACGCGGACGTCCGGGCCATCTTAGAAAAATGGATGAACCAGCGAAAGCAAGAGCGGTCGACGATAAGGTGAGAGCCGTAGCGGGCCCTCCGGCCCACGAAACTTCTGAAACATCAATGGTATCTGGCTTTTGGTTCGCCAGCTCTGTTCCCGCTGTCTTCCGCCCAGTTGGCGAACCGATCAAGGCAAGCGGTACCTTCATCTGGCGGCGCTGAACGGCCAATCCAACGCAATACCTTGCCCTCACTGTCGATCTCAATCAGTCGACCAAGGCTCTTGAGGTGTTCGGCGATCTGGCTTCGCAGATGGTCTCGCGGTCCGTAGCGCACGCAGATGCGGTTCACGCGAGCGGAGATCTCGGCAGCCTTGTCCTCAGAGACGTCCATTTCACCGAAGAAATAGCAGCCTTCACCAACCGCATACAGCGTAGCGCCCGTCTCCAGGATCTCTTCGACAAAAGCCGCAATCTGATCTTCCCGCATAGCATCCTCCCATCGGCGATTGTACGAGATGCTACTGCCAACTGTCACGCTAGCAGATTTCAGGGGCATCCGACTTATCCGAGGACGCCCTTTCACGAGAGGAAAGCCTTCGTCGGAGTTCCTGCGGATCGAGCACTGCTTTCAATGGCAGCGTGGCGACCCAATCTCCGGCCGCAGTCACGATCTCGATCTCTTGTGAACCGACAGACCCGTCGCCGGCGAGTGCGTCGTCTATCATGTCTTTTGCTGCCTCGACTGCCTCCAGTTCGGCGGCCACATCGTCGTCGAAATCAGCCCCCACGTTGTCAGGTTCAACCCGACCGGCGCTGCGAATGTTGAAAAAATATTTCGCCATGAAAATTCAGCCTTGTATGCTTGAAGCATACCCAACCACATATCTTCAAAAACGTTCCCGAGAACAGACGCGTGAGGCCCACCATGTGCAACCTCTACAACATCACCACGAACCAGGAAGCGATCCGCGCCATAACGCGTGCGATGATCGACCATGTCGGCAATCTGCCGCCCTCGCTCGACGTCTATCCCGACCGTCCCGGCCCCGTGATCCGTGCGACGCCTGAGGGCCGTGAACTCGTGAACCTGACGTGGGGCATGCCCTCGCCGCCATCCGTCACCCAGGGAAAGCCCGATACCGGCGTTACAAACATTCGGAACACCGCTTCACCCCACTGGCGGCGATGGCTTGTCCCGGAGTGGCGCTGTGTCGTCCCCTGGACGGCCTTCTGCGAGTGGGAGGACACGAAGCCGAAGAAGACCAAGCGCTGGTTCGCCATCAATGAGGAAAAGCCCCTCGCCTTCTTCGCCGGTATCTGGGCGTCGTGGCTCGGTGAGCGCGGCGCGATCAAGAACCCGAGGCCGGGCGAGCATCAGCTCTATGGCTTCCTCACCTGCGAGCCGAACGCGATCGTCAAGCCGATCCATCCGAAGGCAATGCCGGTGATCCTGACGACCGAGGAAGAAATCGACCTATGGCTTCAGGCTCCGTGGGCGGAGGCCAAGGACCTGCAGCGGCCATTGCCTGATGATCGACTTATCTTGCTTCCCGCATGAGGGGACTGCAATAAAAGTTGCCCCGCTCGACCTTTCGGGAGCGGGGCTGCGACGGTTTGCCAGGGTCGGTGGCCCTCGATGGTGGTGAACTTGCCGTCGCTGTCTTCAAATTGGAGATCCCGGCAGGACTCGAACCTGCTGCCTGCTGATTAGAAGTCAGCCGCTCTATCCAGATGAGCTACGGGACCGTGTCTGTTATCCCGCAACCGGCACAGAAACCAACGCGCCGTCTTTGTTCACCCCGATGAGAAACTGCTCGCCGGTCACGAGGCTGCGGTAATGCCCGCGCCGTTCAATGCCGCGCCGTTCGGCGATCTGGTCGAGAATGGCGTCAATGTCTTGCGGATCAAATTCATACTTCGGTCTTTCGGTCTGCATGTCCTGGCTCCTCCTGCTAACGGTCCGTTTACCGTGTTCGTCGGCTTGCGTTGCACTCTGGTGATGCCTGAAGTATTATTCGATTCCTGAGGCGTCGTCAATACCTGAGGTATTAAAATGTTGAGTAGCGAGCAGGTTCGGGCAGCTAGAGCGCTGTTGCGTTGGGAACAGAAGCACCTAGCCGATGCGAGCGGGATCTCGCTCCCCTCAATCAAGAGGCTCGAGATTCAGCCAGGTGAGTTAGCTGCGCAGTCGAGGACGGTAGAGGCAATCCAGGCCGCCCTTGAGAATGCTGGAATCGCCTTCATTGCCGACGGAGCCACCAGCAGTGCGGCTGGCCCTGGAGTACGCCTGCGAGATCAGCAGGGATGAAGAAGCTTGAGGATTTCATCGCGGCCACGCGAACCATCCATGATCGCTATGACGCGGGCCGAATGGACCGTGAGATAGTGCGGCAATGGATCTTGGGACTGGGCGACTATCCTTCGCCTTACGGACCGGCTGTGACCGATGCTAAGACATGGTTCAAAAAGAGCGGCGACGGCGTGGAAGCAATTGATCTAAAACGTGCAGACCTAGCTCGCCTGCGCAAGATGTTCGAACCATCTTGACCGATAGAAAACGCGCCATTAGCTTCTAACCACCACCTACCACCACATGAGGAGACGACAGGCTTTCGGCATTCGTGCCGGCGGCGTACGTTTGACCCGTGGTGCCCAAAAATGCTGAAGCTTCTCCGCCGGAAAGACTCTCCAAATTGGTGGATCCGCGGATCCATTCGAGGCATCTCTGTTTGCGAGAGCACTAAGGTCGCCTACCGCGAAAGCGCGGAAATAATCCTGACCATTCGATCCAAAGAAGTTCTGGACGAGAGCCTGTTTGGAAAAAGGATCAATGTTACCTTCGATGAGACAGTAAGATCCTATCTCGATGCCGATGGCTCCCCACGCTTTCTTCGTGTTCTGTGTGAAGAAATTGGCCCTATCCACCTGAGGAAGTTGCGTCAGAACGATTTGGACAACGCGGCGCGCAAGCTTTACCCGACGGCGCAGAGAGCGACGCGCAATCGCCAATGCTACACGCCGTTCATCGCGGTGTGGAACCATGCCGTCAGGAACGGTTGGGCTGAAGCTCGCCAGTGGTCGCGCCCTCGGAAAGCGAAAGGCACCAACAGTCGCAGGCTCGTCGTCCGCAGTGGATCCGCACCAGTGGACTATGAGCGGGCCAGGCAGTTCGTTTCACACATGTCTCCGGCTCCGGCCATGGTGATGACGGCCCTGTTTTTTACTGGCATGCGGCCGATAGAGCTCTTCGCTCTGCGCGCTGCCGACGTGAATATCAAGGGACGATGGATCGTCATAAGTTCGTCGAAGACGGGGGAGCCGCGGGGCGTGCCGATGCATGAGTTCTTGGTGCCACTGTTCGAAGGGTTGATGGAGCGCGGCGGAATTCTGTTTCGTACGCACAAGGGCGAGCCGTATCCGATTCTTGAAGATGCGGGCGGCCAGCTAAAGGGCGCCATTCGGGGAGCGCGCAAGCGGAGCGGCATCGACGACATTAGCCCCTATACGGCACGCCACACGGTCTCGACGCAGCTTGTCATTAACGGGATCCACCCACACCTGAAGGACCAGATCCTCGGGCACGTGGTCGACGACATGAGCAGGCGCTACACCCACGTGCCGCAGGCTCCGCTCACAGAAGCAATCAATACGATCGTGCCGCCGGATGGATGGCCCATGTGGGATCATCCCGTGTCGGATGCACGCAGGTTTGTGAAGTGGGGCCGCAATGCTAACGACTAGCGCCCTATCCGCCCTCCCCGTATTCGCCACCGATCAACAGCTTGCCGTCGCAATCGTCGGCAAGGAGCGCGCAACAGCGTGGGTCAAGACCGTTGTCCCGCAACTTGAGCGCAAAGGCTTTCCGCGTGTGGATCCTCTGCACGAGGGGCGACCCGTGCCGTTGGTCATCAAATTCTATGAGGGCTACTTCGGCGTCACGGCAGGCTTCGGTGTGGCCGATGGCGAGGAGCGTTTGGGACAGTGGAGGAAAAGACGTGGCGATCACAAGACAAAGACTGAAGCGGGCGCTCTTGGGCCTGGCGGATCTGGTTGAACGATATCCGGAGGTGGTGCCGCTACTTGAGCGCCTCGAGCGAGACTGGGACGCAATGTCCAATGCAAAGAACGCGGCTGATCGTGTCAGGGTAAAGCTCGAGCTCACCGATGACTGATCGGATTCCGACGCTTAGAAAACACCTGCTGATGGCAGCAGAACTCGTCCACCGATATCCGGATCTGATGCCGCTACTGGATCGGGTCGAGCGGGAATACGACGCGGCAGTCGCCCACGGCACCACCCTTGCAAGGATCAAGGCTAAGCTGGAGCTCGCCGATGGCGACTGACCCCCGCCTGCTGACGAGAGCTCAAGCAGCAGCGATGTGCGGTATTGCTCTGTCCACGTTCAGTCTATGGATCGCTCGGGGTGTCATGCCGCCCGCCGTTCCTGGCACCCGTCGATGGGACAAGGAGGCTATCGCCGACAAGCTGGACGTGCTGCGGGGCGTGACGGCTGAAGTAGAGGATCCTTACGAAAAGTGGACGCGGGAAAACTCGGAATAAGGGCTTCCCAAGCCACAACCTCGCCGCTACCTTCCCGGCAACACAATGCTGGGGAGCAAACATGCGCAAACTGATTATCGCCGCGGCCGTACTGGCTGTACTGTCTTCTTGTGCCAAGCGCCCGGACGCCATCGTTCCCGTAGATATTCCGATGGCTGTCTATCAGGGACAGAACTGTCAACAGCTCGGCAATGAACTCATCAAAGAGCAGCAGAATTTGGCCGCAGTCTCCAAGGCTCAAAATGAAGCCGCCACAGGCGATGCTGTCGGCGTCTTCCTGATTGGCGTGCCGATGTCGTCAGCCGTCGGTGGGGACAAGGAAGGTCAGGTTGCCGTTGCCAAGGGCAAGGTTCAGGCGATCGAGAACACTTTGAAGAGCAAGGGCTGCAATTGACCATGTCCGCTCCTAAACTCGACTTTGTCTTGTTGACTGTTCTCTCACTACTCGCCGGATGCGAAGCTGTGCCAAAGCCGACTATTTTGGCCGCCACACCGCGAACAGTCACAATACAGAATGTTGGAACGAATACCATCGGAGAGGCCGCGGCTCAGGCGCAGACGCACTGCGCTAAGTTGGGCCGCGATGCCGAATTGGTCCCGGATGGCGTTGCTGATTTCGTGGCTACGTTTAGGTGTACAAATCGGTGACTGACAGATCCGCAGCTATCGCGTTGAAGAGATAGCTGCGCATCCGTGGTCCGTAGAGGGCCGTCGTATGCGATGCCGACGAGCCATTGAGGGGCGTACACGACAATAAGATGTCAGATTTGATGATTGTCACCGTGGCAGAATAGATCACAGAAGAGAACGCGGGCGGGGCTAACAACCTCCGACTCGAAACGGATCGATAGTACGCCCCCAGCTTACTATGGGCCGCCTGCACCCTCCCGCCGCACATGAACCGTTTCCGCCGCCGTTTTCATTGTGTACAACTCACGGTGATCAATGGGGGATATGATGCCGGTCATCAGCAAGAACGACGGATTTCCGATCACACTCAAGGTTCCGGCACAGCGGTTCTCAAAGCGGTTCCACACAGAGGAGGAGGTCTATGTTTGGATCGATAAGGAGATCCTGTTTTGGGAAACGATGAACACCTTTCCTCAGGGCTCTGGCGTTCCTATTGCAAGACAGCATCTTCAGTTCTTGAAGCAATTGAGTTCTGAGATCTTCATCGAGGCGAATGGGCACGGCGCAGCGCACGCCCGGCTAAACTACATCGATGAAAGTGGCGTCCTGCTTTCTGAAGGAAGGCAGGCAAACTTCCTTTCAAGGCTGAAGAAAAACGATCCCACATTATACCCTGGCGCATTCGCCGCCATGGCCTCAACATTGCAGCCGATCAACGCAAGACGCTACACTCAGGGCAACCAAGACCAGTTGCCGTGGGCCCTTTGGTTGTCCGGTCTTGGCGGCATGCTAAAGTTCTTCGAATTCGAGCGATCTGCCGCGTCGGAACGTGAAGAGATCCGCAAACTAGGTGCCAGCTCTCGCGATCTGCTCGAAGAAATTCAGACCAAATCGCGTGAAGTGAGCGAACTGCACGAGACCCACAAGGAGAGACTAGAGATTCTCGGCAAGGTACACGTTGACGCGTTCAAACAAGCTCTAGAGGACTACCGGGCGCAGTTCCAAGACCAGTTGCGGCAATCCAAAGCGAGCATTTTCGAGTTCGAGAATTTGATACATGAGCGGCTGGCCATTGAGGCCCCGACTGCTTTCTGGACAGCGAAAGCAAGATCGCACCGTAACGTCGCCATTCTGTTTGGGCTGATCTTCTTGGTAGCCATAGGCAGCGGCGTCTACTGGATCACCCATTTCGGCGTAGATTTGGTCGCCGAAGCCTACCGGACCATCGTAGGTGACCGCGAAACGCCTGGGCTGCTTGCCTTAGTGCCGCTGGCCTTTATTACGTTGCCGACACTCGCGTTCGCATGGATCCTCAGGCACATCAGCCGCATCGTCGTGCAGAACCTGGCGCTACAGGCCGACGCTCAACTTCGCAGCACGATTGCGAACACGTATACGGCGCTGACCTCTCAGAACAAGTCCACGCCAGCTGAGCTTGCCATCGCCTTAAACGCCCTCTTCAGGCCGATAGACGGATCCGGCCACTCAGAGATAGCTCCGCCGAACATCCGCGACATCTTGGAGGCGGGCAAGTAATCGAGAGGCCAAAGAAAAAAAAGCCCCGCCGCCGGTTAGGGCAAGCGGGCCAGTTGGCGCGTGGTGGCGCTATGTGGACGCGCGGCGCCGCGGCGGCGGAACGTGCGGATGCTCAAACGCGCGGTCCAACCGCTCATTCATCCCGTCGATTCGATTGCCCACGCCTTCGATCGCTCGCAGCAGCTGGGCCGTCTGTTCTTGCATGCCCTGCTTCGTGGCGAAGACTTCGGCGCTGTGCAGCCGGTGGGCGGCAAGCTCAACAGATACAGCGTCAACCCTCGCAGCAGCCGCATCAGCGCGCCGCAAGGCTTCTTCCTTTGCTCGGTCCACCTTCCCTTCAATCCGCCACCAGACGGCCCACAGGGCGCCTGAGATGGTCGCAAAGAAAAGCACAACGTACATGATTTCAGGGCCAGTCACGGGTCACCACGCAATCCCGCATCGCGGTCTAGGACGAAGTTGCGGAGCGCCAGGTGGCGGCGGTAGCAATCCAGCAACGAAGCTCGGTCGGTCACCCACAGGTTCTCAAGGACGCGCTGCGTAAGCGGCTTGTCTCCCAGGTCTATGGGGCGTGGGCACTCCTTGAGCAACGCGCTATCCGGCAAGGCAATTTGCGGCGGCTTTATCGGTTCAACGGATCTTGTTGATACGGCGCACGCTGGGAGCGCCAAGCACAACACGATCACGGTCAGGATCTTGTTCAGCTTCACGCCGCAACTCCTTACGCAGTTCGAGATTTCTGGCCTCTTCGGCCTCCAGCGCGGCGATGGCTTCCGCCTCACGCTTCTTTGCGGCATTGTTCGCGATGATCTGCCGGCGCTGTTCGTTCAGGTCTGCCTCAAGCCGCTTTGCAGCGTCGGCGGCAATGCGCTGCTCGTAGACGCCTGCGGCCCGCTGGTAGCCCTTGTGGTCAACGTAGGCGTAGGCGGAAGCCAGCAGCGCGAACGCTGCCAACCCACCAATCATCCAGCGCCCGATGGGACTGAATAGGAACGCGATCATTTGGGAATCCCCGTCTTGCACAGCTCGGCCTCGCCGATGCGGGTCGCGTCGCCCATCTCACGCCGGTTGACGAGTCCGCGCCAAGTCTTGCCGCCGGCCTTGTTCCACGCTGTCTGCGCTTCGCACGCAGCCGGCCAGTCGCGGGAGGCAACCTTGCGGGCAGCCGTTGAGCTGAGCCAGCCGCGCACCCCGAAATTGTAGGCGCCGGAAATCATTGACGCCTGCACGCTGTCCGGTGCGGCCAGGAAGTTCGGAGACTTCGAAATCGGCAAGTAATAGTCGCGATAAACGGTTTCGATCAGCATACGGTCGCACTCATCGCGCGTCTTCCGCATGCCCATCTTGACGCCCTTGGTCTCGCCCCAGCAGATCGTCGGCACGCCGACGACGTCGCGGTAGGCATTCAGGTGAATGCCTTCCCACGGCTTGATAAGCTCGACTGCCAGGAAGACCGCGGCGGGAATCTGCATCTGCTCGACGGCGACTGTGTCCGTCTTGGCGTCGTACACCCCGTAAGCGCCGCCGCTGAATGCCAGCATGACGGCCGCAATCAGCGCAGCCGCCCGCCTCGTCGGCACGATCTTATTTATCGGCATCGGGCGCCTCCGTTGCGACGGGCTGCTTGATGAACCGCGCGCCGATGCCGGCCAGCATGAGCAACACGGTTGCCCACCATGGAATATAAGGATCGAGCAGTGGCACGAGCTGCTGCGCAACCTCAAGGAAGGTCGTAAATGACCAAATCTGCACAGACCAGGCGCTGAAAAGCGTCCGCCAGTTATCTAGCAGTTGCATGGTAGTCTCCTGTGGTGGTGTTGGTGACGCTAGTTCTCGTCGGTGCGCCCATAGCGGCGCGTCTGATTCCAGAGGTTTGGCGTGGCTGGCGTGCCAGCTGGCGCATTCTTGGCCGGCGTGGTTTCTCCGCCGGACGAATCCGGATCTTCGCCGCCTGACGCATCACCCGACTCGCCGCCGGACTTGCCGTCGTAGAGCTTGGCGCTGATCTGCGTGGTGTAGCCCTGGCCCTTGCTGAAGGTGTGCGTGACCGTGTCGATGATGTACGGCGCACCGTCCAGGCCGGGGCGCACGTTCTCAAACAAGAGCGGAGCGCCGGCTGCGATGGCCGTGTCGCCGATGACAGTCACCGACGCGGCCCCCTCGCCTCGCTTCAGGTCTTTAGCTCGAGCTTGCGCAGCCTTGTCGGCCTCCTCGACGCTCGAGAACGGTTCCGGAATGCGAAACACGCTGTCGCCGTCTTCGTCGCCTTCGGCTTCGATTTCAATGCGCTTGGCCGTGTCGCTGTCCTGGTAGTAGGCGACGACCTTGTTGTATTTTGTCCGGTCGTTGGCTTCGAAGTTGCAAGAGCCCTCGACGATAACCGGAGGCGTTACGACCACGGATCCGACAAACGTGCCGGCCGCGCTGTTGCCTGATCCGCGCTTCGCGAAGATCAGCCGCCCATTCTTGATGTTGAAAAGCGCGTTGTGGCGTTCGGCCAGGCGGCGCAAAAAGTGGATGTTGCTTTCGTCCTGCTGCGCGAACCACTCGTATTCGTGCTCGCCGATTGTCGCGTCGATCGCAGCCGATAGCCCGCTTTCGCTGGCGATCTCGCCGACGATGTCCTTGACCGTTTTCTTGTCCCAGGCGCGCTCCTGGCGCTCCTTGAGTTTCCCCTTGCGAAGGTCGGCTGACTTGCCGCTGATCTGCATCGAATACGGCAGGCACTTCACGGACACTTTGTCGACGGTGAACTGGCCTAGGCTTCGCAGCGTGCCGTAGCCGAGCCGCACATCAATGATTGCGCCCTTGCGAGGGATGGCGAGGAACTGCTGCGGGTCGTCGTGCAACTCGATGTCGACCGTGTCGGCGCCCGCCTCTTCCTTGTCCACGACGGTGATGGACACAAGGCGCTCGTAGAAGGCGCCGGCAACCGCATTGCCGTCGATCGTCACTTCAATTTGTGGGCGCATATCTTGTCCTCGTCGGGATCAATCCCAAAGGCTGACGAGTTTGGTGTCGGCAGTCTTGGTGTCGTAGTCGGGCATGGTCAGAACGGTGCCCATCGGCAGGATGATCTCTGCAGCGATGCCGCGGTTGGCGTCCAGCACGAGCTCGGTGACTTCTGCCGTGCGCCCGTAATGGCGAAGGCAGGCAAGGTCGACTGTCTCGCCCTGGCGTGTGGTGTAGATGGTGGCCATAAGCCCTCCTGCTGCGTTAGCCGAACAGGCTGACGATTGACGCCACGGCTCCGCCGATGGACGCGTCGGACATGCGCTTCAGCGTGATCGTGTAGGAATTCTTGCGCGGCGTGCCGTTGGCGTCGTGGAAGCTGCGGTCTTCATCGACGGACTGAATCGAGAACTGCCCGTGAATGACGCCCGCTCCATCAGTGCCCGAAACAAGCATCAGTGGCGTGCCGGACATGGCGGCCGAGATGATGCCGTCCAGTGACTCCTGCCCGCCGTATTGCGCGGGGAAGAGAACCCCCTTGATTGTGACCTCTTCGGACGTCGGGCCGAGCCACTGCTGCCTGTCCAATGACTGCGCAACCTTGACTTCAGTCCATGGCGTTTGTACCCGTCTTCCTACGTCACCGTAGCCGAAGCCGATGGCCTCAAACGTAAATGGCCCTAGTGCCATTGCGACTGGTCCGGACATGGGCGCTCCTTGATGACGTGTGGGAGGATGATCTAATGCGTGCAGTGCTGACGCTTTTGACGACGCTCGTATCGACTGGTGCAATTGCGCAGATGGACCTGCAATTGATGCAGAAGGCGAACGGCCTGGCGGAGATCATGGCAAAATCGGCCGCGTGTGGTTACGAGATAGATCAGGCAAAACTGGACGAGTATTTTGCAAAGAGCGGTCTGGACAACCCAGAAACGCTTTCATTCATTAGCTCTTCGGTGCAGACGGCCGAATTCTTGGGAAAACCGACGCCGTCTGACTGCACTATCGCAAGGTCGACAGCGAGGTCGATTGGCGTCCTCGCTGTCGAGTAATCACCGGCTGTCCATATATCCGGATTCGACAGCCGACTTCACCTCGTTGCCGAGTTGGCTTGCCGCCGCACTGCCGGCCGCAGACCCGTCAGCCACACCAGTTATGGTGATCGGCGCGTGAACTGTAACGTTCGGCGCTTGCGGGTTTGTCACCATGACCTGCTGGACGCCCTGCGGCGCCATGGCCGCACGCAGCACGCCGATGTCGATGTCGTCCTTGGTCTTGCCCGGCTGGTTTTCGGTTGAGCCACCGAAGCCCATGGCGCGAGCGTGGGTGGCGTTGTCCAGTGCGGTAAAAGCGGAGATGCCAGGGATGGTCGGCGTCACAGGTGACTGCCCGCGCTTGTTGAACATCATGTTCCGCTGCTCTGGCGTCAACTGAGTGACTTCGCCGTTGCCGCCAAGCGTCGTAACGACGCCGAGCGCCAATGCGGCTGCACTCAACCCCTTGAGTGTGCTCCAAATGCTCCCGCCTGCTTTCGGTGAGCCTGGGCCGCCTGGGGTTGTCGGTCCGCCTTTCGGCGCACCACCCGCAGCAGCGCCGCCGCCAACAATAGCAGCTATGCTTCCAACAGCCTTCAGCGCCGCCAGGATCGTCGACGCGCCTGACAGGAACATCAGTGCCGCGGCCAGCTTCCGGATGGTCCCGGCGAGCATCGCAATGCCTGCGCCCCACAGCATGATCTGGAAGCCGTATGGTGCCAAGTCGGCAAAAAACTTAACCAGCGGGTTGGCTGCAATCGCGGTTGTGAGCTCGCGAACCGCGGCGCCCCACTCCTTGAACTTCACGAAGATGCGGCCGATCTTGTCGGCGGCAGCACTGCCATCGGCAGCGCCGAATAGCAGGTCGCCGAGGTCGTTGATCATGTCGCGGATGCCGCCCTCGGCACCCATGCCCTGCGCAAAGCCCTTGAACGCCGCTTCCATCTGGGAGAACACGTGCGCGCGCTCGCCGAGGCTGTCGATGATGTCGCCGACGCCTAGCGCCGCTTCCTTGATGCCCGGCAGCATATTGTCGCCGATGCCCCGGAAGAGGTCAGCAAACTTGTTGCGCAGTATCTGCAGGACGTTTCCGGTTGTGTTTGCGCGGATGATGTATTCGTTGAACGCCGACCCGGCATAGTTCGCCTGGTCGCCAACAAGCCCCAACTGGCGCCGAAGCTCCGTGGAGTTGTTGATGGCCGGCATAAGCGCACGGGCTTCGTCGCCGAACAGCGCCGACGCCATGCTGATGCGCTCCCATTCCGGAAGCTCTTGGATCTTCTCAATGACGTCGAGCGTGGTGCCCAACGCATTCTTCTGCATGTTCTTGGCGGTCTTCACCGCGTCGAGGCCGAGCCGCTTGTAGGCCGTCCTCTGCATCTTGGTAGCTTCGGTGCCCTTGGTCAGCGCCCGGCCCATATTCCGGAAGGAAGTAGCCGCGACTTCCGACTCGGCGCCTGCCGAAATCATGGCGCCGCCGAATGCCAGCGTTTCCTGCGCCGAGAAGCCAAACATCTCGCCGGTGGCGGCAACGCGGCTTGTGTACTCGAGCAGGTTTGGCGCGTTGGCTGCCGTGTTGTTCGCAAGGTGGTTCAGGGAGTCCGCGAACAGGCCGACTTCCGCGACGCCAAGGTTCAGCTGCGTCTTGATCTTCGCAAGCGCGTCGCCAGTCTCAGCCACAGGAACGTCCCACGCCGTCGACACCTTCGCGACCATCTCGACGAACTTGTTCATCTCCTGAATCGGGATGTTTGCCTGGCCGGCAGCCGCGTAGATTTCCGCGATGCCGCTGGCCGCGATAGGCAGGTCCTTGGACATGCCGATGATGGAACGGCGAATGTTCTCCAGCTGCTCGTCGCTGCCGTTCAGCACCTTGCGAACGTTGGCGAACGCCTCTTCGAATTCAACGGCCGCGCCAGCTGTGGCGCCGATGCCCTGCGTAACGCCGAGATAGCCAGCGCCGAGGGCGAGCAAGCCGCCCGCACCGCGAAGCGCGGAAAGCATGCCGAGCTGCTGCTTTTGGAAGCCAGCCATGACGCCACTGATGCGGCGAGCCGGGCCGCTGACGTTGTCGATCAGCGAGAGGATAAGTAAACTTTTTAGGACGGCCATTAGATGCCCCGCATGACTTTGTGGACTTCCTGCGCCTTGTCGAAGTAGGCCAGGAGCTTGTCTGGCTCCCAGCCTTCAATGGCGTCGATGGGGGTGTGCAGCACAGCCGCCGTGAAGCTGGCGATCAGGCGCCAGTCGTGGCCGGCGCGTTTCCCAGTAGTCCTGCCGTGGCTTCGATGATGCCGTTCAGGTCACCCATCTCGATGTCCTTGAAAGCCGGCATCGGCACGTCGGAAATGGTGGCGAGCAGCGCGATCGTCTTGGACATCTCGCCCTTGAAGTTGTCGAGGACCATCAGGTCGCCGGTCTTCGGCCTGCGGAAGGTCAGCGCGGAATAGGTCTTGCCGTTGTGCTCGACTGGCGTGCGAAGGGTATAAGAAATCATGTTGGTCTCCTCTTGGGATGTGGTGGGTGGATTGGTGCGAATGGCTGCGAGCGGCTGCCGGTGAATCGGTGCGTCCCGGGATTCCAGTTGTCTGTCAGCCCCCATTCGGAGTTCACCTGCTGAATCGCTTGGCGAACGGCCACTGCCATGTCTGTGCCGTAGTCACTCCCGTCGAAGCTCAACGAGAAGCTGGCGGCGCCGGTCGGAAGTTGGCCAGCAAAGAAGGTCAGTTGGCTTGACTTGGGCCACTCCTCGCCCACCAATAGAAATGGGGTACTAAGGCTCACGGCCACGAGTTCGTCGACGCCGGGGAAGATGATTTTGTGGCCCAAGGGAGGCTCCTATGCTGATTGAACAGCACATCAAGGATTGGGGCGACGCGCTGAAGCGAGCGGTCGCTCATGGCCGGGATTGCGAACCTGACTTGGCCAACATGATGCAGTATTCAGAGATGACGCCTGCCCTGACTGAAGAGGTGGCGATGTTCCGGCGTGCCCTAGACAAAAATCACCGAATGGCTTCGGATGAGGCGGCCTTAGTGGTCATGCGCCTTGTCCATGCGGCCATCGAAGCAGGCCCGAACGCCAGGGCTCGGGCCTTGCACTTGGACTAGAGCAACAGAGCGTTGCGGATGCCAGCCCGCTGGCTGACGCCGCCGACGAGGATGTCGAAGTCGTCCATCTCGTAGATCGGGTCGCCGTCGACCTCGAGCTTGTAGTAGTTGACCGAGACCATGTAGTCGTTTTCAGCCTGATCGCCGCCCTTCCAAGTGCCGGCGTCAGCCTGCTTTAGGAAGCCGCGAATGGTCATGACGGCCGAATGCTCGGCGCCGTCTTCGTCAACCAGCGCGCCGGTGATCATGAACGGGTTTTCAAAGCCGGGGCGAAGGCCGAACAGCTTCAGAACCTGCGGGTCGAAGCCGGGCATCTTGAAGCCGAACTCCAGCTTCTCGTATCCCATCTGCACTTCGCGGGGCTTGATCATCCCCGCGTTGCGCATTTCTTCGACCTTGACCTGTGGGACCGGCGGCGTGATGTCGCCGATCTGGCCAAGCTTGGATTCACGGTCAGCCCAAAGCATGCAGTCGCGCAGCAGGAAGCTCGGTAGATTGGTAGCCATGTGGTTGTTTCCTTATGCTGCCGTTAGGGCGCCAGAGTCAGCGGGCCGTTCTCGATCAGGCCGCGCACTTCGTCGAGCAGAACCTGGTAGTAGAGAATGTTGCGGAAGGTCGTGATGTTGATCTGCTCCATCAGGCCGACGGGCTCGAATTCAACATTCAGGAACACCTTGCCGTTGGCGTTGACTGTCGGCTGGTTCAGGTCGGACAGCCAGACTCGGCCGCCGAGGATATCGTTGTTCGCCTTGAAGACGCGAAGCGCGGCGTTGCCGTCTTCGATCATCTGCTTCAGGTTGCCCTTGGTGAACTTCTTGTCGACCCACTGGAAGTAGATGTCTTCCAGCGCTTCGTTGACCATGTCGGCCGTCGCGCGAACGCTGTCGAACTGCCAGATCTCGACGTCGGTGGCCAGTCGGCTGCCCCACGTGCGAAGCCCGCCGCGCTCATTGATGACTGTCGAAACCTGGTTTTCGTTCAGGGTGTTGCTGTCGATCGGGTACTGAATGGTGCGCGCAACGCCGTCGAGCGTCTTGATGATCTTGTTCGAAACCGAACCGGATACACCTTCAGCCGATGCGATAACGGCCGCGCGCACGCCTGCAAAGACCGGAGCAATCGGCACAGTGACGGGCGTGCCGCTGACGTTCTTGATGCCCTTGGGGTCGATGATCAGGATGCGGTCGCTGTTGACCGTGTTGCGGAAGCGGATGGCTTCTGCGTTGGTCGTGTTCGGGCCGTTGACATATGCGCGGGCGCGGATCTGCGGGCAGATCGTGGCCAGTGCGGAGATGAACGGGTTTGCGACGTCGCCAACGCTTGCCGTCGCAGCAGCACCAGTGCCGCCACCACCAGAGAAGGCAACTGCCGCCGTGGTGTAACCGGAGCCGGCAGCCGTGACGGTGACTGCCGTGACGACGCCAGCCACAACGGTAGCGGTCGCGGTTGCACCAGTGCCGCCGTCAACTTCCGTGATGGCAACGGTCGGAGCCGTGGTGTAGCCCGTGCCGCCGTTCGTGACGGCAACAGAGACAACGCCGTCGTCGATCCATGCGCCGGTATCGCCAGCGGTCACGATTACGCGCGGCTGGTAGCCGGTGACTGCCTTGGCCTTCAGTGCAGCGTAGAGACCTGTGCGAGCGACTGCGTTGCCGATGAGGTTTTCCTGCAGAGTCGCCGGCGTCTCGCTGTCCTCGACGCGGTTGACGATCGCAATGGAGCCGCCTTCGCCGAAGTAGGTGGTGAGGTCGGCGAGAAGCGTGCCGGTCGCACCAAGCGCGGCTGCGCCTGGCAGGCTGGTGACGACCGTCGGGGTGTTCAGCGGGAACACTGCCGCGTCAGCTGCGGGCGCCGTGCCGTTGAAGAACGTGACGCCAAAGTTTTCGACGCGCAGCAGCGCCGGGACGTCGGTGCTTTCCGCTACCTTGACGCCGTGATGATACGATAGGTCTGCCACGCGTGGCCTCCTTTAGTGTGCGCTGGAGCGCTCAGGTTGTTTCATGGTTTTGAGCCCCGCTCTCCTTGCGGTGACTCGGTCGCGGCTGCTAGAGCGCCGAAGCCCGACGCCAGAGATCGTCGATCTCTTCGGCCGCCATGCCGTACATCGTGCCGAACGCCGCGGTCAGCGGATGATTGCGCTCAAACGTCGTGGCGCCCTCAAGGAGCATGCGCGCGTTGAAGCGGTCGCCTTCAGGAAGAGATGATATGAATGTCTCAAAAGCAGCCGGGGCGTCGCCAGTCTTCACAGCCGCGATGGCTTCGGCCTCTGTGATAAGGCCGTCGAGCGCTAGGATGTGGAAGAACTGCCGGTCGGAGATGGAGGGAGGTGTGTAGGGGGCCGGCTCTTCAGTCGGTGGAGGCTCTGGGGCTTGAATTGGTGAGTAGCCCCAGGCGTTGCCAGTGAAGCAGAGGAAGAAGCCCTCTCGTGGCACGGGAGGCGAAATCTCAGTCGCGTGTGCGGGAATGAGGAACACACCAGGCTCGAGGGGGCTCTCGTCAGCTTTAGTCGTGCCAAGATATTCCCCGGTGGCGGGGTGATAGTTGAAAACAAGCATGATGGTCCCTTAGAACTTGATGCAGTACAGCAGTGAGACGTTGCGTGGACGGGTCTCGGAACCGCCTGTTGCGCCGACCGGTGCGGTCGAGACGCTTGTCGTCGTAGATGAGTTGGTGCCAGGCACGTTCGCAAACGAGACGTTGTGGTTCATACCGCTGCTGTCGGACCTCATGTTCAGGTCGTGAGTGTGGCTCTTCATTCCGTCAGCCTGCGCCGAGCCAAACACGCGCCCGCTATCTATGCCTCGACCATCATCCCAGCCACGAAGGAACTCACCCCGAAGGTCGGGAAGATTGAAAGTCGTGGACCCGTTGCCCGCACCGAACGCGGTGCCAATTGCGGAAAAAAGCGAGGCATAAGTAGTGCGAGAAACCGCAGCGCCGTTTGCTTTGAGCCATCCTGTCGGTGCGCTATTCTGCGCGAACGAGAAGACCGCCCCGGCAGGCACGGCGGCGGCGAGATCGGATGTATTCGCCTTCGCATCCAGCGCCGTCTGCAGCCCCGTTGTGTCAACTATCGCGTGGGCGTGCCCTACGGCGCTCTTCCCAGCCAGCGCATCCACAAGCCCTGTGATTTCAGAAATCAGGTGCCCGTGTGTTCCAAGCGCGGCCAGCGCCGAAGACGGCAACCAGCCCAAGGCGGACTTGACCAGAACGTAGTTGTTCGGTGCGCCATCGGCGCCCGAAACGTCGGTCAGGTCATCAAGCTTGAACGTGGTGGACGCAGGCATCTTGGAAGCCAACTCCGACGCCAAATTAATGACGTCGGAAATTGCGTGCGTGTGCGTCGCGGCGGCTTTTGCATTCACCGCCGTCTGTAGCGTCGTGAGGATGGAATCCAGCAGGTCCAGGGTCTCCTGAAGCTGGTAGAATTCCTCGTCCACGTCGCGCGTGATGTCCGGCTTTTCGAGGTTGAAGTTTGCAGTCTGTGCCATTCTCTAGCCTCACATAATGCCGGCGCCGAGGTCGCCAACGATGAGCCGCGCGGCAGGGCCGCCCGCCCCCGTGATCCGGATGCGCGCAGTCGTCGCCGTCTGGCCGTCAAGTTCGTATTTGCGCTCAGTCCACAGCGGGAATGCCAGCGCCTCCGTCTCGTCGAGCGGCATGCTGATGAACGACCCGCCGTCTTTTGAAAGTTCGACAGTCAGCGACGAACCGCCCGGCAGGTATGCCTTCAGATAGGTCGCGATCCTGGCAGCCGTCCCCAAGTCAAAGGCCCGCGTCACGTAGGTGAACTCCTCCGCAATCTCACCGGCAATGAGCTCGACGGGCGCGTAGAGGATGGGCGAGAGCTTGGTGGTGCCGACCAACACCGCCCGCATTTCGACGGTCTCGGTGATGTACTCGGTCAGCTGCAGGACCTGGAACGGAGCCAGCCGGTAGATGGTGCCGTTCGTGCGCTCGATTTCGAACACAACGGAGCAGCCAGCAGACGGCAGTTCGACGGCCGCCCTGACTTGCAAGTCGGAGCAGTTGACCAGATCGAAAGACCCCAACGCCACAGTCTTTGTCGTAACCGGGTAGGTCGCGGCAACGACGCGGAAGGCCAGCGCCTCATCCTGATGGGCCGTCCACGTCTCGGCGTTGACCGAGGAGAACCGTGGGCCGGTGACATAGGGATGGCTGGTCACGAAACGCTGCAGATCCGCGTCGAAGCCGCCAAGCTTGGCGATGGACACAGAGTGGTCTGCGTCATCCGTCTTGATGACGAATGCGTGGCGCGTCTCCGGAGCAGTCGTGACAGGCAGGCCGTAGCGTGCCGACTTCCACCCAGCCACAGCGCCCGACATGGGCACAAGCGACTGCGCAAATATCGTCGTTGTCGGGTAGCCGTTATCAATCGACCGCTGCTCAACGATGATGTTCTTCGTCGTGTCGCCGATGGCGCAAAGACTGAAGTCGACGCCCATGACCTGACGCAACTCGGGAACCGCAAACATCTGCGCTTGCGGGTCGCCTGGACCGCGGTCGCTCTGCCGGAAGTCGAGCTGAAGGCGCTGCCTATCCCACGTGTTGATCGTCGTTACCTGACGCATCACGTTGATTTCGATTGTGCCCTGCCCCGTGAAGAGCGCGGTAGCCTCCGTGTCGCCTGCCCCCTTCGCAAAGACAGTCTTGGTGCCCGCCGTCACGTTCGCCGGGATGGTGAACGTCTCGGTGATAACACCAGAACTATTGGCCGTTTGTGTGCCGGCCGGCTTCACGTCGATCCCGTCGAACGTCAGCTCCTCGAGGATTTCACCAGCCCCAAAGCCGGAGATGGTGAAGTCGACCGGAATCTGCCGCAGGAACTGTGATTGCTCGACGCGACGATCTACGACACGAGTGTCGGTCGATGTCGTGCGCAGCGGCCCTGCGTTGGTCTGTGTGCCTCGGTTGAACTCCTGCGTCTGGCTGGATAGCCATTGCGTCTGACTGACAGTCCAGAAGTCGACAGCCGGTGACAGTGACAAGGCGCCGGGCAGCGGATTGAAGTTGGCGTAGGGGTTGATCTTCTCACACAGCGTTTTCAGCGGCTGCGAAATCAGAACCTCTTCCACCGGGTCAAGTGTCACGGCAGAGTCCAGGTCGGCCATATAGAACGTCGGCTCGATCGACAGCATAAGCATGCCATCGGCAATCGCGCCGCTCTGCGTCACGCCCTCGTCGCGGTACGTGTCGTCGACAAAGGGATCCACAAACGTGCCGCGCTTTGCTACTGGCTCACGGAAGTCGACCTCGTTCTTCAGTCGGTCCAACTGAATCAGTCGGTCGAAGTCGGTGATGCGGTCCAAGTAACGCCAGAGCTGGTCCCACGTCAGTGACGGCGTGCCGTCGTTCGTGACCACGGGAACGTCGACCCAATTGTTTTCAATCTTGGCCAGGTTGAGCGCATTGCCGGGGACGATCGGTGGGCGCGGGTTGCTCCGTGCCGAAATGCCCTTGATGTAGAGCGGTGAACCGTCCTCGGCGAGGCAGAGGCGGTCCACACGCGGCATCTTCTTGGTATAGGCAATGATGATATCGCCGCCAGTCGCGCCGCCCGCCACGGTCACATTGTAGGCTGTGAATGCCGTTGCAGTCACCGAGTCGCGGTAGCGATAGGTGACCGAATAGGAAGAGCCAGTCGCAGGCTCTGCGCCGGCGAGGCCCCAGTCTACAGTGTTGTTGACGCGCGTGAAGTCCGTGTCGGCAACATAAGTCGTGCCGCCCTGCGTAACCGATACGATCGACGTCACGCTGGTGTCCGGCAGTCCGTCCGCGCCATTGGCGATTGCGCCGCGCGTCACGCTGACCGTCTTCTCCTTGGTCAGCAGAATCGAGTTGATGACGCCAATCGGCCCTTCGGCAACCGTAAACGTGTAGTCGGCTCCGCCGGGATAAGTGTGTGTCTCGCCGGGGATGGCAAGCTCGTCCCAGTCTTCAAGTTCAGAGTGGCGCAGCGACATCAAGCGCGTGCGCTTGTAGCCGTTGATGTTGGCCTCGCCTTCGGAGATCGAGAACACCTGATTGCCGGCGCTGGCGCCAAGCGCCGTGACCTTGCAGCCCTTGACGATGTAGTTGCCGTTGGGGCGGTCGTATTCGATGATGGATTGCAGCGCCGGCGCCAGAATATTCGGGCCAACCTGGTCGAGGATGACGCCGTCCTGCAGCGCGTAAACGGCAAAGAAATCACCGTCGCCTGCGTCGCCAGCCCACGCCCACGATGCGTCAACGACTTCACGGGCAGCGCCCGGCTCGCCTTCTGCGGCGGAGCCGGGAACAAGCCCAACCAGAGTCACGTCGTCCTCGTGCGTGATGTAGGTCTTGACGAGTCGAATGCCGACTTCAATGCGTCCGGTCATCGGAACGCTAGTCAGCACGGCCGCTGCTACGTCCCACACGTCGCCGTCTGCGTAAACGCGGCCGGCCGTCAGGGTCACGCTACCGGCGACAGTGTCGACGATCGCTTCACCCCGTTCGATCCGGTCGCCGTCGCTGACGATAAGGCGTCCGAGGCGCGTGGAGCGCGCCCGCGCAATCGTCTGCGCTTCGTTGAGCTCCGCGCCCTGAATAAACCGGCGCTCGCCGTGATATACGACGCTCTGCCAATCGCCGCGGCCCTGTGCGCGGTCAAAGGCGTTCGGCAAGCCGCTAGAATGTTCGAAAGCCATCAGAACCTCACGATATATTTAACCCTGTCCCGCACGGTCTTTCGCAAGGGAATGGAAACTGTTTTTGATGCGAAGAAGTCGCCGCTTGTGATTTCGCTCGGCTCCAGCCATAGCTGACCAGATGGGACGCCTGCGGCCCGTGTAACGTTGACAACCAGCACAACGGATTCCGCCGTCACGTCGAAGGCGTCCTCGAAATCCGTCATGGCCTCAATGTAGACGCGCTGACCACCGGACGCAGGCGCATATGCCTGCCCGTCGACCGAATACGGCCCGTCAAAGTCGGCGGACACCGGATGGCAGGCTTTAGCCTTGCGATAGCCGATGACTTCGTCGTCGGAATCCAGAAATGCCACGTAGATCTCGCGGCCAGCGAACCAGGCAGCCATCAGCGCGCGGCGCTGTGCGTCCGCGTTTGCCGACCAGAGGAAATTCGCGGTTGACCACAGGTACGTCATTGACGCCCACGCGACGCCGCCGCCCTCTGCCGGGATGGCAATCCAGTTGCCTATGGCCGTCCCCTCCGCTTCCGAAAGCAGGTGGTCGAATTCAGCTGTGCGGCCGAAAGACCAGACAGCACCAGTCGCCGACAAGCGAACGCCGCTTTCCTCTTCGATGTGGCTCTCGTCCAGCATTGCCCCGTCGGCTTCTGCCGGCTGGATGTCGTAGTCGAAAACACCGCGCCGGAAGTCGGAGCGGAAAGGAAGGGAAAGCCCTGTGATACCCTCTATTGCGCCGAGCAGCGGCACGTCGTTTGCGGGCAGAGACGGGAAGCGCAGCTGCGCGGAATTCCACCATGCGCGACCATGCCAGGCGGGCTCGACGGTTGCCGTGACGCCTACGAATGACAAGCCCTGCGCAACGCCTGTGTACGTGCCGCGCAGCCTGTGCCAGCGAACCCCTGCGTCAATGACGTCATAAAGGTTCGTGACATATGGCGTCAGCATGCCCAGGCCGTACTCGTATACGAGATAAGGCAGGAATGTCGGAGGCGGGGATTCCTTGGCCGTCGTGATGGAGGGGACAGCAGCCCCCATCCTTGTCCACCGCTCCGCGTGCGAACTTTCAATCGTCTTTTCGAACAGGTCGGATGGATCAAGGATAAGGGATGTCAAAACGCCCTCCCTTGGAGGTTGAGGGTAATTGTGCCAATGGCCGCCGCTTGTGATGGCGGAACGATGACGTCAGCCGTCACTGGCGTGATTTTGTGGACGCCGGAAATCATGAGCTTGGAGACCCACCATTCACGGATGAGGTCGCGGCCGAGCTGCTGCTCAATGGCCCATGCATCGCGCAGTGCCGTAGCGGCTCGCGTCACAGTCGCCTCGTCGGCGTCAGGCAGAAGCCAGATATTCGCGACCAGATTGACAACCGTCAGGACGGCGGAAGCCACAACAAACTCGTCGTTGACCAGCTGCACGTTGTCGTTCTCAAGGGCCGCCCGCACAATCGTCAGCAAGCCTTCGCTCGCCACACCGTTGGGCTCCGTCGAGTAGATGGCCACATAAATCAGCGGCGATCGGCCGACGCGGTAGACCTCGACGCTCGCAACGCGAACGTCCGCGTTCATGGCGATGCTCTTGTATCGCTCTTTCGGGCCGCCGGTGGACCGCCCTTGAATGGCAAGGATGACCCGCGTCTTCAGTCTCGTGTCGGTCTCGCCAACCTGGCGGACGACGTCATAAAAGGCGGCGAGCTGGTCAAGGTCGCTGCCCGCCGCAAATGCCAGAAGGCGTGCGCGGGCCGCTTCGTTGATGCGCGCCAAGAGCAGCACTTCGCGGTAGCTCTCGGCCTGCGTGACGATGCCTACAGGATCGCTTTCGATGGATAGCGTGTCGTAGGCAGGAAGCTCCGGATATGTGACGCGCAGTGCGTTCCATTCCGTGATGAACTGCGCCTTCTGACGTGCGAGAATAACCTCGTAGTCGACTTCCTGAATTACGGCAGGCGCCGGCAAAGTCGTGATGTCGAGAACCGCCACAGCCGCTACCTCTCGTAGACGACCCGCGTGGATGCGTTCTCGGCAACGCTATAGTCGCCGAGGTGCCCGCGCGGGTAATACGTCCCGTAAATTTCTAATTGAAGTTGTCCGCCCTCATTGGCGGCAATCAGTCGCCCGGCCGTCATGCGGAAGCGCGGCTCCCACTTGAGAATGGCGCTCGCCGATGCGCTGTAGACGCGCAGAATGTTGGCCGGAATCATCTTGCGGTCGACCAAGTCCGGCAGGTCGCTGCCGAACGTCCGGCGCATGACCCGCGAGCCTATCGGCGTCGTCAGGATCTTGCGGATGGACTGCTCGACGTTCTGCCAGTCACTTAGCGCCTCGCCTGTTCTGGCGTGTGTGCCTTGGGATTCTGCCATTGGCTGGCCTTTCAATGATGACGACGGGGAGAACGACGCGTCCGAAAGGCGGCGCCAGTTCGCGCGCCTGCTCGTCGGTCAACTCAAGTGTCGAGCCGGCTTCCCGCCAAACGCCCGCGATTTCGCACGAAGTGCGAACCGTGTATTTTTTCATTTGGCTGTTCCTTGTTCTCAGTCGACGGCGAACACAGAGCCCGAGCCCTCGACGATCGGCCATAGGCCCTGCGATGATCCGGAGCCGACGTTCACCATGTCGCCGACCCTCGCAACCTTGCGGCCGCCGTTCCCGCCCAGTTGAACAAGCGGACTATCAACAATCACGGCGGGGGCTGTGATCTTGACGGCGCCCTCGCCCATCTCAATCGTGGCCGCCCCAATCTTGATGTGCAGCGGCACATTCTCGCCGTTTGCTCTCGCGTTCTCGTCGCTGTATGTGGACAGGTCGATCGACGCGTCAGTCAGATCTCCACTCTCTGAAACCACGTCGACTTGCTCGCCGACCGTCCGCACGACTTCGATCTTCACGCCGCCGGCGCCAAGCGCTTTGGCCTTCAGCCACGGCGAGAGATAGGGCTTGCCGCCCTGCTCGCTCAATTGGACGCGGTACTTGCCCGCGTTCTCGCCTTCGCCGATTTCTGCAATCTTGCCGGTGCGCTTGCGGTTTCGTGCGCGCCGCTCGACTTCAGCCAGACGGTAATAGAGATCTGCAACCTGATCACCAATCTTGCGCGGGATCATGGCGCCACCGTCGCTTCCGCCTCGGCTCCGCCGATGTCACCGTCGGCGACCGGCACATATGTCATGGCCTCGCCTTCGGTCAGCGTGTTGCCGTATCTGCGCTGGTCAAGCTTCCACTGTGGCGCAACGCCCACCAGGGCAGCCCGCATGGCGTCAACCGCTTCGTGCAGCACTGCGTCGTTCTCTTCATCCGCCTTGGCGAAGAAGAGAGCCAGCGGGTGCGTGTCGGCCAGTGTGGCGCCCGTCGCAGGATCTGCGAAAAGGTCTGCCGTCACCTTGATCTGTTGCGCAGCCAATCGGATGCCGCTGCCATCGCCACTCGTGCGCTCGCGCTCGACAGACTGGACGGAATTGACGCACTTGCGCCAGATCTCGGCCCATTCATTGTCCGGATCGTTCAGGGCGTCAGCAATCTGCCGCGCGACCAAGTCCAGATGAAATTCAAAGGCGCCATCAGTCGCCGGGATGCCGATTCCGATCAACGTGCTAGCGCCCGTCTCCGGATCCGTCTCGGTCATGGCGGCAGTAACGCCCGCCTCGAAAAGAAATTCAGTCGGGCCATTGCCATTCAAGGCGCGCAGCCCGCTCCCCGTTGTCTTGCCGCTGTGCGTGTAGACGCTGATAAACGGCTTGTCCTCTTCCGTCCTCAGCTCGCCGTTGGCGCCCACGTCGAGCGCGCCAATCTGGCTATCAAGGACGTTGTCGCCCACCAATGTCTTTCCACGCAGCGCGCGGACGGCCGACATGCGGGCCGCGATTCGGATGAGTGACATGGTTACCTCTTATGCTTGGTTCAGCGCCAACACGATGATGGACGTGTAGCGGTCATTGACCGACTTGATTTCCCACCACGGCTGGCCGGGCAACTCACTACCGCGAATCTTGTCAAGCTTCCGAAACACGACGCCAGGCACGTCAGCCCGCTGAATGACCAGCGCAGCCTCCGCCGCATTCGCAGACGAGACGATGTCGCCGGCGATCTGGATAGTTCCTTCAGGCGTCGGCGTGTGCAGCACGGCCCGAAAAATCGAAACGGGGCGGGTGATATCCACCGCCCCGCTCTTGATTGGTTGGTGGCGAACCTCCTCGCCGAAGGTGGCGCCAATCGTCTCGTCGACCTTCGATTCGAGAACTCGCCAATCGACCATATTAGACGCCCGAAAGGCGGACGATGCCGGTAGCCGACGGGTTGTCCGCAACCTTGAGCGCCTTGCCGACGGCGACGTGCGTGCTGGCGACCGTGGTCAGCCACTTGTTGGTGTCGTCCCAATACAGGATCGCGCCAACAGTCCAAGCCTGAGCGGCAAGCTTCGGCAGTTCGTAAACGCCGTCGGTCTTGATCTCGACTTCGGCGCCCGAAAGCGCGGTGTATGCGGCGACGCCGAACAGGGTGCCGACAAGGCAGCCCGCGCCGGAAGCGACATCGTAAGGAGCCAGAACCGTGACGACGTCACCCGGCTGGATATAAGTTTTCATAGTGTTCTCCAGTTGTGGTGGCCCGCCGAAGCGGGCCTATGGGTGATTAGGCGCCAGCGTTCTTCTGGAATGCGCGCCAGTCGATTGCCTTCGCCCCGGCATCCATGCGGACCTTGATCTCAACGCCATCGGTGTTGAAGCCCATCTTGGATTCTGTGTAAACGCCACGGTTGCCCTCGAGGTACGCGAGCTCGATCGTGTCGCTTTGCAGTGGTGAAGCCGCCAAGTAGTAGGCGGTCGCGCTGCCAGCGATGGCGGCACCCGTAACGGGGTGGACCAGGCCGTTGTCGATGCGCGGCTCAGAGATGACCGTCAGCGAGCGAACAGATGCAGCAACGGCCGTTTCGGTCGTGACTGGCACGAACTGCGCGTTGATCAGCTTCTCTGCGGCGGCTTCCAGTTCCATCGGAACGATCAAGAACGACGGGCGGATGTTCAGAACAGTCTTGCCGTCGATGCCGACCTGCTTGGCCATTGCCGTGCGCATCTTGGTGATCTGCGCTTCGGCGAACGCTGCGGCAGTCTGCAGGTTCTTGTGGTTTGCAAGCTGGAACAGGGCAACCCCGTCGCCCATGGTCGGGTTGGACAGGATTTCAGCCCAGACCAGATCCGACTCAAGCTGAGCGGCCTGTGCGCCAAACATCTGCGAGATGCGCGTGAAAGCGCCGAGGTCATCGTTGATAAGAGCCTGGCGGGTGATGCCGACGATCTTACCGAACGTGGTGACCTTGTAGCTCTCGGAGCCTTCGCCGATCGTGCCGCGCTTGAACTCGCCGTGCTCGTTGACCTTCTCAAGCTTTGGAGCCTCGCCCATCTGCGCGCGGGTGACGGACTTGAAGTCGGAGACAGTGGTCTCGCGGACCAGCGGACGGAATGTCTGCGGGGCAGCCTCGTAAGCGGCGCGCAGGGTGCGGTTCACAGTATTGCCGAGAATGACGCTGAAGTCCGACGTCGAGTGCATGCCGCCCATACGCTGCGAAAGCGCTTCGGTGGCAATCTCGTGCTTGGACATGCCGCGCGTCTTGACGCCCTGAGCTTCCAGCACGTCGCGGGCCATATCCGTCAGAGACATGCCGCGGAATTCGTTGGCGCCTTCTGGCAGCGCGTGTCGGGCCGGGTCAGCGCGATGGAGCAACGTTGCTTCAATGACAGCGGCGCGCTTTTCGACGTGCTCGGTGCCGACGGAGGTGCGGACGTTGCTGTTCACGGTGGTTTCCTTGGAAGCCAGGTGGTCGATCAGGGCTGCGCGGAACTCGTCCACGCTCTTGCCGTCGTCGACGTAGGAGCGGGCGAATTCAGACACGCCGAACTTGGCGGCCACCTCGTTAATGCTTGCGGCGCGCTGGCGCTCTGCAGCCACAGCTGCGCGGGCATCGCCACCCTCGCCCCGCCCGGCGGCCTTCGCGGCGTCGATCTGCGAGCGAACTTCGGCGATTTCGGCCAGGATGCCTTCGTGCTCGGCCTCAATGGCGCGAGCGGCGTCAACGGCTGTGTCGTCCTTGACTTCGGCCAGCTTGTCGGCGGCGCGCTTTTCGAGGAGCGCGAGCTTCTTCAAAAGGTCTTTCATGGTGTTTCCTTACTGATGGCCCGCTACGCGGGTGATTGCCTGGCGCTCACGCATTTCCATGCGCTTGCGGACCATTTCGTTGCGGCCGACGGCCCGGGTGGTGGTGAATTCGCACGGCACGTCGGCGCCCTGCCTCTCGCTCCGGATCTGCGACCCGGCATCTGCTGGAATAGGCACCGCGGAAATCTCCATCGGCTCCCAGTCGACAACTCGCCAGTCTTCGTCGCCGCCCTGCTCATTCACTGTCTTTTCGACCTTGTGGATGGCGTAGCCGACGGAGACGTTGCGGATTATGCCGTCCTTGATCTTGCTAAGGATGGCCGAGTCTTCTGGTGCGCTCGAAAGCTTCACGCGGGCATAACCCACGCCGCCTTCAATGCGGGCCGAACCGGGCACGACAGAACCGATGACGTCCTCAAGAGACCAATCGGAATGCGTGTTAAGGAACGGTGCGCCAGCGTTGAGACGTTCAAGCCTCACCGCCGCGTCGCTCACCTCGAGGATCTCGTTGTAATAAACGCCGTCGCGCCAGGAATACCTGCGCACCGGAGCCCCGGTCGTCCAGATGACTTCGACGGTATTGTCCGCCTCGTCGTAGGAGGCCGACCTAACCTCCACATTCCTGCCGAACTTCGGCAGGCTTACTGTCTTTTTCGTCATGTCGTTGCCTTATCGGGAAGGTCGGCATCGTCCGAGTCGACGTTTTGCGCCTGCCCGTTGCCTGACATTTTTCTTGGGTCGCTGTCGAAGATCAGACCGAGGCGGTCCATCTCCTTGATGTCGGATTCGTATTCCGCGAATATCTCGTCGCGGTCGTAACCCATCTCAGCAATCGCAGCGCCGAGCGGCTTCAATCCAGAACGAACCTCGGCCACAAGTGCCTTGGTGTCCTTCGCAGGATCTGCACTGTAGAACCGCGGCGGGCTCCATTTTGCAGGATGGTCCATGCTGCTGATCTCGCCGGCCAGGTAGGCGGCCTCGAGAAACCATTGCCAGATCGGCTCGCACAGCATCGGAATGATGATCTGCCATTGAAGGGCTGACATCGTTCGCTTGAAGTGCTCAAGGCCGACCTTGCTCGACGAGTAGTTGACGCCGTCGAGCCGTCCGGACAGCAGTGAGTGAGGAATGCGAAAGCCAGCCGCGATCGTGTGCAGCTGCGAATTCTTGTATGCGTCGTATCCGCCCGTCGCGGTGGGCTGGCTGAACTTGATATCCTTGCCGCCCGCAGCATGCAGGAACATGCCGGGTTCGAACTTCTCAACGATCGCGCCAGTAGAATCGTAGACGCCAGGGCGTTGGGTGTCGCCATCGGTTACGGGCAGCCCAAGAATGTCATCGTCGCCGCCAGTAACGACACCGACCATACACGCCTCAAGGCGCTTCCTGACAATCTCCGCCTGCTCGTATCCGTTCAGGTCGTAGATCGAAGATATTGCCGCGGACCCCCACGGCACGCCACGAACCTGCGTGCGCTTCTTCTCGTAGACGTGCGCGATCTCCTCAGCCGGAATGGGCTTGGATTCAACCGTGAACAGCCCGTCGAAGTGCGTGTTGCCGGGGTGCGTGGCGTGAAGCCAGTAAGCCCTGCGCTTTCCGAGCGAATCGAACTCGATGCCCTGAATGGCATTGCGCGCGCCAGACAAGACCCCCTCCTTCGTGGAGTCGATCATGTCGGCCTCAAGAACCTGAAGCTGCAGCGGAACGGCTAGGCCGTCGCTTGTCCTGCGTCGACGACGTCGAACAAGGCCGTCGCCGGACTCCAGCATCCCGCGAACCGCGAGTGCCTGAAGGCCGTAGAAATCAAGCTGACCGTCCGCGTCGCACTGCTTCATCCACTTCTGGAAAAGCGCGTTGACCTTCTTGTCCTTGGCGCGGGGCACAATCCCCTCACCCACAGCATGCGTCACGAGGACCGAAAGTGCGTTCTCTGCGTGCGGGTTGTTCCGCACAAGATCGCGCATCCTGTCACGCAAGAGCCGGACACCAGCGCCAACCTCTGCGTCAGCAGAAGTGGACGGAGTGCGCCAAGAGTGCATGTTTCGTCCGCTGGCCGCGCCATCATATGAGCGCGCCACAATCTCCATTGCCGCTCTATGCCGAAGACGGCGCAAGCCGGCTGCCGGTGCAATCCATCCGATTGCCCGGTCCAAAACCGTTTGTTTCATGCCATCCCCTTAAAATGCAGCGAGCGTCACGCGCCTGCGAATGCCCTTCTTGGCCTCAAGAGAGGCCAGATATTCGCGCATGTCTTTCAGTGAGTGATATTCAATCTCGCGATGCGTACCGCCGCTCCGAAAGATAACCTTGCGCGCGCCTTGAGCCAGGGCCGCTTTGATGGCGGCGATCTCGTCGTCTATCTCAGCCATCAAAGCCACCTTGATTCTCTGACGCGCGGCGCATTGCTCGACGCAGCCGCGGTGTTGTCATTCGCGGCCGCCAGTGTGTGCCCAGACGACAGCTGCCCGCGCCTTTCGGCCCAGTTGACTGTGACAAGCTCCTTGACGGCCAATGCGTAAACCGTGCAGTCCAGCGCTTCGTTGCGCCGGCCAGGGACCGGAATCCACTTGCGGACGGGACGCCCACGATCCATCTTCACGACCGACTGCTCGCCCGTGAATTGCTCGTACCAGACTTCCGGCAGGTCTTTCGAAAACCGGAAAATCTTGCCGTGCTGGACGCGGTTGAAGATCGTGTCCTTGATGCTGTCGACGCCGACGATCCACAGTGGATCCTTCTTCATCGTCTTCGATCGCTCAATGAACTTGCGCCGGCCGCCATCACCCTTGATGGCCACGACCTTGCGGCGCAGCCTGGGCTTCACGAATGCGTAGACGTGGGCCATGTGGCTGCCGCTAGACGAGTCAACCGCCACAGCGTCGATACCAATCTCCCCGCCGAGCGGGTGCCGCCATCTCTGCTTGATTATCGTGTCGATGTCAGTCCAGAAGTCGTCGTGCTCATACGAGCCGTAGACGATGTCGTGATCCAGAACCAAAATCTGGCCGGCTTCCGTGTGGCCGAGATACGTGATCTCGCCGCGGTCGTCCTGCATGTCGATTCCGACCGTGACCGAAAGCACATCTTCAGGAAAGGCGTGTTGGTCTGCGCCGCCAAGCCCGAACGGCTCCGCGGATTGCTGCAGCACGAGCTCGTCGATGCGGTCTGTCTCAGTCCGCCACGGCTCGCCGAGGATCGTATTGACGAACGGCTTCAGAAGCAGCGGGTCATTCTTGGCGAGCAAGAACTCTTCGGCCAGCAAGCCCCAATCCGCATTCGGCAGAGGGCTTGTCAGCGAGTTGATCTTAAAGCCGGCGTGTCCTTTGACCTCTGGCTTCGTAATCCGCCAGCGGCCACGCTGGACCATCGTAGACTTGTGCTTGTGCTCGACTTCGCAGCCACAATTCGGGCAGTGCCAGGCGGCCTTCTCCGGCTGGCCTTCCGGCCAGTGGATATCCTTCCAAAGCACTTCGCTGAAGTCGTCACATTCGATGCACTGAATTTCGAAAACTCGCTGGTCGGACTTGGTATATTCCGTAGCGACGTAGCTGGTTTCCTCCTCGTCAGGTGTAGAGCCGACGACCAGCTTATAGTCTGCGAACTGCGCCGTGCGTCGCTTTGCCAGCGGTATCGGATGGCCTTCCGTCGTTGGCTTCATGCCGTCGACTTCGTCCATGATCACCACCCGCGCATTGTGAGCGCGGAAGCTTCGCGGCGTTTCGGCCGAAAGGATCTTGAGTGTGCCGCCAGTAAACTGGCGCATCAGCATCGTGCTTCGATCTTTGCCGCCAGATGACTTGTCACCCGATAGGACGCCCTGCAGTATCGGCGAATCCGCAAACGTCGGCTCGAGGTCCGAAGTTACGAAGGACTTGGCCATGTCGTCGTTCGGCAGATAGACCAGCATCAGCGACGGGTCATTGACCACGAAGTTAGCAACCGCGCCGGTCAGGACAGTGGTGTAGCCGATACGTGCAGACTTCAATACGGAGACCTGCCGATAAGCAGGATCCCCGATCGCGTCAGCTATTCCTTTTTGCGGGGCGTAGAGCTTTATCTTTCCGGGGACGCCTGACACCGTGCTCGGCAGGCGGATTTCCTTTTCCATCCACTCGGACAGATTGATTTTCTGAGGCGGGCGAAGGGTCGCCATCACCTTCTTCAAGGTCGCCATCGTCTGCGTCATATACGTCAACTCCATCCGCAAGCTTGGTCATTGCATCGCGGATTTCCTCATCAAGGATCAGTGCATCCTCGGGTGAGAGTGACATCCTTTGCCGGGTGCGAGAGACAACGGCCAGCAATCCGCTGCGGATGCTGGAGACCTGTTCAGACCAAACGCGCGACACCTCCTCAACCGGAAGCAACTCCTTGCGAAGTTTCGCGTTTTTCAATTCTTGGGTATCGGCCTGTTCCTTGCGGAGGCGGGCCGTTTCCTTCTCGGCATCGAGTGCCGTCTCTTTGTCTTTGCCGCGGTTGCCCGCATGCGCGACGTATGCCTGGACGCTTGCCGGACCCTCGAACTCGCCGTGGCCGCTGCGAACCAGCAAGCCCTCTTCCGCCAACTGGTTGACGCGCCGTGTCGTCAGCCCAAGCAGTAGGGCAAGCTCTGCGGTTTTCAACTTCATCATAGGAAGGAAATCCAAAACTAAAAAAGTTGCAGAGTGCGAGGAATCGGGCCGTCCCACCCGCTAGGGCTGCAGAAACGAAGGGAGGACCCAACGTGGGGGTGGGCTGCATTCTGCACACATTCAATCGAGGAGGCCTAAATGACCGACGATCGAGAGAAGACTGTTGCCGAGGTCGTGACGGAGGTGCGGCATCGCGCTAAAGGCGCCGAAGGCTTGGTCAGCGTCCTGTACGACGCAGGCGTGACTGACGCTGATGAGCTCGTCGAACTCGCTCTGGCTGGCGAAGCTCGGTTGAGTCCGAAGCCGTGGCGTGTCGTCTAGAGAGAATAGTCCAGACGCTGACGTGCCTGCTGGAAAAACAAAAAGAAACCCCGCCATGCTTGTTATCGCCTTGGCGGGGTCTGCCTCCTAGGAGGTCTTGAGGCTGAACGACTCTCATCGCCAGCGATCAACCCGAATATGGTGCTTGCGCGCTTAACGTCAAGTTAAATTCCTAATCCGCATCTGACACCAGCCACAATTCTGGCAAACGTCTCGTCGTCCACTTTGGGTGTGACATATCTGCGCTTTCCATATTGGTCACGTCCGCAACGAAACAGATCAAGTCTCTCAAAGCCCACCGTAGCGATCATGTCACACTTGGCCCACATGATTAGTGCATCGAACGGTGACGGCAATGGATCATGTAGTTTCATCTCCACCACATACGGCAGTTCGTAGTCGGGAGGTGAGGTTGACAACGGGACCACGGCGCAAAGGCCATCGCGATGTGGAAGGCGAGGCGACACGACTACAACAGGCCGCCGCTTCACCATTTCGGGCGGCAGGAAGCCACCTTTGGCATAGTCGCAAAGCAGTATGGTCCGGGGTGAGACTGGGTAGCGAATCGGCATTCAGTGATACTAGACACCTTGATCCCGCCAAGACAGCACCTGTCTCGTTGTCCACCTTCTCCCCTCAAACACCTTGCCGCGCATCGACGAAATCGACGACCTCAGCCTGGATGCAATTCGCATCATTCCGCATGATGATCAGCCTCGCCGAGTATCCGCTGGCGTCAAGACACGACGCCCTTGGTCATTGCCCGAACCTCGTGCTCAATACGCGGCTGCAGGCGCCTTGCGCCATCCCTCCACGCATCACCAGCCAACCCCTGAACCATCTCGGTTGGGATCACCACGTCGGTCTTGGCTTTTAGGAATTTAGTCCCAGATCGCTTTGCGCCTTTTGACTTCAGGCCAGCATATGAATGCCCGTCGCCGACGCGATAGAACACCTGCCCATTCCAGTTGGGCTTGCTGATGCGGTTGGGCCACCATCCGGCTCTCATAAAAGAGCCAACGAACACCTGCCGATTGTTTCTCGGCGCAGCACTGACGCCTAGCGCAGTCTCACGAGGCTTGAAGTATTTGACGCTAACCTGTCCGCCCTGCCCGTGCACTATGTAGGACAAGCTTGATGGTGACGCCCTCTCACCACCCTGTCGGTAAGCCTTCTTGCCTGTGGTCTTTGGCAGCCCCGTCTGCTCCGAAAGCTTGCGACCGGCTTCATTGCGAACCGTGTCACCTGTGCGGTTGAGTGCTCTGGCGAACGCTGTGCCCGCCCTGGCCTTGCTGCCAAGGGCGCGCGTCGCCTCTTCCATCTGCGCGGCTCCTGAGCCGACGACTGAGACGATAATCATGGGAGTACACGTCCGTCTTGGCTTTTCGGTTGCAGATTTGCATTGACATTATATACATTAGGTTGCATCTACATGGAGGACAAAATGCCCACGTTCATTGCCACCTACGATCTCAACAATAGAAACTCACCGCACGAAAAGTTTAGAGACGCCGCACTGCGGAACGATTGGCAGATTTGGATTCTATCTAGCGATAAGAAATGGTACCGCTTGCCAAACACCACTCTTGTCGGAACATTTTCCAATCGTGATGCCGCCGTAGCAGCGTTCAAGGCAATACAGCCCGACGCCGAACAGCAGTTGGGATCCAAGATCACCGTCGAGAAATGGATTGTCGCCGAATACTCTGGCGCGACTTTTAACTCCGATGAATCTCAGGAATCGTGAGCAACACAATAGGCCGCTGGGAGCAGGTAAAGCTCGACCAGCGGCCAGACCACCGCGCAGCGAGAGGAGGCGCGCGCGGTGATTGGAAGATTTACACTCTACTCAGCATGAAGGTCGATTTAGACGTGCCTACACTGGACCTTCGTGACGAGCCCTCTATAAGCGGCCCCGCGTTAATGAGGGTATCGAAATGCGTCACTATCCAGACTGGATCTATCACGTTGCGAAAGTAGCGGCCGCGGCAGCAATGATCGCCGGCTGTTACTATTTTTGGCCTCGATCGGTGCCAGGCTTCCCCACTGACTTTGTTCGGTACGTAGCCGCGTTTCTTTGGTCGCTAGCGGGCGCTATCGCTGCAGGTTTCCTTACGCAGTGCCTTCTTGAAGGGGTCTACAACACTTGGCGCGACGCCGTGGAAAAGAAACAAAGACCCGACTTTTGGATCGCCGTCTTCACAGGTGTCGCAGCAACCGCAGGGGTCCTGACGTTCCTGTCTCAAAAGCAGGTGATTTAGCTTGTCGATATTGAGTTGAGGCCGTCCCGGAGATCTCTCGCGAGTTCTTGCGTCCGCGGATCTCGGCGCCTCAAATGTTTTGGGGCCGCTCTTCGCGACCCCTTCACTAATATACCGATCATCGACCCTTTTGACCGGAGGTTACGCCGCCATTTTTTCTTCTGGTGGCTCAGTTTTCGTGTGGGCGGTCTCGTCAATCGCCAGCAGCGCATCCAACGCAGCGTCGATCAAGAAGGGGCCAACTTTCTCGGCGTAGGCCGGAGCCTTACCCATCGCGATACCGATTTCACGGGCTGTGGCGTTGGTGATTGCCAGATCCAGCACCTTCGCATGATCTCGCAGCAGCCGCCGAAGCTGGCCGAGGTGGTCTGCGGTCTCCATGAGGCGGACGATTGGTGCATCGGACCCCGCAGCCGCCGAGATCTCGCCAAGCGGCTTCGGCATTTTTATTCCGCCCACCCATTGACTGCCCGGCACAAGTCCGTCAGCGCACATCTTCGCCTGAACAGGAAGCTTGCCGAACGGTACGGCACCGTCGACGCCATAGTCCCGCAGAACCGCCCTCGCCTCCTCGACTCCGAAGCGGCCGCGCCGATCCTTGGCGCTTGGCTCTTCGCGCGGCAAAGGCTCGTAGCAGTCCATGATCGCCGGCTCTCCTGAGAACGGTCGCTGGTAGGGTACGGCATGCATTGGCGAGTTGGTGTCAGCTGGCGCGCGCACGTAAGCCCAGATGGCCGCTTCGCTACGTTCTGTGGGTTGACCGCCCTTGCCGGCTCTGGGGCGCTCTACCGGCTTCAAAAGCCGCCCCTTCGCGGTCACGCCCCATTCAATCAGCTTCCCGTCTCGAAACAGGAGGCCGCCCACGCGTGTGTCTGTCCCGCCATTACGGTTACGTGTGGTGGCGGCCTGCGTCTCTCTGGGCTCGTATGTCGGCACGAGCTTTCCAGTCTGCAGCGAGCGCTCTTCGCCTGAGACGGTCCATCCGACCGCACGCAACATCTCTGCCTCTGATGGACGGATCTCGATCGTCTCCGGCTCATTGTCCTCGATAGGTTGCGGATCGTAGCCGCTGCCTGGGTAGCAGAGGTTCTTCCAGTGCCGGAGCGCAAACGCACGTACCGCGTCCCCGCGGTGAGCCAGCCGCCCGAGTGCCGGCCACGCCAACTGTGGGGCGGGCTCGTTATCGTTAGCGGCTACTGGAGTCGCCTTCTTCTTCGGCGCGGCCCTGGTGGGTTTGGTGGCCTCCGGTGCGGCTGCAAGGAGTTCGGCTAGGTTCGACAGGTCTCGCGTGTCAATTTTCATGCTGGCGCTCCTAGTTGATAAACTTGGATTTTGACGGCTTGATTTCGCTGATGGCGTTTGACAGTGACGTCGGCGTTCCGTCTGGCCCCTCGGCAAGCGCTGCCGCAGAGTTGATGGCGAAATTGAACGCCGCTATACGGGCCTCTTCCGCCGCCGTCCGACCCACCGTCAGAGATAGGCGATAGCGATGATCCTCCCGCTCCTGTCGAAGGGTGGCCTCAAGTTCGGCAATGCGCTGCTGCAGAGTGTCGATGGTCCGGTTTGCGTTGAGCAGGTGCTGGCGATAGTGCTCTGCTTGCATCCGTGGGTCACGGGGTCGGCTGCTGTCGGCCACGACAGTAAGTGCTGACAGCTTGGCCTTTTCGGCCTCGCGGCGTGCGGATTCTTCGGCGGTTTTTATACGTGGCATGAGTCCCTCCTTGAGGATGATCTTAAAAGTTGGAGTGTCACCAATTGTCCCTTGTGTGCGTGCGGGATAGAAACATGCTCTTTCAGAGAGAGAGAGATTCCAAATTTGGTACTACTCTCACACGCGCAAGGGACGGTCGGTGACGGTTATCGTCTTAAGGTTGCTTTTAACAGGATGACGCAATCAGTTCGCGAACTCTCTCCCGCCGGCCCTTCTCCTTCTCAGCCCGATGTTCGAATTCGACGTAGACGTCAGGATTGACGACATAGGTGATGCTATCCCTACGCGCCGTTGGCATCGGCTCCAGCCACGACATGGCGTCCAGCCGCCGCAGGACGTCTTCGGCCTGCTCGCGGTCCATCTCCCGCATGATACGGTCACCGCGCTGCACATCACGCACGGTCATCTTCTCGGGCCGGTGCGTCAGTATCCAGCCGGCAACCGACAGCAGAGCATCTTGCTTATCGGACATGCCAAGGACGTTTTGATAGAACGCCAGGGAGTGCGGAAACAGGAATTCATGCAGGAAGTCGGCAGCGCGCCGCGCTACATCGAACGGAATCACGTGGGCAGGCCGATCGCCCGTTGTTTCCACGCAATGGAACACGATGCATAGCCGCGCGAAGAGGCCGTCGTACTTACCGATATGAGCCGCCAACTTTTTATTGAGGATCTCCCATCCAGCTGCCATTGCATGGTGCTTCACCTCAAGCTCCGCGCGCAAATCCTGGCCGGCATTGTCGAAGCGCAACGCGACTTCTCGCATGCCGGCCTGCATTGGCCTCTTCATGGAGTGCAGTCGACGGATGAGCCCACCATACTCCCCCACAGCCGCCGCAGGCGGCACGTCGAGCCCCACGGTGGCCGTTCCCATGCAGATAGGGAAGAGGCGCTGCAGTAGGCCATCGTCAGCCGAATCTGCCACGATCTTGCGGATAGGTTCGGGCTGAATACCGCCGAGCATAGAAACCGACAGATTGTCGATTGCCACCACGCCCCGGCCAACACGGTTGACGCTGTAGCCGCCGCCATTGAAGGCCTGGAGCCAGAAAGACCTGTCGGCGCTTGCGCCCTTGCCAGTGCCGTATCTCTCCATAGACCCGAACCAGCCGGAGAGCTCGTCGCGGATCAACAGAACGCCTTGCGGCGTATCCTTCAGCACCTCCTGCGCAGCCTCGACGGTCACGTCCTCTATGCGCGTGCGCACCTGGCGGGGTGCGCTTGTTTCTGCCTTGCCTGCCTTGTCGAGGGCATCGTATTTCCGCTTCTCGCTGATGTAGTTTTGCACGAGCTCATCGTCGATGGATCGCAGCGCGCGGGTCGCGGTGCTAATCACTGGAGACTTCTTCGCTGAAGGGTTTCCAATAAGGGCCACCCACAATCGTGCAGATTCCTCCCAATCATCATGGCGCTTGACCCGCAGGGTTATCGCGTCAGGTATTGCGGCAGCGCAGACTGCCAGGGCCGAGGCCGCAAGCCCGCCGGCATCAACCCCCATGATGGCGGCCTGAGAAGTGGCGAACTCTTCAATGGCTGCCGGCAGTAGACCGAGAGGCATTGATGGGTGTTTTCGCTGTGCCCATGGGTCGACCGGCCGCGTCCCGAGTGTCGGAGCGGGCTCGTTGTCATTCGCGGCAACAAGTGGAGCCTTGGCCGCGTTCTTGGCAACGAATGCGGATGCCAGTTCTGCAGATGCCGCCCGTGCCGCTTCGTGAGGCTGGCCGAACTTCGCCCAACAACGGACGAAGTCCTTTTCGGGATCCTTCGAATCGTAACGCTCGAACCAGTTGCCGCTCGCCGAGGTAAAGGCCGAATAGGCCGCCTCCGCTGTCATACCGTCGAACGCAAGCTGCTCGACCACTGCCGACGCCCATTCAGAGCGGTCGCCAACATCATTGGCCGCCAGCATGGCTGCTGCCTTGTCAGAAACATTCACATTTACAGGGATTTCGCCAAGTGTCACCGACTGTCCGAAAGCAGTGTTCTCGACCATCCATGGTGCCAGTGCCGCCTTCAGGTCCTCGACTGCGATCAGGTCGCCCTGCCACTCTTGCTCAACAAAGACGTCCGCCGGCAATTCCGAGCGTCCGCGCGAGAGCTTTTTCCGATTGGGCCAATTGAACGTGCCTGGCACGCGCCAGAGGTGTGTGACGTCTGCTGTGCCATGATCTGAACCAGTTGCCCGGCGGAGAGCCGCGGCCAGCGGCTTAGCTTCGGAAGCGGGGATGGGGCGGTCAAACAGGATGAACGGCTGCCGATTGCCGGGTGACGTCTCAAGCACGAGGTTCGGCAAAACCGGCAAATCGCCGGTCTTGCCGGTGTCGGCGTCCATGTCGACAACCAAGCCAAGCACCGCAACGATGTCGCGCTCGGTGCCTCTCTGCGCCCGTGCGAGTCCTTTGCGCATCACCTGCAGGCCGATGAAGACATTCAAGTGGGGCGTTTCCGAGTGACACATTATCGACTCAACCGTGCCCTCGACGTCACCGATCGCGTGCCGGCTGACGACGCCGGCCGTGTCTTCGTCCTTGTTGGGATTTGCATGGAACGCAGAGACAGCAAGCACGCCGTCGAGGCCGCCGGCCAGACCGTGGATCATCCCCACGTGATCGCGGATGGCGACTTCGTCGAACGATGAAGATTTAAGTGCGGGAATTTTTGGCATTGGCTGTAATCGCCTCCACGTAGGACTGAGATGCTGCGGCTGTGATCTTTTCAGCCAGGGGGCGAGCAAAAGTTGCCGCCCTGCGACTGCCAGCCTGTGCCGCATATACGACGCGTTTCCCGTCAGGAGCCTCCATCAGCCTCACGCCGTACAATCTGACGTCATCGGATAATTGGAGGTCAAAATGCGCAATCGTGCGCATCCCGCCGCCCGAGTTGGCGACGGGTTTGATGTCCAGGATCTGCATGTCAGAGAACCGAAAGAGCGAGCGGACCGAAGTCGGCGGCGATACGACCGCCGTTGCGTACGGAGAAATAGCGACCTTCGATTTCGCGCGTGTCATCGACCCGCTCCTTTACCCCACAGGCGCTGAGAAATGCGTCAAAGCGCGGAGAGCGGCGCTTGTCGCCGGTATCCGTTAGGAACTCCAAGACGAGTGTTTGAGAATGAGGAGCGGCGACCGGAGCACAATAAGCCTTGATGTTCGAGAGCTCATCGGCAGCAGGCTCAACTTCCACGGCGAACACCTCAAAACCAGACCATGCATGTTTGCGGCGCAGGCGATGCCTTGCCGCCCGCTCAACGCGAGCGACATTGTCGGCGCTTTCGAGAATGGTGAAAGCGATGACTTCAGCCAGCGACGGCCCCTGTTGGGATGAAATTTGCATAAATCCTCCTGTTCGCCGACGAGAGCCGGACGATTCGTGTGGTTGGTGGTGGTGGTGGGGTGAATGGGCTTGGGTCGTTTAGGTATATGCCTAACCGCCTATGCGGCTTGTGCCTGCGCTTTGAAGTGCCGGTGAAGCATGAGAAGCCCAAGAGACAGATGGTCTGCCTGCCGCGCACTCAGCGTAAGGGACACCTCTTCTCCGACACCGTTCATTTCCCTGTCAGTGGCTATTGCATCGTCCAGTGCTGTGATGGCTGAACCGAGCCAAGTCGTCGCCCTATCTGCAAAGCCAGTCCCAAGGGCGAGCTCACTGAAGGGCGAGTTGCTTTCGAATTGGATGTTGCTCATGCGGCCACCTGCGCCCTGTTGTTGTCGTTGGCAAAATCATAGATGGCCGTGCGCCGCGAACCCATCAGCCACGCGTCGAGATCGGACTGCAGATACCGAACCGCACCGCCGAGTTTCAGGTAGGTCGGCCCGCCGCCCGTCATCCGGCTCTTGTTCAGCCAACTGACCGATTTTCCGATGTAGTCGGCTGCCTCATCTGTTTTCATTTTTGTGATTGACACTTTCCCCGAACTCCTGTACTTTGAATGATGTCCGAACCTCGACCCGTTGAAGGGATGCTGGTTTTAGGGCCATTCTACAAAATTGTCAAGGATTATTACGCTCTTCCAGCTTCATTCAGGCCGGAAGGACGACAAAATGCGCGCTGTGAAGTACGACTTTTAGTACGACGGCGCCTTTAACTATCTGTTTTTAAAAGACGGGCGTCCAGTCGATCATCGGGGCAACCGCAAACACCGCCCGCCCATAGGGGGCGGGACCGGGTATGTCGCGGGTGAGGAAGTCGGGTTCTGTCGTCATGGCCGGGGCAGATACCATGCTTTGCCGGGAAATGACACCGTGCAGGCGAGGCAGGCGCAAGGATCGCGTCAGCTGTCGAGGCCGATCACCTTTTCGAGCGCTTCCCAGGTGTCGTCCATGGCATAGGCCGCGAGGAAGGGCAGGTTGATATGGCCGTAGATCGGCGAGAGCTGCCACTCGGCCTCCTCCTCGTCGACACCGGCGACCTGCTGCAGGAAAATGACGGAGGCAAGCCCCGTGCGGTCGGCACCCGACATGCAGTGCACCAGGATCGGCTGCTCGGCGGTCTTGAGCAGGGTCAGCAACTCCTGGGTCTTTTCCGGCGTCAGGTCCTTGCGGGCCGAGATGCCGAAATTCACGTGGGTCGCACCATGCGCCGCGGCCGCGGCGACCTCGTCGTCATACCAGGCCTTGCCGACATTCTCGCCGCGCAGATTGATCACGGTCTTGATGCCGTATCGGTCGATTTCCTCGCCCAGCCGCTCACCCGAAAGCTGCGCCGAGCGATAGAACTGACCGGGCAGCACCTCGTGAAAATTGCCCGACAGGATGAGAAGGCCGACATAGACGCCAAACAGGGCAGCGGCGCCGACAATCCCACCACAGATACGCAGCGCAATCCTGCGCCAGCGGCCTGCGACCCGCGCAGATCCCCCTGAACTTCCCGCCATCAGATTAGTATTGCTCATCGAACGATCCAAAGCCCACACAACCCATCCCGCGATCGGCGATGACGCCGGATTTCGGCCTTTCGATGACCGGACGGCCCGCTCTTGCGCAATCCGAAAGCCATCTGACACTCACTCAGCAGCATTGAACTGCAGCGGCCAATCCGACGGCTCGACCTGCACTCCGTCGCATTCGATCTTCTCTCGATATTCCATCAGCTGAAATTCGAAGGTCTCACCCGGGGCATCCATCAGCCGAAAGACCTGATAGGTGCCGCAATCCCCCTCACCTCGCCCGACGGACGTCGAGATGAAGATGCCGCGTTCGGCAAACACCTCGGGGTTGGTCATTTGGGCATTGTTCTCGCCCTCCAGCGCCGGCGGATTGGGCAGGCTCAGCATCGTCGCCCAGTCTGAGGGCGGATCCTGCGTGATCGCAAAGATGCTGGTGCCCTGATAGGCGCCAAGGAAACACGGAACCTCCCACAGGATAAAGCTTTCCCCGAGCCCGTAGCGTTGCCCGGGATAGGCAAGCGTTTCCGGTTCGCTGCATTGGTCGGGGGCGTAGGTTGCAATCTCTCGGCGAACGGCGGCCGGCACCTCGCCCGTGGCCGTAAGCATAACAGGCGGGGTGAGCGGCAGACCAACCGGACCGGTATATGGCAATGGTCCACCCCCGGCGGCACCCTCGTCAGAGACAGGCTCCGGAGCAGCTTGAGCAGTCTCGGGCGCTGGAGAGCCGGGGCAGCCGATGACACCCTTGGCTCCCGCGACAAAGGGCGGAAGATCCTCGCGCACCACAATAACTGTCGCCTTGCTCACCGTCTGCAACGATCCAGTGACGACAGCCTCCTCGATCCTGACAAGGACATGCGTCGCATGATCGGCGCTGGAATACAGCCGATAGCCAAGCCTCGCCGGCGGATCGAAATCGCCTCGCGCACTCTCGGTGAGGTCGATCTTCTCCTTGCCGATCTCGATCACGGCCTGCATCTGCACGCCGTCCCGGTCATAGGGCATGTAGATGATGTAGGCATATTGATCGAGATCGGGATCGCGGTTGTTCTGCCAGAACGCCAGATGGCAGGTGCTCAACCCGCCCTTGATCTCATGTTTGCCGAACAATTTCAGATCGATCGACGGCTCTTGCGCGACAACAGGCTGCAATGCACCGAGGCCCAGCGCCAAGGCGAGAAATGGCGATTTCAAAGACGGCATGATTACCCCGGAGCGCGACCACCCGAAAATTACGCTATCTTCAGATAAGAAGGGCCACAAGCCATCGGGTGCGCGATTACCGGCGCCGCGACAACCAAGCAGTTCCAGCCGCCGCCGAAGCACCCGGCATAAGTCCGGTTCTCGGCGTGCCGGCTGCAGCGAAAACCAGAGCTGTCAGATCGGCGTGTTTGCCTCTTTCTGGAGAGCCAGGCGCCCGGCCACGCCTCTGACAATGCCCCAGAGCGCAAACAGAACGAAAAAGGATTCCAGCACGATACCGACAGGCCCCCACTTCACGATGAAGAACATGAGAAACAGGCTCCCGCAGATGGCATTCAGCACGGAGAAGACGATCCCCGGCTTCAGCAAGCCCGTCTGCAGCAGAATGAACGGAATGAGAATGAACGGTGCGCCAAGGCTGTTGCACCATTCGCCGAAAACATCGGGCTGGTCCACGCCGACTGACTGAAGTGCAGCAAGTGCCCAGTGATTGGATACGGAATTCTTCCATTGAACTTCCCATTCGATGATGGTCGCAGCGGATCTCCGGCATCTGGCCGGTCCGCTGCGACAGGGTTCCGTGGGATGATCAATGCGGCGGATAGTTCACGCGCCGGCGTTCCTGGCCCCGCACCTCCAGAAGGGTCTTTTGCAAGATCAGCCGGGTGTAGTCATCGAGGTCCCGCGCTGCGAGCGCAAATGACCCGTCGCCCGTGATCACGTGCCGCCGCAGATAGGCTTTCAGGTCGTCTTCCATGCCCGGTTCGGCTTCTGCAAGGGAGATGGCGTTGATGATGTAATTCTCCTTCGACGCCCGGTCCCTCGCTTCGACCGGCGGCACGCCGTCATTGCTGGTGCCATCGGTCGAGATGCTGATGATTTTCCTGTGCGCCTGAAACGGCATGGCCTTCAGAGCGGCGCGTGCAGAATCGATAGCAAAAGCCAGCGAGCTGCGCGTACGCAGTGGCGTTACCGGGGGGCGCCCCGCCCTCCTCTCGATCTCCGCCGCCGCTATCTCTGCCTTCGCACGAGAGCAAACGATGGTCCATGGCAGAACCGGATGAACATCACCGACACCCGACCATTCCATATAGTGTATACCGATGCATCGGTCGCCCGCCATCGCCGTTTCGACGAACTCGGACGAGCGCAGGACGCTCACATGGGCTTTCACCTGAGCGCTCATTTCCTCGCTGGAAACGGAAGTCGACCGGTCCACCGCAAAGACAATCGCGGCGCTGACGGTGGATTGCGGTGTCGCGAATGCTGTGGACGTCAAGACGCAAGTCAGGCCAAACGCCAGACCAAAACTTTTAGGTGTCATGGTTCTCCTCCCCGGAGCTGTGCAATGTTCGCAGAAAATCTTGCGGCAGCACGAGGTGCAGCCGGTTCCATCTTGGAATTATTACGTCGTTACGTCCGGCAACTTCAGTTTTTCATAAAAATATCACCCGGACCGAGATTGATATTGGGCAATAAATCTTGCACAAACATTTGGATTTCAACTTTAGGTATGAATTTGATGAAACGAATTCTGGACCTGCTGTTCGACGAAGAAATGAAGTTCGCCACCAGGGGTGCCGAAACCATCCGCTTCAGCAAAACCGAACGCCAGTTGTTATCGGCGCTAACGAAAAACCGCGGTCGGCTCATGAGCCGACAGGCTTTACTGGACATCATCGCCGCCGGTGATGACGACAAATCCGACAGAAACATTGACTACGTGGTCAACCGACTGCGAAACAAGCTCAAGGACAGCGCCCGAGCGCCCCGCTATCTCGCAACCCGGTATGGCGAAGGCTATGTCTGGCTGGCTTCGACCGAACAGGCAGACTTGAGCGACGCTTTCCTCGTCATCGGACCGGCTTACGGACTACTGGGCGAAACGTTCGAGCCGCACATCAAGGACCTCATCCAGCGCCTGCGGCAGAATATCTCGCGAAAACTAAGCCCCGACCGCAAGGTGGCCGTTGCGCCCGGCATAGATACCTTGGCCGACAGCGCAGAGGGGAGTATCTGGTTGAACTCACGTTTCTGCATGAGGCCGGCCGAATCTACGGCCGGTCGATCCTGAGGTTCGTGAGAAACTGGCAGATCGTCGCGATCCAGAAGTTCATGATCGACTGGCCCGCCGCAAAGCCAGAGGAGCCCGTGGCCGTCGCGCTCGCGACGGAGATCGTGGAGCGGATCGTTCTCCATAAATCGGAAAGCGGCACCCAAAGAAGCGCCATTCCACTGGAATTAAGCATGCACGAGGCCTCCCGTCTCATGGCGCTGAGGGACACCGCCTGGCTGGAAAGCGGCGAGATGATCGCCCGCAAACGCGCAGAGGAACCCACAGACCCAAAGCTGGCGATCATGTGGGCATCGCATCTCTATGCCACCCTGATATTTGCTCCTTTGATCGGACCGCTGGACGATGACAGGCGCGCCCGGACGGAGAAGGAAATCGAGGCACTCTGCCTCGATCATTTGCCGCGAGTTCAGGACCACCCCATCCTCAGGATCTGCATTGCCCAGCTGTTGTTTTTCATCAACCGTGGGCACATGGGGCTCGTGGAAAGCCTGATGAAGGACGTTTATGAGCAGGATGTCAGCTTTTCCACGATCTACCCGCTACTGGGAATGCTCAAGGCGGCGCGTGGCCATTTCGTCGAGGCCATTCGATATTACGATCACGCCTTGCGAACGGCGGAGGCCGGATCCCAGTTCTACGTTTACGTATCAGTTCTCAAACTCAACGCGCTGCTTGCCAGCGGCCGGCGGCAGGAACTCGATCGCGAGGCAGCCGCTCTGTTCGAGCTCGATCCGGAGACCATCAACACCGTCGGCATGTTCATCGGCAAACCCGAGGATCCCTTCAGGCCTCACCATGCGGCCTATCTCGACTCGCTCGGCTCCGCAGGTGCGTTGGCGCTGGTCAAATACCTGTACCACAACGCCGCGTGTCACTTCGTTTCGCCCATTCATCGTGAGCGCGTCTATTCCGGGTTTGCGGCACAGGTGGAGCGGCGGTACGGCGTCCGGTTCGTACCACCGGATCGCCAGGCGCCTCCGCCGGGGTCCCTGCCCGAGACAGCCAACGGAGCGAGTGACCTCGCGCCTTGAAATGATATTGCCCGCCGGCCGCCGCAGGTTCGACCGCGAAAGGTACCATGGCGGCACGCTGTCAAGCTTGCGCGAGCGCGGCGCGTCGTTGACCATCAATGGCCAATAAGGGGCGCGACCTTAAAGCAGACCCAGCTCTGCCAGTTCGCGCTTCAGGTCGTCGGGCATGTCCTCGATATTCGCGCCGGAGGCTGAGAGATCACGCGGCGCGGCGTCGGCATCGAGATAGCGCCAGCCTTGGAACGGACGGCGCGGCGCAGGCGCCACTTCGATCACTTCAGGGCCGAGAATCAGTTCACAGCGCGTGATCCCGTCGCCGCCCGTGAAGGTCTTGATGTCGAGGAGCTTCTGGCGCGCCGACAACTGGCCCTTGATGATCCAGTAGAGCGAGCCGCCATCGAGCAGTTCTTCGACGCGCTTCGGCACCATGCGGGTGACGTGCGAGGAATGTGGCTCAAGGCCCGCCGCGACCGCGACGAGGCAGCGCTCGGCGACCCAGTCGCGCAGGTCGTCGATGGAGTCGGCTCCGACGCAGAGTTTGAGGAGATGCAGTGCCATGACACCCGAGATAGCCGGTCCCGGCCGCCGGTCAAGGGCAAGGGTGTCGCAGCTGGCGCGTGCTCAACAGTTTCGATGCATTCGGCCGCGCGGAAACTGAATGGGACAGGAGCAAAGCCCCTGCCCGCATCAACATTCGACGACGTTGACGGCGAGGCCGCCGAGCGAGGTTTCCTTGTATTTCTCACTCATGTCGTTGCCGGTCTGGCGCATGGTCTCGATACAGGCATCGAGCGGCACGAAATGCACGCCGTCACCCTTCAGCGCCAGCGACGCGGCGGTGACGGCTTTCACGGCGCCCAGCGCATTGCGCTCGATGCAGGGGACCTGGACGAGGCCGGCGACCGGATCGCAGGTCATGCCGAGATGGTGTTCGAGCGCGATTTCCGCGGCATTCTCGATCTGCTCCGGCGTGCCACCCATGACAGCGGCAAGGCCGGCGGCAGCCATGGCAGAGGCCGAGCCGACTTCGCCCTGACAGCCGACTTCAGCACCCGAAATAGAGGCATTGAGCTTGATGATCCCGCCGATGGCGGCGGCCGTCAGCAGGTAGTCTCGAATGCCTTCCTGGTCAGCATCGGGATGGAAATGCAGATAGTAGCGGATGGTGGCGGGTACGACGCCGGCTGCCCCGTTGGTCGGAGAGGTCACGACGCGGCCACCGGCAGCGTTCTCTTCATTGACAGCCATGGCATAGACCGAAAGCCAGTCATTGGCGAGCACGGGGTTGAGACGGTTGGAGCGCCATTCCTCCTGCAGCTTGTCATGGATCGATTTGGCCCGTCGGCGAACCTTAAGCCCGCCCGGAAGCTGGCCTTCCTGGCGCAGGCCGCGATCGATGCAGCTCGACATCGCATCCCATATTCGGTCAAGGCCGGCATCAAGATCCTCGCGCGATCGCACGACCTCTTCGTTAGCCCGCTTCATCTGGGCGATCGTCAGCCCCGAGGACGCGGCCATGGCGAGCATCTCCTTCGCAGACGCAAAGGGATAGGGCACTTTCTGCGACGACGCCTGCTTCTTCTGCTTCTGCATCGCCAGCAGTTCGGTGTCTGTGACGACAAAGCCACCGCCGATCGAATAGTAGATCTGGGTGAGCAGGACGCGGCCGTCCTTGTCCAGTGCCGAAAGACGCATGCCGTTGGCATGACCCGACAGAGGCGTCTTCTTGTCGTAGACCAGATCCTCCTTGGGCTGGAGCTGGTAGGCCGGATGGCCGGGCGGCGTCACGCGACCCGATCGCTCAACCTCGGCAATAATGTCCTCCATCCGATCGGGATCGATAATGTCGGGCGCCTCGCCCATCAAGCCGATGATGACCGCGTTGCCGGTGCCATGGCCGATGCCGGTATAGGCGAGCGAGCCGTGCAGGCTGGCCTTCAGTGCCGCGACATGGGCGCCAGCCGGGCGCGGCCACTCGTCGGACAGGATGAGGTCGAGGAACCGGTTGGCTGCCGTCATCGGACCCATGGTGTGGGAACTCGAGGGGCCGACGCCGATCTTGAACACGTCGAATACCGAAAGAAACATGGGGCTCCTCGCATGCGGGGGTATGTGAGCGCAAAGGCTAGAGCATCGCGTAACACGAATGCGCCTCGCAATCGACATCGGCTTTCATGGCCGCGACATGACAGAGATGGTGTCAGGGAGCCTGAAACGCAAACAGCGCGGTCGAGATGACCGCGCTGTTTGTTCAATCGCCTGTGGCGGATGTCAGATCGTGCCGAAAAGGTAGGCCAGGCACATCACGCCGGCAAAACCCATCAAGGCACGGAAGGTGACACCCCAGCACGACTTCTGGAAACTGCCTTCCATGGAAACTCCAAATGAGGTCACATCAAGAGAAAAGCCGTCCCCCGACCGCTTTCTAACGCATGATCTATTAAAATCGGCCGGGCTTCGCAACTGCAAAAATGGCAAAAGGAAGGCGTATTTCGCGCATCAGGCATGCACTGTCTGCATGGATGCGTGGAATTTCAATGGGTTGAAGGCTGAAAGCGTTAACAGCAACCGAAGATGCATTGCCCCAATTCGGGCCAATATCTTTCGCGTGGTTAATTCCCATTGTGGAGAAGCCTGCGCGCGGGATAATGCCGCACGCGATCATGCCAGAGGATTCGCTTGTATGACCATCATCGACTACTGCGCCATGGCGCTGTTCATCCTGCTCTGGCTCGCCTATGCGCGGATCACCGGCGGCAAGCAGATCCTGTCGCGCACCAGCCTGACCAAGGCCATGGCCGAACGGCGGCGCGAGTGGATCCTCAATTCCATGAACCGTGACCTGAAAATGATCGACACACAGATCATGGGTGGGCTGCAGAACGGCACGGCATTCTTCGCCTCCACCACGATCTTCGCCATCGGCGGGTGTTTCGCACTGCTCGGCGCCACCGAACAGGTGGACGCGATCCTGAAGGACATTCCCTTCATCGTGCAGGGCGGGCGCGCCACGTTCGAACTGAAGGTATGTGGGCTGATCGCGCTCTTTGCCTATTCCTTCTTCAAGTTCGGCTGGTCCTACCGCCTGTTCAACTATTGCACGATCCTGTTCGGCGCGATCCCGATGACCGAGGAGGCTGCCAAGGACCCGAAGCGGGCGATGGAGGCGGCGGAGCGCACAATCCAGATGAACATCATCGCCGCCAGCCACTTCAACATGGGGCTACGCGCCATCTTCTATTCGATCGGCTATCTCGGCTGGTTCGTCAGCCCCTGGGTCTTCATGCTCTCGACAGTGCTGGTCTTCATCGTGCTGTTGCGCCGGCAGTTTTTCTCGGAGGCGCGCCTTGCCCTGCTGAATGCCAGCGATACCTGAAGGCAGGACAAGGGGGACCAAGGCCTTGAATTCGCCGTCTTTGCCCCCGACCCCGCCGAAACGATGACGGAGGCGGTCAGCCGCGTCGCTGAAGACCTGAAGGAAGACCACGTGGCAGACCCGACAGAGCCCCGACCCGCTCACACCCGACCGCGCCTGCACGCGCTCGATGCGGCACGCGGGCTGGCGCTGATCGCCATGGCGACCTATCATTTCAGCTGGGATCTGGAATTCTTCGGCTACCTCGCACCGGGCACATCCACGCAGGGCCTCCTGCGGGTCTATGCCCGGATGATCGCCTCGAGCTTTCTCTTCCTGGCGGGTTTCAGCCTCGTGCTCGCGCACTATCCGAGGCTGCGACTGCAGCCCTTCCTGCGCAGGCTGGGCGTCATTGTCGCTGCCGCAGCCGCCATCTCGATCGCTACCTTCTGGTTCACGCCGGACAGCTGGATCTTTTTCGGCATCCTGCACGCCATCGCGCTTGCAAGCCTCATCGGCCTCGCCTTCCTGAAGGTGCCGCCGCTCGTGACGCTGTTGGCGGCCTGCGTCGCGATCGCCCTGCCCGTCTTCCTGCGTTCGCCCGCCTTCGACGCGCCGTGGTTCTGGTTCCTCGGCCTCTCCGAGACCCTGCCGCGCTCGAATGACTATGTGCCGCTCCTGCCCTGGATCGGGGCACTTCTTGCCGGCATCGCCGCGGCCCGTTTCCTGGTCGACAGGAACCGGCTGGACTGGATCGGCCGGCTACCTGAAGGTCCGCGCTGGCTGCGCTGGGGCGGACGCCACTCGCTGACCGTCTATCTCCTGCATCAGCCGATCCTGATCGCGGGCCTTTATTTAGCAAGCTTCGTCGTGCCACCGCCGGCCGTCGACCCAGTCGCACAGTATACAGGGAGCTGCGCGGCGAGCTGCCTGGATCAGGGCAACGAAGCCGGCCTCTGCCAGCGCTTCTGTGCCTGCACGCTGGAACGCCTTCAGGCCGAGAACCTTTTCGCCCCTCTCCAGTCTGGCGCAATATTGCCGGAGCAAGATCAGCGGATACAGACGCTGGCGGACGAATGCACCGTAAGGAGTCAGCCGGCGCCGTAACGGGGAGTTCTTCAATGAATGCCTACCGTGCGAAGCCTCTGAAATATCCCTGGCCGCCGATGCTCTATCTCACGAGCATCCTGACCGCGATGCTGGCGGGGCGGGTCGTGAGTCTCGCCCCCATCCCCTCACCGCATCCAATGATTCTCCCGGCTCTCGGCCTGGCCATCGGCCTCCTGGCCGTCACCCTCGACATATGGGCGGTGCGAACGCTGATGCAGCGCCAGACGCCGGTACTCGACAGCGGCTGCGCCCGTCACCTCGTGACCTGCGGCCCCTTCCGCTTCAGCCGCAATCCAATCTATCTCGGCTACACGCTGTTCACGGTGGCCCTGGGCTTGATGTCGGGCAACAGCTGGTTCTTCGTGGCAGCTCTGGTTTCCCTGGCTGCCACCCGCCTGATCGCAATCCCAAGTGAAGAGCGCCACCTCGAAGCCCGCTTCGGCTTCGATTACGAAAGCTACCGCAAGCGGACGCGGCGCTGGATCTGATTCGCGGGAAGCACCGGTGGCGGCGTCAGGTTCCGACGCCGATTTCCACCAGGCGGGTGAGACAGGCTTCTTCGGCCTGGTCGAGCTCCGACAGAGTCTCGTCGATATCGCGGCGCTTCTGGCGAAGCTCGTCTCGCTTCTCGTCGATCTTCTTCATCATCAGCTTGAGCTGCCCGATCTCACCCGGCGGCTCCTTGTAGACATGCACGATTTCGCGAATTTCGGCGATGGTGAAGCCGATACGGCGGCCGCGCAGGATTTCCTGCAGGAAGCGACGGTCAGCGGCGCGGTAGAGGCGCGTGCGACCGCGACGTTCCGGATGCAGCAAGCCTTCGTCCTCGTAGAACCGCAGGGTGCGCGTCGAAACACCGAATTCACGCGTGAGCTCTGTTATGCTATAGTATTTCTTCACGGTCATCCGATCCTGTAATGGAGACCATGATATTGACTTTTACGTACAAGTCAATTTTTCACCCCAGATGAGGCGTGAAATCCCGGCCGGCCGCCGCCGGGCTGTGCAGTGGTCACATGAACCACCAGGTCGCGAGCCCGAGGAAGGCGAAGAAGCCGGTAATATCGGTCACCGTGGTGACGAAGACTGCAGACGCCACCGCAGGGTCGGCCCCGAATCGATCCAGCGCCAGCGGAATGAGAATGCCTGCGATCGCTGCTGCCATCATATTGATCAGCATGGCGGTCGCGATGATCCCGCCGATATTGGCATCCTGAAACCAGAACCCGGCCACAGCACCTATCAGAAGCCCGAAGATCACCCCGTTCAGGAGCCCGACACCCGCCTCGCGGCGCACGACGCGGAAGGCATTGTGGATGTCGAGATTGCGGGTCGCGAGCGCCCGCACGGTGACCGTCATCGTCTGGGAGCCGGCATTGCCGCCCATGCCCGCCACGATCGGCATCAAAACGGCGAGCGCCACGATCTGCTCGATCGTTGCCTCGAACAGCGAGATGACCGAGGCCGCCATGAAGGCGGTCACCAGATTGACGGCAAGCCATGGCACGCGCGAGCGCGAGGTTTCCGCCACGCTGTCGGAGAGCTCTTCGTCGCCGACGCCGCCGAGGCGCAGCAGGTCTTCCTCCGCCTCTTCCTGAATGACGTCGACGACGTCGTCGATGGTGAGTACGCCGACGAGCCGCTCGTTCTCGTCGACCACGGCCGCGGACAAGAGGTCGTACTGCTCGAAGAGCTGTGCCGCCTCTTCCTGGTCCATCTCGGCCGGGATCGGGTGGTTCGTCGCATGCATGATCGTCTCGATCTTCACCTGACGCTTGGTGCGCAGGATCCGGTCGAGATTGACGGCGCCGAGCAGCTTGAAGGTCGGATCGATAACGAAGATCTGGGTGAAGCTTTCCGGCAGATCCTCCTCGTCGCGCATGTAGTCGATCGTCTGGCCGACCGTCCAGAACGGTGGCACGGCGACGAATTCGGTCTGCATACGGCGACCGGCCGAGCTTTCCGGATAATCGAGCGCCCGACGCAGGCGAACACGCTCGGTGAACGGCAGCTGGGCGAGGATCTCCTCGCGGTCCTCGTCATCGAGATCCTCGAGAATGTAGACGGCATCGTCCGAATCGAGCTCGCCGATCGCCGCGGCAATCTGCTCGTTCGGCATCTGGTCGACGATCTGCATGCGGATCGCTTCGTCGACCTCGGTCAGCGCCGTCATGTCGAAGTCGTTGCCGAGAAGGCGGATCATCGCCAGACGCTGGTCCGGCTGGATCGCCTCGATCAGATCGCCGAGTTCCGATTCGTGCAGCCGGGCGACGTTCTGGCGCAGGAAGATCACGTCGCGATCGGCGATCGCCGCCCCGACCATGGTCAGGAAGTCGTGACGGATCGAGCCTTCCTCGTCATAGATGTCGTCTTGGGCGTCCTCGGTTACCGCCGGACGGTCGAGAATGTCGTCGTCGTTCTCTGTCATCCGAACCTCACCCGTTACAGCACCATGCCTCGACGCCGGAGAATGGCGGCAAAAACCCTCAAGTCAACAAGCAGATAGCGAAAAAAGAGGAACGTTGTGCAAAGCCCCTGGCATCCGGCTGGCGCGACCGTGGCGCCCGGGCCTATCATGCGCATCCCACCGAACAAGTGAGCCTTCCGTGACCCGCCTGGACATCCGCCGTTACCCCGATCCCGCCCTGAAGACGCCCGCCGAAGCGGTGAGCGCGTTCGGAGCGGAACTGAGAGCCCTTGCCGATGATCTCTATGAGACGATGAAGGCGGCGCCGGGTGTCGGCATCACCGGTCCCCATTGCGGCATCCTGAAAAGGGTGACCGTCATTGAGCTCCCAGAACTCGGCGGCCGCCGCGACTATGTAAACCCGGAGCTCCTCTGGACCTCCAGCGAATTGATGACCCACACGGAGGGGAGCGTCTCCATGCCCGGCATCACCGATGAGGTGACGCGGCCGAAAGCGGTAAGGGTGCGCTATCGGACTCTCGACGGCGCGACGATCGAGGAGGATCTGGAGGGTTTTGCAGCCATCTGCATGCAACATGAGATCGACCAGCTCGACGGCATTTTCTGGATCCAGAGGCTCTCGCGGCTGAAGCGCGAGCGCCTGCTGAAGAAATGGGAAAAGGCGGCACGCTGATCCAAGCCGCCGAACAAAGGCGGTAGCCGGGCGTTATCGTTGCACACAGTGACGAAGGAGCCCTCCCATGGCCAAGGACGACCGCAAGACAGACTTTTCCCGCGAAGCCGACTATCGCGACTATGACCAGCGCAACATCGGCGACGGCTGGCCTTATGCCGATGGTCCGGGTGCGACGGCCACACCGGTGGAAAACCGCGGATACGGCGAGACAGGCGCCAATTTCGACCGCGACCGCAACGAGGGTTTCCGGGTTGATTCCGTCAATGCAGAAGGCTTCGAGCCAGATGTCGCAACGCCTGTTCTGCCGACCACGGATGGCCGGGAAGACGATGACCAGCTGGAATCGGACATCGCCGAGGCGCTGGAAGGTTTTGACGACAACGTGCTGACCGGCCTCGATATCCATGTCGACGGCCACCAGGTTACCTTGCGTGGCTCGGTCGACACCGCGGAAGAGCGCCGGGCCATCGAACTCAAGGTTCTGGGCGTAAAAGGCGTTAGCGAGGTGAAGAACTTCATCACCACGCTCGGTGTAGACAGCCATATTCCGGACGATGGCGATTGAGCAGCCTTACCCAGCAGCGCTCTGGCGAACGGCCCAGGCCAGAGCGCCAAGGGAGAGCCCGATCGCGATCAGGTTGATGCCCAGGATCAAACCGACGAGCCAGAGCGCCGCGACCGGCATCGAGGCCAGCAAGATCAGGGACAAAGCGATCGACAGGCAGCCGCTGATCAACATCCAGATCCAGCTCGGCAAGGGGCGAATCGTCATCGCGAAGACCACCTTGGAAATACCCTCGATCATCAGAAATACGACCATCAGCAGGGACAGCAGCAGCAGGCCCTCGCCAAGATTACGCAGCAACAGGACACCGAGAAGCACCGCAAGCAATGCGGAGGTGAACTGCAGCCAGAAGTTCGGCGCGTGACGCGCGCTGATCAGTCCCAGACATTGAATGAGGCCTGTCAGTACCATCAGCCAGCCGAAGGTGACGACGGCTGCGGCTGAGGAGACGACCGGGAACAGAGCCGCAAAGATACCTGTCACGACCAGCAGGGCGGCCTCGACAAGGTGGAAATTCGCATGCTTGCGCACCGACTGGCGCACCGCCTCGCGATAAACCTGGGCTGCTGCATCCAGTGAGATCGTCATTGCAGCGCTCCTTTGCACTCGCGGAAACAGCCAGACCCTCGATGCTCGTGCGTCAGCGACGCAGCAACGGCCGGATGCCGATGATGCATCGCCGACAGAGCTTTCTCAATAGGCCGTCCAGCCCCCATCGGTGGCGTAGATGCCGCCGGTGAAGTTGGACGCCTCGTCCGACAGGAGGAACAGCATCATGCCCACCTGCTCGTCGACAGTCGCCGGACGATGTTTCTTGTCGGTATAGGCGAGGATGCTGTCGATCTTGATGCGCCCCATGGTGGGACCGGTCGCAGCCTTCGACGAAAGCGCAACCAGTTCACCGGCTCGCGCCACCATCGGCGTATCGGTGGCAGCCATGTTCACCGAATTGACCCGGATCCCGTACGGCGCATAGTCGATCGCCGCATTGCGGGTGAGTCCGGTGACAGCATGCTTGCTCGCCACATAGGCCGGATTGCCCGAAAGACCCGTCATGCCGGCGATGGAGCCGACATTGACGATCGCCCCGCCGGTGCTCTGTTTGACCAGCTGCTTCAACTGCGCACGCATGCTGTAGAACACGCCGGTCGCATTCGTCTTGAACACATTATCCCAATAGAGATCGCTGGCCTCATGAATGGGCGCGAAAATCAGGTCGCGCTGCTTGTCGAAATCGATCGGATCACCCGAATAGACGCCATCCATCACACCAGCATTGTTGAGCGCGCCATCGAGCTTGCCGAACTGCGAGACAGCCTGCGCGACGGCCTCTTCCGACACGGCAGGATCACCCACATCGCCAAAGACGAAGACACTTTTGCCGCCGCCGGCCAGAATGGAGTTGTGTGTTGCTTCTCCGAGATCCTTGATCCAGTCAACGCCGACGACATTCGCTCCTTCGCGCGCAAGCCTGATCGCCGCCGCCTGCCCCATGCCCCGCGCAGATCCGGTCACGATGAAGGTGCGCCCTGCGAAACGGTTGGAGATGAAGAAATTACTTGGCGCGGGTGTGATGTCGACCACGGCATTGCCGTCCGGTCGACCACCGCCCATCTGCGCAGTGGCCGTATTACCGGCGACCCCGTCCATCACCGCACTCGCAGCCACCGCACCTGCCGCCAGCGACACGCCTTTCAACAAATCCCTTCTGTCCATTTCGGCATCCTCCTCAGTGAGTGGTAAGATCAGAACGCCACGCGCAGGAACGCCATGGCACTCCACCAGGTATCGGCATCATCCGAAGTCGCTTCCTTGACGGCATCACCGGGGAAAGTCGCGGCAACATGGCCTTGCAACATCACCCTTTGCGAAATGAACCACTTGGCCGTGAGATTGGCCTCGTAGCCGAGTTCTCTTGAACCGAGGAATGAGAGGGCGGGGTTGCCCCCGAGGTTTGTCGCGCTATCGGCCGTGAAGATCCAGAACTGCGGGACCAGTTCGACCCGGGGACTGGGCTTCAAGCGCAACTGCAGGCGATGCGCGACGAGATTGCTGTCCTGAAACACCTTGAAGTGATTGATACCCTGCACCCACTGTTCGCCGTTGCCGCCGGACAGCAGAGGATCCCAGCGTTCGAACCTGGCCGTGTCGGGGTCATCGCCGGAAAACTGCGCATAGCGGTAACTGACGACGGGTTGCCAGGGCATCCCGGAGAACTGGTAGCCGATTTCCGCCGCAAGGGCTGTCGCGTGCATGTCAAAATTGTCGTTGCGCTGCAGGGCGAATTCCGCGTTTCCGAAGAAATCGCCATTTGGCTGGTCCCAACGGATGCGCGCATTGAACACCTCGAGCCCGTCACGTCCGAGAGTGGCTGTTGCCGGATCGGGCGCAGTGAGAGCAAAGTAGGAGTAGTCCGACTCCAGAACCCTGATATAGCTGCCGCCCAACTTGAAACCGCCACCGATCGGGCTCTCGACGTTCAGTCCCACCATGCGCGTCCGCGAATCGACGACCGGAAGTTCGTCCGGATCGAGATAGAAGATCTCGGCGAGACTGTTGTTGTAGCGCAACTGGCCCAGAACCAGCATGTCGGCGGCCCAGCGCGGATTGGATTGCAGCGCAGCCCGCTCGTCGCCGTTAGACGCGGTATTGCCGATAATCATGCTGTCGGCGATGGCATATCGCTTTCGTCCGACCGAAGCGTTCCAGACCAGCCGGTCACCTGAATCAAAGGTTTCACCGCCGACGAGGCCGAGATAGGCATCCTCGATGCCGAGATAGGCGCGGCTTTCGTCCGTGAAGAGCTCGGTGCCGACCGAGCCGCTCAAGATCCCGCTCAGACCGCCATAGAGGTAGATGTCGTCGCTGAGCGGGGTCAACCCATAGAGACCCGTGTGGACGAAGCCTTCGCCCCATCCGCTCGCCCCGCTCCCGGCCGTGTCTCCAGACGCCAGCGGATTGCCGTTGAGAAACAGATCGGGGCGCCCATACCACGCATCGACATTGCCATAGAGCATTGTCAGGGTTTCGAGCTTCCCGACAAGAATGGTCCCTTCACTATCGTACAGGATGGGCAGATCGTTGGCATCGCCGGTGACAAGGTAACCGCGATCCTCCCGCAGAATCTGATCGCTGAGCGTCGCATTGATGGTGAGAGCCACCCCGCCTGAACGCCCGGTATCAACAACAAGCTCAGCGGAGGCTACAGGCGCCTGACGGGAGGCCCGGGCAATCGCGATCTCCACTTCGGCCCGATTGAAGCTTGCACCGGGAAAGAGACCGATGCTGCGCCGGATCAGATCGATGACACGACCATTCGCAGCGGTGTCGCCCGACGGATTGGCCAGAACAACATCAATGCTCTCGACGACCCGTCCTTCGTCTGACGAAGGCGTCTGAGCCTGCGCAAGCCCTCCCGTCAGCGATCCCAAGAACAAGACGGCGAGGATAAGAACAATGACATGGAATGATCGGGGATGGATGCGATCGGTTGTGCGACGCGAGAGAATTCGGGATGCATCAGCAAGTGTTTGATACATAAGGCCCACCGCGCATCTACCCAACACGTTATCACCGTATGCCGATGCAAATCTTTAGCAACGCGTGATAATCGTATACAAAAAATTGTAGAATGCTAGCGCCGCAAGCAAGATCAGATCGCTCACGCGGGGCGGTTTCGCTGAAGCCGCTCGACTGAACAGGGCAACAAAAAACCCGGCACAAAGGCCGGGTTCTTTTTTGGTGCGGTCGAGAAGACTCGAACTTCCACGGGTTGCCCCACAGCGACCTCAACGCTGCGCGTCTACCAATTCCGCCACGACCGCATCGTGGTAGGCGCCGAATTGCTCCGGCGGGGCTGCATGTAGCAAAAGCATTCTGGGTCCACAAGCCCGTCGTGACAGATTTTTGAAAATTCGTCACGACCCGTGGAAAACCCCTCCGGACGGGGGTGGCCGCTGCCCTTGAACTCCCGGGCTTTTCTTGCCAAATACAGGGAAAACAAGGCTTTTCGCCAATCCACAGCCGAAGGCAGATTTCATGCTCCGCACCGAACTCGACCATGCCATGCATGCCCGCGAAGGCTCAGCACCCGTGCGCTGGCGAGTCTCCGACGGGCTCGTCCCTTACGAGGACGCGGTGGCCGAAATGGAGCGCCAGGTGGCGCTGATTGCCGACGGAAAGGCCGATGAACTGGTCTGGCTGGTCGAGCACCCTCCCCTCTATACGGCGGGTACAAGTGCCGATTCAAAGGACCTGATCGAGCCGGATCGGTTTCCGGTTTTTGCCACCGGACGCGGCGGCGAATACACCTATCATGGTCCCGGCCAGCGGGTGGCCTATGTCATGCTCGACCTGAAGCGCCGCCGCCAGGACGTGCGCGCTTATGTGGCAGCACTCGAAGAGGTGGTGATCCGCACCCTCGACAGCATGAATGTCAAGGGCGAGCGGCGCGAAGACCGGGTCGGCGTGTGGGTGCGCCGGCCGGAAAAGCCGCGGCTGCCGGATGGCTCGATGGGCGAAGACAAGATAGCCGCTCTCGGCATCCGGTTGCGCCGCTGGGTGAGCTTTCACGGGTTATCGATCAATGTCGATCCGGATCTCAGCCATTTCTCGGGCATCGTGCCCTGCGGGATCTCCGCCTATGGCGTCACCAGCCTTGTCGACCTCGGCCTGCCCGTGATGATGACCGACGTTGACCTGCGCCTGCGCGAAGCCTTCGAGGATGTCTTCGGCCCGACTGCGACGGCGAGCTGACGCCTCAGGCCCGTCCCATGACGGGGCCATCGAGGTCGCCGGCCTTTTGTTCGCCTGCACTGCGCGCCTCGTAACGCTCGATCTGTCGCGCGATCTTCTCGATCAGCCGGCCGCATTCGAGATGCGCCGCCGTCAGCCGTTGCAGGTCGAGCTTGAGGGCCTCGAGCGGCAAGTCGCCCGCTTCATCGACCGGTCCGGATCCGACACCTGTCATCAGCCACATTGGAGAGACACCGAGAATGCCCGCAATGTCGATGAGGCTGGACGGCTCGGGCTCGGAGCGATCGGCCTCCCAGGCCAGCAGGCTCTCCCGTTTCACCCCGATGCGGTTCGCGACATCGGCGAGCGAAAGACCGGAGGCGTCACGGGCTGTGGAGAGGCGTCCTCCCAGTGTGTCGTCACTCGAATCGGTCATGCGGGGAAGGACCTTGCGTGCGGGCATGCGCCACCTCCTGATCGTTTAGATCCTCCGACCCCGGTGCCGGCGGATGAAATTACTCCGATCTCACATCACTACATTAGGCGACATGAAGATCATCCACCTTTCCCCGGACGCCACCAACGAGTGCAAACCCGTCACGGAACCTCATCCGAAAGATGCGTACAAGACCGTACAAACGCACAGGTGAGTGCTTTGTTCCGAACCTCTTTCGACTTGATTGCGGACCGCGACCATGCTTCTTCACCGGGACCAAATGCCCGCAGCCGATTGAGTCCCAGGTCATGCACAGCTCATCCTCTAGTCCCTTGCGCGGCATGATCCTGATGGCGGGCTGCATGTTCGTGCTGCCGGTCATGGACGCGATCGCCAAATACATGGCGACGGTGGAAGGCATGTCCCCGGCGCAGATCACGTTCTACCGCTTCTTTTTCCAGCTCGCCTCCGTATTGCCGGTGCTGATAGCCCTGAACGGCATGGCAGCCTTCTCCGCCAAGCGCCCCTGGATGAACCTGTTGCGCGGCGCGATCCATGGTGCGGCAAGCCTGATGTTCTTCATGGCGGTCAAATACATGCCGCTTGCCGACGTCTTCGCCATCTATTTCGTCGAGCCCTTCATCCTGACGGCAATGTCCGCCGTCTTCCTCAAGGAAAAGGTCGGCTGGCGCCGCTGGCTTGCAATTGCAGTCGGATTTGGCGGCGCGATGATCGTTATCCAGCCGAGTTATGAAATCTTTGGCCTGACGGCGCTGCTGCCGGTTGCCTGTGCCTTTCTCTATGCGCTCTACATGTTCCTCAACCGCGCGATCGGCGAGGCGGATACGCCGATGACCATGCAGACCATGGCGGGGATCGGCGGCACCCTGTTCATGGGCGCCACGCTTCTCGTCGGCAGCGCCGCAGGGGACGCGGATTTCGTCATTTCCCTGCCCTCCTCCCCGCTGGGCCTCGGCCTGCTGATCCTGCTCGGCGCGATCTCCGGCTATATTCATTTGCTCGTCGTCCGCGCCTTTCGCATGGCGACCCTCTCCGTCCTCGCCCCATTCCAATATTTCGAGATCATCGCCGCCGTCGCCCTCGGTTATCTGCTGTTCGACGAGTTTCCGACACCATCCAAATGGCTCGGTATCCTGATCATCGTCGGCTCCGGCCTTTTCATCCTATGGCGCGAGCAGAGGCGGGCAGCGCCTTCGCAGACGGTGGCGGAAGCCGGCTGAGACAAGCCGAAGATTGATTGCATTTGAGGGATTTCAGCGAAGAAATCCTAAGGCCTCTCGCGTAGGTTGGGCCCATTCATCCTCATCATTGGGAGAGCCTTCTTGGCGACACATCAGGCCGCAGTCTTTTTGGCGGCGTTCAATCTCGCCTTGCTATGGCTCCTGATGGCCGCCCCGCTGGGACGCCGAACGATCCGTGTCAGCCGGATCATCCGCGAGCGGCCGGAAGAACTCTGGAACATCACGCGGCCCGCGGGAGATCTCACCGCCTGGCATCCCCATGTGATCGCCGTGGAGCCGGTGGAAGGCAAGCCCGACCTTGTGGAATTCGCCTACCGGCATCCCGACCGCCACGGACGTCCGAGCCGCCGCACGATGATTGTCGACCGCACCGCGATGACGGCGGCGGGCAGCTTTTCCTGCGACCTCAGGGTGGTCGGCGACAGCACGCTCGATCATTCCTTCTGGGAAGGCTATCGCGAAAGCCGGAAGGTCGAGCGCGCGCCACTTGGCAGCCGGGTTACCTTCGAGCAGACCGACAACTATCGCGGCCTCGCCTTCTATCTCTTCCGCCGGGTGGCCCTGGCGCGCGAGCTCGGTTCACTGAAGGACCATGTCGAGGAAAGCCGCAGTTCCAGCTTGCTGCGCTTCGAACATCCCGCCTGGCAGACAGTGCTGGTGATCATCTCGACGCTGCTGCTCTGGCCGTTTTTCAGCCTGACTGCGACGGGACTGATGATGTCGGTCTTCCTGACTCTGGTCATCCTCTTGCACGAACTCGGCCACATGGTCGCCTATCGCGCCTTCGGTCATCCGAGCGTGCGCATGATTTTCGTGCCGCTTCTCGGCGGCATCGCCATTGGCGGGCGGCCCTATAACAGCCATTTCGAAGTCGCGACCTGTGCGCTGATGGGTGCGGGCTTCTCCGCCCTTCTGGTTCCGATCCTCGTGGCTGCGCATCAATCGGCGCAGAGCTTTCCGCATCCGGAAGGCATGGACGGTCCGACGCTGGTATTTCTTGTCATTCTCGGGGCCTTCAACCTGCTGAACCTGTTGCCGACCTACCGATTCGACGGCGGTCAGGTGCTGCGTCAGGTCTTCGAGGGTCAGCGGGCGCTGGCCATCACCAGCTTCGTGGTCACGGGCGTCGTTTTGTGGACCGGCTGGCGGATCGGCCTCGAGGCGCCCATGCTGATCGCGGGCCTGGCGATCTTCATCCTGCTCAGCATGATCAGGACCAGGTCTGTCAAGCCGCGCGAGGCACTGGCGCCAATGAATGCGGCAGAACGCCTGATGACAGGCTTCGGCTATTACGCTGCGCTCGCCATGCATGTCTATGCAGTCATCTATGCCTGTGACCGATTGTTCGCCTGATCGATCCGACGAAGGCGCGTGCTTGACAGGACCTCGTGCTCGGGTTCCAAAGAAACAATGGACACCAAGAACACGCCCCTCCCCGCCGGCTACCATGACGTTCCCGCCAACATGCTGGCAACGATCGTCACCTGCCTCGACATGAGCCAAAAGCCTGCAGTTCGGCCCGATCCGCCCGCAGATAGGCTGGCTGTCGAGCGCTGGCCGTCCCCCACCGTCGACGACTATCGCGCGCTCTACCGTCGCATCGGGGAGGACTGGCTCTGGGTCTCCCGAGCCGTCATGGCCGATGAGGCGCTGAAGGCCATCATCGGCGACCCTTCGGTCGAAATATACTCCCTGATGCGCGACGGCGAGCGCCTGGGGCTGCTCGAACTTGATTTCCGAGAAGCGGGACAATGCGAGCTCGCCTTTTTCGGACTGGACAAGAGCCTCATTGGCTCCGGAGCCGGGCGCATTCTGATGAATGTGGCGATCGACAAGGCGTGGGAGAAACCCATCAGCCGGTTTTGGGTCCATACCTGCCATCTCGACCATCCGGCCGCCCTCGCCTTCTATCAGCGTTCGGGTTTCACGCCCTACAAGCGCATGGTCGAGATCTTCGAGGATCCCCGTCAGACCGGGAAACTGCGGCCAGATGCGGCCCCGCACTTCCCGCTGCTGAAATCGGAATAGACGATAAAAATCAGACTTTTGAGAAAATCCGGATCACCTCTTGAGCCGGATGGTGCAGCCGTGCGAAAGTCGCCCCCAACGATTTGTCAGGGAGAAGAACCATGGATGTTCGCGCCGCCGTCGCCGTTCAGGCTGGAAAGCCACTCGAGGTCATGACCGTTCAACTGGAAGGCCCGCGTGCAGGCGAAGTCCTGATCGAGGTCAAGGCGACAGGCATCTGTCACACCGACGATTTCACGCTCTCGGGTGCCGATCCGGAAGGCCTGTTTCCGGCCATTCTCGGCCACGAGGGTGCCGGCATCGTGGTCGATGTCGGCCCGGGCGTGACCTCGGTGAAGAAGGGTGACCACGTCATTCCGCTCTACACGCCGGAATGCCGCGAATGCTATTCCTGCCTCAGCCGCAAGACCAACCTCTGCACCGCGATCCGCTCCACCCAGGGCCAGGGCCTCATGCCCGATGGCACGAGCCGCTTCTCGATCGGCAAGGACAAGATCCACCACTACATGGGCTGCTCGACCTTCGCGAATTATACGGTTCTGCCCGAAATCGCGGTCGCCAAGGTCAACCCCGACGCCCCTTTCGACAAGATCTGCTACATCGGCTGCGGTGTGACGACCGGCGTGGGCGCGGTCATCAACACGGCCAAGGTCGAGATCGGCTCGACGGCCATCGTTTTCGGTCTCGGCGGCATTGGTCTGAACGTCCTGCAGGGTCTGCGGCTCGCCGGTGCGGACATGATCATCGGTGTCGACATCAATCCGGACCGCAAGGCCTGGGGCGAAAAATTCGGCATGACGCACTTCGTCAATCCGAAGGACGTCGGTGACGACATCGTGCCCTACCTCGTCAACATGACCAAGCGAAATGGCGACCTGATCGGTGGCGCCGACTACACCTTCGACTGCACCGGCAACACCAAGGTGATGCGCCAGGCCCTGGAATCGGCCCATCGCGGCTGGGGCAAGTCTGTCATCATCGGGGTAGCCGGCGCCGGACAGGAAATCTCGACGCGCCCGTTCCAGCTGGTCACCGGCCGCCAGTGGATGGGCACCGCTTTCGGCGGCGCGCGCGGCCGTACCGACGTGCCGAAGATCGTCGACTGGTACATGGAAGGCAAGATCCAGATCGACCCGATGATCACCCACACCATGCCGCTCGAAGACATCAATAAGGGCTTCGACATGATGCACAAGGGTGAAAGCATCCGGGGCGTCGTGGTCTATTGATCACGGGGCCTGCCTACTCGGTCGATGTGCGGAGGATGGATGAATTCTCCGCCCTCGAATTGTATGCGATGCTGAAGCTGCGCGTCGATGTCTTCGTCGTCGAGCAGCACTGCCCTTATCCCGAACTTGACGGCAACGATATCGATTGCCTGCATCTGCGGCTGCTCGATGGCGATGATCTGCTGGCTTGCGCCCGGCTTTGGCGCCCGACGCCGGAACACCATCCCCGGATCGGCCGGGTGGCGGTGTCGCCGAACCACAGAGGCAAGCGGCTGGGCGAAGCCCTGATGCGCGAGGCGATTGCGGAGGTCGAGAAGCGTCACCCCGGCGAGCCGATCGAGATTTCGGCGCAAAGCCATCTGCACAAGTTCTACGGGTCGCTCGGGTTTGAGGTGATATCCGAGGAATATCTGGAGGATGATATTCCGCACGTTGATATGGTGCGCAAGGGATAGCCAATGTCCGAAATCTATGTCGATGCCGATGCCTGTCCGGTGAAGCCGGAGATCCTAAAGGTTGCCGAGCGGCATGATCTGCCGGTGACTTTCGTCGCCAATTCGGGCCTGCGCCCGTCGCGGGATCCAATGGTGAAGAACGTCATCGTCTCGGGCGCCTTCGATGCGGCCGACGACTGGATTGCCGAGCGTTGCGGCGAAGGCGATATCGTGGTGACCGCCGATGTGCCGCTCGCGGGACGTTGCGTAGCAGCGGGGGCGCTTGTCACAGGGCCGACGGGGCGAATTTTCGACACGGCCAATATCGGCATGGCGACGGCGATGCGCGATCTAGGCGCACATCTGCGGGAGACCGGCGAGAGCAAGGGCTACAACGCCGCCTTTTCACCGCGCGACCGCTCGGCCTTTCTCGAAACGCTCGACCGGCTTTGCCGCCGCGTGAAGAAATAAGCCCGACAAGGGCCAAGCATAAGGACAGATCCCCCATGAACATCCTCTCCCAGAACACCGCCTTCGGCGGCATGCAGGGCGTCTTCTCTCACCACTCGGAAGTGACCGGCACCGAGATGACCTTGGCCGTCTTCGTGCCGCCGCAAGCGATTGCCGAGAAGCGTCCAGTGCTCTGGTATCTCTCTGGCCTCACCTGCACCCATGCCAATGTCATGGAGAAGGGCGAATATCGCCGCATGGCCGCCGAACTCGGCCTGATCATCGTCTGCCCGGATACCAGCCCGCGCGGCAACGATGTGCCGGACGAACTGACCAACTGGAAAATGGGCAAGGGGGCCGGCATGTATCTGAATGCCACGGAGAAGCCGTGGGCCGAGCATTACCAGATGTATTCCTATATCACCGAAGAACTGCCGGCGCTGATCGCAGAGCAGTTCCGGGCCGACATGACCCGCCAGGGCATTTTCGGCCATTCCATGGGCGGCCATGGTGCGATGACGATTGCGCTGAAGAACCCCGACCGCTTCAAGAGCTGCTCGGCCTTCGCCCCGATCGTCAATCCTCTGACCGCCGACTGGACACAGGATGCGTTTGAGAAGTATCTCGGCGCCGACCGCGCGAAGTGGCGCGAATACGACGCCTGCGCGCTGGTCGAGGACGGCGCCCGTTTCCCGGAATTCCTGATCGACCAGGGCAAGGCGGACAGCTTCCTGGAGACGGGTCTCGCCCCGTGGAAATTCGAGGAGGCAGTCAAGGGCACCGATATCGGCCTGACGCTCCGTATGCACGAGCGTTACGACCACTCCTACTACTTCATCTCGACCTTCATGGAGGACCATTTGAAGTGGCATGCGGAACGGCTGGGGTGAGCTATAGGCGAAATGCCGTCATGCTCGTCCTCGGGTCAAACCCGAGGATGTCCCGAGCATCCGCTATCGTTGAATCGGGTCAGACATCAGTAGATCCTCGGGACAGGCCCGAGGATGACGACGGCTTTGCTCTGTCGCAGTCAGGCTAACCTCACCCATGCCCATGCCGGTGATGCAGGTCCGGATAATGCGGATGTTTGTGGCGGAGCGGCGCATGGCGATGCCAGTGGGAATGCGGCTCTGTGACGGGGCCATCATGGTCATGGCTGTGATGGTCGTCATGGCTGTGGAGATGATCGTGCTCGATTGGATCATGCACATGCTCATGTTCGTGCCGTTCCGATAGATGCAGCCATAGGCCGATGCCCATCAGCAGGGCTGCAGCGACCGCCGATAGGCTCACCGCTTCACCGAAACCGATGACGGCGATCAGGGCGCCGATGAAGGGCGCGAGCGAGAAATAGGCGCCGGTGCGCGCGGTGCCGAGATGGCGCAGCCCCAGCATGAACATGACAAGGCTGACGCCGATTCCGAGGAAGCCGACCATGGCTCCGCTGGCGATCACGGAGAGCGAAGGAAGCGTTGCGCCAAGGGATAACGCCAGCACAACGTTTGTACCACCAGCAGCGAGCCCCTTGATCATCGCGATCTGCACCGGATCGGCAGAGGAAAGCTTGCGGGTGAGATTGTTGTCGATGCCCCAGCAGAGGCAGGCCGCCGCAATCCACAAACCACCCGGATCGAGTTGGAACGCACCGCCATCGAATGACAAAACGACCGCCCCCAGCAGAATGGCAAGCGCGCCGATCAACAGGCGCCGGTCGACATTTTCTCGAAACACCAGCCAGGCGATCAGCATGGTCGCAAGGCCCTCGAGGTTGAGGAGCAGGGAAGCCGAGGAGGCTGTCGTCAGCGACAGGCCGAGCATCAGGAAGAGCGGAGCCAAGATGCCACCGAAGGTCACGACAGCCGCAAGCCAGGGCAGATCGGGACGCGAGAGCGGCGCTTCGACGCGGGCAAGGCCGATCAGGGGCCGGCCCCAGTGCACGAACGCCAGGCCAAATCCGGCACCGAGATAGAGGATACCGGCGAGCAGCCACGGATCGACGCTGCCGAGCAGCCATTTCGACAGGGGCGCCGAGGCACCGAAGAGTATGGCCGAGCCAAGGGCCAGCGGCACGCCGGGGAAGAGATGGGAGTGGGAATGGTCCATGCGTCGAGTTTAGCGGGAATGTCGAAACGGTACAGCCCGATTCATCCCGTGCCGGTCAATCCCGTCACAAACGCACTGCCGCCGTGATCCGACATAGCCGCCGGGCGCTGTCATGGACGGGCCAGTCCGGGCATCTGCCACCGTCGAACAGGTGAAACCTTCGTAGATCCTCGGCACAAGGCAGAGGAAGACGATCAGGACGTCTCGTCCCTCACCCCCGCCGATAGACGAACCGCTCGAAATCCGCCGGTCGGCCCTGGCCCGTGATGTCGAAGCAGAACATGCCGGCAAAGGCGCCGGTAAACGAGCCGTGTTCGCCGAAACCGCCTTCGTCGGACACCACGCCGGCATCAAGGACGGGGCCGATGGCCTGCCACGTGCCCTCGCCTGCGACCCGCCAGAAGAATTGCAGATCGTTGTCGGTGATCTCCATGGCGAGATCGATCGCCCCCTCGGGGATCGACTGGCCCATCCCAATCGGGAAGGTCAGGCTACCGGACGGGTAATCCCCCGGGCAGGACAGGATGATCAGCGAGCGGCCGAGTTTTTCGTCCGTCGAGACCCCGAGCGCATGGAATTTGTAGCGGTTGTAGTAGTGGGTCAGACCTGCGACCTGTTGATAGGTTTCGGGCGAGAACTCAAGCCGGGTTTCGGCGCGGAACCGGTGGTGCTCCTGACGGCGGGCGACCAGCGACTGTTCGAACCAGGAGCCGATGCTTTCGCGACCGAAGAGGCGCAACCGCCCTGCCCGCTCGGTAAGGCTGAACAGGCGCTCCGGCTGCGGCGTGCGCAGCCACTGGTATTCCCTAGGTAAGTCCGGGCTGTCAAAGGTTTTGACGATCTCGACCGGTTCCTCGCGTTTCACCGCGCCATCAAGGGCCGGGACCTCGACCGCAGGCACCACGCCGCCCTGTTCGAGATAGAGCCAGCCATCCTCCTTCCAGACGCATTTCTGCAGGCCGGTTTCGCGGCCGAGCGTGCAGCGGCGCTGGGGCGCCATGGGGCGGCCGCAGAGATGGGTGTGGTAGAACTGGCCGTCGGAGGTCTCGACATATTGCCCATGGCCGGCACGCTGCAGCACTGCGTCCGGCGCATCTTTCGAGGTGATGAGATGCGTGTTCGGGTGCATCTCATAGGGTCCATCGATCGCGCGCGAACGGGCCATGGTGACGACATGGTCGTAGCCGGTGCCTCCTTCGGCGGTGGTCAGGTAATACCAGCCATTGCGCTTGAAGAGATGCGGACCTTCGACGAGCCCCTGTTTGCTGCCCTCGAAAATGTTCTTGATCGGGCCGATGAGCTTCCTGGTCTTCGGGTCCCATTCCTGCAGCAGGATGCCATCGAACTTGGCGTGGCCGATGGTGTTGCGCGCTTCGGGGCGGTGGTTCCACTGCATGTTTGTGAACCACTTTCGCCCGTCGTCATCGTGGAAGAGCGAGGGGTCAAAGCCGGAGGAATTGACGTAGATGGGATCGGACCAGGGGCCTTCGATCGCAGGCGCGGTGACGATGTAGTTGTGCGCGTCCTTGAACGAGCCTTCGAAGCGCTTGACGTCGGTATAGACCAGCCAGAACAGGCCGTCGGCATAGGACAGGCACGGCGCCCAGACGCCGCAGCTGTCCGGGTTGCCGCGCATGTCAAGTTGGCTCGCACGGTTGAGCGGACGGGTCACGAGCTCCCAATTGGCGAGATCGCGCGAATGGTGGATCTGCACGCCCGGATACCATTCGAATGTGGAAGTGGCGATGTAGTAATCCTCGCCCACGCGGCAGATGGAGGGATCCGGATTGAAGCCCGGCAGGATGGGGTTGATGATCATGGCGTGTTTCCTCCTCCGCAGTTACCTCTCCCCCTGCGGGAGAGGAAGAAAAATCAGGGACTTAGCCGAAGGCTCAAGCCCTAGATTTTTCAGGAGAGGGGCTGCCTGACTGACACGCCCCTCTCTTGGGATTTCTAGCACTTAGCTGACGCTAAGCTGCTGAAATCCCGTTCTCCCCCGCAAGGCGGGAGATAGGCTCTCACTTCTTCTTCCGCGGCGGGCCCTTGCGCTCGGCTGAGGCCGCCCAAAGGTTGATATCGGCATCCTTGGCGAAGACGTCGATTTCGGCGAGTTCTTCCGCGGTGAAATCAGGCGTCTCGATCGCCTTGACGCAATCCTCGACCTGGGACGGCTTCGACGCGCCGATCAGGGCCGTGGTGATGTGACCGCCGCGCAGGACCCAGGACAGTGCCATCTGCGCCAGCGTCTGGCCGCGCTTCTCGGCAATGCGGTTGAGGCCGCGGATGTTTTCGAGATTGCGCTCGTTGAGGAAGCCCGGGTCGAGCGACTTGTCCTGTGCGGCGCGGGTGCCTTCCGGGATGCCGTTCAGATATTTCGAGGTCAGCATGCCTTGCGCGAGCGGCGAGAAGACGATGGAGCCGACGCCGAGCTCTTCCAGCGTGTCGATCAGCCCGTCTTCCTCGATCCAGCGATTGATCATCGAATAGCTGGGCTGGTGGATCAGGAGCGGCGTGCCCAGGCTTTTCAGGATGGCATGCGCTTCGCGGGTGCGCTTCGAATTGTAGGAGGAGATGCCGACATACTGCGCCCTGCCCGACCGAACGATGTGATCGAGCGCGCCGCAGGTTTCCTCGAGCGGCGTGTCCGGATCGAAGCGGTGCGAATAGAAGATGTCGACATAGTCGAGGCCCATGCGCTTCAGGCTCTGGTCGCAGGACGCGATGATGTACTTGCGGCTGCCCCATTCGCCGTAAGGACCGGGCCACATACCGTAGCCTGCTTTCGAGGAGATAATCAGCTCGTCGCGATAGCCGCGGAAATCGGTTCTGAGGATCTCGCCGAAGGCTTCTTCCGCCGAGCCCGGAGGCGGACCGTAATTGTTGGCGAGATCGAAATGGGTGATGCCGAGGTCGAAGGCCTTCTGGCAGATCGCCCGCTTCGTGGCATGCGGCGTGTCCTGGCCGAAATTGTGCCAGAGCCCCAGCGAGATCGCCGGCAGCTTCAGCCCGCTCTTGCCGCAGCGGTTATAGGTCATCCGCTCATAGCGGTTTTCGGCGGGGGTATAGGTCATGGATGGTTCTTTCCCGGATGCAGACGCTTCATACTTGCCCCTCATCCCCCAGCCGGGACCTTCTCCCCGCAAGCGGGGAGAAGGAGCAAGACGCCGGCCACACCGGCCTTCTCCCCGCTTGCGGGGAGAAGGTGGCGGCAGCCGGATGAGGGGCTAAGACACGAACCTTATCTAAGCAGAGCCTGCGCTTCGTCGATACCCAGAGCCGCCGGTTGGGTGCAGGTTGTCGACAGGGTTACGAATTCACCCGTCTCGCCCGATTTGAGGATCGATACCATCACGTCGACGCCGTGCAGTGTCCGGTCGAGCGAGCACCGGGCATCGCGCCCCTCGAGAATGGCGACTGCCATGTCGGCAAGGCCGGCCGTGCGGTAATTGGCACGCGGCCCCTGCGGGCTTTCCTGATTGTTGCGGCCGAAGGGATGATCCCAGGCTTCGAGGGGCTGGATGTTCTTGTCGCGACCGGAGGCCTCGACGACGCCGCCGAAGAAGTTCGGGTCCGGCACGTAGAGCGAGCCATCGGTGCCATAGAGTTCCATATTGGCGTGGCGGTGGCTCCAGACATCCCAGCTGGCCGAGAGCGTGATCGTCGCGCCGTTGTGGAATTCCAAGAGCGCATGGATGTTCGTCGGCGTCTTGACCGGGATCGTCTCGCCATTGCGCGGCTGGCTGGTGATCGTGCGGGTGTCGTTGGCCATCGAGGTCAGGGCCGCGACGCGCTTTACCGGGCCGATCAGGTTGATCAGGTTGGCGATGTAGTAGGGGCCAAGGTCGAGAACCGGGCCGCCGCCGGGCAGGAAGAAGAAGTCGGGGTTCGGATGCCACATCTCCATTCCGGGACTCATGACATGGCAGGTGCCCGACGTGATGCGGCCAATGCCGCCCTTGTCGATATAGGCACGCGCCAGCTGATGCGCACCGCCGAGGAAGGTGTCTGGTGCGCAGCCGACGGACAGGCCCTTGGCCTTGGCAATGGCGCGCAGGTCTTCGCCCTGTTCAAGCGAGAGAACCAGCGGTTTTTCCGAATAGACATGTTTGCCGGCTTCGAGGATGCGCTTGGAGACCGGGTAATGCGCATCCGGGATCGTCAGGTTGACGACGATGTCGACCTCGTCATTGGCCAGAAGTTCATCGATGGTCTGGGCCTTGACGCCATATTCGGCGGCCCGGGCCTCCGCCGCAGCCGGATTGATGTCGGCGCAGGCGACGACCTTCAGGCCGCGAAACAGCGGTGCGAGCGAGAAATAGGTGGTGGAGATATTGCCGCATCCGATGATGCCGACGCCGAGTTCGCGTGCCATGGAAATGTCCTGCTTGCTGCGAGTGGTTCAGTAGGTCTTGAAGGAGGCGATCGAGCGGGTGATCAGCCGGTCGATGTCCTTCGGATTGTCGTGTTCGACGACGAAATGCTTGACGCGGGTGTTCTTCAACGCCGCAACCAGGCCCTTCCAGTCGACCGTGCCATGCCCGACATCGGCCCAGCCGTCTTCGTCCGTGTTCTCGCCCGCCGGTGCGATATCCTTCACATGCACGGCGCTGATGCGCTTGCCGTAGCTTTCGATCCAGGCAAAGGGATCGGCGCCTCCCCGGATACCCCAGGCAATATCCGCTTCCCAGTCGAGTTCCGGACCGCCGGCAAAGATCTGTTCCTGCGGGGTCGAACCATCCGGGAGCGCCGCGAATTCGAAGTCGTGATTGTGCCAGCCGAAGACGAGGCCGGCATCGCGCAGCGGCTTTCCGGCGGCCTGCAGACGCTGGCCGAAGGCGAACCAGCCGGAAGCATCCGTCGGGCGCTGGTCGGGCATCAGATAGGGGCAGTAGACCGCTTCGATGCCAAGCGTCCTGGCGATCTTGATCACGCGAGCCGGATCATTCTCGATCATGTCGAGGCCGAAATGGGCGGTCGGCATGGTCAGGCTGTTGTCATCGAGCTCCTTGCGGAAGGCGTCGAGCTCGCCATCGGCAAGCGAGGCATAGAGCGCGCCGTAACCTTCGACCTCGCCGTAACCGGCAGCCTGAAGCTTCGGGTAGATGCCGCTGAACGGCTGGAAATTGCGGGCGCTGTAAAGCTGGAAGCCGAGCGTCGTCATGGGTCTTTCCTCCTCGTGTTTCCCTGGATCGGGCGCCCAGGGACTTGGCTATGCATGCTGCCTGTCAATCCGCCGACTGGCAGGTGTAGAGATCGTAGATGCGGAACTCCGGCAGCGCTCCGGCGGGAAGCGCGGTGTTCGGCGTGAAGATGATGCGGCGGCTTTCGCCAGCGCAGAGGTCGAAGGCATTGTCGGAGTATCGGCCGGCAGTCGGGCTTTCGAGCATGACGAAGAGCGCCAGGCCCCGGGCGCTGACCGTGATCTCGAACCCGCCGTCGACGGTCGTGGTAACCGTGTTTTCCAGACGCGACGGCTCGAGCTCAAGGGCCTTATAGGTGCCGTTGAGGAAATGTCCCTCCCCGCCCATACCGTTCGATGCGATGAAGCTCCAGGCAAGCAGGCCATCGGCCGGGATCTCGCTGGCGTCGAGCGTGACCAGCACATCGGCGGCATCCGGTCGGCAATCGCCCTGCACGCTCTTGAGCGGGATACGATCGCCCGACAGCGTGAGCACAAACAGATTTGCGTCGATCGTGACGGTATCCTGCGTGTCGTTGACCATGGAGAGCGAGATATTCGTGCCGTCTTCGGACGGAATGGCGGCAACCGTGACCGGCTGGAAGAAGCGGCGCACCATGTAATGCATGGCCTTCCAGCTGCCGCCGTAATCGAGGCTGGACCAGGATGCGACCGGCCAGGTGTCGTTCAGCTGCCAGTAGATCGTGCCCATGCAATGGGGCTTCAGCGAGCGCCAGTATTCGACGGCGGTCTTGATGGCGAGGCCCTGCTGGATCTGGCTCAGATAGACGAAATTGGCGAAATCCTTCGGGAAGCGGAAATAGCGGAACATGGTGCCCGCGATGCGCTCGTTGCCGCCGGCATTCTTCTGGTGCAGCTCGATCACCGGCGAGGCGATGTTCATATCGGCCTTCTCGGCGAAGCTCTCGATGACCGGCAGCGACGTATAGGACTGGAAGCCGAATTCCGAGCAGAAGCGCGGTTTGACAGTTCGGTAATTATCGAAACTCTTATTCTCGTGCCAGACCGACCAGTAATGCATGTCGCCGGCACCGTCGGCATGCCAAGCATCGCCATAGTCGAGATAGCCCGACGCCGGGCTGGACGGCCACCAGATGCCTTGGGGAAAGGTCTTCTTGACGCCCTGCTCGATGGTGCGATTGAGGCGGTCATAAGCGACGAGATAGCGATCGCGGTTGTCGCGCGATTCCGGGAACCAGGTGAGCGCACCGACGAGCTCGTTGTCGCCGCACCAGATGACGATGGAGGCGTGGCTCGACAGGCGCTTGACCTGGTATTCGACTTCGTGGGCGACGTTGTCGAGGAAGTCCTCGGTGCAAGGGTAGAGATTGCAGGCGAACATGAAATCCTGCCAGACCATCAGGCCGAGCCGGTCGCAGAGGTCGTAAAACCAGTCGGCCTCGTAGAAGCCACCGCCCCAGATGCGGATCATGTTCATATGCGCAGCGACGGCGGAGTTCAGCAGATCGGTCGTCTTCTCCTCGGATGAATGCGAGAACAGCGCATCCGCCGGGATCCAGTTGGCGCCGCGGCAGAAGATCTCACGGCCGTTGACCTTGAGCGCGAAGCGGCTGCCGGCCTCGTCCGGATCGGTCAGCAGTTCCACGGTGCGCAGGCCAATCTGGCGGGTGATGACCTCCGTGGGCAGGTCCACGGTCAGAGTGTAGAGCGCCTGCTCGCCGGAGCCCGCGGGCCACCACAGGCGCGGGTTCTCGATTTCGAACACATGCACCACCTTGGTCTCGCCGGCGGCAATGCCGACATCCAGACGCACACGCTCTTGGTCCAGCGCGAAATGCAAGGGTACCACGGCTGGCTCGACGGAATGGATGGTAGCGGTAACCTTCAGCTCGACGCGGCCGTCGGCATGGTGGACCTGCTCGGTCTCCACATGCTCGATGCGGGCGGGATCGAGCTTCCTAAGCTGCAGCGTGCCGTAGATTCCGAGCGGCGCAATCGCGATGTTCCAGTCCCAGCCGAAGTGGCATTGTGGCTTGCGCAGCATGTTGCCGTTCGGGATCGGGCAATTACCGGTGGAATACGGAACGTAGAAGGGTTGGCGCGCCTGCCGCTCGGCCCCGGCCGTGATGCTGGAATGGAAGACGATCCGAACAGTGTTCTCGCCCGGTTGAAGCGCGTGGCTCACATCGGGGCGATAGCGGCGGAAGCAATTATCCGCGGACAGCACCGGCACATCGTTGACGAAGACGACGGCGACCGTGTCGAGATAGTCGATGTCGAGATACCAGCTGCCGGAGATATCGGGCACCACGACGCGGCGCTCGATGACCCAGTCGCGTTCGGCGACCCACTGCACCACTTCCTCGTTGCGACCGAAATAGGGATCCGGGATCAGGCCAGCCGCATGCAGAGCCGAATGCACGTCACCCGGCAGCGTGATCGCCGCCTCATGTGCGCCATCGGCGCAAGCGAGATGCCATTCGCCGTGAAGATCTATGACGCCGCCGTGTGCACTCTCGTCCATGATGCCTTGTCCTGCAGAAGAAAAAGGCGCCCCGGTCACAGCCCGGGGCGCAGGGGGAACTGTTCAGATGCGCTCTTCGGTCTGCGCATCGAAGAGGGAGGCGACTTCCATGTCGAAACCGAGGCGGACCTTGGCGCCGGGAGCGTAGCGTCGGGTGCCGCCGATGCGCACCGACATTGTGTGCCCGGCATGCTTGAGCCAGAGCAGATTGTCTGCGCCCATCGGCTCCTCAATGTCGACGACCGCCTCGTGCAACTCGCCGATGCCGGCTTCCTCGTCGACCTTGATGTGTTCCGGACGCACGCCGAGCACGACCTTGCGGCCGGCCGTCAGCGTCTCATGCGACCGGTAGCCGTTCATCGAGAACAAGACGTCATGGGTCCGGAAGAAGATCTGACCACCGTCGTTGATCAGGTCGCCATGCAGGAAATTCATCGAGGGTGAACCGATGAAGCCGGCAACGAAGAGGTTCTTCGGCTGGTTGTAGATCGTGTTCGGATCGGCCAGTTGCTGGATGACGCCGCTCTTCATGATTGCGATACGGTCGGCGAGCGTCAGCGCCTCGATCTGGTCATGGGTGACGTAGATCATCGTGTTCTTGAGGTTCTGGTGCAGGCGCTTGATTTCGACGCGCAGTTCCGAGCGCAGCTTGGCGTCGAGATTTGACAGCGGCTCGTCGAAGAGGAAGACATCGACATCACGCACCAGAGCGCGGCCGATTGCCACGCGCTGGCGCTGACCGCCGGACAGTTCCGATGGCTTGCGCTTCAGAAGCGGACCAATCTGGAGAATATCGGCGGCGCGCTGCACACGCTTGTCGATTTCCTCCTTGGGCACCTTGGCGACCTGCAGCCCGAAGGACAGGTTCTTCTCCACTGTCATCTGCGGATAGAGCGCATAGGACTGGAATACCATGCCGATACCGCGGTCCTTCGGCTCTTCCCAGGTGACGTTCTTGCCCTTGATGAAGATCTGGCCGTCTGTCGGCTCGAGCAGCCCGGCAACGCAGTTTAGAAGCGTGGACTTGCCGCAGCCGGACGAGCCGAGCAGAACGATGAACTCGCCGTCGACGATGTCGAGATTGAGGTTCTCCAGCACCTTGACGGCGCCGAAGCTCAACGAGAGGTCCTTGATCGATACACTGTGCGACATGAGCTTAACCCTTGACTGCGCCGGCGGCGATGCCCCGGACGAAGAGGCGTCCGGAAATGAAGTAGACGATGAGCGGTACGGCGCCGGTGAGCAGCGTTGCGGCCATGTTGACGTTGTATTCCTTCACGCCCTGGACCGAATTGACGATGTTGTTGAGCTGCACGGTCATCGGGTAGTATTCCGGTCGGGTGAAGACCACGCCGAACAGGAAGTCGTTCCAGATGCCGGTGATCTGCAGGATCATCGCGACCACGAAGATCGGCAGCGACATCGGCAGCATGATCCGGAGATAGATCTGCCAGAACCCTGCCCCGTCGATGCGCGCGGCCTTGAACAGCTCTTCCGGCAGCGAGGTGAAATAGTTGCGGAACAGCAGCGTCAGGATTGGCATGCCGAAGATGGTGTGCACGATCACAAGGCCGGTCAGCGTGCCGTAGATGCCGAGTTCGCGCAGCACGATGACGATCGGATAGATCATCACCTGATAGGGAATGAAGGCCCCGATGATCAGGATGGTGAAGAACAGTTCCGCACCCTTGAAACGCCAGTTGGCAAGCGCATAGCCGTTGACCGAGGCGATCAGGATCGAGATCAGCGTCGACGGCACGGTGATGCGCACCGAATTCCAGAATCCGCGCGACAGGCCATCGCAATTGAGGCCGGTGCAGGCGGTCGCCCAAGCCTTGACCCAGGGCTCGAAGGTGATTTCCACCGGCGGCGAGAAGATGTTGCCGAGGCGGATCTCCGGCATGCCCTTGAGCGACGTGACGACCATCACGTAAAGCGGGATCAGGTAGTAGATCGCAAAGAAGATCAGCGATCCATAGAGCATGATGTTGCGGGGCGAGAGCGCCCGCTTCGGCTTCGCCCCACGAGGGCCCGATCCGAGACGATCGGAGACGGCATCGAAACCGGCGGCGGCTGCATTGAGTGAACCGGGATTAGCCACGCTTCTTTCCTCCGAATTCGAGATAGGCCCAGGGGATGATGACGATCGCGACCGTCAGCAGCATCATGGTCGAGGCGGCGAAGCCCTGGCCGAGATTCTGCGCCTGGAACATGTAGTCGTAGACATATTTCGCCGGCACTTCGGAGGCGATGCCGGGCCCCCCGCTGGTCTGGGCAACGACGAGGTCGTAGAGGCGAACGATGCCGGAGGTGATGATGACGAGCGTGGTGATGAAGACCGGCCGCATCATCGGGATGATGATGAAGAGATAGGTCTTCCACATCGGAATGCCGTCGACGCGCGAGGCCTTCCAGATGTCTTCGTCGATGCCCCGAAGACCGGCAAGCAGCAGGCACATGACGAGACCCGTGCCCTGCCAGAGGCCGGCGATCAGGATGCCGTAGATGACGATGTCAGCATTGTAGAGCGGATTGAAGGTGAAGGTCTCCCAGCCCAGCGACCGCACGATCGACTGCACCCCGAAATCCGGGTTCAGGATCCATTGCCAGACGAGGCCGGTGACGATGAAGGAAAGCGCGAAGGGATAGAGGAAGATCGTCCGAAACGCGTTCTCGAAGCGGATCTTCTGGTCCATCAGGGCCGCGAGCACGAAGCCGATCACGATCGAGAAGATCAGCGACAGAATTCCGTAGATGGCGAGATTCTGGATCGACATGACCCAGCGTGGCGCGTCCCAGAGGCGCTCGTACTGGTCGAAGCCGACGAAGTTCGCACGCGGCAAAAGCTTGGAATTCGTGAAGGAATAGACGACCGTCCAGATTGTGCCCCCAAGGAAGATGACCAGCGCGGTCAGCACCATCGGGATGGAAGCGATCTTGGCGTTCAGATTGCGAAACAGCTTGTTAGGTCGACCGGCATGCGACGGGCTTGCCATGGGTCAGTCCTCCTCGTCCTGGACACGGGTGGCCAGCCAAGACCGTCACGCTGAAACGCACGCGCTTCCCGCACGGCCGGCAGACGGGCGCTCATGCCCTACCCGGTCGATAATGGCCAATGTCCGGCCAGGGGACACCCCTGGCCGGACAGGTCACCCGCGATTACTCGGCGGAAGCAATGATGTCGGCGAAGCGCTTCTGCGCATCTTCGACAGTCATGGACGGATTGGCGAAGAACTCGGAGAAGAGGTCTTCCTTCTGCTTCTGGCTGTCGGCCGAAAGCAGCTGGTCGGTACCTTCGATGACATTGCCCTTGGCGAGGATGTCGAGGCCCTTCTTCATGCAGTCGTTGGCGGCTGCGAGATCGACGTCGCCGCGAACCGGCAGCGAGCCCTTTTTCAGGTTGAAGGCAACCTGCGTGGCAGGCGCAAGCAGCGTGGCTGCGAGCACGTCCTGAGCGGCAGACTTGGCTTCGTCGTCGACGACCGGGAAGTAGAAGGCGTCACCACCGGTGGAGATGATCTCGTTCACGCCGAGACCCGGAAGGCAGGTATAGTCCTTGCCGGCGACCTGGCCGGCGAGTGCGAATTCACCCTGCGCCCAGTCACCCATGATCTGACCGCCGGCCTTGCCGGTAATGACCAGGTTGGTAGCCTGGTTCCAGTCCTGAACATTGGTGCCCTTGGACATACGGCGCGCGTCGTCGGCGGCCTTGAACACCTTGGCGATGTCAGGACCGGCAGCGACTTCCTCGTCCTTGTCCTTGAACACCTTGTAGAAGGTGTCCTTGCCGGCGATGGCCACCATCAGAACGTCGAAGGCACCGGCCGACTGCCACGGCTGACCACCAACGGCGAGCGGAATGATGCCCTTGGCTTCGAGTGCCGGAGCGGCTGCGACGAACTCGTCCCAGTTCTTCGGTACGGCGACGCCAGCGGATTCGAAGGCGGCGTTGGATAGCCACAGCCACTGCCAGGAGTGGATGTTGACCGGGGCGCAATAGATCTTGCCGTCGATCGTGCAGCTGTCGAGCAGGGTCGAAGGCTTGACGATGTCCTTCCAGCCTTCCTTCTCGGCAACAGCCGTCAGGTCCTTCATCAGGCCGGCTTCGACGAGTTCCTCGGCCTGACGGCCGTGGTTGAATTGCGTGGCGCCCATCGGATCGCCGCCGGTGATGCGGCTGATCATGATCGGGCGGGCGGTACCGCCGGAACCGGCGATAGCGCCGTCGACCCATTTGTTGCCGGTGGCGTCGAATGCCTTGGCAAGCTCGGCGACGGCCGCGGCTTCACCGCCGGACGTCCACCAATGGGTAACTTCGAGATCGGTGGCCTGCGCTGCCGCAAACGGCATGGCGACGGTAGCGGTCAAAGCTGCCGCAAAGCTACGAAAATTCATGAGTCTCCTCCCTCACTGAAACGTTGCCGGAAAAACTTATGCGAAAGAATTCCGAGACGCAACCAGCCGGATTAGAAAAAATGCCCCCGCGCCAACATTCATCGTCAGGGTGCAGATGCACACGAACCTCCAAAACGCTTTGACGGCGGGCCGCGCACAGGGCAAACAGCGCGCAAAACAGGATAACATTGTTCTTTGTCAGATACTTAGGATGCCGGGTACATTTGCGCGCACCGCCCGACCGGATCATGTGATCCAAATCCCTACTCTCGCAGCGCACAATCGCAAAAGTTGCGCCGCTTCGCAGTGCAGCACAAGAAATCGCTCGACAAATCCACTGTATCGTTTCAGATTTTCCCTTCGCCGCACTCGGAGGAGGTGCCGGTCTCCAGGTTTGCAGGCGAGGAAAAGCCAACTATAAGCGTGGCTTGTGCGAGTGGCGGGGACGACATGACAGATCAGCAGGGGAGCGGCCTGATAGACCGCCCAGTGGCGACGAAGGAGCGGCCGACGCTCAAGACGATTGCCTTCATGACCGGCCTCGGCATCACGACCGTGTCGCGGGCCCTGAAGGACGCACCGGATATTGGTGCCGAGACCAAGGAACGCGTCCGCATGGTCGCGCGGCAGCTGGGTTACCAGCCGAACCGCGCCGGCGTGCGACTGAGAACCGGCAAGACCAATGTCATCGCGCTGGTGCTCGGCATTGATGAGGAAATCCTGGGCTTTTCCAACCAGATGGTGGTCGGGATCTCGGAAGTCCTGTCAGGCACGCCTTACCATATCGTGGTGACACCGCATGCCCACACCAAGGACCCGATGCTGCCGGTCCGCTATATCCTCGAGACCGGTTCTGCCGATGGCGTCATCATCTCCAGAACGGAGCCGGATGATGCCCGGGTGCGCCTGCTGACCGAGCAGAACATGCCCTTCGTCACCCATGGCCGCACCGATATGGGCATCGAACATCCCTTCCATGACTTCGACAACGAGGCCTTCGCGTTCGGCGCAGTCGAGCGACTGGTAAAGCGCGGCCGCAAGCGGATCGCGCTTTTGCCACCGCCGAGCAAGCTCACCTATTACCAGCACACCTTTGACGGTTTCATGCGCGGCCTGAGAGCCTTCGGCGCCGAGGAAGTGCCGCTGCATATCAACATCGACGCGCCGCTCGGACAGATCAAATCATCCGTCGAGGCACTGATGCGGGGACCGGATGCGCCTGACGGATTGATTTCGTCTTCCGGCAGTAGCGCGATCGCCGCTAATGCAGGCATCGAGGCGGCGGGCAAGCGGGTCGGGGTGGAGATCGATCTGGTGGCCAAGCAGGGAACGCCGATCCTCAGTTGGATCCGTCCTGATATCATTGCGGTCTACGAGGATGTCCGCCAGTCCGGCCGCGAACTCGCCAAGGCCGTGATTGCCCGGATCGACGGCGTCGACCCGGAACTGCTGCAGAGCATCAGCGAACCGCGCTGGGAATAGCGCGACCGGGGCGGTCAAGTCCCCTCGCCCACCAGCCGTAAAGCCTGAAGTCTCAGGCGAAGGACGGGCTCTGACCGCCATCCCACACCACGACGGAGTTGCGTCCATTGACCTTGGCCCTGTGAAGGGCTGCGTCGGCACGTTTCAGCAGTTCGTCCGGCGTAACCTGCATAGCGCCATGGGCGACGCCGACGCTGACCGTCACGCTCACCAGATCGCCGCCGAGGAAGAACATCTGCTGCTCGACGCTGTCATGGATGATGTGCGCGAGCTTTTCGGCTTCCTCGACCTTGCAGAACGGCACGTAAGCAGCGAACTCCGCGCCTGCGAGACGTCCGAGCAAGGCATGGTCGGGCAATTCCTGCAGGATGAGCTGCGCGCAGGTTTTCAGCACCTGGTCGCCGCCCGAATGCCCGTAGCGATCGTTGATGCGCTTCACGTGGTCTACGTCGACATAGAGGAAAGCGCCCTCCCCGCGGATCTTGCTCGACAGGGTCTGCAGCATGTCGAGGAAGGTGAAGCGGTTCGCAAGCCCGGTCAGTGCGTCGGTGGCGCTCGCCCACTGCGTTTCGACGACCAGTCGGTCGCGCAACAGCAGAAGGAACGAGACGGGGGCGACGACTGATTGAAGGAAAGCCATGACCACCACGGGCATAGCCCAGAAAGGCAGGGTAGCGCCGGCCGGCGGAAGCGGCGCAATGACAACCGCAAGAGCCGAAAGCGTCAGCACACCGGCCTGCACCGAGAACCACAGGCGGGAGGCACGCCGGTTGGCAAGCATTTCCTCCGCTTCGGACTGCCGGTGCTCCCAGGCAATCAAGCCCGAATACAAGGCGCCGAGCAGCGACAGAAAAAGCGTACGGACACTGGCATCCTGCTCGAAGATCGGTGCCGACGACGTTAGCAGGAAATACAATGCGGGACCGGCGACCGCCAGGCGAAGGTCCATCCGCCGGTGATCGAATATCCGCAAGCCCTGCCAGGCGAGCGCGATGGCAAGAAGCAGATAGGCCTGCGCGAAGGACGTGCCGATCACGTAACTCTCGGCCGCGATCATCATCAGGGACCCCAGCGATCCTGAGGCTGCAGCAACAGCCCAGATGATGAACTCGAAACGGTTTGGATCCTGTCGCAAATGACGGAGGAAGACCACCGCAAACAGCGCCAGAATCAAGAAGCTGCCCAACAAGATCGTATGAATATCGATGGAGAACATCGCAAAAGCCTGAATTTCGAATGATTTCGTTAACCGCGGCTCCACGCTAGGCACCATCCGTTAACTCCACCATAAGACCAGATTTAGAATTTTAACCATTCAACGCACGGGCGGCCGGCCGACGGACTTGTTCACAGCGAAATCACCAGCCGATCGCTTCACCGGGACACATACCTGTGGCCGCAGAATGTCGGCCCAAGGCTCATGATGCTGCTCAAACGAAGAAAGGCCCGACATCCGGAGATGTCGGGCCTCATTCAACTCGGAAATCGCGATAGATTAGAACTGGCCAGCCCAGGGGCCGTGATGGATATCCTTGCCGTCGAGGCGATCGAAACCATGAGCGCCGAAGAAATCACGCTGGGCCTGGATCAGGTTCGCCGTACCGCGACCGCGACGATAGGTGTCGAAGTAGGAGAGCGCCGACGACAGTGCCGGAACCGGCAGGCCCGAGAGGGCCGCATGGGCGACGACGCGACGAAGGGCGCCGTCGGTTTCCTTGACCATGGCCGCGAAGGCCGGCGTCACCACGAGGTTCGACACGTTCGGGTCCTTGGTGAAGGCCGAGGTGATCTCATCGAGGAACTGCGAGCGGATGATGCAGCCGGCGCGCCAGATGCGGGCGATGGTCGGCATGGGCAGCGACCAGTTGAATTCGGTGGATGCCGCAGACATTACGGCGAAGCCCTGGGCATAGGCCGCGATCTTGGCGGCCAGCAGCGCGTTTTCGAGATCGGCAATGAAGGCGGCCTTGTCCGCAGGCGCTTCACCAAGCGGTGGCAGGCCGAACAGCTTTTCAGCCGCCAAACGTTCTTCGCGCAGCGACGACAGGACACGGCCTGCAACGGCGGCCTCGATACCGGATGCAGCGACAGCGAGGTTCTGCGCCTCGATGGCGGACCACTTGCCGGTACCCTTCTGCCCGGCGGCGTCGACAATCACATCGACCATCGGCGCACCGGTTTCAGGATCGGTGGCCTTCAGAACCTTCTCGGTAATTTCGATCAGGTAGGAATTCAGGCGACCCTTGTTCCACTGACCGAAGATCTCGCCGATCTCGGCAGCAGACATTTTCAGGCCGTCTCGGAGGATGCCGTAGATCTCGGCGATCATCTGCATGTCGGCATATTCGATGCCATTGTGGATCGTCTTGACGAAGTGACCGGCGCCATCGGCACCGAGCCACGCGACGCAAGCGTCACCGTTGAACTTCGCGGCGATCGAGGTGAGCACAGGCTCGACGCGCTTCCAGCTCTCTTCCGTGCCGCCGACCATGATCGAGGGACCGTGGCGTGCACCTTCTTCGCCACCGGAGACGCCCATGCCGATGAAGGTGACGTCGGTCCCGGCCAGCCGCTCGAAGCGGGCGACGGTATCGCGGAAGTTGGCATTGCCGGCATCGATCATGATGTCGTTCTTGGCAAGATGCGGCAGAAGTGCTGCCATCTGCTGATCGACGGCCTCGCCGGCCTTGATCATGATGATGATCGGGCGCGGCGGGCGGATCGCGGCGACAAACTCCTCGATCGTGTGGCAACCGATGATGCGGTCGGCGAGATCGCCGGCTTCGCCGAGGAACTCATCCGTGCGGGCGGGCGTGCGGTTGAAGACCGCGATGCGATTGCCCTTCTCGGCAATGTTGAGCGCCAGATTGGAGCCCATGACTCCGAGACCGATCAGTCCGATTTCCGCTTGCTGCACGATGAAGCCTCCGCATGCAAATTCATGGATGCGGCTTTCTCGCATTCGCGAGAGGATGCGGCAAGAGTCAATTTTGACCGTCCGGTAAACGCTGTATCAAGCGTCGGGCCTGTCATCATTCTCCGAAATCACCCGCCAGGCGGCGCCGTCGAGGTCTTCGTACTGGCCGCTTTTCAGCGACCAGAGAAAGGCGAAGAGACCGAGACCGCCGAGGAAGAGAGCGATGGGGATGAGGAAAATCAGCATGTTCATGCGGCGATCCTCGCAGGGTCGGGGGCAGCCGTCGAGAGACTTCCGGCTGGAGAACCGCCGACGACACGCTCGTCCAGCGCCAGCCGGTTGAGCCGCAATGCATTCGCGACGACGATAATCGACGAGGTCGACATCGCGACGGCTGCGATCAGCGGCGTGGCATAGCCGAGAAGCGCGATCGGCACGGCAATCACATTGTAACCTATGGCAAGCGCGAAGTTCTCGCGGATCAGCCGGCCAGCCCGGCGCGACGCCTCGATGGCAAAGGGTACGGCCTCCAGGCCATCTCGCATGAAGACGAAATCGGCAGCCTGGCGACCGACATCGGCGGCCGTCGCCGGTGCCATCGAGACATGCGCGGAAGAGAGCGCCGGTGCGTCGTTGATGCCATCGCCGACCATCAACACCCGGCGGCCAAGAGCGGAGGCCTCGGCGCAGGCTTCCGCCTTCTCGCGCGGGGTGAGACCGGCGCGCCAGTTGTCGATCCCGAGATCGGCGGCGAGCTTGGCGACCACGGGCGCACGGTCGCCCGAAAGGATGCCGAGGTCGAGGCCCGACTGCCTCAGGGCATCGATGGACGAACGGGCGCGCGGCCGGAGCATATCCTCAAACAGGAAAGTAGCGCGTTCTACGCCGTCGAGTGACAGGACGACCTCGGAATAAGGCTTCTCGTCAACGTCAGCCACGGGCGCAGCGCAGGCGAAGCGACGATTGCCGAGACGCCAGACGCCCTCCTCCGTTTCCACCTCGACGCCAGCGCCGGGAACTTCCCGGACGGTCTCGAAGGCGCGCGGCTGTCCGCCATAGGCAGCCCAGAGTGCCCGCGAGAGCGGATGGCGGGAATGGGCAGCAAGGCCAGCCGCCACGGCGAAGGCGACAGGCTCAAGCCGTGCCGCATCGACGAGCCGCGGACGGCCGAGTGTCAGCGTCCCGGTCTTGTCGAAGGCAACGGCTTCGATTTCGGCAAGCCGCTCCATGGCAGAGCCATCCTTGACCATGACGCCCGCCTTGAACAGGCGCCCGGCGGCGACGACCTGAACCACAGGGACGGCAAGCCCCAGGGCGCATGGGCAGGTGATGATCAGGACGGCGATCGCCACCATCATCGCGTGTTTCCAGTCGCCGTCGTAAAGCCCCCAGGCGGCGAAGGAGGTGATCGCGAGCAGATGCACGGCGGGCGAGTAGTATTGCGCGGCGCGGTCGGCGATGCGGCGATAACGCGCCCTGCCCCCTTCGGCAGCTTCCATCAGGTGGATGATTTCCGAGAGGAAGGAGTTCTGTGCCGTTGCGGTCGCACGGACGGTGAGCGAGCCCGTGAGGCTGAGCGTGCCTGCCTGGACTTTCGAGCCCGGGCGGACAGAGACCGGCGCGCTTTCACCATTGACGATCGACATGTCGAGATCGCTTTCGCCCGAGACAACGACACCATCGACGGGAATGCGGTCGCCAGCGGAAATGGCGACCTGATCGCCGACGCGGATCTCGTCAACGGCGCGATATTCGCGCGAGCCGTCCTCGGCCAGCACCATGGCACCGCGCGGATTGAGGCGCGCGAGGCCGCTGATGGCCGAGCGTGCACGATCGCGCATGATGTGGTCGAGCGTGCGGCCGATCAGAAGGAAGAAGAGGAGCGACGCCGTTGCGTCGAAATAGGCGTGTTCGCCGTGATGGATGGTTTCCCAGAGCGAGGCGAAATAGGAGAGCGTGATGCCGATCGCGATCGGCACATCCATGTTGGTGCGCCCGTGCTTCAGCGCATTCCAGGCCGATTCGTAGAAGAAGCGGCCGGCATAGATGAGCGCCGGCGCGGCAATCATCGCCGAGATCCAGTGGAAGAGATCACGAGTCGAGGCATCCGCACCCGACCAGACCGAAACCGACAGCAGCATGATATTGGTGGCGGCAAAGCCGGAAACGGCAACTGCCCGGATCAACTGGTTGCGCAGCGCGTCTGATGCTTCCTCCGCCGCCGTGAAGAGATGAGCGGTGTAACCGGTCGATGCGATGGCGCGGGCGAGATTGACGGGGTCGGTCTCTATCCCGTCAACGGCCTCTTTCCAGACGACCGAGACGCGCTTCGTCGAGAGGTTGACGCGCGCCCGCTCGACTTCGGGAAGCGCCTTAAGGACGCCTTCGACCGTCGTGATGCAGGTGCCGCAGTGGACAGCAGGCACGCTCATGTCGACCTGCCAGAGACCGGGCCCGACCGAGCGGCTGGAGAGTTTCAACTCGTCCGCCGACGGCAGGGACATCCCTGCCCGCTCCATGTCGAGTGCGCCTTCGGTGCCTGCTGCACAGCAACTCATCGTCATTCTCCCGAAACGCTGACCCGCTTCGCCTCGTGCATGATAAGCTTACCGCCCTTGGTCGCCTGCATCTCGACGATCCAGCTGCCGGGCAGAATGGCTTTCTCGGCCAGATAGAGGCCATCGCCCGCGGGCGTCAGTTGCAGTTCGAAATCCTGGGCGACGCCGACCGGACGCTTGAAATGTGCGATGACCGCATCGGCAACGACAGGCTTATTGCCCGGAAGCGTCAGGTGGTAGCGCATGCCCTTGGCATCAACCGAGAGATCACCAGCAATGCCGGTCGCCAGCATCTCGCGGATGGCAGCTGTCTTGCCGTTAAACTGCTGGCTTGCGACATAGGTATTCTTCACCACAAGCCCGCTCCAGCTCGACGTGGCGAAATAGGCCATCGTGAAGTTGACCGCGATGATCGTGCCGAAGAAGGCCAGCATGATCGCCAGCATGTGCCAGCCGGTAAAGGTGAAGGTTTTCTTCGCGTCAGTGGTCATTTCCTGGCTCCCGGGCCCATGAAGACTGCGTCATAGACATCGCGCTCGTCGCTGCCGGCATCCTTGGCGACGAACTGGAATTCCTGATTGTCGTCGGTGACCTTGTCGCCGGCGAGCGTCACGAAGACCTTGAGCGTGGTGGCCTCATCCGGCTCGACCGAAACGGTGAAGGACCGAGCCGGTGGCTGGTTGATGCCGTTGATCTTCATCGTCGCTTCCGGCAGGCCTTCGAGCGACACCTCGATCTCGCGCGGAGCGGCGATCATGTTGAGAATGCGCACGGTATAGCCGTTGCGGATCGAGCCGTCGGATTCGAGCACGAATTGCGGATTGCGGTCGTGCAGGACGTTCACCTCCAGCCGGTCGCGGCCGAGCAGCGCGACGAGCATGGCAATGCCAACGGCAGTCCAGACCCCCATGTAGAGCAGCGTGCGGGCGCGGAAGATCACGCGCCAGTCGAAGTGGCGGATCTTGTCGGAGAAGCTGCCGTCGGCGTTGCGGACTTTGGCAGGATCGATGGCACAGGTGCCGCCATTGGTGGCAAGTGCCATGTTCGACTGGTACTCGTCCAGCGTCGCATAGGCGATCAGGCCACGCGGCTTGCCAACCTTGTCCATGACGGAATCGCAGGCATCGATGCAGAGCGCGCAGGTGATGCATTCGAGCTGCTGGCCGTCTCTGATATCGATGCCCATCGGACAGACGGCAACGCAGGCGTTGCAGTCGACGCAGTCACCGACCGGCTCACCCGCTGCGATTGCCTTCTTGGCATGACGAGTACGGGGTTCGCCGCGCCAGTCGTTATAGGTGACAACAAGCGAATTCTCGTCGAGCATAGCAGCCTGAATGCGCGGCCAGGGGCACATATAGATGCAGACCTGTTCGCGCATCAGGCCGCCGAAGACGTAAGTTGTGGCGGTCAGGATGGCGACAGTCATGTAGGCGACGGGTGCTGCATTGCCGGTAAGGAAATCCATCGCAAGCGACGGGGCATCGGCGAAATAGAAGATCCAGGCGCCGCCGGTCATGACCCCGATCAGGATCCATATCGCGTGTTTGCTCACCCGCTTCCAGATCTTATCGAAGGTCCAGGGTGCCGTTTCGAGCTTGATTCGCGCGTTGCGGTCGCCCTCGATGAAGCGCTCGACGACCAGGAACAGATCGACCCAGACGGTCTGCGGACAGGTATAGCCGCACCAGGCGCGGCCTACGGCGGAGGTCACAAGGAAAAGACCGAACCCGGCCATGACGAGCAGGCCCGCGACGAAGAAAAATTCCTGCGGCCAGATCTCGATGAAGAAGAAGTAGAAGCGGCGATGCGCCAGATCGATCAGGACGGCCTGGTCTGGCGCGAATTCGCCTCGGTCCCAGCGCAGCCAGGGGGTGAGGTAGTAGATGCCGAGCGTGATCGCCATGACGATCCACTTGAAGCGGCGAAAGCTGCCTTCGGCACGCTTCGGGAAGATCTTCTTGCGGGCTTCGTAGAGCGGCTTGCGTGTCTTGGCCGACATCACCGCTTCGGCTTCATGTCTCTCGACCTCAGGCGCCTCCGGCGCTCGGGTCTGATCGGCAAGTATGTTCATGGGACGAGAACCTTCTTCTGATGCTCGCCTTGTCCCATCTCGAAGGCCAGCCCGCCTTGACTTAAGTCAAGCAGCGGCGAAGCGTCGCAACACATAGTATTTTCTGCATCTTAAATAAAAATGGGCCGCATCAGACGATGCGGCCCAGGCTCTGGGAGGAAAACCAGATTTATTCGCCGCCACCCAGCTGGTGCACGTAGACGGTCAGCTGCTTGACGGTGGTGTCGCCGAGGCGGGCGGCCCAGCCCGGCATCGCGCCGTGGCGTGGCTGACGGATTTGTGCTGCGATCTGCGCTTCGCCATCGACCTTGAGCCAGATGGCGTCGGCGAGGTTCGGCGCACCGAAATCACGACTACCCTTGGCATCTTCGCCGTGGCAGGAGGCGCAGTTGTCGCCGTAGACCTGTTTGCCCGGCTCGACCATCGCCGCATCGAGCGGCGTGCCGGTCAGACTGACCACATAGGCGGCGACCTGCTTGATCTGCTCGGCGTCGAGAATGTCGGCAAAGGCCGGCATCTCCGAAACCCGGGTGTCAGGATCCTGGTCGTAGCGGATGCCGTGCGCGATCGTCGTGTGTATCGCTTCGAGGTCGCCGCCCCAGAGCCAGTCGTCGTCGTTGAGGTTCGGATAGCCGGCGCCGCCGGCGGCACCCGAACCATGGCAGGGCGAGCAGTTCACCTTGAAGGCGGCAGCACCACCGGCGACGGCGAACTGGGTCAGTTCCTTGTCGGCGACGATCTGGTCGAGCGGCAGAGTTGCGATCTTGTCGAGATAGACCGACTGGGCAGATTTCGCTGCCGTCAGTTCTGCAGCGACTTCCGCGCGGCTGGAGTAACCGAGCAGACCCTTGGTGCTGTTCGTCAGGAGCGGCCAAGCCGGGTACATGATCGTGTAGCCGATGGCCCAGACGATGGTCGCGTAGAAGGTATACACCCACCAGCGCGGCATCGGGTTGTTCAGCTCGCGAATGCCATCCCACTCATGGCCGGTGGTCTCGACGCCGCTGATCTCGTCGATGTGTTTCTTGTCTGCCATTGTTCAATCCTCCTTGAGAGGGATGCTGGCCGCGTCGTCGGCAGGCTTCTTGCCGCCCGGGCGGAATGTGAAGAGCACGACTCCGACGAAAAACAGGGTCATGGCGAGCAGGGCCCAACTGTCGGCGAAGTGGCGCATGGCGGTATAGGTTTCCATGGCGCCCTCCTCAGCGATAACCGCTTGCGTCGTCGTACGTGGAGAAGTCCACGAGCGTGCCGAGCATCTGCAGATAGGCGACGAGCGCGTCCATTTCGGTCAGCTTCGCCGGATCGCCGTCGAAGTCGCCGACCTTGGCCTTCGGATAGCGCTCCAGGAGACCCGAGGTATCGGCGTTCGGATCGGCCTGGGCGACCAGATCGGCCTCCGCCTGTGCCATCATGTCCTCGCTATAGGGTACGCCCACGAGGCTGTTGGCCTTCAGGTCCATCGTCACGCTGGCGACCTTGAGCGGCGTCGTCTTCAGATACGCGTAGCTCGGCATGATCGATTCCGGCACGACATCCCGCGGCTCGGTCAGGTGCTGGACGTGCCATTCGTTCGAATAGCGGTCGCCGACACGGGCGAGATCCGGGCCAGTACGCTTCGAACCCCACTGGAACGGATGGTCGTACATCGACTCCGCCGCCAGAGAGTAGTGGCCGTAGCGTTCGACCTCGTCCTTGAACGGCCGGATCATCTGGCTGTGACAGACATAGCAGCCTTCACGGATGTAGATGTTGCGACCGGCCAGTTCGAGCGGCGAGTAGGGGCGCATGCCCTCCACCTTCTCGATGGTGTTCTCGAGGTAGAACAGCGGGGCGATCTCGACGATACCGCCGATGGTGACCACCAGAAGCGAACCGAGAAAGAGAAGGCTCGTGTTCTTCTCGAGGATTGCGTGTTTATCAAGAATGGACATGGGAGCCCTCCTCATTCAGCCGGCTGCAGGGCGGCGGGAGCGACCGATCCGGGGATCGGGGCTTCCTGGCGCTCATAGCCGAGGATGGTCATCAGGATGTTGTAGGCCATGATCACGCTGCCCAGGAGGTACATGGCACCACCGACGGCACGCAGGACGTAGTAGGGGAACATGGCAGCGACGGACTCGGCGAACGAGTAGACCAGGAAGCCCTGAGCATCATATTCGCGCCACATCAGACCCTGCTGGATACCGGCAACCCAGAGCACGGCGGCATAGACCACGATGCCGAGGGTGGCGAGCCAGAAGTGCCAGTTGACCAGACGCAGCGAGTAGAGGCGGTTGCGGTTCCACAGCTTGGGCGTCAGGTAGTAGATCGCGCCGAAGGAGATCATGCCGACCCAGCCGAGTGCGCCCGAGTGAACGTGACCGATGGTCCATTCGGTATAGTGGCTGAGCGAGTTCACGGCCTTGATGGACATCATCGGGCCTTCGAAGGTCGACATGCCGTAGAAGGCGATGGCAATCACCATCATGCGGATGATCGGATCGGTGCGGATCTTGTCCCAGGCGCCAGACAGCGTCATCAGACCGTTGATCATGCCACCCCAGGAGGGCATCCAGAGCATGACCGAGAACACCATGCCGAGCGTCTGCGCCCAGTCGGGCAGAGCCGTATAGTGCAGGTGGTGCGGGCCAGCCCAGATATACATGAAGATCAGGGCCCAGAAGTGGATGATCGACAGGCGGTAGGAATAGACCGGACGGCCGGCCTGCTTGGGCACGAAATAATACATCATGCCGAGGAAGCCCGCAGTCAAGAAGAAGCCGACGGCGTTGTGGCCATACCACCACTGGGTCAGCGCATCCTGAACACCGGCAAAGGCGGAATAGCTCTTGGTGCCGAGGAAGGAGACCGGGATCGCGAGGTTGTTGACGATGTGCAGCATCGCGATGGTGATGATGAAGGACAGGTAGAACCAGTTGGCCACGTAGATGTGGCTTTCCTTCCGGGTCATGATCGTACCCATGAAGGTGATCAGATAGGCGACCCAGACGACGGTCAGCCAGAGATCGACATACCATTCCGGCTCCGCATATTCGCGACCCTGGGTGATGCCCAGAACATAGCCGGTGGCCGCCATCACGATGAAGAACTGATAACCCCAGAAGACGAACCAGGCGAGATTGCCGCCGAACAGCCGCTGGCGCGAGGTACGCTGAACGACATAGAAAGAGGTGGCGATCAGCGCATTGCCGCCGAAGGCGAAAATGACGGCGGAAGTGTGCAGCGGACGAAGGCGTCCGAAGTTCAGCCAGGGCTCGATGTTGAGATCGGGATAGGCGAGCTGCAAAGCCACGACGACGCCGACCAGGAAGCCGACGACGCCCCAGAATACGGTCGCAATGACACCGTAGCGGACGACTTCGTCGAAATACTCGGACTGCGGCGCCTTGGGCTTGGAGGCGGAGGAGGATGCCGTGGACGGAGCAAACTGCATCCGGCGCAGCATGACGATCGTGCCCGCAGTGAGCACGAAGAACGCAACCCACATGTGGGCTGCAAAGAGGCTGTCCTGGGTGAAGGCCACCCCGAGCAGCGCGGCGAAGGCGAGAACCGCCATCACCAGTGTCTCTAACGTGTAGTTCATTGTTGGAATCCCCCAACGCTTGCTGATCTCATCGCGGGGGCTTCGCCCTGAGGCAGATTCCTCCCGCGTCGAATGCACCAATCGCATTGGGGACGCCAAGCCACCTTGATCCAAGTCAATGCGCATCTCTCTAAAGTTCGCGAGGTTTGGAGCCGCAATAGGGTTCGCGATCTCCTGGAAACCAAGGCCGGCGATCGCAATTCGCAAGGCCCGCTGCGCGTGTCTTGGAGCATAGGGGTGCCGTGCGGCGGCGAACCCCGTTGGAGAGAACGGACATGCTGACGAACACTGACCACAGCAAGCTGAGCGCAGGCGACACCAGGACAGGCAACCGCCTGCTGGACGCGGGCAAGCGCGACCTCGCCTGGCTCTACCGCGCACACACCGAACAACTCGCGCTGTGCAAGGAACTGGAAGAAATTGCCGACTCACTGCCGGCAAGCATCAACCGGCAGAAATGCATCTATGCCGCAAAGGCGCTCGGACCGCTGATCAAGGGCATCCACCACTATGAGGAAACGGTGCTCTTTCCGCAGCTGCAGTCCAGTCCGGATGCGACGGAGGCCCTCGCCCCCACGCTTGAGCGACTGAAATTCGAGCATTGCGAGGATGAGTGCTTCGCCGAAGAGCTGACCGACGCCCTGCTGAAGCTCGGTTCGGGAGAAAGGGTCAACATGGAAGCGGTCGGCTATATGCTGCGCGGCTTCTTCGAAGGCATCCGCCGCCACATCGCCTTCGAACGCGAACACCTGCTGCAGGGCGTGACGCCGCAAGAGCTGTAGGCCAACGGGGCTGAATGCCCCTTCCCTGCATCAGAAAATGCAAACAGTCGTCAGGCCGCGACGTCGCCGAAGACCGGTTCCGCTTCCCCAAGCGTCAGGATCGCGCCGCTGATGCTGCCGTCCCCGGCCCGCAACGGCGAGAACCGGCCGCGCATGTCACTCTCGTTCATAGTCACCGTCAACCGGGCGACGAACGACCCCGACCGGCCCGCAAATGCCGAATCAAGCGCATCCTGCAGCCAGTCGCTGTTGCCGTCTCCCAGCTGAAGATCGAACACGCTTTTGCCGATGATCTCCATCTGCCGCACGCCGAGCATGCTGGCCATGGCCGTATTGGCAAAGAGATAGCGATAGTCACGCGTGATCACCGCGACCCGTTCCGGCAGATTGTTAAGGATAGCTTCGTTCAGCTGTTCGTCATCACCGCCCTGCACCGGATGCGTGGCAAGACCTGCCGGCACAGGCGCCTCCTCGTGCCGCTTCGGGCCGAAGTAGCGTTCGACAAGCAGGGTAAGCATCGAAGCATGGCGCAGGACGCAGGAGCGGTCGTCCGCGTCTTCGCGCAACAGCTTGGTGAGCAGCCGCATCTGCAGGTAGATGTCATCGACGTCAGAGGCGCGGTAGCTGACCAGCGCCGACATCAGCGGATCAATCTCCCGGTCAAGCACGCGCACCAGCTGGTCATTGCCGCTGCGGACGGCCTGCTGCAGCTGAAGATTCTTCAACGAAACCGCTTCGAACAGTGCCCGCAGATTCGAATCACGGAATTCGCCAAGAGACATTCGCAACCTCACCCTGAGATGTGACAAAAGAACCGAAGACGTCACAGATCGTGCCGCGTCCGTAACATGAGGTCGTGTCACCTTCAATCGGTAGGCGTGCCCGGCTGTGCCGCAGCCCAAAAAATATCGGTCGTTGCGGTCGCAATTATCGATGAGAATTCCGACTTTCCGGGGGGGCGAGGACGCCTGCGTCCGATACCGTACGAATCAGCCGGCTCTATCAGCGGGAACTTGGACTGCGGTCAGATTGAGCGCTTGATGTTCCAGCGATCATGATACCAGAGCCACTGCTCCGGATATTCGCGCACCCAGCTCTCCACCTTGTCGTTCAGCAGCTGCGCGGTGGCTGTCACGTCGATCTGGCCTTTGTCGTTGCGGGGCAACGTGACCTGCGGCTCGATCTCCAGTCGGAACCGATTGCCGCGGAGGCGGATGCAGCGGGCCGGATAGACCTCGCAGTCGAACTGGCGCGCGAGCTTGGCAAGCAGCGGATTGGTCTTGACCGGCTGGCCGAAGAAGCGGGTATCGACACCCTTCCAGAATTTCTGGTCGACGAGCACGCCCACACCGCCACCCTGCTCCAGTTGGCGGGCAAGCGCGAAAGAAGAGCCAGCATGGGACGGAACGAGGTTGCCCATGCGCTTGCGGCGGAACTCGAATACCTTGTCGGCGATGTAAGGATTGTTCGGCGGCCGGAAGAGAACCGTGACGAACAGTCCGAAGGCCGCGCCTGCCACCGGCAGCAGCTCGAAATTCGCCGTATGGCCTGTGAAGACGATAAAGGGCCGCGGATTGTCACGCAGATCGAGGAACTGCTCGACACCTGAGACCTCCACCCTGCCCTCGCCGGGCTTTGCCGGGTCAAAGTCGAAGAGACGGTCGAGGAAGACATATTCGGCAGCAAGCCGCCCCATATGGCCCCAGCTTGCAAGCGCAATCTGTTCGCGCTCGGCATCCGACTTCTCAGGAAAGGCATTGCGCAGGTTGACCTGCATCAGGCGATGACGCTTCGTCTTCGGCCCCACCCATCGCATCAGCCGGTCGGCGAAATTGATCGCCGCATCCGCCGGCAGGATCTTCAGGGCCGTCAGGAAGCCGAAGGCCGCCTGGGCAACGGACCACTGATAGAACTTGCGCAGCGCCAGAACGATGCGGGTGACGAACATCCGCACGCGATCAATCCATCTTCAGGATGATCTTGCCAAAGACCTGGCGACCTTCCATCCGGGCAAGTGCACGGTCGATGTCATCGAAAGAGACCTGCGTGTCGATGACAGGATGCACGATGCCGCGCGCCATCTTCTGCATGGCATTGGCCATGTTTTCCATGCGGCAGCCGAAGGAGCCGAGCAGTTTCAACTGCTGCTGGAAGAGCATCATCAGGTTCATGTCGGTCGACACGCCCGAAGTCGAGCCGCAGGTGACGAGACGGCCGCCACGCTTGAGGCAGAGCATCGAGCCGGCCCAGGTATCCTTGCCGACATGTTCGAAGACGACATCGACGCCCTTCTTCTTGGTGAGCTTGCGCACGACGCCTTCGAAGCGGTCGGTGCGGTAATTGATGACGTGGTCGGCGCCGAGTGCCTTCGCCGGCTCGATCTTGTCGTCGGAGCCTACGGTGGTGATGACGGTGCAGCCCATCTTCTTGGCAAGCTGGATGGCGGCCGTGCCGATACCGGAACCGCCGGCATGCACCAGAATAGTTTCGCCCGGCTCGAGCTTGGCATTGTCGAACAGCATGTGCTCGACGGTGCCAAATGTCACCGGAGCAAGAGCGGCACCGATCGCGTCCACGCCCGGAGGAGCAGGCACCAGCAGACGCGCCGGCAGGTTGATCTTCTCCTGGGCAAAACCGTCGAGATGGAAGCCGTGTACGCCCGACACGTTTTCGCAGAGATTGTCGCGACCTTCGCGGCAGGGCTTGCAAAGACCACAGGTGCGGGCGCCGTAGACGGCGGCGAGCTGGCCCGGCAGGATATTGCCGACGCCGGGGCCAATGGCTTCGACGACGCCGGAAGCTTCCGCACCGATGACGAGCGGCATCTTGCGCTTGGCAAACGCCATGCCGCGCCAGCCCCAGACGTCGATATGGTTGAGCGCCACGGCCTTGACGCGCAGCGTCACCTCACCCGGACCGGGCGCATCCGGTTCCGGCAGATCGACGATTTCGAGTTTGCGGTCTTCGACAAGTTGCAGTGCGCGCATGACATATTTCCTTCAGGGCCTATCGGGCGGATGCGGATAAGGCGTCGTCACGCTCCCATCGTCAAACCGAGGCTGCCCCCGGGCATCTGCCGACCTTCATTATTCTTGAGAGGTGCGTGTATCCCGGGCTGAAGGCCAAGGATGACGTCCCGAATTGTTGGCGCAGGCCTTAGACCGGTTCCCGCGTCATGACAAGGCTGGCATTCTGGCCGCCGAAGCCGAAGGAGTTGGAGAGAACTGCCGACACCGACGCCTCCCGCTTCACGTTCGGCACCACGTCGAGCACGATCGAGGGGTCGGGGTTGGTGTAGTTGATCGTCGGCGGCAGCGTGCCGGTCAACATGGTCTGGATCGAGAATACCGCCTCGACCGCCCCGGCAGCCGTCAGCGTGTGGCCGATCATCGACTTGTTCGACGAGCACGGGATTGCGTCCTTCAAGCGGTCGCCAAAAACGGACAGCATGGCGCCATATTCCATCTTGTCGTTTTCCGGCGTCGAGGTGCCATGGGCGTTGATGTAGCCGATGGCCTCTTCCGACAGACCTGCATCCGCAAGGGCTGCCTTGATCGTCGCAATGGCGGGACCGCCGTCCGGCGAAGAACGCGTGCGGTGGAAATGATCCGCCTTTTCGCCGCATCCCTTGATGATGCCGAGCACCTTGGCGCCACGGGCAACGGCGGATTCCAGCGATTCCAGGACCAGCGTTGCCGCACCCTCGGCAATCACGAAACCATCGCGTTCCTTGCTGAAGGGCTTCGATGCCTTTTCCGGCGGATCGTTCTGGGTGGAGAGCGCCGAGAGCAGCGAGAAGCGGATCACCGCTTCCGGACTGATCGAGCCGTCTGTCGCAACCGTCAGCGCACGCTCGGTGCGACCCTGGCGGATTGCCTCGACGCCGAGCTGGATGGCGGTGGCCCCGGATGCGCAGGCAGTAGACAGCGTCACGGGCAGGCCGCGCGTGCCAAACTTGTCCGAAAGGCGCTCGGAGATCGAGCCGAACTGCACGGCTTCGAGGAAGACCGGATCCGGCTGTTCGCGCATCGCGGCCAGAAACCGGTCATAGGCATCGCCCGGCTGGATCGATGCTGGAGCCCGCTCGGCCAACGCAAAGCGATCATGCCATTCCGGCTCGACCGGCGGGGCCGCGAGGAAGAGCGGGCCATTGAAATCGCCATTGATGCCGGCCTGGGCGAGCGCCTCGATCGTCGTCTCGCGGGCCAGCGCATAGGAGCGCTCGACGGCATTGTTGGCGGGAACGGCGATGAAATCGACCGTGCCCCCGATGCGGGTCGACATGCCCTCGGTATCGAAGCGTTTGATGTAGTGGATGCCGGACTGGCCGGATGTCAGCTTCGACCAGTTGTCGGAAAGCCCCTGCCCGAGCGAGGTGATGACGCCCATGCCGGTGACGGCGATGATCGGGCGGCCGAGATGATCCTTGAAACGGCTGTCGGTCATGGATCTGTCCTCCTCACGCATTCGCCGAAAGCACGGCAAGGCCTTCGCCCCGCACATAGCCGACGGTGGAGATGATGGCATGTTTGGCAGGGCCGGCCTGAGCGGTTTCATGCTCCGGATCGAAGGCCGGGATCGTGGCACCCGCGTCAAGGGCAAGCGCCGCGAGCGCGAGACCCGCCGGGAACTGGGCTTCCACGGAGTGCCCGATCGAACCGGCATAGCCGCGCACCGGCATGCCGGCGAAGCGTTCCGTAAGGTGAGCCTTCTCACGTTGCGTGAGTTCCGCAAGGCCCGAAGCGCCTGAAAACACGACGGTATCGGCGGCGGACAATTGATCGGCTTCCGGCACCATGCCGCGGAGACGCGCTTCAAGCTTTCCGTCTTCACGTTTGCCGCGATCGCCCTCGACCGCATCGAGCACGGCATAGATATGCGCGCCCCGGGATTCGGCATGCTCGCGGGTTTCGAGCACCAGGAAGGCGCCGACCGTACCGAGGATCATGCCGCCGCCAGACGAACCATCGCGCGACCAGAGCGGCTGCCATGGACCCGTCTGGTGGGCACGGATGCCCTCAACGAGCAGAAGGATATCGGGGCGTTCAGAAACGAAAGCACCGCCGACGAGGGTATGCGTGGACTGGCCGGCCTTGATGCGGGCAAACGCGGTCGCGATCGCAGAAATGCCGGCCGCCTCTTCGCCCATGAAAGTACGCGAAGAGCCGGTCACCTTGTGCACGATCGAGATATTGCCGGCAAGCAGATTGGAAAGCTGCGCCAGGAAGAGGGTCGGACGAAGCTCGGTTTTGAGCTTCTCGATCAGGAATTTTTCGCGGTCGTTGCGCTTCAGCGCCTCGTCGACAATCAGGCTGTCGACGGCAATGTCGCGCTCGCCACCACCGGCCGCCACGATCAGGTCCATCGTGCCGCAGGCGTCCGCATCGTCCTTCATGCCGGCATCGTCGAGTGCCAGACCCGCGGCAAAGACACCGAGCCGCTGCCAGTTCTCCATCTGGCGCTGGTCACCCCGCTTGGCGATCTGCTGCGACCAGTCGATCTCCGGCAGCTTGTGCACCACGTAAGGCTTGAACTTCTCGGTCTCCAGGACTGGCTCCGGAGCGGTCTTGGCAGAAAGGAGCGCAAGATGTGCATCCTTGCCGGTGCCGTGGCAGGTGACGATCCCGACGCCGGTGATCACCACATCATTCGGTTGTTTGACCATAAGCAATCCTCTCGCCGGCAGGCTGGCCAGCGTAAAAAGCGGGTTTTCCCGAATAAGGCCCCAAGGTCAATAGAAGATTGCGCGCTTGAGGCCGAATGCGCCTTAAGCCTGGGCCGCCATGGCGGTTATAAGGCCGACCTCCTCGGCGCGCTTGCGAACGATCGGCGCGAGCGGCACTTCGGAGAACGGCATGGTGCGCAGCTTCAGCTGGGCATCGCAGACCTTCTTGCCGCCACTGGTGATCTTCGCCTTGGTGACGGCAAAGCCCGAGCCGTCATGCTCCAGCTCCGCCTCGATGTCGAGCACGGCACCCGGCTCGACGAAGGTTCGCATCTTCGCGCCGTCGACAGACATCAGGAAGGGCATGGCTTCGAAGTCCTTGACGGCCAGCAGCAGCATACCGGAGGCCTGCGCCATGGTTTCGATCAGCAGGACGCCCGGCACCAGCGGCATGCCGGGGAAATGCCCCTCGAAAACAGGGCTTTGCATCGGCACGACCGAGGTGGCCTTCAAACGACCAAGGCCGAGATCCACGCTCTCGACCTTGTCAATCATCTGGAAATATTCAAGCAGCATGACGATGTCCGCTCCCTTGGAGACGGATCAGCCCTTGGCGGCCCTGAGCTCGTCGATCTTGGCACAGAGGTTTTTCAGAACGAAGTACTCTTCGGTCGAGACCTTGCCCTCGTTGACTTCCTGCGTCCACTGCTCGAGCGGGATCTTGATGCCGAATTCCTTGTCGATCGCAAAGACGATGTCGAGGAAATCGAGGCTGTCGATGCCGAGGTCATCGATCGTGTGGCTTTCCGGCGTAATCGTCTCGCGGTCGATTTCGCTGGTCTCAGCAATGATGTCGGCAACTTTGTCGAATGTAGCGGTCACGCCAGTACCTCATATGTCTCAAATTCTGGGTTCCACATAAGGAAAACGGCGTGAAATGCCAATGGTGGTTTTGTGCGGCAGCGAAATTTGCAGCCGAAGTGTTGCCTAAACAGCAATCGAATGGCGTCCCTTGCCGTTGGCGAGATAGCTGTCGAAGACGGCAGCGATCGTGCGGGCGAAGGGGCGGCCGGCCTCGGTGATGACGAAGCGGTCGTCCTCGATCAGACAGATCCGATCCTGGTTCGACTGGGCGAAGGCTTTCGCTTCCGAGACGATGGCATCGACCGCATCACCGAACTCCGCGCGCAATTCCCGGAAGGAAAAGGCGAAGCGACACATGATTTCCTCGATCACCCGACGCCGCAGTCTGTCCTCATCGCTAACTTCGACGCCGCGCACCGCGGCAAGTCCCCCGGCATCGGCCATCCGCTGATACTCCCCCGTCGCCGGCATGTTCTGCACATAGCCCTGGGGCAATTGTCCGATCGAGGAGGCTCCGAGGCCAATCAGGGCCTCCGCCGCATCATCCGTATAGCCCTGGAAGTTGCGGCGCAGGCGCCCTTCCCTTGCAGCAATCGCCATCCGGTCGCTGGGCAAGGCAAAGTGATCGATGCCTACAGGTTCGTAGCCGGCGGCAACCAGCATGGAGGCCGCGAGACTCATCTGCGCGAAGCGCTCTTCCAGCCCCGGCAAGACCTCCTCCTTGATCATCGTCTGGTGCTTCTTCATCCACGGCACATGCGCGTAGCCGAAGAGCGCGATGCGGTCCGGCGCGAGCGACAGGATGTCCCTCACTGTCTCAGCCACCGTCGCTTCCGTCTGGTGCGGCAGGCCATAGAGAATGTCGCAATTGACCGAATGAACGCCACGCGCCCGCACGGCATCTACCACTGATTTCGTATGTTCGAATGTTTGGATGCGATTGATCGCCTTTTGCACCTCAGGGTGGAAGTCCTGAACACCGAGGCTGGCGCGCGTCATGCCGATGGCTGCGAGCGCATCATAGCGCGGTTCGTCGAGATCATTCGGATCCATCTCAACGGAAATCTCAACGTCATCGGCGAAGCGGAAGGCCGACCGAAGGGCCGCCATCAGGTCCACCATATCGTCCGGGCGCACCATGGTGGGAGACCCGCCGCCGAAATGTACGGCGGTCACGGCAGCATCGCGACTGACCAGTGCACCGACCGCCTCAATCTCCTTTTTCAACGATTCCAGATAGATCGCAATGGGCTCATACTTCAGCGTATGCTTCGTGTGGCAGGCGCAGAACCAACACAGCCGGTCGCAATAGGGGACATGGATATAGAGAGAGATTCGCTCGCGTCCAGTGATCGCTTTCAGCCACTGCGCATATTTGCCGCAGTCCACTTCCTCGTGAAAATGTGGCGCCGTCGGATAGCTAGTATAGCGTGGAACAGCACTGGAATACTTGGCGAGAAGAGGATTTTGCATGACTTTGAGCAGCCTGAGTATGTGTCGAACTACGACCAAAGATAGCGCTCCTAGTTCTACCGACCTTTGACTTCGATCAATTTGATGATACATTTCTCACGTAGAGTTTATCGAAACTCAGGGGCCCGAAACGGGCCAGCGACCGGGAGCCACGCGCAGTGGGGTGAGCCGGCTCGACGGGATGGCGCGACCATGGACACCTACAGAAAACACTTCCCGGAATGTGAGGCTCCGGCCGTTTGCCGTTCCTGCGAAGCCCGCCATGGCGGCCTGTGCTCGGTGCTGACATCCACCCAGCTGGTCGAACTCAATCGGCACTCCATTCGCCGGCGCGTTGACGCCGGCAACGAGGTCATCGGCCAGGGCGAACAGGTCGGCAGCTACAGCAACATCCTCAAGGGCGTCATCAAGCTATCGAAGATGATGGCGGACGGTCGCCAGCAAATCGTCGGCCTGCAGTTCGCACCCGATTTCCTCGGTCGGCCCTTCCTCGGCGAAAGCACGATCACGGCCGAAGCCGCAACCGATACCGAGATCTGCACCTTCCCGCGCAACGTGGTTGACCGCATGGTTGGCGAAGTGCCGGATATGGAACGCAAGCTGCATGCCCAGTCGCTGAAGGAGCTCGATGAAGCCCGCGACTGGATGCTGACCCTCGGCCGCAAGACTGCCCAGGAAAAGGTCGCAAGCTTCCTCTACCTTATCGCGACGCACATCGATCCGGAAAGCGAGGGCACCCAGACCTTCGACCTGCCGCTGTCACGCGCCGACATTGCCGACTTCCTCGGCCTGACGATCGAGACTGTCAGCCGCCAGATGACAAAGCTGCGCAAGGACGGCATCATCGTCATCGAAAACAATCGCCATGTGATCGTGCCAAAGCTCGACCGCCTGCGCGACGCAGCCGGCGTCGACTGAGCCCTAGGGGCAGCAAATCCTGCCCTACAGCTCCCGCATCACAAGCCAGGTGAGCGCGACCAGCACTGCCATGATCGAGCAGGCCGTATAGAAAACGCGGATGCCGCTCTTGATGTCGGAAGGGCCCGCATCATTGCGGCCGGCCGCATGCATCATCGGCTCGCTCACCCTGATACCACCATAGACCCGCGGGCCTGCCAGTTGCAGGTCGAGTGCCCCGGCCATGGCCGCCTCCGGCCAGCCGGAATTTGGCGAGCGGTGCAGACCGCTGTCGCGCAGTGCAGCGGAGAAAGAACGACGGCCGGCCTCAACCCCGAGCCTCAGCGCCGCAGCCACTGCGATCAGCACCGCAGAAAGCCGTGCTGCGGGCCAGTTGGCGAGATCGTCGAGCCGCGCGGACGCCCAGCCGAAATCACGAAGGCGTTCATTCTTGTGGCCAATCATCGAATCGGCCGTGTTCAGCATCTTGTAGGCAAGGATGCCGGGCATACCCGCCACCGCATACCAGAAGGCTGGCGCCACCACGCCATCGGCGAAGTTCTCCGACAGGCTCTCGATCGCAGCACGCGACACCCCTGCCCCATCCAGCGTCTTAGGATCCCGGCCGACGATCATGGAGACGGCCCGGCGCCCGCCTTCAAGCCCGTCCTGCAACAGCCCGTCGACGACGGCCTGAACATGGTCGCCGAGGCTTTTCTGGGCCAGAAAGACTGCAACGACCACGATCTCGAAAATGACACCGACGAAACCCAGATGGTGGAAGATCGAGGACAGAAGCTCACCGATCACCACCGATGCCACGAGCAGCGCGATGATCGTCACAACACCGTTCAGCTTGCGCCCTTCCGGGGTGAAGGTGGTGCGGTTGAGAGGTTTCTCGAACAGATCGATCGCCTTGCCGAAGACGACGACCGGATGCGGCAGGCGCTGCCACAGCCAAGGAGGATCTCCGACTACGCGGTCGAGACCGATCGCCGCGAGAAGAATGAGGAGATGGCTCATTCCTTCGGCCTCCGGAAGGATTGCAGCGCGGCGAGCAGTCGCGCGTCGCCAGCCGCATCCGGCGCAAGGCCAAAGCGCAGCCAGTCGGTGCGATAGTCGAACTTGCGTGTGAGAATGTGATGGCTGCAGAGATGCTGGTGGAGCGCGCCGGCCTCTGAGTCTTCGACCAGTTGGAAAAGCAGTGTGCCGCCCCGGACCGTTAATCCGGCCTGGCTCAGAACCGTCGTCAGTCCCTCATAACGATGGCGGATCTGGTCCCGGATGAGGCTGGTATCGGTGGACATCAGCCGCTCGGCCAAAACCAGCGCGGGACCCGAGACCGCCCAAGGCCCTAGCCACTCCGCAAATTGTATCGCCACTTCATCGCGAGCGATGATGAAACCGAGCCTGATGCCGGCAAGGCCGAAAAACTTGCCGAAGGAGCGGAAAACGATGAGGTTCGGGTTCGGATCCCCGGCTAGGCTCTGCTCCGGCTCCATGTCGCCAAAAGCTTCGTCGATGACGAGCAGGCCACCTCGCGCGGCAATTTCACCAGCCAGTGTCTGCAGCGTCGTGCGGGAAAACAGCCGACCATCGGGATTGTTCGGGTTCACGACGACGACCAGACGGTGATCGGATGTAACATCTCCCAGGTCAGAGATCACATCGACGGGGAGGCCCGCCATTGTGAAGGCTCGGAAATACTCGCCATAGGTCGGCGAGAGAATAGCGACCCGGCCGCCCGCAGGCACCAGCCGCGGGAGAAGCTGGATCACCGACTGCGTACCCGGGACAGGCAGCGGCAGACGGGCGACGGCCCCGTAGAAGCGTCGCGCGGCCTCCCGCGCCGCCATCTCGCGCTCCTGGTCTGGCAGGCGGTGCCAGGCGCGCATCGGGATTTCCGGCAGCTCCGGGGGGCAGGGATTGATGCCGGTGGAAAGATCGAGCCAGTCCTCGATCCGACCGCCAAATCTGGCAGCCGCTGCGGCTAGGCCTCCGCCGTGCTGGATCGATCCGGTCATGGCGCCTCTCCCGCAATGTCGATCAGGTGCATGTAAGACCCGGCAACCGCCCCGCGGCACAGCCCGACGGCGCCCAATCGTTCGCCCAAGGCGTCCTCCGCTTCGAAGAGCCGATCAGCAGCACCTTCGGAAACGACCGTCGAATAATGGAACTCGTGGGCGGTGAAGTTTCCGGCGAAGAAGTTAGGTGCGAGCGAGCGCAAGCGGCGATAGCCGAGATGCCGCTTGCGGGTGGCAAAGCTCGTGACAAGCGGCAACAGGCCGAGCATCGCATGGCGCTCGCCACTTGCATCGACCAGTGCTTCGCCGAGCACCATATAGCCTCCGCATTCGCCGTAAATCCTCGCCCCGTATTCGGCGGCTGAAGCCATGCCGGCGCGGAAATGACGGGCGGAGGCAATCGCACCGGCATGGAGCTCCGGGTAACCGCCCGGCAAATAGACCGCATCGGCCGCAGCAGTCGGCGCTTCGTCGTCGAGCGACGAAAAGAAGGAGAGCTCTGCGCCCTCGGCACGCCAGCTGTCGAGCAGGTGAGGATAGGCGAAGGCAAAGGCGGCGTCGCGCGCAACAGCGATGCGCTGACCGAGCGGCGGGATGCCTCTGACCTGCTCAGACCCGGCGCCGGTCGGCGCCCCTGCCCCCGCCAGCGCAACGAGCGCCTCGAGATTGACACCCGCCTCAACAGCATCGGCGGCGCGCTCGATGAAAGCCTCCAACGCCCCGTGTTCCTGCGCCTGCACCAGACCGAGATGCCGTTCTGGCAGAGCGAGCTGTGGATCGGTTCGCAGACTGCCGAATACCGGAACCTCTGTCTTGGCCATTGCTGCCCGCAGCATCGCCTCGTGGCGATCACTGCCGACCCGGTTGAGGATGACGCCGGCGACGCGCACATCCGGCCGGAACCGGGCAAAGCCCGTAACCAGGGCCGCGACGGACTGAGAGGTCCGGGCGCAATCGACGACGAGCAGGACCGGCAGCGACAGAAGCGCCGCCAGATCGCCAGCACTTCCGCTGCCGTCTGCGGCTCCATCGAACAGACCCATCATTGCCTCGACGATCAGGGTACCGCTCTGCGCACAGCGGATGGCCTGCGACTGCAGGAAGGTGGGTCGCATGGCCCAGGGGTCGAAATTGAAGCAGGATGCGCCGCTAGCGGCCGCATGGAAGGCAGGATCGATATAGTCGGGGCCGGCCTTGCCGGGCGCGATGACCAACCCGAGGCGGCGCAGCGCCCGCATCAAGCCGAGCGTCACCACCGTCTTGCCCGACCCGGAAGAAGGGGCGGCGAGCATCAGTCCGCTCATGCCGTGTCTTTCCGCTCCACCGCAAAGGGATCAGGCAACAGCTTTCGTCCCGACAGGGCACCAAGCCAATCGAGAGACGGACGCAGTCGGACCACCTCTCCGATCACGACGATGGCCGGCGGCTCGATGCCGGCGGCGAGCATGTCGGCCTCGGCTCGGCCGAGCGTGGTTTCAAGCACGGTCTGTTCCGAGGTCGCTGCATTGCAGACGAAAGCCACCGCCTCATCGGCACGGCGCCCGGCCGCCAGAAGATTGGCGGCAATCTGCCCCATGTGTTTCATCGCCATGTACATGACAATCACCGGCGACCCGCGGCCGATTGCTTCCCAGTCGATGCGGTCGGGCACGACGCCGGACGAATCATGGCCGGTCAGGAAGGTCACGGCGTGATTAACCTCGCGATGGGTGACCGGAATACCGGCATAGGCAAGACCGCCGATCCCGGCTGTGATGCCGGGAACGATGCGGAAAGGCACGCCGTGTTCGATCAGCGTCAGCGCCTCTTCGCCGCCCCGCCCGAAGACGAAGGGATCGCCGCCCTTCAGCCGCAGGACCCGGTGGCCGGCCTTGGCGAGTTCGACGAGACGAAGGGAGATATCGCGCTGCTTGGCAGACGGCTTGCCGCCACGTTTGCCGGCATATTCGAGCACGGCACCGGTTCGCGCGAGTTTCAGGCAGTCCTCGTTGACCAGCGCATCGTGGACGATCACGTCCGCTTCCGAGAGGCCCTTGGCCGCAAGCAGCGTCAACAGGCCCGGATCGCCCGGCCCGGCGCCGGCCAGCCACACATGGCCGGGCTCGATGGCCGGCAGGCTTGTGGGCAGGGCAAGACGCGTCATATCACTCATGTCCATGGTCTAGGCCCCGTCAGGCAAAATTGCAATTCCGTCAGGACGCTTTCCGCACCGAACCCGCCGCCCTGTGCCTTCCTCATTCCGGCCGCCTCGCCTATAAGCGAACCATGAGCGATGCCGAGCGAAATGATGCCAGGGAAGGCCAGAGGCTGGACAAGCCCGAGGGAGCGCCGCTGCGGAACGGCTGGACCACCGGTGCCTGCGCCACCGCGGCGACCAAGGCGGCCTACAGCGCGATCCTCACCGGCAGCTTTCCCGATCCGGTCTCCATCACCCTGCCAAAGGGCGAAACCCCGGCCTTCGCGCTCGCCAGGGAAGGCTTCGAGGGCGCGAGTGCTGTTGCAGGCATCGTCAAGGATGCGGGCGATGATCCGGATGTAACCCATGGAGCCACCGTAATCGCGACGGTTACGCGCCTGCCCCCCGGAAGCGGCATCCACTTTGTGGCCGGCGACGGCGTTGGCACGGTAACAAAAGCGGGCCTGCCGATCCCGGTAGGTGAAGCTGCGATCAATCCGGTGCCGCGCGCCATGATGACCGCCGAGATCGAGGCGCTGGCGGCACAGCACGGCGTAGCCCCTGATGTCGAGATCCGGATCTCCGTGCCCGGCGGCGAGACGATCGCCAAGGACACCTGGAACCCGAGGCTCGGCATCCTCGGTGGCATTTCCATTCTTGGCACCACCGGTATCGTGCACCCCTTCTCATGCGCAGCCTGGATCCATTCGATCCACCGTGGCATCGACGTGGCGCGCGCCGAGGGTCTGACGCATCTGCTCGGCGCCACAGGCTCGACTTCGGAAAAGGCAGCGCAGGATTTCCACGGTCTGCCCGATGGTGCGCTGATCGACATGGGCGATTTCGCAGGCGGACTTCTCAAGTATCTCCGCGCTCATCCGGTGCCGCGGCTGACGATTGCCGGCGGTTTCGCCAAGATGTCGAAGCTTGCTCAAGGGGCGCTTGACCTGCACTCATCCCGCAGTCAGGTCGACAATCGCTTCTATCTGACGCTGGCTTGCAGCCAGGCGCTGCCGGAGGCCGACCGCCGCGCGATCGATGAAGCGAATACCGCCATGGAAGTGCTGGAAATCATGACCAAGGCCGGCGTGAACATCGCCCAGGCTGTTGCCGATGCAGCGAAACACACCGCACAAGGCGTGCTGCGCGATAGCGGCGTGAGGGTGGATATTCTCGTGACCGACCGAAAGGGCATGATCATCGCCCATGCCCAATGACCCGTCGAAGGAGCGAGAAAAGATCCTGATACTCGGCGGAACGGCTGAGGCCCGTCTGCTTGCCGAACAGTTGATCGATGGAGGCCACGATGTCACGACTTCGCTTGCCGGCCGCACCCTCGATCCGATCCTGCCCCGGGGCGCCGTGCGCACCGGCGGCTTTGGTGGCGCAGAAGGTCTCGCCATCTATCTGCGGGCAGAAGGCTTCGACCGGATGATCGACGCCACGCATCCCTTCGCCAGACGGATCAGCGAGAATGCCATCAAGGCCTCGGCGATCTCGGGCGTCCCACTGGAGCAGAGACTGAGACCGCGCTGGCAGAAACAACCCGGCGACCGGTGGAAGCCGGTGACGTCGCTCGAGGCGGCAGCGGAGGCTTTGCCCGCACACGCGACCGTCTTTCTCGCACTGGGCAGGCAATATCTGGATGCCTTCACGGGACGAGCCGACTGCCATTTCGTGGTCCGCATGGTCGACCCGCCGGAGGCGCCTCTGGCCTTCCCCGATTATCGGCTCGTGCTCGGCAAGCCGGCGAATGATCCGGACCGCGAGGCCGATCTTTTCACGGCCCACGGCATCACCCATCTCGTCTGTCGCAATTCCGGTGGCCCTGCCGGCTATGCCAAGATCATCGCGGCAAGGCGTTTGGCTCTGCCGGTCATCATGATCGAGCGCGCTTGACCGAGAACGCTCTCAGCGGAATTCGAAGATCTGGCGGAAGACGCCCGGCGCGATAATCGACAGCGGGTTGATCACCAGATTGGGCTTCGACGTGGCACCGGTAAGCTTGAACGTGATCCCGAGCAAGCCGCGGTCGCGTCCATTGCCGAGGATGGCCCCGATCACAGGCAGTTCGCCAAACAGTCGGTTCAAGCCATAGGCCGGCATGAATGTCCCGGTAAGGTCGATCCTGCCGGCCTGATCGCGAACGATTCCCTGGAAGGTAGCCCCGATCTGCTCCCCCCGCACGATGCCGTTTTCGACGCTGAGCGTACCGTTGACCATAGCGAGACGCGCAAAGGCGCGCTGGAAGCGGGCGGAGCTCACGTCGATGTTGCTGCGCACCGCGCTGTTCAGGCTGCGTCCGTCGGCACCTGTCGGCGTCGAAACAATGCTCTGCAGCCGTTCTTCATTCTCAACCTGGAAATTGCGCAGGTCGAGATTGCCGCTCCAGGCACGGTCGCGGGTCTCGGTCAGCCGCAGATTGGCAAGTCCACCCCGCAGCCGCTTGTAGGTGTCGAGAAAGCGCAGCACGGCGCCCGCATCGCTCGTTGTGACCGAAAGCTCCCGCAGGCCGTCGGGTTGACGGAGCTTGGCTACAAGAGCCTGCCCGGTTCCCGTCACGCCGGAAAAGTCCACGGCGTTCACCCGGCCCTTGCCGGCGCCATAGATGATCGACACTCCGGACAGCTCCTCCCCGCCGAAGCCGAGGACACGCTCGAACCGCCCCTCGATTCTGAGCGAAGTCCGCGACTGCGCCGCATCGCCGTCTTCGGATGGGTTCTGAATGGTGGAGAGAAGCGACCGCGCATCGAAGGCGCGACCGTTGGCGACGACGGAATAGACACCCTTGGAGAGCCGGACTGTCAGCGCGACATCATCCTCCGGTGACAGACGCACCCGCGAGAGATTGGCGGCCACGAGCCCCTTGTCATCGGCCGAAAGCTCGCCGATCGCACCGAAGCCGTCGCCATCGAGCTCGAACTTCTCGATCAGCGACTGCTCGCCGTTCTTCGACAATTCGAATTTCGCCGTAGCGCCGATACCCTGCCCCTTGGACCAGCCGACCCAGGGAATGGTGAGCGTCGCCGAACGAAGGTCGACAGAAACAGCCTGACGGGTTTCGTCCATGCGACGCAACTCGACCTTGAGGGGTCCCCTGACGATCTCGTCCAGCCCGGGGATCAGCTTGTCGCGCATCGCGTTGTCGAGGGTGGCGGTGACGACCCGTTCGCGCGCAACCTCGCCCACGCCGCGGCGGACCGGCTCGGTGAGTTCCACCTCCATCGGCACATCGTCGATTTTGGCTTCGGCATCCAGCTTCGCCTTGTCTGGATCGACAAGCAGCTTTCCCGTGACATCGCTTATACGCCGGCCATCGAAAGGCTTGGCGACATCCACGTCCTTCAGGTCCACATCCGCATTCCAGACGGGTGTCGGCGGCTTCTGGTCCGGCACCAGGCCCAAGCGGATTTTGGCCTGGCCACGCACCTGGCCGGAAAAATCGTCCGGCTTGAAGTCGACGACCCGCAGCGCCTCGATCGGCTTGAACGAGACGAGTTCGGCAACCGCATCGGCTGCACCACTCACATCCAGATCGAGATCGGCCATCAGCGGCTTTTCATAGGCATCCTGCAGGACGAAACGGCCGCGCTCCAGCTTCACCATGCGCCCGGACGGGAAGAAAGAACCGGCCGAGCGTATCTCGGCATCGACCCGCTCGCCAACCATGTCGAAGCGCCCATAGACGTCGCGAAGCGGTGGCAGCTCACCCGTCAGATTGAGACGAGCATCTTCCAGATCAAATCCGATCTTGAGCTCGTCGCCATTCAGGCGCACCGGCTTCGGATCGATGGACAAGCGGTTCTGCGGAATGAAGACGTCGATGGTGCCGCGGGGAATGATGCCCCCATAGAGGTTTTCCAGAACCCATTGCCGCGGCTTCGAGGCAATCCAATAGGGCCAGAGCTGCTTCACCACCGTCGTGCGCATGTTCTGCACCTCGGCGTTGAACCGGATCTCCGGGCCCGTACCACCGAAGCGGACCTGCAGCTTGCCGCTCATATTGCCGCCCGGGGTGGACACATCGAGCGTATCGAGCTGCAACTTGTTGTCGCCGACCAGATAGCGGCCGTAGCCCTTCAGGAAGAAGGGGAACGGCACCTCGCCCGCTGCAGGAACATTGGCGCGACCGTCGTTGACCACCAGGTCTATCCCGAAGCCCTTGCCGAAGTCCTTGCCCTCGGGAAGTCGATCGAGATCGATCAGCCCCCCGGAAAGCGGAAACAGCGTCTCCCCGAAGCGGGCGACGGACTCGCGCAGTTCGATCGTGTCCTTGGAAAAGTCATAGGCCAGGTTGAGGTTTGCCTCGGTCAGCTCCTGCCGCTGTCCGTCCGAGAAAAACCCGGCGTCTCGAATGTTGATGCCGAGCGACACTGCCGGAGACTGGCCACCATCTGCACGGCGCGCATTAAGGAGCAGTTCCGCAGAACCATCGATGCCCTGACGGGCTTCACCGGAACTGGAGCGACGCAGCAGGAACGGCGTGACCCGCACGTCGGCGATCCGCATCGTCAGCGCTTCGGCGCGCCCGCCTACATTCGTGGTCAGCGCCGTGAGTTCCGTCTGTTGCCCGTTGACCGAGACGGCACCGAATATCGAGAGAGAATCGTCTTCCCCCCGCTCAAGAGCGACATCATCGATCGCAATGATCAAAGGCCTCCCGCTCGCACTCGTGGACGCGATCTCGAGGCCCGCAAGCCGCATCCGGTCCAGGCCGCCGCGCGCGATGAAGCCCTGCAGCCGGTCGAGCTCGTCAAAAGCATCCGCCAGGCGTGCAGGCACCTGGTCGACGCGCCAGTCCGCAAGGTCGATCGGCTTGCCCTTCGGCAGCACGGTCGCGTCGAGATTGATGCCCTCGCTCACCACCTCGCGGATAACGAAACGGCCACCGATCAGGGCGAGCGGCTCGACGATAAAACGAACCGACTGCGTGAGTGCGACCCGCTGGCCGCCGACCTGTTCGTGCAACGTGACGTCCCGCGCCTCGACCGTCAATTCCATGCCCTGGGAGAAGCGGACTTCGGTAGCCCCGATCTCGGCGGCAAACCTCGGCCCCAGCGCGTTGTTGAGCACGGCCTGGGCCCGCTGCGCCAGCGCTGCGTCGAGCGTACCGCTTTCGATGACCGCATAGACGCCGAAGAACACGATGATCCAGAGCCCGGCAAAGCCGGCAAGCACCCGCAGGAAACGGCGAAACAGGGAGCGTTTCGGCGGCGGGCAATGCACGATCATGGGATCTTCGGCCTGGGCAGACGGAAGGGCATGCAGCGGCACGATATCCCGCTTGCGAAACCGTAGCTTTTCGCCCCGGATCTCAGACATGTGCTGGTGATTGTCTCCGTCGACCGATGCCGCTAACAAGTCGCTCTGGACGACTTCGGAGCGGACTATATATCGATGACGCCCAGATTCACCCACAAAACGGGCAAAAGAAAGGTTATCCCATGACGGATTTGACTGCCGGGGAAAAGGCCCCCGATTTCTCCCTGCCCCGCAACGGCGGCGGCACGGTTTCGCTCTCCGATTTCGCCGGAAAACCAGTGGTTCTCTACTTCTATCCGAAGGACGACACCAGCGGCTGCACCACCGAAGCCATCGACTTCACGGGTCTCGCCAGCGAGTTCGAGAAGATCGGCGCGACAGTGATCGGCGTATCGCCCGATTCGGTGAAGAGCCACGACAAGTTCGCTGCCAAGCACAACCTCTCCGTCGTGCTTGCCGCCGACGAGGAACACAAGGCACTTGAGGCCTATGGCGTCTGGAAGGAGAAGAGCATGTACGGCAAGACCTACATGGGTGTCGAACGCTCGACCTTCCTGATCGACAAGTCCGGCACCATTGCCGAAGTCTGGCGCAAGGTGAAGGTGCCCGGCCATGCCGAGGTCGTCTTGAAGGCCGCGCAGGCTCTTTGACATGACCGAGGTGAAGCAGCCCGAGACGGCCTATCATTCCCTCCGCGGTGCTGCGACCCTTGCGATCATGAGCGCCGACCTCGACGAGAAGACGGCGCTCGCTCAAGCCGCGGCGATCCGCTGGCAGGAGCGGCGGCTCTCGCTGCGCTCGCCGCTCGACCCTGCCCTGCCCGACCGCCCCGGCAGGCCGGAAAAGCCGGAACTTGTGCCGCCAAAGGCCGTCGAGAAACGGTCGCTGCACACCTTGCCCGGCCGAATCGCTTTGCTGCATGCGTTGGCCCATATTGAACTGAACGCGGTCGACCTTGCACTCGACATCGTCGCGCGCTTTGCCACCGAACCGGTACCTCATTCCTTCTTCGACGGCTGGATGAAGGTGGCTTACGAAGAAGCCAAGCATTTCCGGCTGGTGCGCGACCGGCTACGGGTGCTGGGCGCCGACTATGGCGACATGCCAGCCCATGACGGGCTCTGGCAGGCGGCACATTCGACCAAGAACGATCTGACGGCACGCCTCGCCGTGGTCCCGCTGATCCTGGAAGCCCGCGGTCTCGACGTAACACCTTCGCTGCAAGAGAAGATGCGGGAGACCGGCGACATTGAAAGCGCCAATGTCCTGAAGGTCATCTACGAGGACGAGAAGGGGCATGTGGCGGTCGGGGCCAAGTGGTTCCGCTTCCTCTGCGCCCGCGAGAAACGAGACCCCGCCAGGGCATTCCAGGACTTGGTTCGAGCCAATTTCCGCGGCCAGCTGAAGGCGCCCTTCAACGATGTTGCCCGCGCCGAGGCTGGGTTGACGCCCTCTTTCTACCGGTCGCTGTCCTCGAAGAACAACTCCTCGGTTTGACACGCAATTCCAAGCGCCTAACGCTTCATTAACCCTAATTATGCGTTACTCATAAACGCGGGGAGCGGACAGGCGACTCACCGCCATTGGCCCGTCGCGCGGCAGCGACGAGCCAGCATGAATTGGGGGTCAGCGTGACGACGGGTTCGAACAGCCAGGTCTTCGGAAAGCGCAAGGAACAGCACATCGTCATCCTGGCGAGTGGCGACCGCATAAGACACATGACCATCCGCCCCTGGATGGTCGCCCTCACCGTCTGCTTTCTCGGCACTATGGCCATCGGCTATCTTGGAGCCACCACTTATCTCGTCCTGCGTGACAATCTGATCGGCGCCACCATGGCGCGTCAGGCACGGATGCAACATGAATACGAAGACCGGATCGCCGCCCTGAGGGCTCAGGTCGACCGCGTCACCTCCCGCCAGTTGCTCGATCAGCAGGTGGTCGAGGAAAAGGTGGAAAAACTTCTCGAACAGCAGATGGCGCTCACCTCACGGCATGGCCGGATCGGTGCCCTTCTGCAGGGCGGGTCGGCATCGGAAGCCTTGCCGAGCGACGGCCCTGTCCCCGCGGAAAAACCGGCAATCGACGGCAAGGATCAGGCGGCGCTCTCAACCGGGACGCAGGCCTTCGCGGCGCTCCTTTCCGGCGACGGCACCGCGGCCCGTCCTGTACCGGATGAGAAACCTAGCCTCGCTTTGGGTTATGTACCGATGACGGGTGAAAACGTGGCCGATCGCGCCGACCGGCTCTTTTCCCACATGACGCTTTCCCTGAAGGAAATCGAAGCAGAGCAGGTTCAACGGATCGAGCAGCTCGCCAGCGACGCCTCCCAGACCGCCAGCGAAATTGCCGCCATTCTCAAGCGTCAGGGCGTGCCGATCGACGAGGAAGCTGCACTCCCCGCAACCGAGGCCGTCGGCGGACCCTATCTCGCCCCGCAGTCGGACCGCGACTTCAATGCCTCCCTGAATGCTCTCGATGCAGCACTGACCCGTCTGGAAACCGTGCGCGACACGGCAAAGCGCCTGCCCTTCGCAAATCCTGCACCTGGCCAAGAAATCACCAGCCGGTTCGGCAATCGACCCGACCCCTTCTTTGGCGGCCTGGCCATGCATGCCGGGATTGATTTCCGTGCCCCGACCGGGACGGAGATCCGCTCGACGGGTGGCGGCAAGGTGGTTTCGGCGGGCTTCTCGGGCGGGTATGGCAACATGGTCGAAGTCGACCACGGTCTCGGACTGTCGACCCGCTATGGCCACATGTCGCGCATTCTCGTCAGCGAGGGTGAGACGGTGGAACCTGGTCAGATCCTCGGACTGTCAGGGTCAACCGGCCGCTCGACCGGTCCACACCTGCATTACGAGGTTCGTCGCAATGGCGACCCCATCGACCCCATGCGCTTCCTCAATGCCGGCATGAAGCTGACACCGCTGATCAATTGATGCCGCAGGGGACCGATTCGCAGCAGCATCTTGCGCCTCGGCCAAGCGTCTTTGCAGATCCTTTCGGCAACGCGTTCCAATTAATCGTGAACTTTAAGCCTTTGTAGGGGTAAATCCGGCTGTTTCCTTGACTTTCCGGCAGTTTCCCACTATTCGCCGCAACCATTGGAGCCCGATCCGATGGGCTATTGAGCGATGTTCGCGAGAACAGGAACGGAAACTACTTCCCTTTGACCACTTTTGCTGACCTTGGCCTGAGCCAAAAAGTCCTTTCTGCCGTCACCGATGCCGGCTACACGATCCCCACCCCCATCCAGGCAGGCGCCATTCCGCCGGCCCTGCAGCGGCGGGACATTCTCGGCATTGCGCAGACAGGCACCGGCAAGACGGCGTCCTTCGTGCTTCCGATGTTGACGCTGCTCGAAAAGGGCCGCGCCCGTGCCCGCATGCCGCGCACGCTGATCCTCGAGCCGACGCGCGAACTGGCAGCCCAGGTTGCCGAGAACTTTGAGAAATACGGCAAGAATCACAAGCTCAACGTGGCGCTCCTGATCGGCGGCGTGTCCTTCGACGAGCAGGACCGCAAGCTGGAGCGCGGCGCAGACGTCCTCATCTGCACCCCCGGCCGGCTGCTCGACCATTGCGAGCGCGGCAAGCTCTTGATGACGGGCGTCGAAGTCTTCGTCATCGACGAAGCCGACCGCATGCTCGACATGGGCTTCATCCCGGACATCGAACGCATTGCCAAGATGATCCCCTTCACGCGCCAGACTCTGTTCTTCTCGGCAACCATGCCGCCGGAGATCCAGAAGCTGGCCGACCAGTTCCTGCAGAACCCCGAGCGCATCGAGGTGGCCCCGCCGTCGTCGACCGCGAAGACCGTCACTCAGCGTTTGGTTGCCTGCCACAACAAGGACTACGAAAAGCGTTCGAAGCTGCGGGACCTGATCCGCGCCCAGGACGACCTGAAGAACGCGATCATCTTCTGCAACCGCAAGAAGGATGTCGCCGACCTCTTCCGTTCGCTCGACCGCCACGGCTTCTCGGTCGGTGCGTTGCATGGCGACATGGACCAGCGCTCGCGCACGACCATGCTGGCCAACTTCAAGGCCAATGCGATCACGCTGCTCGTCGCGTCCGACGTTGCCGCCCGCGGCCTCGACATCCCGGATGTAAGCCACGTCTTCAATTTCGACGTTCCGATCCACGCCGAAGACTATGTCCACCGCATTGGCCGTACCGGCCGTGCGGGGCGCTCCGGTGCCGCCTTTACGCTGGTGACGCGCAGCGACACCAAGTTCCTTGATGCCATCGAAAAGCTGATCGACCAGAAGATCGAATGGCTTGATGGCGACCTGTCGGCGCTGCCCGCGCCTGCAGAGAGCCATGACGAAAGCCGTGGAAAACGCGGTCGCGACAAGGGTCGCGAGCGGCGCGGCGGTCATAAATCCGATACGCGCAGCGAGTATGTGAAGCCGACCGAGGCACACAGCGAACCAGTCAAACCGGCAGAGGAACAACAGGTGATGGAAGCGGTCAAAGTGGAACCGGTGGCAACGGAACGCAGGTCGGACAAGCGTCGCGACCAGAATCCGCGCAACAACCGCAACAATCCCTATCCGGCCAATGACGACAATCGCGATCGTCGTCGCAACCGTCACCACGACCATGACGATGGCCCAACGCCGGTTGGTTTCGGTGACGACATCCCTGCCTTCATGCTGATCGTCGCCGCCAAGGCCTGATCCGTCCATGGGGCAGCCCGGTCTTGATTTCCCCGGTCTCGGGGTTGGTCTTGCCATCCTTCGGGATGGCAAACTGCTTTTGTGCAGGCGCATGAAGGCGCCGGAAGCCGGCCACTGGAACATCGTTGGCGGCAAGGTCGATCACATGGAGCCGGCGGAGATTGCCGCACGCCGCGAGGCGGAGGAAGAGACTGGGCTCTCGATCGGCTCGATCCGTTATCTCGGAATGACCGAACAACTGATCGAGGCGGACCGCCAGCACTGGGTGTCGTTGCTTTACGTCACCGACGACACGACCGGCGAGCCGCAACTGACCGAACCGGACAAGCTTTCGGAGATTGGCTGGTTTGATCTCGACGATCTGCCGCAGCCGCTTTCCGTCTTCACCCGGGCCGTTCTGTCCTACCTGCGCTGACTGGCGTCCCGCTCCGTCACCCTGATCGCCGCGTCAAGCGCAATGCGCGCCCATTTCGCCATCATGTCGGGATCGTCCAGCGCCTCGTCGGGAACGGTCCAGTAGGGCATGGCAACCGGCTTGCCGCTCCTGCCTTCGTAGCGCCAGCGCGTCGCTCCCGCCTCCTCAAGAAGCGCGGAACTTTCCTCGTCGCCTTTAAGCATCAGCTCGCCACGCAGCTCAAGGGCGAAGATGACGCCACGCGCGTAAATGCCCTTGCCACCGAACATTCTCCGGATTGTCACCGGACCGACCGCCTCGAACATTTCCTCGATCGCCGCATTGTCCATCGTCAGTCCCTCAAGATGCCACCAGCCGCGAGAATAGCCTCGGGCGTATCGACATCAAGACGCGCGGCGGCACCGATTTCGACATCGATGACGGCAAGACCTGAACTTTCAATCACGGGACGGGCTCCGATGTCGCCTTCGAGTGTCTTTAAAGCCTCGAAGGTGGCAGCCGGCAGGATCACAGGATTGCCGCGCTGGCCATCGGCAACGGCGCGCACGATCGCCTTGCCGCCTGCCTTGCGATAGGCTCGGGCAAGGGCTGTGATATCAGAGGCAGAGACATTGGGCATGTCGGCAAGCAGCACCATCATGCCGGGTAGCCCGAGTATCTCGACGCGGGCCAGTCCCGCCTTGAGTGAACTTGCCATGCCTGAGGCGAAGTCGGGATTCTCCACCACGTCTGCCGCGAGTCCGGCAAGGGCATCCGAAACCTCCCGGCTGCGATGACCTGTGATGACAGTCACCGGGCCGAGATCGGCCTCGATGGCCTGACGCACCGAACGCCGGACAAGCGGCTCGCCCTCGAATTCCGCGAGCAACTTGTGCGGACCACCCTCGCCCATACGGCTCGCCCGACCGGCGGCAAGCACGACAAGGCCGAAGGCTGCGGGATCGGCCTCTGCGGTTGCGGCCAAACGCGGCAGCGGACGGCTCGGAATCTCCATCAGGAGACCACCCACGCCCCAACTCGTCATTTCCGCGCGATCCGGCGGATGACCCGCCAGAATCCGGTTCAGCACCCAGTCGAAGCCATTTTCCTTGGGCGAGCGGGCACAACCGGGCGCACCTATGATCGGGATCCTGCCGACATGGCCAAGGACCAGCAGATTGCCCGGATCGACCGGCAGCCCGACCTGATCCACGGCGCCACCTGCAAGCCGAATCGCGGCGGGGATGACGTCTTCGGCATCGGCGACAGCCGACGCACCGAAGACGATCACGAGCGAGGGATGGTCATCTTTCGCGGATGGGTCAGCCAATGCCGCACGGATTGCGTCGGATACGGCCTCGGCCTTATGGGCAACGCGCTGCTCCGAGACGAGCTCACTTCCTGAAGAGGCCAGACGCGCCTGAAGCGTCCGGGCGGTCTTGTCCATAACGGAGGGTTTGAGCGACGGTAACTGCGTCGCAACGAGATGGACACGATGCCCATGATAGGCGGCAACCTCGAGGGCCGCGCCATCTCTCAAGATTGCCGCAGCGACCTCGACGCTGGCTCCGGCAACCGCCAGAGGGATGATCTTGATGGTCGCCACCAGATCGCCCGCGCGCACGTCGCGACGATCCGCCAGACAGGCGAGCGTGATTGCAGGATCGACGCTGTTGAAACGGTCGACCAGAGCCTTGTTTGCGAGGAACAGCCCGTTCTCCGTGGCATAGAAGTTCACTCGCCCCGTCGAGGCGGGGCTGCGGCTCAGGCCCCGGAGGTTGATTGCGCAAGACAGCGTTTCCGCAGCCTCGTCCTCGGTGAGATCGCCCGGCTCCAGCCGGCAGGCGATCACGGATGCAATCGCTTCGTTCAGCAGGCGCGTGATGTCAGCCGCCTCCAAGCGGTGACCCTTCGGAAGCTTGCCGGAGGCAAGCGGCTGGGAATGCGCGAGGATCGCTCCCTCTGCTTCCCCGGTCGGGATCGGCCCGAACTTCACGCGGATGCCTCGACCGCAGCGGAAGTGCCGGGCAGGTTCCGCCGGCGAAGCGACTGGATAATCTCGGCAAGGATTGCCACGGCGATTTCCGCGGGTGTGGCCGCCCCGATATCAAGACCGATGGGGGCCCGGATGGTGTTGATCACGGACTGGTCGAAGCCATGCGACGCGAGACGCTCGACCCGCTTCGCATGGGTCTTGCGCGACCCGAGCGCACCCACGTAGAAGCAACCGGCCTTGAGCGCGGCAATCAGGCCCGGATCATCGATCTTGGGATCATGGGTGACCGAGACGAGCGCGCTGTAGCGGTCGAGCGGCATGCTTGCGAGAACCTCGTCGGGCCACTCTGCGCGCAGGTCGATGCCAGCGAACCGCTCCGATGTGGCGAAGGCAGTACGCGGATCGATGATCGTCACCGCGAAACCGGCTAGCGTTGCCATGGGGGCGAGCGCCTGGCTGATGTGAACGGCACCGATCACCACGATCCGCGGCGGCGGCAGATGCACGTTTAGGAAGAGGCTGCGGCCCTCGATCTCGGCCATGCCCGACTTGCCGGAGAGAAGTCGTGCCCGGATCTCCTCCCCCAGCGCGTCAAGCGGCACGTGCTCTTCACTGACAAGCTGTGTCGTGCCGGCGGCATGATCACTCACCAGTACAGCACCCCGACGATCGCGTTTGGCGGCATTCAGCGCCGCAAGCGTTGCAACATCCATCAGCCGAGCCTTTCGACATGGACACGGATGCGACCACCACAGGAGAGGCCTACCCGCCAGGCGGTCTCGTCGGCAACCCCGAATTCGAGCATCTTCGCTTTGCCGCTTTCGATGACGTCGAGCGCTTCGGTGATCACAGCCCCCTCGACACAGCCGCCGGAGACCGAGCCTTCGAAATTGCCCTCGCCGTCGATGACAAGATGGCTTCCGACCGGCCGGGGCGCGGAGCCCCAGGTTTCGATGACGGTGGCAATGGCGACGGACCTGCCTTCGGCGTGCCAGCTTTCGGCTATGGCGAGCGGGTCGCGCAAAACGGTGTCTGTAGTCATGACTGGCTCCTTCCAGAACCGAGGTAACGCTTCGGGTCGCAATCTCGATCCGGTGCGCCGGACAAAGATTGCACCAGATCCGACAGGGCTTCCAGATTGTGCACCGAGCGCAACTCGTCGACATGTGGCAGCATGGCGCGGACGCCACGGGCGCGGGCCTCGAAACCGGCAAAACGCAGGAGCGGGTTGAGCCAGACGAGGCGGCGGCAGGAGCGGTGCAGACGATCGGTTTCGCGGCCAAGCAGTTCGACCTCGTCGCGCTCCAGACCGTCAGTGATCAGGAGCACCACGGCGCCCTGCCCCAGAACGCGTCGGCCCCAGTGACGGTTGAAGAGCTTGAGCGTCTCGCCAATGCGCGTGCCGCCGGACCAGTCGGCAACGGCATCGGTGCACTGGGCGATCGCCTCGTCGGGATCGCGATGGCGCAGCTGCCGCGTGACATTGGTGAGCCTCGTGCCGAACAGGAAGGTATGCACCCTGCGGCGACGTTCGCTCAGCACATGCAGGAAATGCAGGAAGATGCGGGTATACTGGCTCATCGAGCCAGAAATGTCGGCAAGGATGGCGAGTGGCGGTGGTTGTTGGCGCCGCTCGCGGAATTTCGGCAACATCAGGTCGCCACCGGTTCGCAGCGACTGCCGCATGCTGGCCCTGGGATCGATCAGGCGTCCCCGCGGCGCGAGCCGGTAACGCCGCGTCTGGACGAGATCGAACGGCATGGCGAGGCGCTCGATTGCACGGCGTGCCTCCTGCAGCTCGCTGGCCGTCATCTGGCCGAAGTCGAGCCGGCGAAACACTTCCTGTCCGGAAACCGTGAGCCGGGCATCGACCTCGACATCCGGCTCCTCACGCGGCTTTGCCTCGCGCTTCCTGTCGGCAAACAGCGCATCGCTGACCCGTGCACCCCCCGCCTTCGGCTTCTGCCGCTCTCCGATCGCCGCCACGGGTGACATCAGTGCGATCATCTTGCCGACGAGATCGCGCGACCGCCAGAAGACCGAAAAGGCCTCATCGAAGACGGGCTGGTCTTCGTGTCGCTTGACGAACACGGCCGAGAGCGCCGCATGGAACTCGATCCGCGAGCCGATGCCGATGGCGTCGATCGCTTCGATGGCGTCGATCACCGCACCCGGACCGGGCTTCAGGCCGGCCTTTCTCAGTACCCGGGCAAAATGCACGATATTGTCCGCGAGTCGGCCGTCGCCCAGAACCAGTGGCGGCACCACGATACCGTCTCGTCCACCGGCAGGATGCGGCCCGAAGCTCTCCATTTCAACCGGCCTTCGCCAGCAGCTCGGCCTTGACCTCGGAGAGAAGTTTCTGGCCCTCGCTGCCCTGGATCCGTGCGATGTCTTCCTGATATTTCAACAGCGTGCCAAGCGTGTCGGCAATGGTTTCAGGGTCGAGCGCCAACCGGTCGAGTTCGGTGAGAGCGGTCGCCCAGTCGATGGTCTCGGCGATGCCGGGATTCTTGAAGAGATCAACCGTCCGGAGCTTCTGCACATAGACAACGATCTGCCGGGAGAGCTGCTCGTTGCAGCCCTTGACCTTGCGGCGGATGATCGCGAGCTCCTCGGCAGCGGCCGGATAATCGACCCAGTGATAGAGACAGCGCCGCTTCAGCGCATCATGCACCTCGCGGGTGCGGTTGGACGTGACGATGACGATCGGCGGCTCGGCGGCCTTCACCGTTCCGAATTCCGGGATCGTCACCTGGAAATCGGAGAGCACTTCCAGCAGGAAAGCCTCAAAGGCCTCATCGGTGCGGTCGAGTTCATCGATCAGGAAGACCGGCGCGCGTCCGGGCTCGGCCTGCAAGGCCTGGAGCACGGGACGCCGGATCAGATAGCGCTCCGAAAAGATGTCGTGTTCGAGCCGCGAGCGGTCCGAAACACCCGAGGCCTCGGCCATGCGGATTTCCAGCATCTGCGCCGGATAGTTCCACTCGTAGACCGCGGAGGCGACATCAAGACCCTCGTAACATTGAAGGCGGATGAGTGGTCGGTCGAGGGCCTTGGCGAGCACCTTCGCCACTTCGGTCTTGCCGACGCCGGCCTCGCCCTCCAGGAAAAGCGGCCGCTTCATTCTGAGTGCCAGGAACAGCACGGTCGCAAGCGGCCTGCCGGCCAGATAATCCTCAGCCGAGAGCAGATCGATGATGCCATCGATCGTCTCCGGCAGCACCTTTCCCGAGGTCTCTGCCATGTCTCCTCCCTGTGTCGAAGGGAAGCTTATAGCGTGTGGTAGCCCCGGTCCAGATAGATGAGCGACGGCTCACGCTGACCGAAATGCACGGCCTTCACCTCGCCGAACAGGACCGTATGGGTATTGGTGACCTTGCGGTCGGTGACCTCGCAATCGAAAGCGACGATCGCATCGGAGAGCAAGGGCGAGCCGGTCTCCATCACCTGCCATTCGGCCAGCGCAAAGCGCTCCTCGGAAGAGAGCTTGCCGAAACCTGCAAAGGCATTGGCGAGATCCTGGTGGTGGGCGCCGAGCGTGTTGAGAGCGAAATGTCCACTCTCAAAGAGGACGGCGTTGTTCGGATTGCTGTTGTTGAGGCAGGCCAGCACCATGGGCGGGCTGTCGGAGACAGAGCAGGCGGCGGTAATCGTCACGCCGCGCCGGACACCCTGATGCTCCGTCGTCACGATCTGCACATGCCCCGCATACCGGCTCATGGCCTCGCGATAGACGACCGGATCCAGACCTTGCATGCTCAAATTCACGTCTCCCCTCGGCGACTTTTCCCCGTCGAGATCGCAATATGGGCCGCAGGCCTTACCTTTTCCACAACGGCGTCACGATTTCGTCTAAGCGGCCCGCCTGAGAGCGGAAAGCCAGCATTTCCAATCGCATGCGCTTTGGGCTAGGATCACGCCATGAACAGAAGGCGCTCCATGAAACCGTGGCTCTCGATCCCACTCATCCTGTCCCTGGCAGCGGCGCCGGCTATGGCCGCGGAGCTCAAGCTTGCGGTGGTCGCACCAAAGAGTGGACCCTTCGCGGCGCTTGGCGATCAGGTCCGGCAAGGCGCATCGCTTGCGGCCGGAAAACTCTCGATCTCCCTCGTCGAGATCGACGAGACCTGCAACGAGGGCAGCGGGCAAGCGATCACCGAAGCGGTTGCCGCAGCGGGCGCAAAGGCAGCCATCGGCTTCCTGTGCAGCGAGAGCCTGAAGGAGGCCCTGCCAGGTCTTGCTGAGGCCGATGTCCCGGCCTTCACGCTCTCGGTGCGCTGGAAGGGCGTGATGGAGGATGCGCTCAAGGCAGGCTGGCCCCTATACCGCCTCGCCCCGAACGCCGATCAGGAGGCCGCCAAACTTTCCGAAGTCATTCTCCGCGACTGGGCGGGCGAACCCGTCGCTCTCCTGGAGGACGGCACGATCCGTGGCCGCGAGCTGACCGAGGCGATCCGCGTGAGCCTTGAGGAGCGCGGCCTGAAGCCCGCCTTCATCGACACGTTCCGGCCGGGCCAGGAACAGCAACTGACGCTCGTGCGGCGCGCCCGCAATGCCGGCGTGACCCACGCCTTCATCGGCGGGGACCGGAACGATGTGGCGATCATTGCCCGTGACGCGAAAGCGGAAGGCCTGCCACTGACATTGCTCGGCGGCGAGGCCATGAGGGCCGCCGACGAACCCGTTGCGCTGGAGGACGGCGTGCTGGCGGTCGGCCTCATTGAGCGACCGGAAGGCCCTTCCGCGCCCACACTGGCAGCAGAACTCGCGACCGCCGGGATCGAACCGGAAGGTTATGTGGTCCCGGCCCATGCAGCCGTCACCATTCTTGCCGATGCCTGGGGCATATCGACGGCCATGGGCACACCGCTACAGGACGGGCTGATTGGCACCACATTCGAGACGGCACTTGGCCCGATCACCTTCGGCGAGGACCACGAGCTGACGGAAAACCCCTATCACCTCCTGGTCTGGCAGGGCGACAGGTTTGTGCCGGTCCCGGAAAAGACGCAGTAAAGCCCACTTAGTCGCGATAGGGCCAGAAGGCCTGGCTGAACACGCCGCCGTCGACCCAGATCGTCTGACCGGTGACAAACGCCGATTGCGGCCCTGCGAGAAAGAGGATCGGCCCTGCGATATCCTCCGGCGTGCCAACACGACGCAGCGGCGTCACATCCCCCCAGGTCTTGGCATAGTCAGGCGCCTCGGCCTGGGTGCGGGCCGTCTCGATGGCTCCGGGCGCCACGCAGTTGACCCTGATCTGATGCGGCCCGAGCTCGACCGCAGACACCTTGGTCAGCTGTTCGATACCGCCCTTGGAGGCTGTATAGTCGACGAGCTTCGGGAAAGCGTGTTTGTTGCAGCCGGAACCGAGATTGATGATCGAGCCGCCCTTTCCCGCCGCGACCAAGCGGCGTGCGACACGCTGGGTATTGAGGAACGTGCCCTTCAGATTCGTGCTGATGACGGCATCCCAACGCTCTTCGGAGAGTTCGAGCATTGAGGCCCAGGTCTGGATGCCGGCATTGTTGACGAGAACATTGGGCACCTGGCCTGCCCAGGCGATCACCTCGTCGAGAAAGCCCTCGATCGCGACACTGTTTGCCACCTCGCATTCGCGCCCGATCGCCCGGCCGCCAAGGGCAGCGACCTCGGCCTCGACATCGGCGGCCGCATCCGGCTGGCCGAAATGAGTGAAGGCGACGTCGTAGCCCTCGCGCACAAAGGCTGAAACGAGGTGACGGCCGATGCCGGAGCTGCCGCCGGTGATGATTGCGAACTTGGCCATTGTCGTCCTCCCAGACTGCGTTGCTTGTTGCGAGGGATGCAGGGCCGGGCAGCGATCGTCAAGGCCATACCTCGCCTGGCCCGGCGTCTCATCCCAAGGCATGGTTGCCGCTTCGGATCGCCGATGCTATGCGGACGCCGAGCAAGCGCCACGGATGTCCATGGTCCTGCGCGCATACGGACCGCAATCGTTTCGCCTGTCGAGGATCTCCCGATGACCCGCCCTCTCCTGATCTCGCCCTCCATTCTCGCAGCCGACTTCTCCCGCCTCGGCGAAGAAGTCCGCGACGTCGTCGAAGCCGGCGCCGAATGGGTGCATCTCGACGTGATGGACGGACACTTCGTGCCGAACATTTCCTTCGGTCCAGCGGTGATCAAGGCTCTGCGCCCTTGGACCAAGGCAGTCTTCGACTGCCACCTGATGATCGCGCCAGCCGATCCCTATCTGGCAGCCTTTGCCGATGCCGGCTGTGACATCATTACCGTCCATGCGGAAGCAGGTCCGCATCTGCACCGTTCCCTGCAGACCATCCGCGCACTCGGCAAGAAGGCCGGCGTCTCGCTCAATCCGGCGACCCCGCTCTCGGCGCTCGAGCATGTGATGGACGACCTGGACCTGATCCTGATCATGAGCGTCAATCCTGGCTTTGGCGGCCAGAAATACATCCCCGCCATGACTAACAAGATCGCCAAGGCCAAGGCGCTGATCGGCAACCGTCCGATCGATCTCGAAGTCGATGGCGGCGTGACCGCGGACAATGCGGCGGAGATCACCAAGGCCGGCGCCAACGCATTGGTCGCAGGCTCCGCGATCTTCAAGGGCAAGGGCGTTGACGACTATCGCAAGACGGTCGACATTCTGCGCAAGGCAGCCGAAGGAGGTCGCGGTTGAGGTCACAGCTATCCGCCATCGCACTCGTTCTGCTGACGGCGACGGTCGTCAGCGCCGGCGACGTGGCGGAGATGCGGCCAATCGGCTTTTCGCCCGACGGGCGGTTCTTCGCCTTCGAGCAATTCGGTGAGCAGGACGGCTCCGGCTTTGCCTATGCTGAAATCCAGGTGATCGATACCGAGACTGACACCTATGTCGAGGGTACGCCGGTCAGCGTGCTGATCAAGCGGGAGGAAGCCTCGATCGGCGAGGCACGGCGGGAAAGCTTCAATCAGGCCAGGGCCGTGCTCGAAGCGCGCAAGATCGGCGACGATCCCGGTCACCTCGTGGCTCTGCTGCCGATCGGCGAATTGAGCGAGAAAGCGCACGAGTTGCGCTATCAGGCCTTTCCCAGCTTCTATGTCTCGGAAGGCATCCACCGGGTTTTTCTGGACGAGTTTGACGCCAAGGGTCAAGATCTTTGCCAAAGCATGGACGTCAAGGTACGGGGCTTCGCGCTGTTCATGGCCAGCGACGCAGAACCCGATGCGCGGCGTGAAGTCTATCGCGACACGAAAGTTCCCAAGAGCCGAAACTGCCCGAGCGCTTATGCCATAGGCGGGGTTGTGACGCCGGGACTGGGCTCCTCTGCGCCCCATATGGTCATGGTGCAGATCGCCTCGCTGGGTTTCGAGGGCAACAATCTGCGTTGGCTGGCCATTCCGGTGAAGCCTTGACCAGCCGGTCCTGGCTTCCATCCACCGGCTTCTGGCTCTTCGGCTCCCTTGGTTGGGGGGGCGCCATGGGGATGAGCTTCCTGATCTCCATCCACGTCTTCGGCCGCGCCACCGGCAGCCATGAGCTCGCGCTGACAGCAGTCTACGCCGGCGGCGGTCTGCTCGGCTGGTTCGTCGCACTGCCCCTGATCCATGTCTCCACCCGGGGACGACAGCCGCAGACGGTTCTGGCTGGCTGGACGGTTCTCCTGGGGATCGTGACGATTGGCGCGACCGCCGGCCTCTACGCGCTGCAGTACCGCTATTTCTACGCCCATTGGCATGCGCAGTTCCCATCGCGCATCTGGGTCTACCAGCTGATCTATACGACAGCGGTTGCGCTGTACCAGTTCGCCGTGCTCGGCCTGCGCCACCTCCTGCCTGCCGGATTGCCCATGCTTCTGGCCTTGAGTGTGGTCATGGCCCGCCGCAGCCGTTGAGCTTGCCGCCCCACTTTGCTAAGGGGGGCCAGATTTTGAAGTCCAACGAAAGACGAGCCCGATGATCCCGCGTTACTCCCGGCCGGAAATGGTCGCCATCTGGTCCCCCGAAACCAAGTTCCGCATCTGGTTCGAGATCGAGGCCCATGCCTGCGACGCGCTCGCCGATCTCGGCGTGATCCCGAAGGAATCCGCCCGCACCATCTGGGAAAAAGGTGGCCCGGCCGAATTTGACGTTGCCCGCATCGATGAGATCGAGGCCGTCACCAAGCACGACGTTATCGCCTTCCTGACCCATCTCGCCGAGTTCATCGGGCCTGACTCGCGCTTCGTCCATCAGGGCATGACGTCGTCGGACGTTCTAGACACGACGCTGAACATCCAGCTGGTGCGCGCCGCCGACATCCTGATCGCCGACATGGACCGCGTGCTGGCAGCGCTCAAGGCCCGCGCCTTCGAGCACAAGGACACGGTCCGCATTGGCCGCAGCCACGGCATCCATGCCGAGCCGACGACCATGGGCCTGACCTTTGCCCGTTTCTATGCCGAGATGGCCCGCAACCGTGATCGTCTCGTCAATGCGCGTGCGGAAGTCGCAACCGGCGCGATCTCCGGCGCCGTCGGCACCTTCGCCAATATCGACCCGCGCGTCGAAGAACATGTCTGCGCGAAGCTCGGCCTCGTGCCGGAGCCGATCTCGACCCAGGTCATCCCGCGCGACCGCCATGCGATGTTCTTCGCCACCCTCGGCGTCATCGCGTCTTCGATCGAGAACGTCGCGATCGAGATCCGCCACATGCAGCGCACCGAAGTGCTGGAAGCCGAAGAGTTCTTCTCGCCGGGCCAGAAGGGTTCGTCGGCCATGCCGCATAAGCGTAACCCGGTGCTGACCGAAAACCTCACCGGCCTCGCCCGCCTCGTCCGCATGTCGGTTGTTCCGGCGCTGGAAAACGTGGCTCTCTGGCACGAGCGCGACATCAGCCATTCGAGTGTCGAGCGCGCCATCGGGCCGGACACGACGATCACCCTGGATTTTGCGTTGAACCGCCTGGCCGGCGTCATCGAGAAACTTGTAATCTACCCCGAGAACATGTTGAAGAACATGAACAAGTTCAAGGGCCTGGTGATGAGCCAGCGCGTTCTCCTGGCGCTGACGCAAGCCGGCGTTTCGCGCGAAGACAGCTACCGTCTTGTCCAGCGCAATGCGATGAAGGTCTGGGAAAAGGGCGCCGACTTCCTGGAAGAGCTGCTCGGCGACGAAGAGGTTCGTGCGGCCCTGTCCGAAGAAGACATCCGCGAGAAATTCGATCTTGGCTATCACACCAAGCACGTCGACACGATCTTCAAGCGCGTTTTCGGCTGAGCGATTGCCGTGATGATCAATCGGCCGGTCGCTGCACACCAGCGGCCGGCTTTTTCATGTCGGCAACAAAGCGGTCAGTTCTGGACCAGCCGCCGATAGAAGTGCCAGGTCGCGTGACCGAGCACCGGCACGATGACCACGAGGCCGACCATCAGCGTCGCCATGCCGATCGCCAGCAGACCGGCGACCATCAGTCCCCAGACCGCGACGGGGACCGGATTGGCGAGGCTTGCCCGCACCGATGTCGAGATTGCCGAGGCAACGCCACAGTCACGGTCCAGGAGCATCGGGAATGCGACGATGCTGATTACCAGCGCGATCAGCGCCAGAACGAAGCCGAAGGCATTGCTCCAGAACAGAAAGGCAAAGGCATTCGGGTGATCAAGGATCCCGCTGGCGAAGGCGAAGACGCCCGGAGACGGATAATCTCCGATCAGCGAAAGATAGAGACCCCGCGCCACCACCAGCCAGACCATGAAGAGCGTCAGCAGGTAGATGCTCATCATCAGAAGCGCCGGGAGCGAAGGGGACTTCGCCAGGTCCAGCACGTTCGACCAGTCGGCCGGTTGCCCGAGTTCGCGGCGACGGCTGATTTCCATCAGCCCGAGCGCAAGCAGCGGTCCCACCAGCGCAAAACCGGTAAGCAGCGGATACACCATCGGCAGGAGTTCGACACCCGCACTCCAGCCGATCATGATAGCGCCCGCAATGGGATAGATGAGCGCCACGAAGGCATAATGCGAAGGCTTTTCGCGAAAGTCCTCATAACCTTCGCGAAGCGCCGCGAAGACATCCGACACCGAGATGCGCCGGATCTCCGGCCTGATGATGGTGCCGGTGGCACCGGTCATGACATGGAACGTCGACATTCTCACTTCCTCCTCGAGCAACAGGGTCTGTAAGCTGCAAAGTGAAATGCTGGGCGGCGTCGGCCGAACCGGTCTCGACGACGCGCCGTCTTGCAATCCGGAACTGTGCCCTCTCAAGCAAAGCCCGGAATAGAGAATTAAGCGATTAGGTTATCAGCTAAGGCCCTTCCTGTCGCGCATTACACGCGCACGAAGCTGTGAAGGCGGTACTGGGGCACAGATCGCGTCACCTTCGGCGGCCGACACTGTCACTCTTCACCGGTTCGCATGGATTTTCTGCATCCGGGCGCCGTTCGAAATCTTGACGTCGTCCCGGCGGGACAGCAGATAGGGGCCATGAAAGTCTCTGAAGCAGAAATCCTGATCGTCCCCGGCTATACCAATTCCGGACCCGACCACTGGCAGACCCGTTGGGAGCAGAAGCTATCGACGGCACGACGCGTTGAGCAGGCCGAATGGTCTAAGCCCGTGCGTGAGGACTGGGTCGCCCGCGTTGCCGAAGAGGTGAACGCTGCCACCAAGCCGGTCATTCTCGTCGGTCACTCGCTCGGGGTCCCGGCCATCGTGCATGCCGTGCCGGACATGAAGCAGCGCGTGGCAGGCGCATTCCTCGTTGCGCCTCCGGATGTCGCCAATCCGGACATCCGCCCGAAACATCTGATGACCTTCGGTCCTTATCCCCGCCTTCCGCTGCCCTTCCCGTCGATCATGATTGCCAGTCGGAACGATCCCTTCGGCGAATACGCCCATGCCGAAGACATCGCCAATGCCTGGGGATCTTTTCTCATCGATGCCGGCGAATCGGGTCACATAAACGCCGAATCCGGCCACGGCCCCTGGCCCGAAGGCACAATGGTGTTCGCCCAGTTCATCGGCCGTCTGTAAGGCTCCGATTTCACAAACCCGGCTCGCCGGAAAAATTGAACCGGCGATCAATCTTCGCGGTGGCCGGGCAGACTTTAAAACCTTATTAAGCAGGCGCTCATAGACTTCTTGCAACCATTCGAAGTCAGGAGCATGATCTTGCGCCCAGTAGCTGCCACCCCCTCCACTCCCGGCGCGGGTGGATTTGAGATCTCCTGCCTTCCCTGCCCCGCTGCTTTGTTGGATCCGGACGGTATTATCCGGATCATGAATGAGGCGTGGCGCGAGACCTTCGGCAACGTTGTATCGCCCGGCAAGAGCGTCGTTGACTGCCTTCAGCGCGCTGACGCGGCAAAAATGGTCCTGGCGCTGAGCCGGCTGATGGACGGCACGCCTTCGACGCTGGAGATTGCCACGTCAATTGGCGACCCACGTTGTTTCATAGCCTCCCTTTCCGGCCCGGCAGGCAACGGCACGTCCAAAGGGTCAGTGCTGCTCCAGCTGACGGAAATCACGGACCTGAAGCGAAAGCTGCGTGAAGTCGAGGAGCGCGAAAGCCGCTGGAATCACGCCCTCGTCGGCTCGATCTCGGGGGTATGGGATCAGCGAAGTTCCGGTGAACTCTACTATTCAGACGTCTGGCCTCAGATCCGCGGCCTTGGGCCGACCGACCCCTTCCCGGCCACGACCGAGGCATGGCTGCAACTGGTGCATCCACAGGACCGGGAGCGTGTGCTCCACTGTATCGAGCGCCAGAATGCAGGCGACCCGGACTACAGCGTCTTTGAGTACCGGGAACTGCATCGCGACGGCCACTATGTCTGGATCGAATGCCGCGGTGCGTGCGTGGAGCGTGACGAGCAGGGCAACCCTGCCAGGATCATCGGCACCGACACGGACATTACGGCGCGCAAGCAGCAGGAGGAATGGCTCGATGGCCTGTCGCGCCGGCTGAAGCTTGCCATCGATATTTCCGGCATCGGGATCTTCGAGACGGATTTTGAGGCCGGCACCAGCGAGTGGGATGAAGGCATGCGCCGCATCTTCGAAGTCGAGACGGACCGAGATGTCCACGTCGGCGGCTTCTGGGAGAGCAAGCTGCATCCGGAGGACCGCGCCCGCACGCTGGCCTATGTTGCCGCCAAAATCGCTGAACTAAAGCCATTCACGGATAATTATCGGATCATCGCCAGGGATGGCAGCACGCGGTACATTCGCTCCAACAGCCTGCCCTTCAAGGATCACGACGGTCGGCTGAAGATGATCGGGGTCAACTGGGATGTCACCGAGGACCAGCGCCTTAGACAGGAACTGGAGCAGCAGAAGACCCTCGCGGAGGCGCGCAATGCCGAGCTCGAGCGGACGCGCATAGAGGCCGAACAATCGGCCCTGCACGACTACCTGACAGGGCTGCCAAACCGCCGCTATCTTGAGGAGAAACTCGAGGAATGGCGCGCCGGCAGAGGCGATCTCGGCTCGGGCATCGCCGTACTCCACATCGACCTCGACCGCTTCAAGCAGATCAACGACACGCTCGGCCACGGCGCAGGTGACGCCATGCTCACTCTGGCCGCCAAAATCCTGCGCGAAAACATCCGAGTCAAAGACTTCGCCGCCCGAATCGGGGGCGATGAATTTGTCGTGCTGATTGACCACGACGGAGCAACACCGGCGCTTGCCGCCATCGCCAGCCGCATCATTTCCCATATGCGCCAACCGGCCTGGTATAACGGGCAGGAATGCCGCTTCGGCGCGAGCATCGGGATTGCGCACAGCCTGACCCGGGACGTGGATCCCAAGCAGTTGCTGCAGAACGCAGACATCGCGCTCTACAAGGCGAAGAACCTGGGTCGCAACCGGTTCGAATTCTATGCGCAGGCGAGCCGGACACTGATCGCAGACACAAACCGCCTCTCCAGCGAACTCCTGCGGGCGCTGGAAAACGACGAAATTTTTCCCCAGTATCAGCTGCAGTTCGACGCCAAGACCCGCGCGGTGGTCGGGGCGGAATGCCTCGCCCGCTGGCGCCACCCCACCCGCGGCATCCTCGGCCCCGACAAGTTCCTTACGATCGCGGAGGAATATGGCGTGCTCGCCCAGATCGACGGCCTGATCCTGGAAAAGGCCCTGGTGGATCTGGAGGCCTGGCGCAGCGAAGGGATCGCACCGCCGAAGATATCGGTGAACGTGTCCGCGAGGCGCCTGACCGATCCGGAGCTTGCCCGAGGATTGTTCGATCTCGACATCAAGCCGGGCACCGTCGCCTTCGAACTACTGGAAAGCGTCTTCCTCGATCAGCAGGACGCTGCCGTCATGAGCAATCTGGACATGCTCCGCCGCCTGGCCATAGACATCGAAATCGATGACTTCGGCACTGGACATGCGTCGATCGTCGGTCTGCTGAACCTCAAGCCGACGACATTGAAGATTGACCGGCAGCTGATCGAGCATGTGCCTGACAGCCAGGAACAGCGGATCCTCGTCAAGTCGATTATCCAGATTGCCCGTTCGCTCGGGATAAGGGTGACGGCAGAAGGCGTCGAGACCGAAGAGCACGCGCGCATCCTCGGTCGACTGGGCTGTGACGTGCTGCAAGGCTACGGGCTCGCCTGGCCTGCCGGCTTCGCGGACGTAACCAAACTCCTTAGAAACCACGAAAAATCCGCCCAGGCCTGAGCCGGAGCGGATCTTTACCTAACTCAACAGACGTCTGATCAGGCGTTCTGGATCTGCTCGATCGCCTGGCCGAGGAACTCGACCATCTTGGCGCGCAGCTCTTCGTCGGTGATTGAAACACCGCCGGCCGCCAGGTCGCCCTTGACCTTGCGGATTACATCTTCGTCACCGGCTTCTTCGAAGTCGGCGGCGACCACTTCCTTGGCATAGGCATCGGGATCGGCCTTGCCGAGGAGACCGGCGGCCCAGAGGCCAACCAGCTTGTTGCGGCGGGCTTCCGCTTTGAAGCGAAGCTCCTGGTCGTGTGCGAACTTGTTTTCGAAGGCCTTTTCGCGATCGCTCATGCCGCTCATTTCGATCTCCCATTTTATGCCGCCGTCGCGCGGTTCCGTTTCCCCATTAATCAAAAGGGAGTACAAAGTGCAATGCAAACTTCCGCGATTCCGGGTGAGTCCCTGATGGCGCGACGTTTTGGCAGGAAGCGGGAGATCTGCGCATTGTGAAAACGAAGGTTTTCCGTTAAGGGACCGCTTCAAAGACCGATCCACTGCGTCCGCGCTTTCGCGCCGTGATGCCAACAACAGAGAAAACCACCCATGAACCGTCGCCGCCGCGTTTACGAGGGCAAGGCAAAGATCCTCTATGAAGGTCCCGAGCCCGGCACGCTGATCCAGTTCTTCAAGGACGATGCAACGGCATTCAACAAGAAGAAGCATGAAGTCATCGACGGAAAGGGCGTTCTGAACAACCGAATCTCCGAATACGTCTTCACGCACCTGAACAAGATCGGCATTCCGACCCATTTCATCCGCCGCATGAACATGCGCGAACAGCTGATCAAGGAAGTCGAGATCATTCCGCTCGAGATCGTCGTGCGCAACGTCGCTGCCGGCTCGCTCTCGACCCGCCTCGGCATTGAAGAAGGCATCGTCCTGCCGCGCTCGATCATCGAGTTCTATTACAAGTCGGATGCACTCGGTGACCCCATGGTCTCCGAAGAACACATCACGGCCTTCGGCTGGGCGAACCCGGCCGAGCTCGACGACATCATGGCGCTCGCCATCCGCGTCAACGACTTCCTGTCCGGTCTCTTCCTCGGCATCGGCATCCAGCTCGTCGACTTCAAGATCGAATGCGGCCGCCTCTATGAAGGCGATATGATGCGCATCATCCTGGCCGACGAGATCTCGCCGGACAGCTGCCGTCTCTGGGATATCGAGACCCGCGAAAAGCTCGACAAGGACCGGTTCCGCCAGGATCTGGGCGGCCTGCTCGAAGCCTATCAGGAAGTCGCCCGCCGTCTCGGCATCATGAATGAAAATGAACCGATCCGTGGCACAGGCCCGGTTCTCGTCAAGTAAGCTTTGGAGAAGAGATCAGTGATCAAGGCACGCGTCACCGTCACCCTGAAGAACGGCGTTCTGGACCCGCAGGGCAAGGCCATCGAAGGGGCGCTCGGCGCACTGGGTTTCGACGGTGTCGGCCAGGTCCGCCAGGGTAAGGTCTTCGATCTTGAGCTTGCCGGCGACGACAAGACCAAGGCGGAGAGCGAGCTCAAGGCAATGTGCGAGAAGCTCCTCGCCAACACGGTCATCGAGAACTATACTATCTCCATCGCCTGAGGGTTGTAAGAGATGCGCGATGGCTGAAGTCACCAGCGAATTGATGTTCGAGCTTCTGAAGCGGATTCACGCCGATGTTGCGGACATCATGCTCGGGCAGCGGGAGTTGCGCGCGGAGATGAACGCGATGCGGGGGGCTCTCGTCTCCGTGCATCAGGACATTCACAACATCCACACGACGCTGGCGCGTCACGAGACACGCCTGGATCGGATTGAAAATCGTCTGGAACTGCGCGAGTTCCAGGAAGCCCAGATAAGGTTTGAGCCACAGCCATGAAATCAGCCGTCGTCCAACTCCCAGGCCTCAACCGTGACCGCGACATGATTGCGGCCCTTACCAAGATCTCCGGCCATGCGCCGATGACGATCTGGCAGACCGAGACCGAGATCCCGGATGTCGACCTGATCGTCATCCCTGGTGGGTTTTCTTATGGCGACTATCTGCGCTGCGGCGCGATCGCCGCCCGGATGCCTGTCATGCAGGCGATCAAGGAAAAGGCCGAAAAGGGCGTGAAGGTCATCGGCGTTTGCAACGGCTTCCAGATCCTGGTCGAAGCCGGCATGCTGCCAGGCGCCCTGATGCGAAACACCTCGCTGAAATTCGTCTGTAAGGAAATCAAGCTCGAGGTCGTCAACGCCGATACCGACTTCACCCGCGCCTATGCCAAGGGCCAGATCATCCGCTGCCCGGTTGCCCATCACGATGGCAATTATTTCGCCGACGCCGAAACCCTGAAGGCGATCGAAGGCAACGGCCAAGTCGTCTTCCGCTATGCAGACGGCACCAATCCGAACGGCTCGATGAACGACATCGCCGGTGTCGTCAACGCGAAGGGCAACGTGCTCGGCATGATGCCGCATCCGGAAAATCTAATCGAAGCCGCCCATGGCGGCAATGATGGTCGCGGCATCTTCGCCTCGGCGCTCGACGTCATCGCGGCCTGAGGTAAGCTTCGCTTAACCAAGCACCTATAAGGGAGGCAGCAGTCAGCCGAAAGATCGCCCATGCGCCGCCTCGCCCCACCCCTCATCCTCCTTGCAGCAGTCAGCCTTGCAGGCTGCAAGCCTGAGGCGCCGCGACCGCCGGCAGGCGGACAGTCGGCGCTCGACATTATGGAAAAGGTCGCGGTCGGCGCCAACAATTGCTGGTTCAAGTCCGGGGACCCGTCCTTCAAAGCCTATTCCCTCGCTCCCGAACTCACCTCCTTCTCCGGCCGCCCCCGCATTCTTCTGGTTCGCAAGGGCTCGGCTGACATCCGTCCGCTGCTCGTCGTTCAAGCCGAAGGTAGACCCGCTCGCCTGGACGCATTTGGCCCACTAATGAACGAGTCACTCGCACTGCGCATCCAGAAGGATGTCGTGCGCTGGGCAAACGGGGCGAAGGACTGCTGATCAGAATGGCGGCTGATACCGCCGCTCGATCAGCAAAAGCCGCGACTTCCTGATCTCGCGATCGGCAATTTCGGGTGTGAGCCCGACATCTCGCAACTGATGTTCGGTCAATTGCGAGAGATGCACACGCGTCGCGCGACGCCGCTTCCAAAGTTTCAGCCACTGTACGAATGATCGGATGCCAGCAAAGAGCCAAGCGGATTGCGCCCGCGCGCCAGATCCACGCACGCCCTTCGACAGAATTGTATCTATTGTCACCATGACCTGAATTCCCGATGTTGTTTCCTGACCGTATCGTATGAATTGACTGCCTTGCGGTGACAATCTATAGAATTGTCATCATGACAAATTGGCTCCCCACCCTCGACACCGGCACCGGCCCTCTTTACGTCCGCATCGCGGACGAAGCGGAAAGCGCCATCAAATCAGGCAGGCTGCCGCATGGGGCCAAGCTGCCGCCCCAGCGTGACCTGGCCTATGATGTGGGAGTAACAATCGGGACAATCTCCCGTGCCTATGCCTTGCTGCGGGAACGGGGGCTGGTGACGGGGGAAGTTGGACGCGGCACCTATGTTCAGGCCAGTGACGCGTCGGGCACGATCTCGCCCCGTGATCCCGTGTCAATCAACTATGGCGGCACGCGCGCGATCACCCCGCCACCGGGAAAGCTGCGCTTCGATACCACGGCCGCGATCGATGTCGGCCAGGCGGAGACCGTGGGCCGGATCATGGCTGAAATTGCCGCCGCGCACCCGGGAGAGATCTCGAGCTATACCCGGACCCTCTCCGCCGATTGGCTGGAAGCTGGTCGGCAATGGCTGTCATCCGGCGACTGGATGCCAGGCGCTGAGCAGATCCTCCCCCAGCTCGGCGTACATGCCGGCGTCAATGCCGTCATTGCTGCCGTGAGCGGCGCCGGCGACCGGATCGTCTGCGAGCATCTCACCTATTCTCAGGTGTCCCGCAGCGCCAATCTGATGGGCCGGCAGATTACCCTGGTCGATTCGGATCAGGACGGGATCTTGCCGGAGGATTTCGAGCGCGTCTGCGCGCGCGAGCATCCCAAGGCCGCCTTCATCATGACCTCGGGCCAGAACCCGACGCTCGCGACAATCCCGCTCTCCCGGCGCAAGGACATCGTCGACATTGCCCGCAAATACAATGTCTGGCTGATCGAGGATTACCTCTATGGCGGCATGATCGGCGACCGGATCCCGCTGCTGGCAGAACTTGCCCCGGACCGAACCTTCCTGCTGAACGGCCTGTCGAAATCGGTGGCTGCCGGCGTCCGTGGCGGCTGGGTCGCCTGCCCGCCGCACATGAGCCAGCGCGTGCGCGTCACCCAGAAGATGGTGAGCGGCGGACTGCCCTTCCTGCTGGCGGAACTATCCGCCCGGCTCGTGCTCTCGGGCGCGGCAGGCGAGATCCGCGACAGGGTGCTGACGGAGATTGGAGGTCGTGAAGAGGTGGTCCGGGAGCTTTTTGCCGGCAAGGAATTCCGCTCGCACCCGCGGCTGCCCTTCTTCTGGTTGAAGCTGCCCGAACCCTGGATGTCCGGCACCTTCAAGCAGGCTGTGTCCGATGCCGATGTGCTGATCGACGACGAAGACGAGTTCAAGCCGGCGAGATCCTCGCGGGTCTATCACCATGTCCGCGTTGGCTTCAGCGAGGGCCGGGACCGCGCAATTTCCGTCGAGGGGCTCAAGACCGTGCGTCGGATCCTCGACCAGTCTCCACTCGGTACCAGCGCCATCGTTTGATCGATCCGGACCTATGTGTTCCTGGCTCGCAAAGCAGCGGGAAAGGCTTGTTTGCGCGCATTTTTCAAGTGCGCCGGGCGCAGGCTTGGGTTATAGCCTGCCTCGAAACCGATCTCCCATTGCCCTGAGAGCCAGATGACCGTTTCCAACTCCCGTCCCATCACCGCAGAATTGATCGCAAGCCACGGCCTGAAGCCGGACGAATACGATCGCATCCTGAACCTGATCGGACGCGAGCCGACCTTCACCGAACTCGGCATCTTCTCGGCGATGTGGAACGAGCACTGCTCCTACAAGTCCTCGAAGAAGTGGCTGAAGACCCTGCCGACCAAGGGTCCGCGCGTCATCCAGGGACCGGGCGAAAACGCCGGTGTCGTCGACATCGACGATGGCGACGTCGTCGTCTTCAAGATGGAAAGCCATAACCACCCCTCCTATATCGAGCCCTATCAGGGGGCTGCAACCGGCGTTGGCGGCATTCTGCGAGACGTCTTCACCATGGGCGCCCGTCCGGTGGCCGCCATGAACGCGCTGCGTTTTGGCGCGCCGGATCATCCGAAAACCAAGCATCTGGTCGCTGGCGTCGTTGCCGGTGTCGGTGGTTACGGCAATTCCTTCGGTGTTCCCACTGTCGGCGGCGAAGTCGAGTTTGACGCCCGCTACAACGGCAACATCCTGGTCAACGCCTTTGCCGCAGGTCTCGCAAAGTCCGACGGCATCTTCCTGTCGCAGGCCAAGGGCGTCGGCCTCCCCGTTGTCTATCTCGGCGCCAAGACCGGCCGTGATGGCGTCGGCGGAGCCACCATGGCCTCTGCCGAATTCGACGAGTCGATCGAGGAAAAGCGCCCGACCGTTCAGGTCGGCGACCCCTTCACCGAAAAATGCCTGCTCGAAGCCTGCCTTGAGCTGATGAAGACCGGCGCTGTCATCGCCATCCAGGACATGGGGGCAGCCGGCCTCACCTGCTCGGCCGTCGAAATGGGCGCCAAGGGCGACCTTGGCATCGAACTGCATCTCGACAAGGTACCGGTGCGCGAAGAGCGCATGACGGCCTATGAAATGATGCTGTCGGAGAGCCAGGAGCGCATGCTCATGGTGCTTGAGCCCTCGAAGGAAGAGGTCGCCAAGGCAATCTTCGTCAAATGGGGCCTCGACTTCGCGATCGTCGGCTACACGACAGACGACCTGCGCTTCCGCGTGCTGCACCAGGGCGAGGAAGTCGCGAACCTGCCGATCAAGGAACTCGGCGACGAAGCCCCGGAATACGACCGTCCATGGATCGAGCCGAAGACCCCTGCCCCGCTCGCTGAGAACGACATCCCGGCTGGCGACGTTGCAGACGCTCTTTTGAAGCTCGTGGGTTCGGCCAACAACTCCTCGCGCCGCTGGGTCTACGAACAGTATGACACCTTGATCCAGGGCAATTCGCTGCAGCTGCCGGGCGGCGATGCCGGCGTCATCCGCGTCGAAGGCCATGCGTCGAAGGCGCTCGCCTTCTCCTCCGACGTCACCCCGCGTTACGTCGAGGCCGACCCCTTCGAAGGTGGCAAGCAGGCGGTTGCCGAATGCTGGCGCAATATCACGGCGACCGGAGCTCTTCCGCTCGCGGCGACCGACAACCTCAACTTCGGCAACCCGGAACGTCCGGAAATCATGGGCCAGTTCGTCTTTGCAATCAAGGGCATCGGCGAGGCCTGCAAGGCGCTCGACTTCCCCATCGTCTCGGGCAATGTCTCGCTCTACAACGAGACCAACGGCCAGGGCATCCTGCCGACCCCGACAATTGCCGGCGTTGGCCTGATGAAGGACTGGAAGAAGATGGCCCGCATCCGCTTTGCCGCTCAGGGTGAGGCGATTCTGCTCGCCGGCGCGCCGTCCGGCTGGGGCACGCATCTCGGCCAGTCAGTCTATCTGCGCGACATCCACGGCCGCACCGATGGTCCGGCCCCGCATGTCGACCTGGCGCATGAAAAGAAGGTCGGCGACTTCGTTCGTGGCCTGATCCAGGACGGACTCGCAACCGCGGTGCACGACTGCTCGTCCGGTGGCCTGGCCCTCGCCGTCGCCGAAATGGCGATGGCGTCTGGCATCGGCGCCCATATCAACGCCCTGAACGATGCGAACCCCATCGCCGTCTTCTACGGGGAAGACCAGGGTCGCTATGTCCTGACCGTCAAGGAAGCCGATGTCGACCAGGTTCAGGTTCGTGCAGAAGCCGCGGGCGTCTTCTGCCCGTGGATCGGCCGGACCGGCGGCTCCAACGTCGTCTTGGGCGATGCCAAGCCCGTCGCCGTCGAGGAACTGAAGAAGGCGTACGAGGCCTGGTTCCCGGCGCTCATGGAAGGCGAACTGGCCTGAGCCATTCGATCACATGCCTGTGGAGGATGGGGTAGGCACGACCTACCCCATTGAAACGGTTCGGCGAATGGACGATAGTTCTCGCATTGCTGATTTGCATGAGGGATCCGTTCTATGCCGATGAAACCAGGCGACATCGAAGACATGATCAAGGCCGGCATTCCCGGAGCGAAGGTCGTCATCCGCGACCTCGCCGGGGACGGTGATCACTATGCCGCCGAGGTCGTCGCCGAAGCCTTTCGCGGCAAGAGCCGCGTCCAGCAGCACCAGATGGTCTACGATGCGTTGAAGGGCAACATGGGCGGCGTGCTGCATGCCCTCGCACTGCAGACCAGCATTCCGGACTGATCGACCTTTTCCGAGGCGCTGAACGTCAAGGCCTGCCGCATCAGCGGCGGGCCATTTTTATGAACTGAAACCGATGACAGGCGCGCGCGCCGAATCCAACGCTTCAAAGCTTTTCGCCGGCAGGGGCCCGGCGGTCATCAGGGTGAAATCGAAACCGCTCGACTGATCGGGTCCGAGCACATACTGGCGGTGCATGCGCAGGAAGTCGCGCCGGTTCTTCTCATAACGCTCAGCTGACATCGCGTGCTTGAAGCGGATGAACACGAGCTTCGGCTGCGGAGCATCCGCATGGCCGGACAGCGCGACCGTGTGACATTTGTAGAGGTGGATCGGGTCCGTCAGGCACTGGATGTCGAACCAGTCGACGTGAGGATGCCGTGCAAGCGCGCCGATCCGGGCACGCAGAACTGTCGCCGACGACAACAGGCTGCACTGCAGTGCAGCGCCGCCCAGCGTAACGAAGACGATCCGGCGCCCCCGCAGACCGTCGGGCGCCATCTCGAGCAATCGGCCGATCACCGAAATCGCAAAATTGGCGCCCATACTGTGGGAGGTGACGAGGACTTCGCCGGCGGGTTGCCTCAACGCTGCGAGCACCTGAACCGCGGCCTTGTCGATCCAGGACGCAACATCGGCCCGGTTCTCTGCCACCGCAACGGCCAGCCGCCAGTCAGCCAGCAGATGCAGAACATGGTAGCGGTCCGAGAAGCGGATCACGCCATAGCGGAAAACCACGTAACCGGCGGGCACGGTGAGGACGAACCACCAGGGCGCCAGGTCGAAGGTGGATGGGATGGCCGCGATATTCACGCCGAGCGCCAGCCCGGCGGCCAGAAACAGGAACGGAAAAAGGAAGAACAGCCCGAAACGCCAGGCATGGCGGAGATAGGCCCATGCGCCGCCCTGACGAATGACCTCGAACCCGGCCTTGAAGCCTCTTGCAATCTGGACCCAGAGCGGCTCTGCGCGCATCGCGGCAATCAGTTCGTTGTGATCCAGGACATGGATGTCCGCGTGTGTCGCCCAGCCGGCACCTCCGCCATCGACGGAAAAATGGGCGCCCTGCTCGTCGATCACAAGGTCCTCGACAGCGAAACGTGCCTTCCAGACCGCCGAGGCCTGCGCTGCCGAACGCTTGTAGCGTTGGCGATGGGCTTCGGCATCCAGCGGTTCGAAACCCGGGAAATGCAGGACTGTACGGCGATGAATCATATGGGCGGTCACTCAATCGACGGCGGGGCGGCCGCGGGTGGCGCTTGCTAGACGAGAATTGCGCTGATTTAAAGAGCGCATGGAACAAAACCATCGCAAACCGGGGATGCAAGGGGGATAAACATGGCGGACATGCTCGGAAACATCGTCCAGGACGTCGTGCAGGGCGTGTTGAAGGAAATCCTGAAGAAGTCGACCCGCAGCGGCACGACACGTCGGCGCAAGCGCCAGACCCGCTCCGCGACCACGGGGCGCTTTGTGCGCAAGACGACAAAGCGCGTCAAAGCCCCTGCCCGCAAGCAGGTGAGCCGCCGTCGCACCGCCGCCAAACGCAGCCGCCAGCGCAGCCGGTAATTCGCACCCTGCCGCAAGTTCGCCACTGGCAAAAAGCGAAGCGTGTTGCTATTTCTACGGCAGAACGAAGCTGCCGCCTTGAACGGCATGTGAAAGGAAGTATGACATGAGCGCCCACGAATTCATCGACAACGAAGTCAAGACCAACGACGTAGTCCTGTTCATGAAGGGCAGCCCGCAGTTCCCGCAGTGTGGTTTCTCGGGCCAGGTGGTTCAGATCCTCGATTACCTCGGCGTGGACTACAAGGGCGTCAACGTGCTGGCCGACATGGAAATCCGTGAGGGCATCAAGCAGTATTCCAACTGGCCGACCATTCCGCAGCTCTACATCAAGGGCGAGTTCGTCGGCGGATGCGACATCGTCCGTGAGATGTTCCAGGCAGGTGAACTGCAGAAGCATTTCGAAGACCAGGGCATCGCCGTCCGCGGCGCCGCCTGATCCTACCGGCCGCAAGGCCTAAAAAAATCTCCAGGCGATGAAGGCGTTGTCCCAAGCAACGCCTTCATGCCGTTATAAGGTAATAGTTCATGTCAGATTCATTACAGTCCGCCCCCAAGACTCTGGGGGGCATGGGACGTGCCGAATTCATTGCGATGATGGCCTTCCTGATGGCGCTGAACGCACTCGCCATCGATATCATGCTGCCCGGCCTGCAGGAGATCGGCGCAGCGCTCAACGTCGAAAACGAGAACCACCGCCAGTATGTGGTCTCGGCTTATCTCATCGGCTTCGGCGTAGCCCAGTTGTTCTACGGACCAATCGCTGACCGCTTTGGTCGCCGCATTCCGATGATCGTCGGGCTTGCGATCTACGTCGTCTCCTCGCTCGCCGTCGTCATGGTCCCCTCGTTCGAATCGCTGCTGCTGCTCCGGTTCATCCAGGGCATCGGCTCAGCCGCGACCCGCGTCATCACGGTCTCGATCGTGCGCGACGTCTTTGGCGGTCGCCAGATGGCGGAAGTCATGTCGCTGATCATGATGGTCTTCATGGTCATCCCGGTCGTTGCTCCCGGCACAGGCCAGGTCATCATGCTCTTCGGTGACTGGCAGTGGATCTTCGTCTTCATGGCAGCCACCGCCATGATCGTCGGTGTGTGGATGTATGTCCGCCTGCCCGAGACCCTGGCTGCGGAAGATGTCCGCCCCTTCACGATCAAGGTCATCTTCGATGGCTTCCGTATCGTCCTGACCAACCGTGTTGCACTCTGTTACACGATCGCCAGCACCTTCATCTTCGGTGCGCTGTTCGGCTTCATCAACTCTGCCCAGCAGATCTATGTCGGCATCTACGGCCTCGGTGTCTGGTTCCCCGTCGCCTTTGCAGGCGTGGCCCTGTTCATGGCGCTGTCGTCCTTCGTCAACGCCAAGCTGGTCGGGCGTTTCGGCATGCGCAAGCTGTCGCACGGCTCGCTGCTGGGCTTCATCGCCATCAACCTCATCTGGCTCGTGGTGCAGTTGCTCGGGCCGAGCCCGATGCCGTTTGCCTTGTTCATCACCTTCTTCGCGTTGGCGATGTTCCAGTTCGGCTGGATCGGTTCGAACTTCAACTCGCTCGCCATGGAGCCGCTCGGTCACGTCGCAGGAACGGCATCATCCGTCCTGGGCTTCATGGGCACGATCGGCGGATCGATCATTGGCGCCGCGATCGGTCAGGCCTTCAACGGCACGGCACTGCCAATGGTCGCCGGTTTCTTCGTGGTCTCGGTCATCGGCCTGATCTTCGTTCTGATCGGCGAGAAGGGCCGCCTCTTCCAGGCCCACAACAAGCCGGTCTGATCGGCCAAAGCACCGCACCAAAGTGACAGGGCCCGGTCTGTGCCGGGCCCTTTCGTTTCAGTCGATGGTGAAGACGCGCTCGCGCAGTTCCTGCCAGGCATCGGGATCGGAGGCGACGAGAAGCCCGCCCGCCGTGTGATGCGGCAGATAGGGTGATCCGTCGAAGCGGGCCACATGCGCGCCCGCCTCCTGCATCATCAGCGCCCCGGCTAGGTGGTCCCAGGGCATCAGCTTGTTGTACATTGCAAAGTCCATATGGCCCTGGCCGAGAAGCCTGTATTCGTGGGCCGCGCAGCGATAGCTGGTGAAGAGGCGTACTTCCGCAAGATTGGAGAGGATCTTACGGCGGGTCTCGATGTCGAAGAAACCGGTGTTGGCGATACCGATCATCTGCTCCAGCGGACCGCTGGGACGCACTAACATCTGCTCCTGTGACCCATCCGTGCGATAAAGCCAGGCACCCGAGCCCTTTTCGACCAAGGCCCAGTCATTGCCGACGGGATCATAGATCACGCCCGCAACCGTCTCACCCTTGGACACCACGGCGAGAATCATGCCGAACAGGGTGAGCCCCGAGGCAAAATTGAAGGTCCCGTCTATCGGGTCGACGACCACGGCGAGATCGGCTCCCTGCAGCCGGCCGAGCAGATCCGGGTCCGCCGCAACCGATTCCTCACCGACGAACAACGCCTCGGGCATCAGGCTCTCGATACCTTTGCGGATAACGCGCTCCGCCGCCTCGTCGGCCTCGGTGACGAGATCGATCGCCTCGGTCTTCATCCTGACGTCGCCGTCCCCGAGATTGCGGAAGCGTGGCAGGATCTCCTGAACGGCAGCCTCCTGCAGGAGATTGGCAAGGGCGGCGATATCGACGGTGGTCGTCATGGGCTGTCTCCTTTTCTTCGGACCGACGCCCCGATGGGGTGCCGTCCGGCCGGCCCCCTTCTAGCGCGTCCGAGACGGCAAAGTATAGGTCGGATGGCTAGCCAATCCGGTTGTCAGCCGGCGTGAATCATGCATGATTTCGAAACAACTGCATTTTCAGGACCTCCTTCCGACATGATCTCCAGGCGCGCCCTCCTCTCCCATGCATCGCTGATTATTGCCGCATCCGTCCTGCCCGCCGAAGCCGCCAAACCCAGGAAGCCGAAGCTCGCAACAGGCCAAGTCTACCTCTTCCGCGGCTTTGCCAATATTTTTTCCACCGGCCTCGACACGCTCGGGCAGCAACTGACTAAGGACGGCATCAAGGCCGAGGTTCTCTCGCTGCCGAATGCCCAGGCCTTTGCCCGCAAGATCGCCGAACGCTACCGCGCCTCAAAAGATGCCCGGCCCATCGTGCTGGTTGGCCACTCGCTGGGAGCAGACATGACATTTTCGGTGGCAAGTGCCCTGCAGCCGATGAAAATCCCCGTGGCATTGATCCTGAGCTTCGATCCGACCGGCAAGGGGCCGGTCCCAGGCAATGTGAAGAAGACGCTGAACTTCTACACCGGCGGCGAAAACCTCTGGTCACCCGTCCTGCCGGCCCCTGGCTTCAAGGGTGAACTGGCCAATATCAACCTGCGAGAGGGCGAGACCGCGATCAAGGGTATCGGCCACTTCAACATCGACAAGAACCCGGCGATCCATGATCGGGCGATCAAGGAAATCACCCGGGCCCTGCGCAAGCGCTGAAAACCCTCAGAAGATCCCGGGCACCAGTCGTTTGGTACGGGCGCAATAGGCGTCATATTCGGCGCCGAAGGTATCTCGCATCATCGTCTCTTCGCGCGACTGGCGGACAGCATAGAGAGCGAGAACGGCGACGAGGCCCGCAAGACCGGCAATCCAATTGGGAATGAGCAGGGCCTGGGTCACCCCCCAGAGCAGGAACGAGGCATACATTGGATGCCGGACATAGGCGTAGACGCCCTGCGTGACCAACTGATGTCCCTCGCGAACTTCGAGTGTGACGGACCAGTTCTTGCCGAGGTCCTTGTGGCTGCGACGGAAAAGCCAGAGAAAGGCGATGCCGCTCAGCGTCCCCAGAAACAGCGGCATGATCCCCTGCCCGCGATCCGCAAAGCCATTGAGCACTTCCAGGCGCCACACGATCGGCATGACCACCAGAGCAAACGTGCACAAGACAAGGAGCGAAATGTCCAGCGTGGAGCGGCGGTCGACCCGGGTCTTCTGTCGGCGCGCCCGACGCATCGCCGGATAGCGCATCGCGCACCACGTGACCAGCATCAGGGCCCAGAGGATAAAGGAAACGCGCGTCATGATACCGCCTCTGACAATGCACTTGTTTCTGCCGCAAGCGGCAGCCGATCGCTTCTTACGGCCTCGATTGGACGTGTGCCACAGCAGATCATGAAGAAATCATAGAAATAGCGGCGGCTGTTTGCCGAAATGAACTGATAGTGAACCCGGAAGAAGTTCTTCTTCACCCGCTTGTAGGCGTCGCGCTCGAGCATTTCCCGAATGCGCACCTGGAACTGGCGCGGGAAGGTGTCGGTGCGTTGATGGGTGAGCCCAGCGCGGGCATAGGGGTCGCATTTGTAGAAGTTGATGATGTCGGTCAGCGCCTGGAACTCCGTCCAGTGGATCTCGGCATGGCGAGCGAGCGCCTGCAGCCGCCCCCGCGCCCGCCGCGCCGCCGGATGCAGGGCCACCTTGAGCGAAGTAGACCCGACTGTGACCAGCTTGAAATTCACCGGTCGTCCCTCCCGCACCAGCCGCTCGGCAAGCTGGTGTGCGACGTCCAGAATGAGGGCGCCACCCGTGGAATGTCCGACAAGCAGCACCTCGTCATAGGCCGCGGCCGAGACCCTGTCCTCAATCAATCCTGCCCAGGCGTCGATGCGCGCGTCCATTTCCGGGCGGCGGCAATGCAGGTGCTCTCGGCTGAAGGACCAGAGGTCCATCAGGTGGAAGACGAAGTAGCGCCGTCCGGTAAAGCGGCCGACCGCATAGGCGACGGCGGCACCGACCAATGCCGGAAGAACCGGCCCGCCGGGAAGCGGCAACACTCCTGCCAGACGATAGGCCGCGGTGCCGAGCCAGGCAAAGAAGGCCAACATCACGAAGGGATAAAGGAAATAGAGCGCGAAGCGCCAGTTCGTCGCGAAGAAGCGCAACATCGTACCGCTGAAGACATAGTCGACAAAGGCGACGAGATAGGCAAGCAGCCGAACGACGAAGGGCCGCGCGCCATCATGCTTCACGATATCATCGAAACTGAGAAAGGTGATCTCAGACCGGCAGACGCCATCGGGACCGCGGTAGTCGGCGGTTGCAGTTGTCGCCACGGCGTCTGAGGCTGCTGCCGGTGTCCCGAGCGTTGCCTCGACGGACCAGCAGGTGCGGAAGCGGTCCATCTCGCGTCCGATGCGCCGGAAGAAACCGGCAGCGTCGTTGCGCTCATACCCTCCGACGAGAAAAACGGCACGCCTCGACACCGAAGGCTGAGTGACCTCAGTCATTCCTACTCCCACACATTCCCGAACCGGCGAAGCAGTGCTTGCCGTCCCTGTCCGCGCGCAATGTGCAAGATGCCTCATGCGCAGTCCAGCCTTGGAACCCGATCAACCGGGAAAGTGCGGACTTTTCTTGTGGCTTTACAAGCAGGAGCGCGACAACGCGTGCAGTGCAGCGTTCATTCCGGCTTCGCAACCATCAGCCCGCCGAAGTCAAAGAGCTTGGGATCGAGCAGATGCGAGGGATCGACATGCGCGAGTGCTCTCAGCATCGCATCCTTTCTACCCGGCATCTTCGCCTCGATGCCCGCCAGCATCTCCTTCATCGCATTGCGCTGGAGGCCATCCTGCGAGCCACAGAGGTCGCAGGGGATGATCGGAAATTCCATCGCCTGGGCAAAGCGCGCCATATCCTCTTCAGCAGCATAGGCAAGCGGACGCAGCACGAAGAGATCCTTCTCGTCGTTCAAGAGCTTTGCCGGCATGGCCGAGAGACGACCGCCATGGAAGAAGTTCATGAAGAAGGTTTCAAGAATGTCCTCGCGGTGATGGCCGAGCACCAGTGCGTCGCAGCCCTCCTCCCGCGCGATCCGGTAGAGGTTGCCGCGCCTGAGGCGCGAACAGAGCGAGCAGTAGGTCCCGCCGCTCGGCACCTTCTCCTTCACAATCGAATAGGTGTCGCGATATTCGATCCGGTGCTTGACGCCAATCGAGGCAAGATATTCCGGCAGAATGTGCTTGGGGAAGTTCGGCTGGCCCTGATCCAGATTACAGGCGACGAGTTCCACGGGCAGAAGCCCGCGCCATTGCAGGTCGAGCAGCACGGCAAGCAGCCCGTAGCTGTCCTTGCCGCCCGATAGCCCGACCAGCCAGCGCTTCTGGCCCTTCAGCATGTCGAAGTCCGATATCGCCTGGCGCACCTGGCGGATGAGGCGCTTGCGCAGCTTGTTGAACGACACAGAGCGCGGCGCCTTGGCGAAGACCGGATGCACGGTCGCAAGGTCGAGCGCATCCTCTCCGTCGAGGACGGTGGCATCCTGGCTGTCGATCGTGTTGACGAGGTTCATCTGCGGCTCCGGCCTCGGCGGCAATTCGGCTCTGCATGCCTGCTCGGCGCGGCAAGATCAAGTCCCGAAGACGGACCAGCCGGTGCGGGTGGCGAGCATTTCGAGCGCGGCAGAGCCGAGCGCCGAATTGCCGACCTTGTTGAGACCCGGCGACCACACCGCTATCGACGCCTTCCCAGGCGCGACCGCAAGGATACCGCCGCCCACACCCGACTTGCCCGGCAGGCCCACCTGATAGGCGAAATCGCCCGAGCCGTCGTAATGGCCGCACATCAGCATCAAGGCATTGATGCGCCGCGCCCGCTTCGGCGAGACGACCGAGAAGCCGGTCAGCGGATTGGTTCCGCGATTGGCGAGAAACAGACCTGCATGCGAGAGCTGGACACAGGAAAGTGCCAGCGCGCACTGGTGGAAATAGACGCCGAGCGTGTGCTCGACCGGGTGATCGAGATTGCCGAAGCCGCGCATGAAGTTGGCGAGCGCGAAATTGCGGTAACCCGTGCGCTGCTCGGACTGCGCCACCTTCTCGTCGATCGACAATGTCTCGTCATCAGCGAGATAGCGCATGAAACGCAGATATTCGCCGATCGCCTCGCGCGGCTTGTGGCCCGCGAGCACCATGTCGGTGACCACGATCGCGCCGGCATTGATAAAGGGATTGCGCGGGATGCCGTGCTCGTGTTCGAGCTGGACGATGGAATTGAAGGAGGATCCCGATGGTTCGCGGCCCACCCGCTTCCAGATCGATTCTCCCGCCTTGCCGAGGGCCAGCGTCAGCATGAAAACCTTGGAAATGCTCTGGATCGAAAAGGGCGTGTCGGCATGCCCGGCCTTGTAGGTCTGACCGTCAACGGTGGTGATTGCGATGCCGAACTGTTTCGGGTCGACGCGGGCGAGTTCGGGGATGTAGTCCGCGACCTTGCCCTCGCCGAGGCGCGGCTCGAGCGCACTCACGATCTCGTCGGCGATCAGCTGCAGATCCATCTCGTTCCCCTTACCCGATCACGTGCGGCGCCATCTTCCTCGCTCCGCGCTGCACTGCAAACAGAAAAAGCCGCCCCGAAGGGCGGCTTTCCACAAATCCGTCGCGCGAGCAATTAGCGCGAGTAGAATTCGACGACCAGGTTCGGTTCCATGATCACCGGATACGGAACATCCGACAGGCCAGGAACGCGAGCGAAGGTGGCAACCATCTTGTTATGGTCGACTTCGATGTAGTCCGGAACGTCACGCTCGGCGAGCTGTACGGCTTCGAGAACCGTCACGAGCTGCTTCGACTTCTGACGAACTTCGATAACGTCGCCAGCCTTGCAACGGTAGGAACCGATGTTGACGCGAACGCCGTTGACCGTGACGTGGCCGTGGTTGACGAACTGACGGGCAGCCCAGACGGTCGGCACGAACTTGGCGCGGTAGACGATGGCGTCCAGACGCGACTCGAGCAGGCCGATCAGGTTTTCGCCAGTGTCGCCCTTGCGGCGGTTGGCTTCTTCGAAGATCGCGCGGAACTGCTTCTCGCGGATATCGCCGTAGTAGCCCTTCAGCTTCTGCTTGGCGCGCAGCTGCACGCCGAAGTCGGAAAGCTTGCCCTTGCGGCGCTGGCCGTGCTGGCCGGGGCCGTATTCACGGCGGTTTACCGGGGACTTCGGACGGCCCCAGATGTTCTCGCCCATACGGCGATCGATTTTGTACTTGGAAGATGCGCGCTTGCTCATCCGTATTTCCTCTCAACAGGTTACAGCGGTTTGTTGCCAAGCCGCTTAAGGAAACACGCCCTCCTCTGAGCCTCCGTTTCCGAGGCTCCGACAGGATTCTCACGTCAGCGAACGGAGAAAACCACGGGACATGTCAAAACAAACACCGGGCGTTTCGGCCCGGCGTTGGTGGCGTCATTAGTGCCAAGAGACGGACAAGTCAAGCGCAAGGCGACGTTTTGATGACGGCCCTGCCCTGGTCTGTCACGCCGCAGACCGGATCGCTCAGGACATATTACAACCATTGATACAGGAGCCATTCCGCGCTTTACTGATGGAGGTAAGGTGAGACTGCAGCGGCTTTTTGAGACGGTGGAGGGGCATCATGGCATTCTACAAGACATTGCGTGACGAACGAACCTATCCTCGCGGCCGGGAACGGCCAGGCCAGGCCGGTTGGATCGCGGAGCGAATTCTTCGCCTCCGAAAGCTGCTCGACGACACGATTACCGCGGATCGCCAGCCCAATTCGCTGATCATTGGCTCATGGAATATCCGCCACTTCGACGGCGGCCGACTGCGGCTCGCCGAAAGCATGCACTACATCGCCGAAATCATCGACCATTTTGACATCTGCGCCATTCAGGAGGTCAAGGACATCGCCTCCATGGATCGCCTGATGCGGTTGCTCGGCCCGAACTGGACCTATTTCATCAATGACAGTTCCGGTGTCGGGCGCGGCAATCACGAGCGCATGGCCTTTGCCTACAATCGCAACCGTGTTTTCTTTCGCAACCTCATCGGCGAAATGGTCTTCGGCAAGGGTGCACTGCCCGGAGACGAGCAGATCGGTCGGACGCCGTTTTTCGCCGCCTTCCAGGCTGGATGGTTTCGCTTCACCCTCTGCTCAACCCACATCATCTTCGAAGAGCAGGACAACCGGCCTCTACGGGAGGATGAGATCCGTGTCATCGCTGCAGAACTGACCAAGCGCGCCAGGGAAACGGACGAGGTGCACATCATGCTTGGCGACATGAACATCGAGACATTGACCGACCCGGGCGGCAAGGCGCTTCTCGCCAACGGTTTCAGCGTGTCGCCGCTGCCCCCATCCTCGCTCGACGGCAAGAAGGCCTACGACCAGATCGCCTTTACCGGCCCCCTGGACGGCAAGAACCTGCTTCGGGGCCATACGATCCCCTGGCAGGAGGCCGTGTACCCTCTGACCGAAGCCGCCAGCTACGTCGCCATGTCGGCCGACCCGGCGAATGCCGCACTGCCTGCCGGCACCTATCCGCAGACGGAAAAGGCATTTGCCACCTGGCGCACACATGAAATGTCGGACCACCTGCCGGTCTGGATCGAGATCCGCACCGATTTCTCCGACGTTTACCTCACGGACATTGTGAGGTTGAAGCCCGGGCAGTGAGATTCCGGATCGTGCTGAAGACCTGCTGCGCGACACCTGCCCCGACGCATGGGTGAAGCCATAATTTCGTGTGAAATGGTGTTCGTGTACAGCAAGCCACCTGACATGCCGGATGAACTGGTCTATCCAAAGGCACATCTTTTCCTGCCGCATACAGTCCAGAGTTCATCATGTTTGGTCGATCCACATTCCGCCTGGCCTCTCAGCTTGCCTTGCTCCTCTGCCTCGGCCTCGGCCCGGCAAAAGCCGAGATCGAGAAGCCGGGCCATGCCCATATCCTTGTCGATGCCGGGACCGGCGCGATCCTTGAGGCGGAGAATGCCGACCAGGTGCTCTACCCCGCCTCGCTCACCAAGATGATGACGCTCTACCTGACGTTCGAGGCACTGCATTCCGGCCGCTTTGCATGGGACGAGCGGCTCGTCATCTCGCAGAATGCGAACGACAAGGAGCCGTATAAATTTGCGATCGGGGCAGGCAATACGATCAGTGTCCGGGAGGCGGTCATGGGCATGGTGGTGCTCTCCACCAACGACGCAGCGACCGCAGTTGCCGAAACCCTTGCAGGATCCGAGGAAGCCTTTGGCCAGATGATGACATCGAAGGCCCGCGCGCTCGGCATGACGAACACAGTCTTCACCAACCCGTCCGGACTGCCCAATCCGCGCCAGGTGACAACCGCGACCGACATGGCGCGGCTCGGTCTCGCGCTGATCCGCGACTTTCCCGAGGAATACAAACTCTTCGCCTCGCGCGGCATGCAGTTTCGCAGCATGAAATTCCGCGGTCACAATGCTTTCCTGGCGCAATATCCGGGCGCCGACGGCATCAAGACGGGCTATACCAAGGCGTCCGGCTACAACATCGTCACCTCTGCCAGCAACGGCAACCGCCGTCTGGTCGGTGTGGTGCTCGGCGCCGACAGCGCCAATGCCCGCACACAGCAAATGATCACGCTCTTCGACCGCTACCTCGGCCCGAAGATTGGCCAGTAGCATCCAGGACGCACGATCAGAGAGAAGAAGGCTTTGCCATGACCGACACCGTTCTTGACCGCTTCCTTCGTTATGTCGTGATCGACACCCAGTCCGATCCCAATTCCGACGCCCAGCCGTCGACGGAAAAGCAGAAGGATCTCGGCCGCGTCCTCGTCGAAGAACTCCTGGCGCTCGGGCTCTCCGACGCCCATCTCGACGAACATGGCAATGTCTATGCGACGATCCCGTCCAATACGGACAGGCAGGTGCCCGTCATCTGCTTCTGCTCGCACATGGACACGGCCCCAGATTTCACGGGTACGAAAGTCAAGCCGCAGCTGGTCCGCAATTACCAAGGCGGAGACATCACCCTGACCGGCGACACGAGCCAGGTGATCCGTGTCGCCTCCCATCCGCAGCTCAACAACCAGATCGGCAACGACATCGTAACGACCGACGGGACGACGCTGCTCGGTGCCGACGACAAGGCAGGCGTGGCCGAGATCATGACCGCGGCCGCCCATCTGATGGCAAATCCCGAGATCAAGCATGGCACGATCAAGATCCTCTTCACGACCGACGAGGAGATCGGCCGCGGCGCCGACAAGGTGGATCTCGAAAAGCTCGGCGCCCGCTTCGCCTATACGCTCGACGGTTCGACCGTCGGAGAGATTGAAAACGAGACCTTCTCCGCCGATGGCGTTGTCATCGAGGTGACCGGCGTGGCCATGCATCCGGGCTATGCCAAGGGCAAGATGGAGAACGCCATCAAGGCTGCCAGCGACATCGTGGCTCGCCTGCCCCGCGATATTGCACCGGAGACCACCGAGGGCCGCCAGGGCTTCATCCATCCCGTGGACATCTCGGGCAGTATGGAAGCCGCCAGACTTCATCTCATTGTCAGAGACTTCACCGAAGCCGGCCTGAAGGAAAAGGAAGAGCTGCTGGAGAGGATTACCCGAGAGGTGATGGCGACTTATCCCGGTTCCGCCTACAGCTTCACGGTGAAGCACCAGTATCGCAACATGAAGGAAGTGCTCGATCGCCATCCGGAGATCATGGACAATCTCGAAGAAGCGGTGCGCCGCGTCGGACTGGAACCGGTGCGCCACAGCATTCGCGGCGGCACCGACGGCTCACGCCTCTCCTTCATGGGCCTGCCCTGCCCCAATATCTATACCGGTGGCCATGCCTATCACTCGCCGCTCGAATGGGTGAGCGTGCAGGACATGGAAAAGGCGGTCGAGACGATCGTCGCGCTGATCAAGGTCTGGGAAGAGCGAGCGGCCTGAGCCATCTGCCAGGCGCCGCTACGCCCTCACTCTGCAGCAGAGGGCGTTTGCACGTCGGCATCAACCTGGTTCGGATCGCCCGGCTGGGTCTCGGCTTCGAGATCCGGGAACGCGACGATGCGCTTGCCGGAAAAGTCGGTATGCACGACGACCAGCCCCTGCTCCTCGAAGTAACCCAGCAGGCGACGGGCACGGCGGGCCGAATGGGTGCCATAGGCCCGCGCGATGCGCTGGTCGGACGGGCATTCCTCGTTGCGCAAAGCCGCCTTGGCGAGCAGAAGGAACACGCCCTGCAGGTCGTCGGACACGCGCACCGACAGCGATAGCGCCGTCTGCCATCCTTCGCTGGCCGCCGTCTCCTCGTCGACACCGGCACGCGCGACCGCCACCCGGCGGCGGAACTCGCCCATCGGCATTGGCGGTCCTGTCACACGGCGCATGCGGGCGCGCACCAGGAATTCCTGGTAGAGAACGCTGTCGGTGCGGTAGGCCGCCTGCGGATCGCCGAGGATTTCGGCCAGCACGGCAGACAGCCTGTCCTCGCGCTCTTCGGCAGACATCTCTGCGCCTCGGCTTGGCATCTCGCTCGCCACAGGCGCGCTGGACGCCGGCGTCGAGCGCGACAATTCGGCAAGGATATCCGTCGTCGGCCGCGGCGCCGGCGGTGCGCGGCGCACGATCGGCCGGGTGAACTCCTCCGGGTCCGGCGTGAAGATCAGATCCTCGACATCCTGCGGCGCATCCGGCAGCGGCATCAGCTTGGGCGAGGACGAACGTGCCGAAGTCTCGACGGCACCGATGACGATCGGCAGCGGCCGGCGCGACATGGCCGGGCCGAGTGCGACGAAATTGCCGCGCTGCAGGTCGCGGAACATTTCAGCCTGCCGGCGATCCATGCCGAGCAGGTCGGCCGCGCGCGCCATGTCGATATCGAGGAATGTACGGCCCATCAGGAAGTTGGAGGCTTCCGCCGCGACATTCTTCGCAAGCTTCGCCAGGCGCTGTGTGGCGATCACGCCGGCCAGACCGCGCTTGCGGCCGCGGCACATCAGGTTCGTCATGGCGCCGAGCGACATCTTGCGGGCGTCTTCCGAAACATCGCCGCCGACGGCCGGCGCAAACATCTGCGCCTCGTCGACCACCACCAGCACCGGATACCAGAATTCGCGATCCGCATCGAAGAGGCCATTCAGGAAGGCCCCGGCGGCGCGCATCTGCTGCTCGACATCAAGACCTTCCAGGGTGAGCACGCAGGAGACACGGTGACGGCGAATGCGGTCGGCGATACCGGCAAGCTCGGCTTCGGTACGCTCGCCGTCGACGACGACATGTCCATACTTGTCGGAGAGCGTGACGAAATCACCCTCGGGGTCGATGATGACCTGCTGCACCCATTGGGCGGATTGCTCCAACAGGCGACGCAGCAGATGCGACTTTCCCGAACCCGAATTGCCCTGAACCAGCAGACGGGTCGCAAGAAGCTCCTCGATATCGAGCTTGGCAGGCTGTCCCCCCTGCACCGTTCCCATATCGATTCCGACCTTCAATGACGGCATCCTCAATTCATGTGTTGATCTAATGTCACTAACAGACTTGTGCCCCCCGGTGTGGGCCGCGGCGGCAAAACCCACAGAGAAGTGCAGTCGTCAGGCGCCCTGGCGCCGACGCAACAGTCCGGCAAGAAGAATGCTGAGTAGCAGCGGCGGCAGGAGCGTGGCAAGCCCGCTGCGAAGATCGAAGACCTCCGCGACGAAACCGATCATCGGCGGGCCAATCAGAAAGCCGAGCAGTGCAATGAAGCTCAGGATCGCAACATTCTCGGCCGCCGGTCGATCGCCGAGGTCGGCGGAAGCGGTGACGGCAAGCGGAAAACCCACGGAAACACCCAGCCCCACACAGGCGAGACCGAGATAGACGAGCGTCGTCAGAGGCGCCGTCACGACCAGCAGCATGCCACAAAATGCGAGAAGCAGGCAAAGCCGCGCCAGATAGACGGGTCCAATGCGTTCCTTGGCCGGGTCGCCGAGGAAACGCCCGAGCGAGACCATCATCGCGAACACGACATAACCTATGCCTGTTGCCATACCCTCGGTCGCGAAAACGTCCTTGAGATAAACGGCAGACCAGTCGGCCACCGCACCTTCTGTCATGGTGATGCCGAAGACGAAGAGGCTGATGCCGAGGATGCCGGGGCTCGGCATCTGCCAGGACGACCGGCCTTGCGTTTCCGCAGACGGCGTCTCATGCATGGGAAGCATGCGGCAGACGATCACCGAGACCGGTACCAGAAGAAGCGACAGCAGACCAATGGCGACGATGGCCGAGGTCTGCAGAGCGAGAAAGCCCGCGCCGATCAGACTGCCGGTCATGATTCCGAGGCTCCAGAACCCGTGGCACCTGTTCATGATCGACACCCTGCCCCGCTTCTCGATCACGTCGGCTTCGACATTGAGGCCGAGCTCGATGGTCGAGAGACCGATCCCGAGCAGGGCAAGCAGCAGGAAGAGCGAGACGATGTCGGGCGCCGCGACCGGCAGGGGCACGAGCACCAGGAAGACTGGAAAGCCGAAGATCAACGTGTTGCGGCTACCGATCCGGCCAACCAGCTGGCCGGCAAAGGGCAGCATCAGCAGGATGCCAGTCGGCAGCCCCAGCAGTGCGATCGCAAGTTCCGCCGGACCGAGAGCGAGCCGTTCCTGCACGCTCGGGATCTGAGGCAGCCAGCTGCCGAAGGCGATCGGCTGCAGGAAAAAGGCAGCCATGATAATGAGCTTGGGCGACATCGATGTTCCGGGAAAAGCGTATGGCAGGGAATCACGAGGACCACGACTGTCGGCGAGCGGCACCGTTTTGGAAAGCAGACCACCGCGTCGGGTGGTCTGCTTGCGCCAAAAATAGAAGAACGGTTCGTTCGCCCAGAGCCGTCCGAACCGCTCTTTCTTTCGTCAGACCCGGAAGTCCCAGAGGGTGAGGCTTCTCGGCCTCCTCCACACCTCGTCCTCCGGCAGGCCAATGTCCCGCCGCATCTGCGGTGACATGTGATCCGCCAGATTGCGGATCTGCCGCCGCCGCCAGCTGGCCCCGACAAGGGCCGCAAGCAGCCGCCAGGAACCGAAGCGTTCGAGAAGTTCGTCCATCCGCTGAGCCAGCGGGACTTCAACTAAAGATTGATTTTCGTGCATGACTTGTCCGTCCCGGAAACGCGGATGCGCCCAGGTCCTTTCGATGATGAAAAGAGACGTGATGCAGGCGAGCGAACGCGTCTACACGCGCAGGCGGCAAGTCACGTCAGATGGTGGAAAACGCCAGAAAAGGCAGGAAATATGACTGATCAGACAGTCATCGCGTCCATCGACCGATGGCGGGAAGTACCACGCAGCTCGAAGACACCGATCCGCCAGAGAGGCGCATGCGCATGAAAAAATGAGTCATCTGTCGCCTCCTGTTGTTCGTGTTGCGGATGCATGGAACATGACACGCAAAATAACCCGCCGCAAGCGCGCAATTCGAGATTGCAGAACTTGCGGCGGGCCGTTGCACATATGCAACAAATTGTCGCAGGCCGCGCTGGTGCCGCTCAGACCGCGGTCGAGATGACCCTTGAAACGAGCAGCTTGTCGATGCGGCGTCCGTCAAGGTCGACCACCTCAAAACGCCAGTCGCCCTTGACGAAGCTTTCGCCCAGGTCGGGGATGCGCTTCAGCTCGTCGAGCACGAAACCGGCAACGGTCGTGTAGTCTGGATCCGGATCGATCGGCACGCGGATTACGTCGACGAATTCGTCGACAGGTGTCCAGCCGGCGACGAGATATGATCCGTCCTCACGCTGCACCATCGCCTGCTCTTCGGTCTCATCCTGGCTGAAGGCGCCGGTGATGGCTTCTAGAATATCGCCCGAAGTGATGATCCCTTCGAAATGGCCGTATTCGTCATATACGAGCACCATGTGAAGCGATGTGCGGCGCAGGGACTCGATGATGTCGGTCGCCTTGGCCAGATCCGACACCACCGGAACATCGCTGACGAGGTCGGACAGATTGAGCGGTCCACCTTCTGCCATGCGTTCATAAAGCTTCTTGGTGAAGAGTACGCCGACAATCTCGTCCGAATCGCCGCTGCGGACCGGGATCCGGGAATGGGGGATTTCGCGCAGCTTCTCCCGCACCTCGTCCAGCGTATCCTCGATGTCCAGCATCTGCACGTCGCGGCGCGGCGTCATCAGGCCTCGGGCCTGGCGGTCGGCAAGACGCATGACACCGGACAGCATCGCCGACTCGCTGGTCTCGATGACGCCGGCGCTATGGGCTTCGGCGAGAACGGTGCGGATTTCTTCATCCGTCACCTTGCCGCCACCGTCACCGCTTTGGCCAAGCAGCGCCAGCACCAGCTTTCCCGAGCCATCGAGCAACCAGACGAGCGGTGCAGCGACCCGGGACAGGACGGACATTGGGATGGCGACACGGGCGGCAACACCCTCGGCATTTCGGAGGGCCACCTGCTTCGGCACCAGTTCGCCGACGATCAGGGAAAGATAGGTGATGAGAACGACGACAGTGCCAACGCCGAGCGCATCTGACGCCGTGACGGAGAGGCCCTGCAGCTGCAGCCAGAGTGACAGGCGGGCGCCAAGCGTCGCACCGGAAAACGCACCCGACAGAACGCCGACGAGCGTGATGCCAATCTGCACGGTCGACAGAAAACGGCCGGGGTCGCTCGCAAGCCGGAGCGCCGTCTCGGCTCCACGGCTCCCCTGCTCCGCCATGACCTTGAGGCGGGCGGGGCGGGCCGATACGACCGCGAGTTCCGACATGGCAAGAACGCCGTTCAACACGGTCAGGAAAAGTACAATCGCAATTTCGATAAACAAGTAAGGGGGCAAAGCTCCTCTACGCCGGCTGAGCGTCCGGCCACCCGCCATAGGTAACACGACCCGGCTTCGGCAAAAAGACGGCTCAGGCCAAAGATCGTGCGGCAGCGGCCTCCACCGACAATCCCATGCCCTGCATCAGGCGTCGTGTGGAAAAATTGGGGCTTCCGGAGGTGAAGACCGCAAAATCGAGATCATCCGGATGCTCGGCGCCTTCAACCAGCGGCACCAGGCGCCGCGCCTGCCGCGCGATGGCTTCGGCAGGATCGAGCCAGTCGACCGGCCAGGGAGCGAGCCGCCGGAAGACATTGGCGAGGAACGGATAATGTGTGCAGGCAAGCACGACGATGTCGGTCCGGGCACCGTCCTTGTCGACGAAACAGGGCGCAATTTCCGCAAGCACCTCCGTATCGTCCAGCGCCTCTCCGCGGATATAGGCCTCCGCCATGCGCGCGAGGTTTTCGGACCCGACGAGGCGGACATGGCACTGGGAGGCGAAGGACTGGATGAGATCGCGGGTATAGGCGCGCTTCACGGTCCCCGGCGTCGCAAGCACGGAGACGAGGCCCGAACGCGTGCGCTCGGCGGCCGGTTTGATGGCGGGCACGGTGCCGATGAAGCGCATGTCGGGAAAATGCTGCCTGAGGTCCGCACCGGCGAGCGTGAAGGCCGTGTTGCAGGCGACGATCACCGCGTCCGGGTCGTACCGCTTCAACAAATGCTCGAAGAGCCCAATGATGCGGGCCTTCAGGGGCTCCTCATCCCAGCCGCCATAAGGAAAGCCGGCGTCATCGGCGACATAGATGAAGCCGCGCTCCGGCATCAGGAGGCGCGCCTCGCGCAGGACGGTGAGGCCGCCGATACCGGAATCAAAGACAAGGATCGGCTTGAGCTCAGGCGTCCCGTTCGTCGTCATCTGTCGCCTGGCCCTCACCTTGCGTCTTTGTCGCCGGCACTTTCTGCCCGGCGCGTGCGAAACGGTCGAGCGAGCTTATAACGCCACGGATCACGTTCACCTCCGGACCGGTAAACGCGCGACGGCTCAGCACGGCACGCAGATTTTCGATCATCTTCGGCTTTTTGTGGGCGGGGTGGAAATAGCCCCGCGCGTCGAGCGCCTCTTCCAGATGCTCGAACATGCCGATCACCTGCTCCTTGCTCGCGGCCGGCTGCTCCGGCGCGTCAAAAGGAACCGCGCGCACGTCCTCCATGCCCGACTTCATCCACTCATAGGACATAAGCAGCACCGCCTGGGCGATGTTGAGCGAGGCGAAAGCCGGGTTGACGGGGAAGGTGACGATCTCGTCGGCAAGCGCCACATCCTCGTTCGACAGGCCGGATTTCTCGCGGCCGAACAGGATGCCGGTCTTTTCGCCAATGCGAAACTTCGTCCTCAGCGTCTCAGCCGCCGTCACCGGAGAGCGGACCGGCTTGAATCCATCGCGATGGCGGGCCGTCGTCGCATAGACGAAATTGAGATCGGCGATTGCCTCTTCCAGCGTCTCGTAGACCACGGTGCCATCGATCACATGGTCGGCCTTGGCGGCTGCGGAGCGAGCCTTGTCGGACGGCCAGCCGTCGCGCGGCTTCACCAGCCGCAGTTCGACCAGTCCGAAATTTGCCATAGCGCGCGCCACCATTCCGATGTTTTCGCCGAGCTGTGGCTCGACCAGAATGATTGCCGGCCCCTCGGCCAGCAAAATGCGCTCGCTGTTCGTTCCTGCCATGACATGCCCTTCAGAGAAATCTTCGGGGCACCCATTGGCACAAAACGGCTGTGACGCAAAGAGGGCCGCGAAGCGATCACCGGCCCACCCTCGTGTTCTGGCCAAAGCATTTGGCAGCAACGATAGCCTGACCGACGCTCAGAGCCCGCCCTGCGTCTTCAGGTCCTGCTTGATCGAAGCACCGCTTTGCCCGTCCACCACCGGGAAAAAGTCATCGATCACGGACCGGCCGCCTTCTTCGACGACGTGGAAGATCAGAACCGTGTCCGCCTGGTATTCGGGGCCATCACCGAAGCACAGGCGATTGTTGAAAAGCGCGGTAACCTGCCCATCGCCATCGTCCTCGATCCGGATGTTTTCGAATGCACACCCGTCCTGCCCCTGGGCAATCGGATCATAATCGAAGGGGAAACCTGTCGTCTCACCCTCAGGTGGATCGAAGGGAGGGTTCTTCGAGGCCGCCTCGAACGCGCGGGCGAAATCCTTGCTGAAGAGCCGCGAAAGACGATCAGGGCTGAAGACGTCCTCGCTCGGTTCGTCGATCTTCTCGTCCCAGTTGCTGGCGGCCACCTGGATGACCTCCCGCACTGGGGTCGTGACGTCGGATGCCGCCGCCAGCGGGGTAACCGAGGCAAGACAGAAGCCGAGGACGAGGACTGGGGACACGATCTTCATGAGTGACTCCGATTGGGTTTGATCGACATTCCGCTTCTAGCCGCAAAACTGGCCTCGCCGGCAACCAAGTTTGGGGCAAACGCACACCGAAAGTCTGACCGCAGAATTTGCCCATAGACACCCTCTGCTGTTTGCCTTGTCCTGAGAGAATGTTATAGGCAGGCCATCGGCAGAGCGCCCTCCCCGCGCCTGCGCGTCAGGCAAAAACTCGTGAGGATATTCATGACCAAGATCAAGGTAGCCAACCCGGTGGTCGATCTCGACGGCGACGAGATGACCCGCATCATCTGGCAGTTCATCAAGGACAAGCTGATCCTGCCCTACCTGGATCTCGACATCGAATATTATGACCTCTCGGTCGAGAACCGCGACGCCACCAACGACCAGGTGACGGTCGACGCCGCCCACGCCATCAAGAAGCACGGCGTCGGCATCAAGTGCGCGACGATCACCCCGGACGAAGCCCGCGTGAAGGAATTCAACCTCAAGGAAATGTGGAAGAGCCCGAACGGCACGATCCGCAACATCCTCGGCGGCGTCATCTTCCGCGAGCCGATCATCTGCAAGAACGTGCCGCGCCTCGTTCCCGGCTGGACCAAGCCGATCGTTGTCGGCCGTCATGCCTTCGGCGACCAGTACAAGGCAACCGACTTCAAGTTCCCCGGCAAGGGCAAGCTGACGATCAAGTTCGTCGGTGAAGACGGCGAAGTGATCGAAAAGGAAGTTTACAACGCACCGGGCGCTGGCGTCGCTCTCGCCATGTACAACCTCGACGAATCGATCCGCGAATTCGCCCGCGCATCCATGATGTACGGCCTGATGCGCAAGTGGCCGGTCTACCTGTCGACGAAGAACACCATCCTCAAGGCCTATGACGGCCGCTTCAAGGACATCTTCGAGGAAGTCTACCAGAACGAGTTCAAGGCGAAGTTCGACGAAGTCGGCATCGTCTACGAACACCGCCTGATCGACGACATGGTCGCTTCCGCTCTGAAGTGGTCCGGCGGCTACGTCTGGGCCTGCAAGAACTACGACGGCGACGTCCAGTCCGACACGGTTGCTCAAGGCTTCGGCTCGCTCGGCCTGATGACCTCTGTCCTTCTGTCGCCCGATGGCCGCACGGTCGAAGCTGAAGCTGCGCACGGCACGGTCACGCGCCACTACCGCCAGCACCAGAAGGGTCAGGAAACCTCGACCAACTCGATTGCCTCGATCTTCGCCTGGACCCGTGGCCTCGCCCACCGCGCCAAGCTGGACGACAATGCCGAACTGGCAAACTTCGCCACGACGCTGGAAAAGGTCTGCATCGACACCGTTGAGGCAGGCTACATGACCAAGGACCTCGCGCTCCTCATCGGTCCGGATCAGCCGTGGCTCTCCACGACCGCCTTCCTCGACAAGGTCGACGAAAACCTGAAGAAGGCCATGGCCGCCTGATCGGCAGCCAGAGCTTGAGAAATCAGAACCCGGTCACTGCGACGTGGCCGGGTTTTCTGTATCGTCAACAGCATCGCCGGCATCCACATCCGCAAAGCGTTTGCGGATCTCCGCCCCCAGCCGGCGTCCGGAGATGTGATAGCCAGAGAGCGGCAGATCGTAGCTCTCGAGCCGGTCGGGATCCTCTTCATCGAGATAGTCGATGTCGATGACCCAGCGCCCGGCCACCCGCCGCTGCGCAAGCTCGACCATGGAGGCCCAGGGGATCCGGCGCTCAGTCCTGAGGTCGATGAGCTCCTCGTTGTTCAGTTCGACCACCGGGCGCATGGCGGCCACGAGCCCCTGCCAGCCTCTCCGAAAACCGAGGATCCCGAGGACGAGCAGCGTCAGGTAGAGGAGTACCATCAGGCTTGCAAAGCCACCGCCGAGCAGACTGGCCATGAGCCCGCCAAAGGCCACGGAAATGAAGATAGCCGACCCGGATGCCCACAGGACCGCCAGGCCGCGACGCGGGTAAACCATGAGCGTAGGATAGCTTGTCTCGGTCTTCATAATGGCTCTACATAAGCAAAACAGCCTGGCTCGAACAGCCGGGGTGTGCGGCAGGCATTTGTATCCCTTTGGCCATGTTGTCAAACATCGGGACTCAGCGTCCAATGGCAAAGAGACGCGGGCAAGGGGTCAGGCGCGTCCACCACATGGCAATCGCGGTCATCATGGCAGACGTCATTCTTCCGAAAACCATCAGCGTCTTGCGCGAGGGCTACGGTCTGGCACGTTTCAAAGCGGATGCGCTCGCCGGACTGACGGTCGCAATCGTCGCCCTTCCCCTTTCGATGGCAATCGCGATCGCCTCGGGCGTGACCCCGGATCGCGGCCTCTACACGGCGATTATCGGCGGCTTCCTGGTCTCCTTGCTTGGCGGCAGCCGACACCAGATCGGTGGCCCGGCCGGAGCCTTCATCGTGTTGGTGAGCGCCACCGTGGCCCGCCACGGCATCGACGGCCTGCTCTTGGCAACCGCCATGGCCGGCGTCATGCTGATTGCCTGCGGACTGTTGAGGCTCGGCGACTACATCAAGTTCATTCCCTATCCCGTGACGGTCGGCTTTACCGCCGGAATCGCGGTGATCATTTTTGCAAGTCAGATCGGTGAACTGCTGGGGCTCACCTTCCCCGAAGGAGAACCAGGCCCGCTTGCTGAAAAGCTTGGTGCGATCGCACAAGCACTACCCGGTTTCTCGCCATCGGCTGCCGGCGTGGCGGCGCTCACAGTCGTGATCATCCTGGTGCTGCGCCGCTACCGGCCGTCCTGGCCGGGCCTCTTGATCGCCGTCATCGCGGTCTCCGTCGCCGCAGCCCTTCTTCAACTGCCCGTGGCCACGATCGGCTCCAAATTCGGCGGCATACCCTCCGGCCTGCCACTGCCGGCCTTGCCGAACATCACAGCCGATCTGGCGATCGCCGTGCTTCCGGATGCCATCGCCTTTGCCTTACTCGGCGCCATCGAATCGCTACTGTCTGCCGTCGTTGCCGACGGCATGACCGGACGACGTCACCGCTCCAACACCGAACTGGTGGCGCAGGGAGCTGCAAACATCGGTTCGGCGCTGTTCGGCGGCATCTGCGTTACCGGAACCATTGCGCGCACGGCCACCAATGTCCGGGCCGGCGCCACCAGCCCCGTCTCCGGCATGCTCCATGCCGTCTTCCTGCTCGCCTTCATGCTGATCGCGGCACCGCTGGCCGCCTATATCCCGCTCGCAGCGCTCGCCGGTGTCCTTGCAGTCGTCTCCTGGAACATGGTCGAGAAATCGGCGATTGCCGCGCTTGTCCGGTCCTCGCGTGGGGAAGCGCTGATCCTAGCCGTCACTTTCCTGCTGGTGATCTTCCGCGACCTGACGGAGGGCATCGTCGTCGGCTTCTCACTCGCAGCACTTCAATTCATTCATCATATGTCGAAGAGAATGCGGGTGACGGCTGAAGGGCCGGAGAAGCCGCTCGATGCGACCGATGCCGATACAGTGACCTATCGGCTGGACGGTGCCTTCTTCTTTGGAGCGGTCGCTGCCGCTGGAGCGGTGCTTGATCGCATCGGGGATGATCACCGCAACCTGGTGCTCGATTGCACCGGCATCCAGTTCGTCGACACCTCCGGTGTGAACCTGCTTTCCAGCGTGATCCGCAAGGCTCTCCGACAGGGGGTCGAGGTTTATCTCGTGACAGATCGCGCTGAGCTGAAGACGATGCTCCACCACCACGAAGTGCCGGAAGAGAGTGTGACCTTCGTGCGGACCATGGCGGAGGCGCGAGAGGCGCTGGCGAGGCGGACGTTGACAGCCACCCCCTGAACGACGCTCAGGCCGCCGACCGCGGCGCATCCGCGGGCACCGGCAAAGACCCATCTTCCCCGCGCTCCGTCTGGAGCTGATCATCACTCGCCCAGGTTACGCAATTGCGGCCAGCCTTCTTCGAAGCGTAGAGCGCCTTGTCCGCCCGGGCCAGAGCGCGTGAAACATCAAGCGGACCGGGGGGAAGCGATACAGCCCCGATGCTGATGGTCAGGGCTGGCAAGACGGGATCGTGCCTGATCGTCATGGCGCTGACGCCGCGACGAATGTCCTCGAGCAGGTCGGGATGCCGCAGGGCGACATCGACGGGTAGGTAAATGCCGAACTCCTCGCCCCCGAGCCGACCCACGAGCGCTCCGTCGGGCAGATCCCGCGACAGGAAGCCGCCAAGCTCCACAAGCACGGCATCCCCCGCTCCATGCCCATAGGTGTCGTTGATCGATTTGAAGTGGTCGGCATCGACCACGGCAATGACCGCGCCCAAGCCCGAGCCGCCAAACCCGTCACGCGCCTTGAAGACGGCGTCCATGAACGCCCGCCTGTTGAACAGCGACGTCAGGACGTCCGTCTCGGAATCGTGCTTGTAGCGACGTGTTGCCCGCTCATGCACCATGGCGAAGACGGCGAGCGCACCGACGAGCCCCTGCAGGAAAAAGCCGAAGGTCAACGTGCCAAACCAGAGTGGCGCATGGCCGCCAACCAGATGCACCGGCTCGACGATCTGGAAGACAAACCGGATGATATAGGCAGCCCCGTGCCCCGCGAAGGCGATGAGTGCAAGAATGCGGGCGGGAAGAGGCTCGCGTCGCTGGCCCGCCAGAAGGACGGGAACCGTGAGGAAGGAGTAGAGCGCGTACAGTACCGATGCAATCAGCACCCGGATGTTCAGGTCTCCCGCGAACGCCGGAATGGCGAACAGACACAGCCAGAGAACGGCTCCTGCGGCAGCGATCACCTCGCCGCCCTTCACGGTTTCACCTTCGAATGCAAGGCAGCCCAGCCAGATCAGACCCAGGCTGTAGATCCCGAGACCATTGCCCAACCCCAGCGCCACGGTCGGCGGCGCCGCATCGCGCAGGCTGACGAGGACCATCCCAAGGGCACCGGCCGAAAAGCCCATGGACCAGTAACCGAGTGCGCGATTGTCCCTCTCATGCGCCCAGAGCAAGGTAAGAAAGCCTGAGACGATGATCAGCGTTGCCGCCAGGCAAACCGTGAGCGTGGGGATGTGGAAGACTGCGGCCAAGTCGAAAACCTCGGTGATGGCCGAGACTTAAAGCGCTCAAGATTGAAGAAACCCCAAAAATACCAGGGTGAATCCTACCAGTCGGTCACAAAAAGGCCGGGCAGTGCCCGGCCTCTGTCAAGTGCGATGCCCGAGGTTCAGGAGAGGGCCGCTTCCACCGCTGCGATGGCCGCATCGGCCTGAGCGCCATCCGGGCCACCGGCCTGGGCCATGTCCGGACGTCCGCCACCGCCCTTGCCGCCAAGTGCGGCAGAGGCCGCACGCACGAGATCGACGGCGCTGAAGCGATCGGTCAGATCAGGCGTGACGGAAACCACGGCGCTGGCCTTGCCGTCTTCAGCCACCGCGATGAGCAGCACGACAGCAGTCGCCAGCCCTGCCTTGGCCTCGTCCGCCATTCCCTTGAGGTCCTTGGCGTCGATGCCATGCAGGGTCCGACCGATGAAGTTGATGCCATTGACCTGCTTCGGCGCTTCGGCACCGCCGGTGGCACCACCACCCATGGCGAGCTTGCGCTTGGCTTCGGCCAGTTCCTTCTCGAGCTTGCGGCGCTCGTCGACCAAAGCCTCGACGCGGGCGACGACGTCCGTCGGCTGCACCTTGAGCGTCGCGGCAAGCGTCTTCACACGCTCGTCCTGCTCGGCGAGATAGGCGCGAGCCGCCTCACCGGTCAGCGCCTCGATACGGCGCACCCCGGCCCCGACGGCGCTTTCGCCGACCAGTCGCACCAGACCGATATCACCGGTCGCAGACACATGCGTACCACCGCAGAGCTCGGTCGAATAAGACTTGCCAGCCTTCTCGCCGCGCACCGCCGTGCCCATCGACACGACACGCACCTCATCGCCATACTTTTCGCCGAACAGCGCCATGGCGCCTTCGGCAATCGCGTCGTCGACGGCCATCAGACGGGTCGTCACTGGCGAATTCTGGATGATGATCTCGTTTGCCATCTCTTCGACGACCTTGAGTTCCTCGGCCGAAATCGGCTTCGGATGCGAGATGTCGAAGCGCAGGCGCTCGGGCGCAACCAGCGAGCCCTTCTGCGCGACATGGGTGCCCAGCACCTCGCGAAGCGCTTCATGCAGGAGGTGCGTTGCCGAGTGGTTGGACCGCAGACGCGCGCGGCGGGCGTGGTCGACATTGAGCTGCACCGCTCCGCCAGCAGTCACCACACCGTTCTGCACGGTCGCCACATGCACGAAGACGCCCTCGCCCTTCTTCTGGGTATCGGTGACGGCAAGCGAGAAACCCTCGCCCACGATCTCGCCGGTATCGCCCATCTGGCCACCGGACTCGCCGTAGAAGGGCGTCTGGTTGACAACGATCTGAACCTCGTCACCGGCGCTCGCCTTGTCCACCACCTTGCCGTCCTTGACGACGGCCAGGATCTGACCTTCCGCGGTCTCTGAGCTGTAGCCGAGGAATTCGGTGGCCCCGAACTTCTCCTTGAGCTCGAACCAGACCGTTTCCTGCGCCTTGTCACCCGAACCGGCCCAGCTGGCGCGCGCCTCGGCCTTCTGGCGCTGCATGGCATCGTTGAAGCCGGTGAGGTCCACACCGATGCCGCGGCCGCGCAGCGCGTCCTGCGTCAGGTCGAGAGGGAAGCCGTAGGTGTCATAAAGCTTGAAGGCGGTTTCGCCATCGAGACTGTCGCCCTTGTTGAGCGTCGCGGTCGCGTCGGAAAGCAGCGTCAGCCCGCGCTCCAGCGTCTTGCGGAAACGGGTTTCCTCAAGCTTGAGCGTCTCGGAAATGAGGGATTCCGCGCGAACCAGTTCCGGATAGGCCCGGCCCATCTGCTGCACGAGGACCGGCAGAAGCTTGTAGATGATCGGATCCTTCGCACCGAGCAGCTGTGCATGACGCATGGCACGGCGCATGATGCGGCGCAGAACATAGCCGCGCCCTTCGTTGGACGGCAGCACGCCGTCGGCGATCAGGAAGGCCGACGAACGCAGATGGTCGGCAATCACGCGGTGGCTGGCACGGCGCTCGCCTTCGGCCTTGACGCCGGTCAGGTCAACCGAGGCATCGATCAGGGCACGGAACAGGTCGATATCGTAATTGTCGTGGCGGCCCTGAAGCACGGCAGCAACGCGCTCCAGCCCCATGCCGGTGTCGATCGACGGACGCGGCAGGTTGACCCGCTCTTCCTTGGTGATCTGCTCGTACTGCATGAAGACGAGGTTCCAGATCTCGATGAAGCGGTCACCATCCTCTTCCGGTGAGCCCGGAGGGCCACCCCAGATATGGTCGCCGTGATCGTAGAAGATCTCCGAACAGGGACCGCAGGGACCGGTGTCACCCATGGCCCAGAAATTGTCGCTGGTCGGGATGCGGATGATCTTGTCGTCGGAGAGACCGGCGATCTTCTTCCACAGGCCGTGCGCCTCGTCGTCAGTGTGGTAGACGGTGACCAGCAGGCGGTTGCGGTCAAGACCGAATTCCTTGGTAATCAGGTTCCAGGCAAGCTCGATGGCGCGCTCCTTGAAATAGTCGCCAAAGGAGAAATTGCCAAGCATCTCGAAGAAGGTGTGGTGACGGGCGGTGTAGCCGACATTGTCGAGGTCGTTGTGCTTGCCGCCGGCGCGCACGCATTTCTGCGCGGTTGCTGCCGTCGAATAGGGTCGCTGTTCAAGACCCGTGAAGACGTTCTTGAACTGCACCATGCCGGCATTGGTAAACATCAGCGTCGGGTCGTTGCGCGGCACCAGAGGGCTGGAGGAAACGACCTCGTGACCGTTCGTCTTGAAGTAATCGAGAAAAGTCGACCGGATGTCGTTTACACCGCTCATGTCACGCCCTTCATTCAGGCCGGGAAGCCGGCCAATTTGCAAAATCAATGGCTTTTATCGCCCGCCATCATCCCTGTCCAGCAGCCGAAACGAAAACCGGCCGCGTCTCGAAGGAAACGCGGCCGGCACTATAGTCCAAGATGGACGGCGGTTTACGCGTCGTCGGCAACATCGCCGTCATTGGCGTCAGGCCCGCCGTTCTGCAGGAATTTTTCCGCGATCAGCCCGGCATTCTGGCGCAGTGCCATTTCGATCTCCTGGGCGACGGCGGGATTGTCGCGCAGGAAGAGCTTGGCGTTTTCACGACCCTGGCCGAGACGCTGGCTGTTGTAGGAGAACCAGGCACCCGATTTCTCGACGATGCCGGCCTTGACGCCGAGATCGACGAGTTCGCCGGTCTTCGACACGCCTTCGCCATACATGATGTCGAATTCGACCTGCTTGAAGGGGGGCGCCATCTTGTTCTTGACGACCTTCACGCGGGTCTGGTTGCCGACCACCTCTTCGCGATCCTTG
>JAESFJ010000027.1_pt1 | contig 167322 bp, 149 predicted proteins | sample 9266161 | NCBI WGS metagenome assembly JAESFJ01 (sample SAMN14506165, study PRJNA617096) | algae metagenome | isolation source: Calothrix sp. FI2-JRJ7 and co-occurring heterotrophs from granitic desert soil | place: USA: Red Pass Lake area, Fort Irwin, California | collected 2000-06-01 | reverse complement strand
CTGAGTCCGCCATACCCAAAGGGCCTGCAGCAATGCAGGCCCTTTTTCTTTGCGCATCATCTGCCTTTCACGCATCCGGCCTCGTCGAAACTGACCTGTCGGCTGTTGCCGCCTTTGCGTTTTTCTTTGTAGTGATAGCGCTGCTGCCCATTGCTGCTCGTGACTCTGTCCGGCTTGCCCAGGCTGCTTTCCACGTCGGTTCTGCTCATGCCGCGGCGCACTTCCTTGCGGATGATTGCCTGGCGCCTCTCGCTGCTGGTCAGCAGGTTGCCGCAGCCATCGTCCTGTTGACCGACTATGATCACCTCGCCACTGCTTGCCGAGGCGGCTGTCGTGCGTCGGCCTGGATCAGCCAGGGGGATTGGCTTGCCGCTGCTGGGCGTGTGGTTGCGCGCATCCTGCAGATGCTGCTGCTGATCGTCGGTGCAGCCGTGGCGAGTGAAGGTGATATGGCCGTCAGCGTCGACGCAGCGGAACACGCTGGCGGCCGAGCTGTCTGCAATAGGGTAGAGAAGCGCAGCGGCCAGTAGCGCTGCGACGTGCTGTCCTCGCATGAATCGTCCTCCGTGACGTTTGCCTGCTTCAGGTTAGACCGTTTTTTCGCGCTCGCCAGGGTGTCCTGGCGGGGAGCGCTGACGTCGTATAGCCAGGTTTTCATGCGAGATCGAAGTTTGTGATGCAAGCAGTTGTTCTTGCCGCGCTTTTGTCACGTACAAAGCTGTTTTGCGGTGTTATCATTCGCCGCGTCAGCCCCGCCGGGGCTTGTGGAATACCACCATGGACTTACCCAGTAGTTACTCAATACTCCCCTCGCACAATCGTGTAAGACCTGATTGATCCCCTCTGGCGTGCCCGCCAACTGGGGGTGGAGCGCGCTATGACTGAAGTAGAAGCCAAAAAGCCGCAAGAAAGCTTGCAGGATCGCCTGGCCCAGGTGATCGAACTGCTGCATCGGCACAAGCTGGTCGAAGACCTGACTCATCGTCAGGAAGGCCAGCATCACGACCGGGTCGAGAACCTGGTGCATCGTCAGAATCTCGTCGAGCTGCAGCGCAAGCTCGAAGATCTGCACCCTGCGGACATTGCCCACATCCTCGAAGCCTTGCCGCTCGACGAACGTCTGACCGTCTGGCAGCTGGTCAAGTCCGAGCGCGATGGCGACATCTTGCTGGAAGTTTCTGACGCGGTACGGGAAACCCTGATCGCCGACATGGACGATCACGAGATTCTCGCCGCGGCCAAGGACCTGGACGCCGACGAACTCGCCGACCTGGCGCCGGAACTGCCGCGCGACGTCGTTCACGAGCTGATGGAATCGCTCGACGCCCAGCAGCGCGAGCGTGTGCGTTCGGCCCTGTCCTACGAAGAGGATCAGGTCGGTGCGCTGATGGACTTCGAGATGGTCACCATCCGCGAAGACGTCAGCCTGGAAGTGGTTCTGCGTTACCTGCGCCGCCTGAAAGAGCTGCCGGGCCATACCGACAAGCTGTTCGTGGTCGATTACGACGGCGTGCTCAAGGGCGTGCTGCCGATCAAGCGCCTGTTGGTCAACGACCCGGACAAGCAGGTCGGCGAAGTCATGGCCGACGATCCGGTAAGCTTTCACCCGGATGAGGACGGTTATGACGCCGCCCAGGCCTTCGAGCGTTACGACCTGATTTCCGCCCCGGTGGTGGACAAGAACGGCAAGCTGATCGGCCGTCTGACCATCGACGAGATGGTCGACCTGATCCGTGAGGAAAGCGAAAGCGAAGTGCTGAACATGGCCGGTCTGCGCGAGGAAGAAGACATCTTCGCCTCGGTGTGGAAGTCGGTGCGCAACCGTTGGGCCTGGCTGGCGATCAACCTGGTCACCGCATTCCTGGCTTCGCGGGTGATCGGCCTGTTCGAAGGCTCGATCGAGAAGCTGGTGGCGCTGGCGGCGCTGATGCCCATCGTCGCCGGTATCGGCGGCAACTCCGGCAACCAGACCATCACCATGATCGTACGCGCCATGGCGCTGGATCAGGTCAGCACCGGCAATACCAAGCGCCTGGTACGCAAGGAGCTTGGCGTATCGCTGATCAACGGCATCCTCTGGGGCGGTGTGATCGGCGCCGTGGCCTATGGGCTTTACGGCAGCTGGTCGTTGGGTGTGGTGATGACGGCGGCCATGACCCTCAACCTGCTGCTTGCGGCGCTGATGGGGGTGCTGATCCCCATGACCCTGGCACGCCTGGGGCGCGACCCGGCCATGGGGGCCAGCGTGATGATCACTGCCATGACCGACAGCGGCGGTTTCTTCATCTTCCTGGGGTTGGCGTCGATCTTCCTGATGTAGGTCGCTTCAGTTCATCAGCTCGACCAGCCGCCAGGTATCGAGAAAGGCCGTGACCCGGGTGATCCGGCCGTTCTCCAGCTGCATGTGCCAGGAGTAACTGTTCTCGTAGCTGCTGCCGTCCTTGGCGGTCGCCTGGCCGTCCCAGTGCACGACTACGTAAGGTCCTTGCGCCACGATCTGGCGGACCGTGGGCACGATAGGTGTCGCCAGTTTGTCAGTGATGGGTTTGACGGCATCTTCCATGAACGCCTCTCGCGTGCGGTAAGTCCCGGAGGACGGGCTGCTGCCGGCCACGACCCAGACTGCGTCATCGGCTAGCAACTGGAAGATGCCGCCTTGGCCTGCGCGCCAATCATCGAAGGCTTTCTGAATCAGGGCCTGATTGGCCGCGGTGTTGTCACTTGCCCAGGCCGGGAGGCAGAGGGATGCGCTCACTAGCAGTGCGGCGATGATCTTGTACATGTTCATGGGCTTTTTTCCTTGGCTGATGAATAGCGTTATTCGTCAATTGGGTTGCTTTTGCGGCGCAGTACCATGCCGCCGTGGTAGAGCACGTCGTTGATGAATTCGCCATCGGCGGTAAACCCGGTGTCGTCGACGTAGTCGATGTGGTTGCCGGTGACGCGGTAGTTGCCCTGGTAGGCGCTTTCGCGATTGCCGCGTGCCTCGTCATAACGGCCGTTGGCCAATAGCTCATGCCGGACATGGCCGTCGTCCGTTACCCACATGCCTACATAAGGATGCGGGTTCTCGGATTGCGCCATTGCCACGCCGGGTAGCAAGGCGCCGCTGATCAGCAGTACCGCGACGGTGTTCTTCGCTGACATGGTGGTCTCCATCAATGAGGGCTGGCGGTTGGGCGCACGATCAGTTCGCTGACGTCGACGTCGTCGGGCTGTTCGACTGCATAGGCCACGGCGCGGGCGATGGCGTCTGGGGTGATGGCGACGCGACGGAAAGCTTGCATCGCCTCGCGCGCACTGGCATCGGAGATGCTGTCGGCCAGTTCGGACTCGACCACGCCAGGGCAGATGGTGGTGACGCGGATGCGCTCGCTTTCCTGGCGCAGGCCGTCGGAAATCGCCCAGACGGCATATTTGGTGGCGCAGTAGACCGCTGCTGTCGGCGATACGGCATGGGCGCCGATGGAGGCGATATTGATGACCTGGCCGCGTCCGCGTTCTTCCATGCCTGGCAGTACGGCGGCAATACCGTGCAGCACTCCCCTGATGTTGACGTCGATCATGCGATTCCACTCATCCACCTTCAGGGCATTGAGCGGCGACAGTGGCATGACCCCGGCGTTGTTGATGATCACGTCGACGGGGCCGTGCTGCGCTTCGGCATGCTCGACGAAGGCCTGCATATCGTGCAGTTGGCTGACGTCGAGGGCGCGGCAGGAGGCATGTTGACCTTGTGCCTGCAGTTCTTCTACCAATGCCTGCAGGCGCTCGATGCGCCGTGCACCGAGGGCTACCTGATGACCCAGGCTTGCCAGGTGTCTGGCGGTGGCTTCGCCGATGCCGCTGCTGGCGCCGGTGATGAGGATGACTTTGCTCATGTCGGTCTCCATTGCGTTATGGAGCGTCCATGCTAGGCAGGGGCCGGCCGGCTGCTAAGTCTCGTTACTCTTTCGATATTGCCTGTTTCTATTGAATGCTTCCTACAATGCCCGGGTATTGATAACGAGTCGAAAGCGGCGCATGAGCATGAATCCTGAGAGCATCAAGCGACGTATGGTCGAACTGATGCTGCGCCTGGCCCCCGAGGAGGGGTACACCGCGGCGCAGCTCGACGGGGTTACCTTCATGCGCTCCAATCGCCCGCTGCCGGTTACCCCGGCGCTGTATGAGCCGAGCATCGTGATCGTGATCCAGGGGCGCAAGAGTGGGCTGCACGACGGCAAACTGTATGTTTACGATGCGCAGCACTATCTGGTGCTGGCGCTGCCCCTGCCGTTTTCCATCGAAACCGAGGCCAGTGCCGAAGAGCCCATGCTGGGGGTGGCGCTGCGTGTCGACCCGCTGTTGGTGGCCGAGCTGGTCATGGATCTGCAAGAGCCCCAGCCCACTCAACCGGCAACGCTTTATTCCAGCCCGATGGATACGCGCTTGAGTGATGCCACGTTGCGCCTGTTGGAGGCCCTGGCTGACCCTGAGGAGGTGCGCCTGCTCGGCCCATCGATTCTGCGTGAAATCGTCTTTCGCGTGCTGCAGGGTGAGCAGGGCAATGGCCTGCGCGCGACCCTGGCGCAGAACAGTCATTTCGGTCGTATCGCGCGCGTCCTGCAGCGGATTCACCGGGATTATCAGCAATCGCTCGATGTGCCTTCGCTGGCCGAAGTTGCCAGCATGAGCGTGCCGACCTTCCATGTGCATTTCAAGGCGATGACCAGTCGCTCACCGCTGCAGTACCTCAAGGCCATTCGCCTGCATCAGGCGCGCCTGCTGATGATCCGCAACGACATGAGTGCGCTCAGCGCTGCGCAGCGCGTCGGGTATGAAAGTCCGTCGCAGTTCAATCGGGAGTTCAAGCGTCTGTTCGGGCGTACCCCCGGTGATGAGACGCGTCACTTCAAGACCCTGCTGAGGCTTGCTCCTGCCGTTGATACCGTGGCTCGCTCGGCATCCTGAGGCTGCGCTCGCCGGGCCTTTCTGCCTCTTTGGTAGTGGGTGCTGATAAACCACTACATAAATAGCCCGTTCGTCCCTTTTGGCGTTTGCTTCAAACGCTCGTTTCACGCTAAGGTTCGCCAGCTTTGCCCAGGTACTGACCCTGGGCGCTCCTAATCAATAATGAATGCAGCCCCTTAGCTGCTGGCCAAAGGAGCCAAGATGACCCCCAGTGAACTGCTGCTCGAGGGTGTCGAACTCATGCTGTTCGGCATGGGCTTCGTCTTTGTCTTTCTGGTGTTGCTGGTGGGTGTGGTCAGTCTGATGTCACGGCTGATCGCGGCCTTCGCTCCGCCCGCGCCGAACCCGGCCATTTCTTCTCCAGCACCTAGTGCCAGGTCGGCCAGCCATGAGCCGGACGCAGCAACACTGGCCGCCATCCAATCCGCCATTGCCCAGCACCGCGCACGCCGCGGTTGATCAGGTTCAGAGGGAGTACCTGCATGACTGCCGGAAAACAAGCACTCGGAATCACCGATGTGGTGCTGCGTGATGCGCATCAGTCGATCCTGGCGACGCGTGTTCGTCTTGAAGACATGCTGCCGATCGCGCCCAAGCTCGATCAGGTGGGCTTTTGGTCGGTGGAGTCCTGGGGTGGCGCGACCTTCGATGCCTGCATTCGTTATCTCGGCGAAGATCCCTGGGAGCGTATCCGCGAACTGAAGAAGGCCATGCCCAATACCCGCCAGCAGATGCTGCTGCGTGGGCAGAACCTGCTCGGCTACCGCCACTACGCCGACGATGTGGTGGAGAAGTTCGTCGAGCGTGCGGCGGTCAACGGCGTGGATGTGTTCCGCGTGTTCGATGCGATGAACGATCCGCGCAATCTGGAAACCGCGCTCAAGGCCGTGAAGCAGCAGGACAAACATGCCCAGGGCACCATCTCCTACACCACCAGCCCGGTGCATACCCTGGACATGTGGGTCGACCTGGCCAAGCAGATCGAAGACATGGGCGCCGATTCGGTGGCCATCAAGGACATGGCGGGCATCCTTACCCCGTACACCGCCTTCGAGCTGGTGTCGCGCCTGAAGGCCAGCCTGGCCATCCCGATCCATATGCAATGCCATGCCACCGCTGGGCTGTCGTCGGTGGCCATTCTGAAGGCGGTGGAAGCCGGTATCGACAACGTCGACACCGCGATTTCCTCGCTGTCGATGACCTATGGCCATTCACCGACCGAGTCGGTGGTGGCCATGTTCCAGGGCACCGAGCGTGACACCGGGCTCAACCTGGAGCTGCTGGAAGAAATCGCCGCGTACTTCCGCGAGGTGCGCAAGAAGTACGCGAAGTTCGAGGGCAACCTCAAGGGTGTCGATTCGCGCATCCTGGTTGCTCAGGTGCCCGGAGGCATGCTCACCAACATGGAAAGCCAGCTCAAAGAGCAGGGCGCCCAGGACAAGTTCGACCAGGTGCTGGCCGAGATTCCGCGCGTGCGCGAAGATCTCGGCTTCATCCCGCTGGTGACGCCCACGTCGCAGATCGTCGGCACCCAGGCGGTGATCAACGTGCTCACTGGCGAGCGCTACAAGTCCATCACCAAGGAAACCGCCGGCGTGCTCAAGGGCGAGTACGGCGCCGCGCCCGCGCCGTTCAACGCCGAGCTGCAGGCCCGTGTACTCGATGGCAGCGAGGCCATTACCTGCCGCCCGGCCGACCTGCTCGAGGCCGAAATGGACAAGCTGAGCGCCGAGCTCAAGGGCATTGCCCGGGAGAAAGGCATCAAGCTGGCCGCCGACGAGATCGACGACGTGCTGACTTACGCGCTGTTCCCGCAGATCGGTTTGAAGTTCCTGGAAAATCGCGGCAATCCGGCGGCATTCGAGCCGGTGCCGACCGGTAAGGAAACCCCGGCTCGCGAGGCCGGCAAGCCCGAGGTCTACACCGTCGAGGTCAATGGCAAATCCTTCGTCGTGCAGGTGAACGAGGGCGGCGATATCGAAGGCATCAAGCCCGTCGGTGGCGCGGCGAGTGCCGCACCGGCGGCGGCCCCGGTCGCAGCAGGCGGTGGCGAGCCGCAGGCTGCGCCGCTGGCCGGTAATATCTTCAAGGTACTGGTGCAGCCCGGCCAGGCTGTGGAGGAGGGTCAACTGGTGATCATCCTCGAAGCAATGAAGATGGAAACCGAGATCCGCGCCTTCAAGGCCGGCACCGTCGGTGCCGTCAACGTCAAGGTCGGCGATGCAGTGGCAGTGGGCGCAAGCCTGCTGACCATCGGCTGAGGGGCGCGTCATGGAAAAGCTGCTCAAGCTCTGGCAGAGCACCGGTCTGTACCATCTGGAGCCCGGTCAGACGTTCATGATCGCGGTGTGTCTGTTGCTGATTTACCTGGCCATCAAAAAGGGCTTCGAGCCGCTGTTGCTGCTGCCCATTGGTTTTGGTGGCCTGTTGGCGAACATCCCGGTGGCCAACATGGCAGAGGGGGCGGGCTTTCTGCACCTGATCTACGAGGTAGGCCTGCCTACCAGTATCTTCCCGCTGCTGATTTTTTTGGGTGTCGGCGCTATGACCGATTTCGGGCCGATGCTGGCCAACCCCAAAACGCTGCTGTTGGGTGCTGCTGCGCAGTTCGGTATTTTCGGTACGCTGCTCGGCGCCTTGGCGCTGACTGCGTTGGGTATTCCCGGTATGGAGTTCACCCTCAAGGAGGCTGCCTCCATCGCCATCATTGGCGGTGCTGACGGGCCGACCTCGATCTTCGTGACCTCCAAGCTGGCGCCGCATCTACTTGGTCCTATTGCAGTTGCGGCCTATGCCTATATGGCGCTGGTGCCCCTGATTCAGCCGCCGATCATGCGTGCGCTGACCACCAAGGAAGAGCGCGCCATCGTCATGCAGCAACTGCGCCCGGTGGGGCAGACCGAGAAGATCATATTCCCCATCGTGCTGTGCGTTCTGATCGGGATGCTGCTGCCTGACGCCGCGCCGTTGATCGGCATGTTCGCCCTCGGCAATCTGCTACGCGAGGCCGGTGTGGTCGAGCGTCTGGCCGATACATCGCGCAATGCGCTGATCAATATCGTCACCATCTTCCTTGGCCTGACCGTAGGCTCCAAACTCTCAGCCGATTCCTTCCTGCAACTTAAAACCCTGGGAATTCTCTCTCTGGGCATGTTGGCTTTCTGCGCCGGCACTGCTGCAGGGGTGCTGATGGCCAAGCTGATGAATGTGTTCAGCAGCAATAAGGTCAATCCGTTGATCGGTTCGGCGGGTGTGTCGGCAGTGCCGATGGCGGCTCGGGTATCGAACAAGGTCGGCCTGGAGGCCAACCCGCAGAACTTCCTGCTGATGCATGCCATGGGGCCGAACGTGGCCGGGGTGATCGGCTCGGCCGTGGCGGCGGGGGTGTTGCTCAGTTTCGTTGGCTGATAGACGCGGAGTTCGCTCCGCGTCTTTTCGTTGCCCATAAAAAAACCGGCTCAAGGCCGGTTTTTTTATGGGCTCGCCTCAGGCTTCTTCGGCGGCCATTTCCACGTCGTGGGCAATCAGAGCGACCAGCGCGTTTTGCTGGCGGCGCGACAACTGACGAAAACGCTGCAGCAATTCACGCTCATGGAGGCTCAGTTCGGGGCTGTCGAGACGCAGACTGAGATCGTCATCCAGCGCACCTTCCTGAAGCATGCTTTGCTCCAGGCGGGCGATGATTTCCGAATTCATGCTGCGGTGATGGTTGCGTGCTACGTCAGCGATACGCTCACGCATGCCATCTGGCAAGCGAACGACAAATTTGTCAGCCGTGCGGCTGGAGTAAATAGCCTGTTTCATAGGGCGCATACATTACCGGTTAGTTCAGGGAGCGATACTGGTAGTCAGTGTCGAGATTGTCACCGGTTTGACCGTGTTTCGCACTAGCCGTTCAACCGGTATCGCGTTCTGCGTCATTATGACCCGAGAGTCATCTGAACAGTTCCTTGACGCCAAATACGTGTCGGATTGTGATTCAGGTGGCGGCTTTATGCCAGCACCGATTGTCTGAAATGCGTGGTATTCGGCAGAACTCATCTTGTTGCGTCGCTCGAACATAAAAGTTTCAAGTTTCGTTCACTCAATCGTCATCCGTGGTTCACGGGTCTGACACAGCTTGCGCCTACCTTGGTCTACACCAGAAGGCGCGAGTTAGCTGCCTTCGTATCGACAATGATAGTAGAGGGCCAGCCCATGCGCGCAGCGATTCGAGTCGACCGTCTGAACAAGAGCTTCGGCCGCAAACAGGCGTTGTTCGACCTGGCGGTGTCGGTACAGCCAGGTGAAATGGTGGCCTTGATCGGTGCTTCGGGGTCGGGCAAGTCGACCCTGCTGCGCCATCTCGCCGGCTTGGCACGCGGCGATGCCGGCAGTATCGAAGTGCTCGGTCGCCAGGTCCAGGCCGATGGTCGCCTCAACGGCGACGTGCGCCGTCAGCGCGCCGATATCGGCTACATCTTCCAGCAGTTCAATCTGGTCGGCCGCCTCAGTGTGATGCAGAACGTGCTGCTCGGCGGCCTGGGGCGCATGCCGCGCTGGCGTGGCAGCCTCAGCCTGTTCAATGCCGAGGAAAGGCAGCGTGCCATGCAGGCGCTGGAGCGGGTCGGTCTGGCCGAGTTCGCTGCGCAGCGTGCTTCGACCCTCTCCGGTGGGCAGCAGCAACGCGTGGCCATCGCCCGTGCGCTGTGCCAGCAGGCCGAGGTGATTCTCGCCGACGAGCCGATCGCCTCGCTCGACCCGGAGTCGGCACGCAAGGTGATGGAGATTCTCGCCGACATCAACCGCTGCGACGGCAAGACGGTGGTGGTGACCCTGCATCAGGTCGACTACGCGGTGCGCTATTGCCAGCGCGCCGTGGCGCTCAAGGGCGGGCGCATTCATTTCGACGGACCCACCGAAAGCTTCAACCCCGATTTCCTCAACGACCTCTACGGCGGCGATCTCGATATCAGCCTGCTGCTGCCGCAAGGGCAGCGCCCACGGGCTGTAGAGCGTCCGCTGACACTGGCCAAGGCCTGACGTCGCCTCCCTCATTCGAAACAACAACGCCAACCCGCAACAGGAGTGTGCTCCATGTTCAAACGCATCGGCCAGGTGCTGGCTGCCTCTGCGCTCGTCACCGGTTCCCTGCTGGGCTCGGTCCAGGCCGCCGAGGAACTCAACTTCGGCATCATCTCCACCGAGTCCTCGCAGAACCTCAAGGCCATGTGGGACCCCTTCCTGGCTGACATGAGCAAGCAGACCGGGGTGAAGATCAACGCCTTCTTCGCGCCTGATTACGCCGGGATCATCCAGGGCATGCGCTTCGACAAGGTCGACGTGGCCTGGTACGGCAACAAGTCGGCGATGGAAGCGGTGGACCGCGCCGGCGGCGAGATCTTCGCCCAGACCGTAGCGGCCAACGGCGCCCAGGGTTACTACAGCCTGCTGGTGGCGCACAAGGACAGCTCGATCAACTCGGTCGAGGACATGCTCAAGAACGCCAAGAGCCTGACCTTCGCCAACGGCGACCCCAACTCCACCTCCGGCTACCTGGTACCGGGTTATTACGTGTTCGCCCAGAACAACGTCGACGCAGGCAAGGTCTTCAAGCGCTCGCTCAATGGCAGCCATGAGGTCAACGCGCTGTCGGTGGCCAACAAGCAGGTCGATGTCGGCACCTTCAACAGCGAAGGCATGGAACGCCTGGAGGTGACCGCGCCGGACAAGGCCGCGCAGCTCAAGGTGATCTGGACCTCGCCGCTGATCCCGTCCGACCCCATCGTCTGGCGCAAGAACCTGCCGCAGGAAACCCGCGACAAGCTGCGTAACTTCTTCATGACCTACGGTGCCAAGCCGGAGGAGAAGAAGGTGCTCGCAGGCCTGCAGTGGGGCCAGTTCAAGGCTTCCGACAACGATCAGTTGCTGCCGATTCGTCAGCTCGAACTGTTCAAGAAACGTACCGAAGTAGCCAACAACGACAAGCTCAAGGACGCCGACAAGCAGGCTCAGCTCAAGGAGCTGGACGCCGAGCTGGCCAAGCTGGAGCAGCGTATGGCCGAGCGTGAGAAGCAGGGCGGCGCCAGCGCCGGCTGACCCCCGAGAGCCGCCCTGCGAGAGTGGGGCGGTTCTCGCAAAGCTCGCCGCTGAAGCGCCTCCCACAGGATCGAGAATTACCCATGACCACACTGACCACCGCCACCCCGGCCACCGAAGCCAAGCGCAGCTGGCTGCAACTGATCGGCTGGGGCCTGTTCTTCGCCGTACTTGCCTGGTCCTGGCAGGGCGCGGAAATGAACCCGCTGGCGCTGGTGCGCGATGCCGGCAACATGGCCACCTTCGCCGCCGACTTCTTTCCGCCGGATTTCAGCAACTGGCAGTACTACCTCAAGGAGATGGTGGTTACCGTGCAGATCGCCCTCTGGGGCACGGTGCTGGCCATCGTCTGCGCCATTCCGCTGGGCATTCTCTGCTCCGAGAACATCGTGCCCTGGTGGATCTATCAGCCGGTACGCCGGGTGATGGATGCCTGCCGTTCGATCAACGAAATGGTCTTCGCCATGCTCTTCGTCGTCGCGGTCGGCCTAGGCCCCTTCGCCGGCGTGCTGGCGCTGTTCATCAGCACCACCGGGGTGCTGGCCAAGCTGTTCGCCGAGGCGGTCGAGGCCATCGATCCGGGCCCGGTCGAAGGCGTGCGCGCCACCGGCGCCAGTGCCCTGCAGGAAGTGATCTTCGGCGTCATCCCACAGGTGTTGCCGCTGTGGATCTCCTACTCGCTGTACCGCTTCGAGTCCAACGTGCGCTCGGCCACCGTGGTCGGCATGGTCGGCGCTGGCGGTATCGGGGTGATCCTCTGGGAGGCCATACGCGGCTTCCAGTTCGCCCAGACCTGCGCCCTGCTGATCGTGATCATCCTGGTAGTGAGCGCCATCGACATCCTGTCCCAACGCCTGCGCAAGCTCTTTATCTGAAGGAGAGGGAGGGCGCCTGCGTGCGCCCTTTTCAAACGATGAACTTGTCTAGACAAAGCGAACCGCTGTACCGCGAGCTGGCCGCCGTGTTGCGCGAAGACCTGCAACGCATGAGCCCGGGCGACTACCTGCCGGGCGAGATGCAACTGGCCGCACGTTTTTCCGTCAACCGCCACACCCTGCGCCGCGCGGTGGACGAGCTGGTGCTCGAAGGCCGCCTGCTGCGCCGCCAGGGCAAGGGCACCCAGGTGCTGGCCAAGCCGCTGGTGTATCCGGTGGAGGCGGGCAGTGCCTTCAGCCAGTCGCTGTCGGCGCTCGGCCACCGCGTTGAAGCGAAACTGATCGAGCGCCTGCGCCGTGGCGGCAGCAGCGAGGAGTGCCGCCACCTGCAATTGCCCGATGGTAGCGAGCTGATCGAACTGGCCACCCTGCGCCTGCTCGACGGCCAGCCGCTGAGCCTGATCCGTCACCGTTTCTGCGCCAGCCTGGCGCCGCTGTTGGCCGACTACCAGGGCGGTTCGCTGCGCCAGTACCTGGCCGAGCGCGACCTGCCGCTGGCGCGCACTTTCAGCCTGATTGGTGCGCGTCTGCCCAGCCGCGAAGAAGCCGCGCACCTGCTGATGCCGCGCCATGCGCCGCTGCTCAGCGTACTCACCCTGTCCCGCGATCCCGCTGGCCGGGCGGTGGAGCTGGCGCAGTCCAGCAGCCGCGCCGACCGCTTCCAGTACCAGGTAGCGACCTGATGGAGACCCGCATGAACGACCTTGATCCGAACATCGCCGCGCGCCAGCGCTGGATGGGCGTGCTGGCCCGCGCCGGCAGCACCCTCGATGCCCATGAAGCGGCGCTCAAGGACAGCGCCTACCAACTGATCCGTGCCCCCGAGGTGGGCATGACCCTGGTGCGCGGGCGCATGGGCGGCACCGGCAGCGCCTTCAACCTCGGCGAGATGACCGTGACCCGCTGCGTGGTGCGCCTGGCCGACGGCCGTACCGGCTACAGCTACCTGGCTGGTCGCGACAAGCGCCGCGCCGAACTGGCGGCGCTGGCCGACGCCCACCTGCAAGGCAGTCACCAGGCGCGCTGGCTCAGTGAACTGATCGAAGCGATGGCCCGCCAGCAGCGCGAACAGCGACTGGCCCGGGCCGCACAGACTGCCACCACCCAGGTGGAGTTCTTCACCCTGGTCAGAGGAGAGGATTGATGACTACGCCGCACAGCTCGCACTGGCTGCAACCGGCTTTCGACGACCCGGTGCTCGACGCTCAGGTCAGCTTCCGCGCTGCTCTCGCAGCCCTGGCCGAACCGGGCCTGGCCCAGCCGATGGCGCGCGCCCACACCCTGGGTGATCTGACCCCGGCCACTTATGGCCTGTGTCTGGCCTTTCTCGACAGCGACACGCCGCTATGGCTGGCGCCGCGCTTCGATACGCCGTTGATTCGCGCCAACCTGGCCTTCCACTGCGGCTGCCCGATCGTCGCCGAGCGCGAGATCGCCCTGTTTGCCCTGCTTGATGAGAGCGAGTTGAGCGATCTGTCGGACTTCGACAATGGCAGCGAGCGCTACCCGGATCAGTCCTGCACGCTGCTGATTCAACTCGACGATCTGCACGCTGGCCCAGCCCTGCGCTGGCGCGGCCCGGGCATCAAGGACGTGCGCAGCGTCAGCCTGCCGTTGCCGGCCTCGTTCTGGCAGCAGCGCCAGGCGCGCAACGTTTTTCCCCGTGGCCTGGACTGCTTCTTCGCCGCAGGCGGCGATGTGATCGGCCTGCCGCGCAGCACCCGCGTGCTGATCGAAACCGAGGAGGCTGCCTGATGTATGTCGCCGTCAAGGGTGGCGAACGCGCCATCGACAATGCCCACCAACTGCTGGCCAACCGCCGCCGCGGTGATACCGCCGTCGCCGAGCTGGGCGTGGAGCAGGTGCGTCAGCAACTGCCGCTGGCCGTGGCCCGTGTGATGAGCGAAGGCTCGCTGTACGACGAGGAACTGGCCGCACTGGCCATCAAGCAGGCGGCCGGCGACCTGATGGAAGCCATCTTCCTCTTGCGCGCCTACCGCACCACCTTGCCGCGTTTCGGCGCCAGCGAGCCGCTGGACAGTACGAAAATGCAGCTGGAGCGCCGCATCTCCGCCACCTTCAAGGACCTGCCCGGTGGCCAACTGCTCGGCCCGACCTTCGACTACACTCACCGCCTGCTGGACTTTGCCCTGCTGGCCGAGGGCGAGTACCCGGCACCGGAAAGCGCCGTGATCGATGAACCGAAAGCCTGCCCACGGGTGCTGGACTTTCTCGCTGAAGAGGGGCTGATGGCCCGCGAGATGGACGATGGCCCACCGGTGCCGGACATCACCCGCGAGCCGCTGGCCTTTCCTGCCAAGCGTGCCGAGCGCCTGCAGGCGTTGGCCCGTGGCGACGAAGGCTTCCTCCTGGCGCTGGGTTATTCCACCCAGCGCGGCTATGGCCGCAATCACCCGTTCGCCGGGGAAATCCGCATCGGTGACGTCGAGGTGTGGATGACGCCCGCCGAACTGGGCTTCGCCGTGCCGCTGGGCGACATCGAAATCACCGAGTGCGAGATGGTCAACCAGTTCGTCGGTGAAAGCGCCGAGCAGGCGCAGTTCACCCGTGGCTACGGCCTGGCCTTCGGTTACGCCGAACGCAAGGCCATGGGCATGGCCCTGGTTGACCGCGCCCTGCGCGCCGGCGAGTACGGCGAGGAAGTGCAGGGCCCGGCGCAGGAGGAGGAATTCGTGCTGATGCACTGCGACAACGTCGAGGCCGCCGGCTTCGTCTCGCACCTCAAATTGCCGCACTACGTCGACTTCCAGGCCGAACTGGAACTGATCCGCAAGCTGCGCCGCCAGGCGCCGGCAGAGGAGAACCGCTGATGAACATGTCCACTGCAAGCGGCGCCCGCGAGGCGTCGGCCTACAACTTCGCCTACCTCGACGAACAGACCAAGCGCATGATTCGTCGTGGCCTGCTCAAGGCCGTATCCATCCCCGGCTACCAGGTGCCCTTCGGCGGCCGCGAGATGCCGCTGCCCTACGGCTGGGGCACCGGTGGCATGCAACTGACCGCCGCCATTCTCGGTGCGGATGATGTGCTCAAGGTGATCGACCAGGGCGCTGACGACACCACCAACGCGGTGTCGATCCGTCGCTTCTTCGCCCGCACCGCCGGCGTTGCCACCACTGAGCGCACGGTGGAGGCCAGCGTGATCCAGACCCGCCATCGCATCCCCGAAACGCCACTTTCGGCCGGGCAGATCATGGTCTACCAGGTGCCGATTCCCGAGCCGCTGCGTTTCATCGAACCGAGCGAGCAGGAGACAAGGACCATGCATGCGCTGGAGGACTACGGCGTGATGCACGTGAAGCTGTACGAGGACATCGCCACCTTCGGCCATATCGCTACCGCCTATGCCTACCCGGTGACGGTGGATGAGCGCTACGTGATGGACCCGTCGCCGATCCCGAAATTCGACAACCCCAAGCTGGACATGAGCCCGGCGCTGATGCTGTTCGGCGCGGGGCGTGAGAAGCGCCTGTACGCAGTGCCGCCCTTTACCCAAGTGGTAAGCCTGGACTTCGAAGATCACCCCTTCGCCGTGCAGCAGTGGGACGAGTGCTGCGCCTTCTGCGGCAGCAATGAATCCTTCCTCGACGAGTTGATCGTCGACGACGCCGGCAGCAAGCGTTACGTCTGCTCCGACACCGACTACTGCCGCCAGCGCACCGAGCGTCTTGAGGAGAACCTGCAATGAGCGCCGCCGAACGTCTGCAACCTGCTCTGGCAATGGCCGAGCCGCTGTTCTCGGCGCGCGACCTGACCCGCCTGTACGGCCCGGAAAAGGGCTGCCAGGGGGTGAGCTTCGACCTCTATCCCGGTGAGGTGCTGGGTATCGTCGGCGAGTCCGGGTCGGGCAAGTCGACCTTGCTCAGCCTGCTCTCCGGACGCTGCCCGCCGGATCGCGGCAACGTGAGTTATCGCGCCCGCGATGACCAGTGGCTCGACTTGTACAGCGCCAGCGAAGCCGAGCGGCGCACGCTGTTGCGAACCGAGTGGGGCTTCGTCGAGCAGAACCCGCGTGACGGTCTGCGCATGGCGGTATCGGCCGGCGCCAACATCGGCGAGCGGCTGATGGCCCAGGGGGTGCGCCACTACGGCGAGCTGCGTGCCGCCGGGCTCGACTGGCTGAGCCAGGTGGAGATCGACCCGGTGCGTATCGACGACCTGCCGCGCACCTTCTCTGGCGGCATGCAGCAGCGCCTGCAGATCGCCCGCAATCTGGTCTCCGCGCCGCGCCTGGTGTTCATGGACGAGCCGACCGGGGGCCTCGATGTCTCCGTTCAGGCGCGCCTGCTGGATCTGCTGCGCGGGCTGGTACGCGAGCTGGACCTGGCGGTGGTGATCGTCACCCACGACCTGGCGGTGGCACGCCTGCTGGCCGACCGCCTGATGGTGATGAGGCGCTCGAAGGTGGTGGAGGCGGGGCTGACCGACCAGATCCTCGACGACCCGCAGCATCCGTATTCGCAACTGCTGGTGTCGTCGGTGTTGCAGCCATGAGCCTACTGCGAACTGGTGCTGCGTAGGGTGGATGACGCTCTTCTCATCCACCAGTGAGTCGCCATCGGTGGATGGATAAAGCGCCATCCACCCTACAACCGCCAACCCTTGTGGGCGCTTTTCTCCCCTCTCCCGCTTGCGGGAGAGGGGCCGGGGGAGAGGGGCTTCGCTTGCATCGGGTCGCCTGCATCACCCTCTCCCCAGCCCTCTCCCATAAATGGGAGAGGGGGCAGATCGTGCCTACCGTAATCGAGGTGTATATGAACAACCTGATCGAGGTCAGCGGCCTCAGCAAGACCTTCACCCTGCACCAGCAGAACGGCGTCGTCCTGCAGGTGCTGCGTGACCTGAACTTCAGCGTGCGCGGCGGCGAGTGCCTGGTGCTGCACGGCCAGTCCGGCGCCGGCAAGTCGACCCTGCTGCGCACGCTGTACGGCAACTACCTGGCCGCTGGCGGCAGCATCCGCATCCGTCACCAAGGCGCGCCGGTGGAACTGGTCGGCGCCGAGCCTCGCCAGGTGCTGGACGTGCGGCGCCAGAGCCTGGGTTACGTCAGTCAGTTCCTGCGGGTGATCCCGCGCGTCTCGACCCTGGACGTGGTGATGGAGCCGGCGCTGTCGCGTGGCTGGACGCGCAGCGACGCCGAGGCGCGGGCCAAGACGCTGCTGGCGCGGCTGAACATTCCCGAGGCGCTCTGGCAACTGGCGCCGGGTACCTTCTCCGGTGGCGAGCAGCAACGCGTCAATATCGCCCGCGGCTTCATGGTCGAGTGGCCGGTAATGCTGCTGGACGAGCCCACCGCCTCGTTGGACGACGCAAACCGCCAGGTGGTGCTGGAGCTGATCAACGAAGCCAAGGCCGCAGGCAGCGCACTGATTGGCATTTTCCACGACCGCACCGCCCGTGAGGCGGTGGCCGACCGTTACCTCGACATGAGCGCCGAGGCGGCGCAACCGGAGTACGTCTATGTCGTATGAACAGATTCTCAGCAACGCCCGCGTCGTCACCGCTGAGCGGGAATTCCTGGGTAGCCTGCTGCTGCGTGACGGACTGATCGCAGCGGTAGACGAGGGCGCCAGCCGCCTGCCGCAGGCCCAGGATCTCGGCGGCGATTACCTGCTGCCGGGGTTGGTGGAGTTGCACACCGACAACCTGGAAAAACACATGAGCCCGCGCCCTGGCGTGGACTGGCCATCGGCTTCGGCGGTACTGACCCACGATGCACAGATCGTCGCCGCCGGCATCACCACGGTGTTCGACGCGCTGTCCATCGGCGACATCAACCCGCGCGGCCGGCGCATGCAGCAGTTGCCGGCGATGATCGAGGCCATCGCTGCCAGCGAGGCGGCCGGGCAGACTCGCGCCGAGCACCGCCTGCACCTGCGTTGCGAGCTGTGCCATCCGGATGCCCTGACGATCTACCGCGACCTGGTGGAGCACCCGCTGGTGGCGCTGGTCTCGGTGATGGATCACTCGCCCGGCCAGCGCCAGTTCGCCAAGGTGGAGAAGTACCGCGAGTACTACATGGGCAAGTATCACCTGAGCCCGGCAGAGATGGAGGATTTCCTCCAGGAGCAGATCGCCAACTCGCGTCAGTACAGCGACCGTCAGCGCCGCGCCATCGTCGAGGACTGCCACAGTCGCGGCATCTCGGTGGCCAGCCATGATGACGCGACCCTGGCCCATGTACAGGAATCGGCGGATTTCGGCATGGCCATCGCCGAATTTCCCACGACACTGGAGGCGGCCAGGGCCAGCCATGAACTGGGCCTGAAAGTGCTGATGGGTGCGCCGAACGTAGTGCGTGGCGGCTCGCACTCGGGCAATATCGCCGCCGCCGAACTGGCGCGCCATGGCGTGCTGGATATCCTCTCCAGCGACTACTATCCGGCCAGCCTGTTGCACGCGGCCTGGCTGCTCGAAGGGCAGGACAACGACTATGATTTGCCGGCGGCCATCGCCACCGTGAGCCGCGCGCCGGCCATGGCGGCGGGGCTGGATGATCGCGGCGAGATTCGCGTCGGCCTGCGCGCCGATCTGGTGCAGGCCAGGGCCCATGGCGAGCAGCCGGTGATCCAGCAAGTGTGGCGCCAAGCACGAAGGGTGTTCTGATGCAGGGCAGGTTGATCTATCTGATGGGGCCTTCGGGCTCGGGCAAGGACAGCCTGTTGCAAGCCGCGCGCGCGCCGCTGGAAGCGCACGGCTGCCGTTTCGCCCGACGGGTGATCACCCGCAGCGCTGAATCGGTAGGGGAAGATGCGCTAGGCGTCACCCCGGCAGAGTTCGAGCGCCTGGAGGGCGAGGGCGCCTTTGCCCTGAGCTGGCGCGCCAATGGCCTGGCCTATGGAATCCCGCGCGAGATCGATGACTGGCTGAGCGCCGGGCAGGACGTGCTGATCAATGGTTCGCGCGGTCATCTGGAGGCTGCGCGCCAGCGCTATCCGGATTTGCTGGCGGTTCTTCTGCAGGTCGATGAGACGGTGCTGCGCCAACGCCTGCTGGCCCGTGGCCGGGAGACGCCGGAGCAGATCGAGCAGCGCCTGGCCCGCAGCCGCAGCTTTGCTGTTGTGGGAGGCGCTTCAGCGGCGACTGCAGGGATGCAGGAGGTAGAGCGAAGCAGGATGCCCGAGCCGAAAGCCCCTCCCACAATGGTCTCTGCGGAGAGTCTCGTCGTCTTGGACAACTCCGGCCCCTTGCCGCAAACCGTCAGCCGCCTGTTGCACCTGCTCGACGAGGCCCGCCAATGCGCCTGACCCTGCTCGGCACCGGCGATGCCCGTCAGGTGCCGGTCTACAACTGCAGTTGTCCGGCCTGCGATGCGGCACGCGTGTATCCGGCGCGGCGTCGTGGCCCCTGCTGTGCGTTGATCGAATGCGGCACGCAGCGCTGGCTGATCGACAGCGGCCTGACCGATCTCACCGAGCGTTTCCCGCCCCACAGCCTCAGCGGCATCCTGCAGACCCATTACCACGCCGACCATGCCCAGGGCCTGCTGCACCTGCGCTGGGGCCAGGGACTGGTGATTCCGGTGCATGGCCCGGATGACCCGGAAGGGTTGGCCGACCTGTACAAACACCCCGGTATCCTCGACTTCAGCCAGCCATTCGCCGCCTTCGAGCGCCGACAGCTGGGTGAGTTGCGCGTCACTGCCTTGCCGCTGAATCATTCCAAGCCGACCTTCGGGTACCTATTTGAAGGGCTGGGGGCTGAAGGGCGGGAAGTGCAGGGGCAGGGCAGGCGCATCGCCTACCTCACCGATACCCTCGGTGTGCCGGAAGCGAGTTGCGCCGAACTGCAGCGCGCGCCGCTGGATGTGCTGGTGCTCGATTGCTCCACGGCGCCGCAACCTGTCGCACCGCGCAACCACAACGATCTGACCCGCGCGCTGGAGGTCATCGAGCGGTTGCAGCCGACGCAGGCGGTGCTGACCCATATCGGCCATGCCTTCGACGCCTGGTTGCTGGATCATCCCGACGCGTTGCCGAGCGGCGTAAGCCTGGCCAGCGACGGCCTGGTGCTTTGATTGTGCTGAGCCCAATGTTTCCGAGGTGTACGACTTTGCCGCCTCAGTGCACAACCTTCCGGCTGCTTGCCCTGAGAACATCATGAAGGCTCGCCGCATTACCCTGCTGCTGTGTACGGCCGAAACCCTGGGCATGGCCGGTTTTGCCCTGTTCGCCGCATTGCTGCCGCAATTCCAGGTGCTCTGGGGGCTGAGCAATACCGAGGCCGGCTGGATCGGCGGCGGCTTCTTTCTCGGCTATATGCTGGCCGTGCCGGTTCTCACCGGTCTGACCGACCGCCACGATGCCCGACTGATCTACCTGTGGGCCATGCTGCTAACGGCCCTGGCCAGCGCCGGTTTCGTCTTCGCCGATGGCTTCTGGTCGGCGCTGCTCTGGCGCGTGCTCGCCGGCATCGGTCTGGCGGGAACCTACATGCCAGGGCTCAAGGCGTTATCAGAACGCATCGACGGTGCCTCGCAGTCGCGGGCAATCGCTTTCTACACCGCCAGCTTTGGCCTGGGCACGGCGCTTTCCTTCACCCTGTCCGGTGAGCTGGCCAAGCTCGGCGGCTGGCAAGTACCGGCATTGCTCAGTGGCGCTTGCGCGCTGCTGGCCTGGGCGCTGGTGTACCGGGGCCTGGCGCCGAAACCGGTGGCGGCGCATGCGCCGCGCAATCTGCTGGATCTGGCACCGCTGAAAAGTCGCGCGGTATTGGCCTACTGCCTGGCCTACGCGATGCACAACCTGGAGCTGTTCGCCCTGCGCGCCTGGCTGGTGGCCTTCGTGGTGTTCTCCGGGCATCTGCAGGGCGTCGATCCCTGGCTATCGGGCACCTGGGTAGCGATGCTGGCGACGCTGATCGGTATGCCGTCGAGCATCCTTGGCAATGAGCTGGCGCTGCGTTTCGGTCGTCAGCGCTGGCTTATCGGCGTGATGCTCGCCTCCGCGCTGCTGGCAATCGTGGTCGGCCTGGGTGCGGCAATGCCGTTCTGGGTGATGCTGGTGCTGATGCTGCTCTACGCGGTGACTGTGACCGCCGACTCCGCCTCGCTGACCGCCGGGCTGGTCAGTGTCGCCCCGGCCAGCCACCGTGGGGCAGCGATGGCGCTGTATTCCTGCACCGGCTTTACCGGCGCGTTCCTCGGGCCGCTATTGTTCGGCATGACCCTCGATGCCCTGGGTGATCAGCAGTTGCTTGGCTGGTGGGCGGCGTTCGCGCTGATGGGCCTGCTTTTGACGCTGGGCCCGCTGGCGCTATGGTGGGCGGGCAGAGCCCGCGAGGGTGCTGCTGGTTTGTAGGCTCGACGTGCCTGCTGCGTCACGCCTTCGTTCCCAGTGCTTCAGCCTGGCGCAGCCAGCTCTGGCGCTGTTCCTCATTGGAGGGGCGCACCGGGGCGAATTCGCTCAGGCGCCGCGTTTTGATGCCGCAGAAACCTAGGATGGTGCGCACCATCTGCCGATGGGCCGGGGCACCATAGATCCAGCGGAAGTACCAGCGTGGCGTGTCCATGGTCACCAGCAGGTCGGCACTGCGCCCGGTGAGCAGCTTGTCCCAGAGTTGCGAGCGGTTGCGGTACTTGAAGGCGAAACCGGGCAGGAACACCCGGTCGAAGAAGCCCTTGAGCAGCGCAGGAATGCCACCCCACCAGACCGGGTAGACGAACACCAGGTGCTCGGCCCAGTGGATCAGACGCTGAGCTTCGAGCAAGTCCGGCTCCAGATTCTGGCTCTGCTCGTAACCTTCACGCAGTATCGGATCGAACTGCATCTCGCCCAGCCGGAGTTGGCGCACCACGTGCCCCTTGCTGCGTGCTCCCTGGCTGTAGGCCTCGGCCAGGGCGTGGCAGAAGCTGTCCTTTTTCGGCGTGCCGAGAATCAGCAGGATTCGTTTGCCATCGCCTTCCAGCGGTGTGGCGCCGCTCTTGCCCTCAGTCATGCCGCCCGGCTCCGAGCATGTCCTGTGGTCGTACCCATTGGTCGAATTCCTCTTCGTTCAGGTAGCCGAGCTGCAGCGCGGCCTGGCGCAGGGTGCTGCCTTCGGCGTAGGCCTTCTTGGCAATTTCAGCGGCCTTGTCGTAGCCGATATGAGGATTGAGCGCGGTCACCAGCATCAGGCCGTTCTCCAGGTGCGCGGCCATTTGCGCGGCATCCGGCTGCAGATCGGCGACGCAGTGCTGCTGGAAGTTGCGGCAGCCATCGGCGAGCAGGCGGATCGATTGCAGCAGGTTGTGGATGATCACCGGCTTGAACACGTTCAACTGCAGGTGGCCCTGGCTGGCGGCGAAGCTGATGGTGGCGTCGTTGCCCAGTACCTGACAGGCGAGCATCGACAGTGCTTCGCATTGGGTGGGGTTGACCTTGCCGGGCATGATCGAGCTGCCCGGCTCGTTGGCCGGCAGGCGCACCTCGGCGAAGCCGGCACGCGGGCCCGAACCAAGCAGACGCAGGTCGTTGGCCAGCTTCATCAGCGCCACGGCCAGGGTTTTCAGGGCACCAGACAGGTGTACGAGAGGTTCATGGCCGGACAGCGCAGCGAATTTGTTCGGCGCGCTGGTCAGTGGCAGGCCAGTAAGCGCGGCCAGCTCGGCAGCGATGGCTTCGGCGAAGCCGGCCGGAGCATTGAGGCCGGTACCGACGGCGGTACCACCCTGAGCCAGTTCGCAGGCTGCGGGCAGGGCAGCGCGAATCGCCGCTTCGGCGTGGCCGAGCTGGGCGACGAAGGCCGACAGCTCTTGGCCGAACGTGATCGGCGTGGCGTCCATCATGTGCGTGCGCCCGGTCTTGACCAGGTTGGCATGACGCTGCGCCTGTTCCTGCAGCCCATCACGCAACTCGGCCAGCGCCGGCAGCAGGCAATGGCGCACGTCCTGCACGGCGGCGATGTGCATGGCCGTAGGGAAGCAGTCGTTGGAGCTCTGCGCGCGGTTGACGTGATCGTTGGGGTGCACCGGGGTCTTGCCGCCACGGCTGCCGCCGGCCAGTTCGTTGGCGCGCCCGGCGATCACCTCGTTGACGTTCATGTTGCTCTGCGTGCCGCTGCCGGTCTGCCAGACCACCAGGGGGAACTGCGCGTCGTGCTGGCCTTCGAGCACTTCGTCTGCGGCCTGTTCGATCAGGCGGGCGATGTCCGCTGGCAGCTCGCCGCTGCGGCTGTTGACCCGTGCCGCGGCTTTCTTGATCAGCGCCAGGGCGTGCAACACGGCCAGCGGCATGCGCTCCTGGCCGATGGCGAAGTTGATCAGCGAGCGCTGGGTCTGCGCGCCCCAGTAAGCGTCGTCAGGGACTTCGATGGGGCCGATGCTGTCGGTTTCGGTGCGGCTCATTGCGTTCTCCGGGGCAAGTGCAAGGTTGCTGGCAGTTTAGGTCGTGCCGCCGAAGACTGGTTCCACAACTTGTCTATCAGGTTGATTGGAGCCTTTGAGCGTGCGACTACCAGCGGGCGTGGGTTTCACCCAGCCAGCCCAGCGCTCCGTCCACCGGCACGCGCTCGCCCTTCGGGCCGCGCAGTACGCCGTCGTAATGACCGAAGCGCTGTACGGTATTGGCGTGGAAGGGGCCGAGTTTGGGGCAGGCCTTGTGCAGTTGGCGAGGCGTGAAGCGCAGCGCCACGCGATCATCTTCGCTTTCCAGGCGCCAGGGCGCCAGTGGCGCCTGTGAGCTGCGTTCGATATGCAGGGGGCTGTCGAGCAACTGCACTTCACCGCCGAACCACAGGGAATTTTCCGACAGGCCGCTGTGATCGAGCCAGCCAGCACCGAAGTTGCCGGCGATGCCGCCCGCTGCAGCGAATGCCGCCCGCTGCCAGTAAGTGTTCAACGGCCAGACGCCACGGCCGAAGTCCAGCGCGGCAAAGCTCTGGCCCGGCACGCAGCTGTAATGCTTGCCGCCCAACTGCAGGCTGCCGGCGGTGGGCAGGCCGAGTTGCCGACAGGTGGCATGAAAGCCGCCATGTTGCAACGGCGCGACCAGATTGACCGATTGCAGATGGGCAGGGCGCTGAATGTCCAGGGCCACCTGCAGGGGCTGGCCGCCGATATCCGGGGCGGCAGCGGTGAGGCGCAGGCGTCCGGGGTGCTCGTCGATGCGCAGTTGCAGGCGCGAGTGGCTGAAGGCGTGGCTCTCCAGCGGCAGGTCGGGCAGTTGGCAGCCCAGGGCGAAGGGGCGGAACTGGGCGTGGGCGACGGCTTGGCCGGATTCCAGATCGAGGAAGTAGGCGGCGCCGTAGCCCAGGTAATCGAGGTCGGCCAGGGTTAGCGAGAGCATCCACTGTGGCGTGGTGATGCACCAGTGATTCCAGCGTTTGCGCCGTCCGGCATGACCATGCAGGGTGCAGTCCACTTGCGGTCGATTGGACCAACCAATGGCCTCATCCAGCAGTCGACCTTTGCTGTCGCAAAGTGGCTGGAGCGGAAGGGGCGCGTGTGAGGTGAGGCTGGTCATCGGGCACGTCCATGTGTGTGCGCGGGCTGGCGATCAATTGCCGGCTCTTGAGGTGCGCACGCCTTGTTTAATAATGTGGAGGTCGCAAAGAATGCCGAGCCCACACGAGCATGAGCAAGTACTGGCATTTTGGCAACTGACCAGTGGGTGCGCCGGTCAACATGACGGGTGTGAGCCAGCGCACAACGCGCATCGCTTGAGGGATTTCCGCGCAGGGCACAAAATGCCGCCTTCGTAGTCTACCCAGACTCATTCATAACCTCTGGACGCTCTCCATGCTCCGTTTTTCCAAACTCTGCACCGCCGTTCTGCTCAGCGCGAGCGCATCCCTGGCCATGGCCGATGCCGCCAGTCACGCCGCCGATGCCGAGCGTTTTCTCAAGCTGGCCAACGCCGACAGGCTGACCGTGCCGGTCTACGGTCAGGTGCAGCAGATGTTCGCGCAGCGCTTCGCCGAGGCGCCGGATGGCAAGAAAGCGGTGCTGGAAAGCTATCAGGCCAAGGCCAACACCGCGCTGGACAAGGCCGTTGGCTGGGACAAGCTGAAGCCGGACATGGTCAAGCTTTATACCAGCAACTTCAACGAGCAGGAGCTCAAGGACCTGATCGCCTTCTACGAGTCGCCGCTGGGGCAGAAGGTGCTGCAGAAGATGCCGACGCTCACCGCGCAGTCTGCGCAGATCACCCAGAGCAAGCTGGAGTCCGCCGTGCCCGAGGTGAACAAGCTGCTGGCCGACATGAGCAACGAGCTCGGCCTGCCGAAACAGCCCTGATGGAGCCCAAGATGTCCAAGCAAGACCTGATCGTCACCGTCCTGGCTGCGCTGCAGCCCGAGCATCTCGAGGTGCTGGACGAGAGTCACATGCACAGTCGCGGTCTGGAGACTCACTACAAGGCGGTGATCGTCAGCCCGGCGTTTGCCGGCCTGAATGCGGTCAAGCGACATCAGAAGGTGTATGCGACGGTCGGCGAGCTGATGGGGCAGATCCATGCCTTGGCGCTGCACACCTACACCCCGGAGGAGTGGGCGGCGCAGGGCGTGGTGCCGGCCTCGCCGACCTGCCGCGGCGGTCATTGAGGTAGCCCAACCCGCGGCAGCGATCATTTCCCGGATTACATCCGGGCTACGCGACAGGCTGTCGCGCCCTGTCGCCAACTTACCCTGGTGATTCGACGATTTGTTAGAATCCGCCCGCGCCGGCCAAGCCGGCGCTTTCGTTTAGATTCTCGATCTAGCGAGCTAGAGCCATGCAAGGCAAAAACAGGCGAGGAAGCGCAGTGTACTTTTGTACATGAGCATTCCAAGCCTGTTTTTAACGTAGCAGGGCCGACGCGCAGCTGATCGAGGGCCAGTCCGCCCTTTACGTGGGTGACTACTGAGAGAATATTCATGACCGACAAGATCGTCGTCGCGGCGCTGTATAAATTCGTCTCCCTGCCGGATTACCAGGCGCTGCGCGAACCCCTGCTGCAAACTCTGATCGATAACGACATCAAGGGCACCCTGCTGCTCGCCGAAGAAGGCATCAACGGCACCGTTTCCGGCACTCGTGCCGGTATCGATGCACTGCTCGCCTGGTTCACTCAGGACGCCCGCCTGGCCGATATCGACCACAAGGAATCCTACTGCGATGAGCAGCCGTTCTATCGCACCAAGGTCAAGCTGAAGAAAGAGATCGTCACCCTCGGCGTACCGGGCGTCGATCCCAACCAGCGCGTCGGCACCTATGTCGAGCCGCAGGACTGGAACGCCCTGATCAGCGACCCCGAAGTGCTGCTGATCGATACCCGCAACGACTATGAAGTGGCCATCGGCACCTTCGAGGGTGCCATCGACCCCAAGACCAAGTCGTTCCGCGAGTTTCCCGAGTACATCCGCGAGCACTTCGACCCGAGCAGGCACAAGAAGGTGGCGATGTTCTGCACCGGTGGCATTCGCTGTGAGAAGGCCTCCAGCTACATGCTCGGCGAAGGTTTCGAGGAGGTCTATCACCTCAAGGGCGGTATTCTCAAATACCTTGAGGAAGTGCCGCAGGAAGAGACCAAGTGGCAGGGCGACTGCTTCGTCTTCGACAACCGCGTGACCGTGCGCCATGACCTGTCCGAAGGCGACTACGATCAGTGTCACGCTTGCCGCACGCCAATTTCCGTGGAAGACCGTCAGTCCGAGTTCTACAGCCCCGGCGTCAGCTGCCCGCATTGCTGGGATTCGCTGCCGGAGAAAACCCGCGAAAGCGCCCGTGAGCGGCAGAAGCAGATCGAGCTGGCGCGCCAGCGCAACCAGCCGCACCCCATTGGCCGTAACCCCCGCCAACTGAACGAGGCCTGACTATGGCTAGCCGCCTGCTCTACTTGATGGACCCGATGTGCTCCTGGTGCTGGGGTTTTGCACCGGTAATCGAAGCCCTCGCCGAGCAGGCGGCGGCAGCCTCTGTGCCGCTGCAGATCGTGGTGGGTGGCCTGCGCCGTGACCAGGTGGCCGTCGATGCTGCCGCCCGCGTGCGTTACCTGGGCTACTGGCAGGCGGTCAACGCCAGCACCGGGCAGCTGTTCGACTTCGAACGCGGTCTGCCCGAGGGGCTGGTGTATGACACCGAGCCTGCCTGCCGCGCGCTGGTGACCGCACGCAACCTCCATGCGCCGAGTGCCTGGACGCTGCTCAAGCTGATTCAGCAAGCCTTCTATACCGAAGGTGCCGATGTCACCCAGGCCAGCGTGCTGGTGCAACTGGCCGAACAGGCGGGTATCCCGCGCATCGAGTTCGCCGAGGCCTTCGACAGCCAGGTCATGGAGGAGACGACTGCTGCCGACTTCACCTGGGTACAGGATCTGGGCATCGCCGGCTTCCCTACTTTGCTGGCCGAGCGCGATGGCCAGCTTGCTTTGTTGACCAACGGCTATCAACCGCTCGAGGTGCTGGCGCCGCTGCTGGGCCGCTGGCTGGAGCGCGCTGCCCATGCCTGATCGGTTGAGCTGGGCAGAAATCCGTCGCCTGGCCCTGCATCACAAGAAAGCGCTGATCCTGGCGAATCTGGTGGCCGTGTTGGCGACCTTGTGCAGTGTGCCGATCCCGTTGCTGTTGCCGCTGCTAGTGGACGAAGTGCTGCTGCATGACGGCGACGCGGCGCTCAAGGTGATGGATAAATTCCTGCCAGCCGGCTGGGAAACGGCGGCCGGCTATATCGGCCTGATGCTGTTTTTGACCTTGCTGCTGCGCGGCTCGGCGCTGATCTTCAACGTGTTGCAGGCGCGCCTGTTCGCCAGGCTGTCGAAGGACATCGTCTACCGCATCCGCATGCGCCTGATCGAACGGCTCAAGCGCATCTCCCTTGGTGAGTACGAGAGCCTGGGTAGCGGCACCGTGACCACCCACCTGGTCACCGATCTGGACACCCTGGACAAGTTCGTCGGCGAGACCCTGAGCCGTTTTCTGGTGGCGGTGCTGACCCTGGTCGGTACCTCGGCCATCCTGATCTGGATGCACTGGCAGCTGGCCTTGCTGATCCTGCTGTTCAACCCGCTGGTGATCTACGCCACCGTGCTGCTGGGCAAGAAGGTCAAGCACCTGAAGAAGCTGGAGAACGACAGCACGTCGCGCTTCACCCAGGCGCTGACCGAGACCCTGGAAGCGATTCAGGAAGTGCGCGCCGGCAACCGCCAGGGCTACTTCCTTGGCCGCCTCGGTGGGCGGGCGCGCGAGGTGCGCGACTATGCCGTTGCCTCGCAGTGGAAGAGCGATGCCTCCAACCGTGCCAGCGGCCTGCTGTTCCAGTTCGGTATCGACGTGTTCCGCGCGGCGGCGATGCTCACCGTGCTGTTTTCCGACCTGTCCATCGGCCAGATGCTCGCGGTGTTCAGTTACCTGTGGTTCATGATCGGCCCGGTGGAGCAGTTGCTCAGTCTGCAGTACGCCTTCTACGCCGCCGGTGGCGCGTTGACGCGGATCAACGAGCTGTTGGCGCGCAAGGACGAGCCGCAGTACGAAGGGCGCGTCGATCCCTTCAAGGGCCGCGACACGGTCGGTATCGAGGTGCGCGGGCTGACCTTCGGTTATGGCGAGGAGCCAGTGCTCGATCGCCTCGATCTGTCTATCGGCCCGGGTGAAAAGGTCGCCATCGTCGGCGCCTCTGGCGGTGGCAAGAGCACCCTGGTGCAGCTGCTGCTGGGGCTTTACACGCCGCAGGCCGGCAGCATTCGCTTCGGCGGTAGCGCGCTGGAGGAGATCGGCCTGGACTGCGTGCGCGACAACGTCGCCGTGGTGTTACAGCACCCGGCCCTGTTCAACGATACGGTGCGCGCCAACCTGACCATGGGGCGTGAACGCAGCGATGAAGCCTGCTGGCAGGCGCTGCGTATCGCGCAGCTTCACGACGCCATTGTGCAACTGCCGCAAGGGCTGGACAGCGTGGTCGGGCGCAGCGGCGTAAGGCTCTCCGGCGGGCAGCGCCAGCGCCTGGCGATTGCCCGCATGGTGCTGGCCGAGCCGAAGGTGGTGATTCTCGATGAAGCCACCTCGGCGCTGGATGCAGCCACCGAGTACGCCCTGCACGAAGCGCTGGCGCAGTTCCTCGAGGGGCGTACCACGCTGATCATTGCCCACCGCCTCAGTGCGGTGAAGCAGGCTGACCGTGTGCTGGTTTTCGATGGCGGCAGCGTCGCCGAGGATGGCGACCACCAGCAGTTGATCGCCGAAGGTGGCCTCTACGCCAAGCTCTACGGGCATTTGCAGCAGGGCTGACTCGTAGGGTGCGCCGCGCGCACCGTGGCTACCAGGGCTCTCGGGAATTTCTTCGTGGCTGAAGCCGCTTACGGTCCAGGCGGGCAGGGGGATCGGTCGGCTCTCAGCCGTAGCCCGGATGCAATCCGGGGCGAGTTTCGTCACGACATTTCCCGGATTTCATCCGGGCTACACAACATTCAGGCCTGTCGCGGCTGAAGCCCCTCCCACAAGGTTCCGTCGTTGCAATGACTTCTGCTCCGCTTCCGTGGGAGGCGCTTCAGCGGCGACGCTCTACCTCAGTCATTGCTCATCAAGGCTTCGCTCAATTCCTCGAACAACGTCTGCACCGAGCGCAGTGCCCTGCAGTCGGGGCGGGTCAGCAGCCAGAGTTCGGTGTCGCAGCCGGTCAGTGGTGGGCCGAGTGCCTTGAGTTCGGGATGGGCGCGCAGCACGAAGTCGGGCAGGGCGGCGACGCCCAGCCCGGCGCGTGCCAGTTGCGCCACGGCGTACATGCTGCTGCAGCGATAGCTGGGGGTGACGCTCGGCAATTCACGCAGGCGCCAAAGCACCGTGGCGTGATCCGGCATCGCCTCGTCCGGGGCGATCCAGCTCTGGCGCGCCAGGTCGCTGCGATCCTGATCATCATCGCGGGCGCAGACGAGGTAGGAGACGGTGGCCAGGCGCCGGCCGACCAAATGCTCCGGCGGCTGATTGGTCAGGCGCAGGGCCAGGTCGGCGTCACGCCGACTGAGGTTGGCGAAGTCGTTGGATGTCACCAGCTCCAGCGCCAGCGCCGGATAGCTGGGCATGAAGTGCGCCAGCGCCGGCAGCAACAGGCTGCTCAGTACCGCATCGGTGCAGGTCAGGCGCACCGTGCCGCTGACCACTTGCTTGCCCAGTTCCAGCGCCACGCGTGCGGCATCCAATGCCTGTTCGGCGCGCTCGGCCTGTTCGGCCAGAGCGCGCGCGGTTTCGCTGGGTTCGTAGCCACGTCGGCTCTTCTCGAACAGCGCCACACCCAGCGCTGCTTCCAGTCGGCGCACGGCGCGGAACACCGTGGACACGTCGACCTGCATCAGTTCTGCCGCACGCGCCAGGGAGCGACCACGCACCAGGGCGAGCACCAGGGACAGGTCGGTATGGTCGATCTGATATTGCATGGCTGCAATCTCTGCTTGTCTATTCGCCAATTATTATTGCGCGAGCGCCATCTTATAGTGGCAGAGAGACCGCCATGCAAGAAGGGGATAGGCGTATGTACAGCAAGTGTCGAGTCAAGGTCGCTCTGGTGGGTGACTACAATGCGGCGATTGCCGCGCACCGGGCCATTCCCGAAGCGCTGCGCCTGGCCAGCGAGGCGCTGGGGGTGGCGGTTGAGCATGAGTGGCTGACCACCGGCAGTCTCGTCGATGACGCCACCCTGATGGCTTACGACGGCATCTGGTGCGTACCGGGCAGCCCCTATGCCGCCACCGAAGGTGCGCTGCGCGCCATTCGTTTCGCGCGCGAGCAAGGCGTGCCGTTCCTGGGCACCTGTGGCGGCTTCCAGCACGCGCTGCTGGAGTACGCGCGCAACCGCCTGGGCTGGACCGATGCCGAACACGCCGAGCTGTCGCCGCAAGCGCAGACCCCGCTGATCGCGCCCCTGAGCTGTGCGTTACTGGACGTCAGCGAGCACGTGCACCTGGTCTCCGGCTCGCGCATTGCCGAACTCTACGGAGTACGCGAGATCAGCGAGCAGTACCTGTGCCGCTATGGTCTGGTCGATGCCTTCGTCGAGCCGCTGATGGCTCAGGCGCTGAAGGCCTCCGGGCATGACCAGGCCGGTGCGGTGCGCGCCATCGAGCTGGAAGATCATCCGTTCTTCATCGCTACCCTGTTTCAGCCCGAGCGTGCCGCGCTGGAAGGTCGCCTGCCGCCGGTCGTGGCCGGTCTGGTCGGCGCCTGTGCGGTGCAATCGGTACACGAAGCGCATCTGCAGGCAGCGGTGTGATCGCCGCCACGCCTGAGCCACCTTATTACGTGGTGATCTTCACCTCCCTGCGTACGGAGGTGGACGCCGGCTATGCCGAGGCGGCGCAGCGCATGCTGGAACTGGCCGCGCAGCAGCCCGGCTTTCTAGGTGTGGAGTCGGCGCGCAGCGACGGTCTGGGCATCACGCTGTCCTACTGGCAGAGCGAGGAGGCCATTCGCGCCTGGCGCGAGCATGCCGAACACAGCGCCGTTCGCGAGCAGGGGCGCACCAATTGGTACGCCGCATTCGCTACGCGAGTCGCCAAGGTCGAGCGCGCCTACACATTCTCGCGCCCGGGCTGAGTGATAGCGGCAAGCCGGCTGACCGCTGTGTAAGGATTTTTTTACGGTTGTCAGGGCTTTGCGTGCCTTGCCGGAGAGGCGTAAGGAAAATTTGCCACTGCCGCACGCTGCCACCGCGTCGAAAGGTCGCAAACCATCTTGAGAGTGGCTCTGCGCTCGGTTGTCATGAGGTTGTCCGCAACGCATTCGTGCGGCTGCCATAACAATGACAATCAGGAGGCGAAATGACCGCCGTGGCCAAGATCGAGCAGCACAACCCCATCGGAACCGACGGTTTCGAGTTCGTCGAATTTACCGCACCGAATGCCGAAGGCATCGAGCAACTGCGCCAGTTGTTCACCGCCATGGGTTTCACCGAGACCGCCAAGCACCGCTCGAAAGAGGTCTGGCTGTTCCAGCAGAACGACATCAATATCGTGCTCAACGGCAGCCCCACCGGCCATGTGCGTGCCTTCGGCGAAAAGCATGGGCCCAGCGCCTGCGCCATGGCCTTCCGGGTCAAGAACGCGGCCCAGGCCGCGGCCTACGTCGAGCAGCAGGGTGCCACGCTGGTGGGTAGCCACGCCAACTTCGGCGAGCTGAACATCCCCTGCGTCGAAGGCATTGGCGGCTCCCTGCTGTATCTGGTTGACCGTTACGGCGACAAGAGCATCTACGACGTCGACTTCGAGTACATCGAAGGCCGCAGCCCCAACGACAACGCCGTCGGCCTGCAGTGCATCGACCATCTGACCCACAACGTGCGTCGCGGACAGATGGATGTCTGGTCCGGCTTCTATGAGCGCATCGCCAACTTTCGTGAGATCCGCTATTTCGACATCGAGGGCAAGCTCACCGGCCTGTTCTCCCGCGCCATGACCGCACCGTGCGGCAAGATCCGCATCCCGATCAACGAGTCGGCCGATGACAAATCGCAGATCGAGGAATTCATCCGCGAATACCACGGCGAAGGCATCCAGCACATCGCCCTGTCCACCGACGACATCTACGCCACCGTGCGCCAGCTGCGTGCCAACGGCGTCGACTTCATGACCACTCCGGATACCTATTACGAGAAGGTCGACAGCCGCGTCGCCGGCCATGGCGAACCGACCGACGTACTGCGTGAACTGAATATCCTGATCGATGGTGCGCCTGGCGATGACGGCATCCTGCTGCAGATCTTCACCAACACGGTGATCGGCCCGATCTTCTTCGAAATCATCCAGCGCAAGGGCAACCAGGGCTTCGGCGAGGGCAACTTCAAGGCACTGTTCGAATCCATCGAGGAAGACCAGCTGCGTCGTGGCGTGATCTCCGAGGAGCCATGATGCGCCCGATCCGTAGGGTGCGCCGTGCGCACCATCAGCCTCGTATCACTTGGTGCGAACCGCGCACCTTATCGGGAGCCTGCTCATGAGCCGCAAATGGATCAGCTTTCCCCTGCGTGAAGGCGAGTGCTCGCGTCAGGCGCACTGCGATCTGCCGCAGGGCACCTACGAGCGCGAGATGGGCCGTGAGGGTTTTTTCGGCCCCACCGCGCACCTGCACCACAAGCATCCGCCGACCGGCTGGATAGACTGGGAAGGTCCGCTTCGTCCGCACGCGTTCAACTTCAACGACATCCCCAGCGAGCGCGACTGCCCGCTGGCGGCGCCGCTGACGCTGCACAACGCCGACGTCAAGCTGCGCGTCTGGCGCACTCACGGCGCGATGCGTCATCTGGTACGTAACGCCGACGGCGACGAGTTGCTGTTCGTGCATGAAGGCAGTGGGCACTTTTACTGCGATTTCGGCCATCTGGAGTACCGCGACGGCGACTACCTGCTGATTCCGCGTGGCACCGCCTGGCGCATCGAGGCCAGCACGCCGAGCTACTTCCTGCTGATCGAGAACACCGACGGCGCCTACCAACTGCCGGACAAGGGCCTGCTCGGGCCGCAGGCGATCTTCGACCTGGCCGTGTTGGAGCACCCGCATATCGATGAGGCCTTCAAGGCGCAACAGGACGAGAACACCTGGCAGATTCGCATCAAGCGACGCAACCAGATCAGCACCGTGACCTACCCCTACAACCCGCTGGACGTGGTCGGCTGGCATGGTGACAACACTGTGGTACGCCTGAACTGGCGCGACATTCGCCCGCTGATCAGCCATCGCTACCACCTGCCGCCGTCGGTGCACACCACCTTCGTCGCCAGCGGTTTCGTGATCTGCACCTTTACCCCGCGCCCGGTGGAATCCGACCCCGGCGCGCTCAAGGTACCGTTCTTCCACAACAACGACGACTACGACGAAGTGCTGTTCTACCACCGTGGCAATTTCTTCAGCCGCGACAACATCGAGCAGGGCATGGTCACCCTGCACCCGTGCGGCTTCCCCCATGGGCCGCATCCCAAGGCGCTGAAGAAGAGCCAGGTCGATCCGGCGACCTTCATCGACGAGGTGGCGGTGATGATCGACACCCGCCGCGCCCTGGAAGTGGCCGATGCCGCCGGCGCGGTGGACGTGGCCGAGTACGTCAACTCCTGGCGCGCGCCAGGCACACAAGCTTAACGGCGGGCCCAATCGTCCCCTCTACCCTCGGGGAGAGGGTTAGGGAGAGGGGGCTGGCAACACACCCTCACCCCCGGCCCCTCTCCCACAAGTGGGAGAGGGGAGAACAGCCCGCACCCGAACAGGCGAATAGGTAGAAACCATGAAACTCGCATCACTGAACCAAGGCCGCGATGGCGTGCTGATCGTCGTTTCCCGCGATCTCACCCGCGCTGTACTCGCGCCGCAGATTGCTTTCACCCTGCAGGCCGCGCTGGACGACTGGGCCGTGGCCCGGCCCAAGCTGGAGGCGGTCTATCAGCGTCTCAACGACGGCTTGGAAGAGGGCGCCTTCGCCTTCGATCAGAGCGCCTGCCACAGTCCGTTGCCGCGCGCCTACCACTGGGCCGATGGCAGCGCCTACGTCAATCATGTCGAACTGGTGCGCAAGGCGCGCGGCGCCGAGATGCCGGAATCCTTCTGGCACGACCCGCTGATGTATCAGGGTGGCGCCGATGCCTTCATCCCGCCGCACAGTCCGATCCGCCTGGCAGACGAAGCCTGGGGCATCGACCTGGAGGCCGAGCTGGCGGTGATCACCGATGACGTGCCGATGGGCGCCACGCCGGCCGAAGCGGCAGGCCATATCCGCCTGCTGATGCTGGTCAACGATGTCTCGCTGCGCAACCTGATCCCTGGCGAGCTGGCCAAGGGCTTCGGTTTCTACCAGAGCAAGCCGTCGTCGAGCTTCTCGCCGGTGGCCATCACCCCGGATGAACTGGGCGAAAGCTGGAAGGACGGCAAGGTGCATCGGCCGCTGGTGTCGCATATCAACGACGCGCTGTTCGGCCAGCCGAACGCCGGTGTCGACATGACATTCAACTTCCCGACCCTGGTGGCGCATGCAGCCAAGACCCGTCCGCTCGGCGCCGGCACCATCATCGGCTCGGGCACGGTGTCCAACTACGACCGCAGCGCGGGCTCTTCCTGCCTGGCGGAGAAACGCATGCTCGAGATCGTCGAGCAGGGCGAGGCGAAAACACCGTTCCTCAAGTTCGGCGACCGGGTGCGCATCGAGATGTTCGACGTTGCCGGGCAGAGCATCTTCGGCGCCATCGATCAGGTGGTGGAGCGTTACGACGTTCGTTGATTCGTAGGAGCGGCTTCAGCCGCGCTGTGCTTGGCGCCTTCAAGAGCGATCGCGGCTGAAGCCGCTCCCACCGCGTTTAGAAAGGAATCCGCAATGCTGAAACTCTACGGCTACTGGCGTTCCAGCGCCGCCTACCGTGTGCGTATCGCCCTCAACCTCAAGGGCCTGGCCTGTGAACAGGTGCCGGTGCACCTGGTCAAGGACGGCGGCCAGCAGCACGGCGCCGATTATCGCGGGCTGAACCCGCAGGGCCTGTTGCCGCTACTGGTGGACGAGGAGAACGGCGGCGTGCGCATCGCCCAGTCGCTGGCGATCATCGAATACCTCGAAGAGATCTTCCCGGTGCCGGCGTTGTTACCGGGCGATCCGGCCGAGCGCGCCCAGGTGCGGGCGCTGGCGCTGCATATCGCCTGCGATGTGCATCCGCTGAACAACCTGCGCGTGCTGCAGTATCTGTCCAGCGAACTGGGCGTCGCCGATGAGGCGAAGAACGCCTGGTACCGGCACTGGGTCGCGCTGGGTCTGGCCGCCGTGGAGGAGGGCCTGGCCGCGTTCGACGGGCGCCTTTCGCTTGGCGAGCGGCCTGGATATCTGGAAGCCTGCCTGATCCCGCAGCTGTATAATGCGCGGCGTTTTAACTGTGACCTTGCCGCGTATCCACGCATTGTCGCCATGGCGGCGCGCTGTGAACCCCTGGAGGCCTTCCAACTGGCCTTGCCGGAGGCACAAGCCGACGCCCAGTGACACCTTCGGCTTCACCCAAGCCTTGCATTCCGCTGCGCCACAAGCGCAGCGGGTCCGATTCCGTCACAGATAAAAACAAACAGGTGACGCATGACCCGTGAAAAACCGAAGAACCTCTGGCTTTCGCGCTGGGGTTTCATCCTCGCTGCAACCGGCTCGGCCGTCGGGCTGGGCAATATCTGGAAATTCCCCTACATCACGGGCGAATACGGCGGCGGCGCCTTCGTGCTGATGTACCTGGCGTGCATCCTGGCCATTGGCATTCCGGTGATGATGACCGAGATCGCCATCGGCCGCCGTGGCCGCGGCAGTCCCATCGACGCCATCGGTCGCGTGGTCCGCGAGAACGGCGGCAATCCGCTGTGGAAGGCGGTCGGTGGCATGGCCATGCTCGCTGGTTTCATGATCCTGTGCTTCTACGTGGTGGTGGCCGGCTGGGCCTTTGCCTATACGTGGAAGATGCTCGACGGCTCGCTGGCCGCGACCAGTGTCGAGGCGCTGGGCGGGGTATTCGAAGCGCATAACGCCAACCCCTGGCAACTCGGCGGCTGGAGTGTGCTGGTGGCATTGCTGACCCTTTGGATCGTGGCCAAGGGCGTACAGAAAGGTATCGAAAGTGCGGTGCGCTGGATGATGCCGGGCCTGGCCCTGATGCTGGTGGCGTTGGTTGGCTATGCCTTCACCAGCGGCAGTTTCAGCGCCGGTTTCGGTTTTCTGTTCCATTTCGATGCCTCGAAGATCACCGGTGAGGCGCTGCTGGCGGCCTTGGGCCATGCCTTCTTCACCCTGAGCCTGGCCTCGGGCGCCATCCTCACCTACGGCTCCTACATTCCGGACGGCCAGTCCATCGCGCGCACCACCTTCGTCGTCGCACTCTGCGATACCTGTGTGGCGTTGCTGGCCGGCCTTGCGATCTTCCCGATCATCTTCGCCAACGGCATGAGCCCGAGCGCCGGACCGGGTCTGATCTTCATGAGCCTGCCGCTGGCCTTCCAGCAGATGCCGTTCGGCACCGCCTTTGGCGTGCTGTTCTTCGCCATGGTGTCGATCGCCGCGTTGACCTCGGCGATCTCGATGATCGAAGCCAGCGTGGCCTACCTGAACGAGAAGCACGGCATCAGTCGTCTGCGTGCAGCGATGGGGGCTGGTGCGGTGCTGCTGGTGATCAGCCTGGTGGCGATGCTGTCGTTCAACCTGCTGGCGGGCTGGACGCCGCTGGGCAAGAACTTCTTCGACTGGCTGGACTACCTCACCTCGCGCTGGATGATGCCGTTGGGTGGCATCTTCATGGTGGTGCTCGCCGGCTATGCACTGCGTGGCGAGATCATGCGTGACGAGCTGGACCTGCCGCCTGCGGGCTACGCGCTGTGGCTGTTCATGGTGCGCTACGTCAGCCCGGTGCTGATCATGGTGGTGTTCCTGCATGCGCTGGGCTGGTTGATGTTCGACCCGGTGCTGCAGTGGTACTGGATCGCTGGCGCCATCGGCTTGCTGGCCGTGGCGGGCGAAATCCTGCGGCCCAGGGTGGTACCGGCGCTCGCCGGACGCTGATCGGGGCTCGAATCGAAGGGCGCAGCTGCGTTTGGCGCTGCGCCCTTTTTATTGCTGGCTTGCTCACTGGGTTTGCTAGGTAGGCGAGAAATCGCCACTTATCCGGCGCCAATAAGCGGATAATTGCCGGTGATGGCGGTTTCCCGGGTTGTGCTCGATGCCATGTATTGGCGAATTGCCAGCACTCAAGCTGGGCGCCTTTGCTGCCGATATCTGGGGTTCGATCTGGCACAGCAGTTGCCTCACCTTCCGACCAGGCCGCGTTCACGAGACGTGGCTCTATAAGAAGAACCGGAGTCGCCCCTTATGTTCAAGCCTGCCGCACGCTTTTTCGCCAACCTTGCCGTAGGCAAGAAACTTCTCATCGGGTTTGGCCTGGTGCTGTTGCTCACTGCTGCCATGACGGTCAGCGGGTACCTCGCCGTTCAGGCGGTGCTGCATGGGCATGAGCAGGTCGGGGAGTTGGCGCAGGTGAACCAGGAGATCCTCCAGGCGCGTCGTCTTGAACGCAATTTTGCCATCGAGCAGAGCCCCGAGAGTGCACAGCGCGTCCGCGAAAGCCTGCTCAAGGTGCAGGACATGGTGGAACAGCTGGGCAGCGACGCTGCCGAAGGTGCGCGCGTGCAGACCATGCAACAGGCAGCCGCTGAGTACCTGAAGCAGTTCGACAACTATGTCGAGCAGCAGGACAAGGCCCGCGAGGCCCGGCAGGACATGCGCAGTGCCGCCGCCGAAGCACGCGACCAGTTCGAAGTGATCGAGCTGGACATGTACGATGCGGTGCGTGAGCTGCGCCTGCAGGGCGACCGACTGCGCGGCAGCGACCCGCTGACCCTGGCGGAAACCGCATCCGGTCTGAGCAAGCGCATGCTCGACCTGCGAGGCCAGGAAAGTCTGTACATCATCGACGGCTCGCCCGAAGCGCTGGAAGAGTGGGAGTACGTCAGCGAGGATCTGCAGACCGTCGCCCGCAGCCTGACCGTCTGGCTCGAGGACGATCAGAAAGCGTCCATTGAAACCGCTTTGCAGGCGCTGACCCTTTACCAGCGTTCCTTTCTCTATTACCAACAGCTTCGCGAGCAGAACCTGGCCACCGAGAAGGCCATGATCGAGCGCGCACGTTCGGTCGTCGATCTGGCCGAGTCAGCCCAGGCAAGTGCCGAGACCCGCATGCTCGCCGACTCCCAGCGCGCGCTGGTGCTGCTGGGCATCATGGGCGCGGCCGCCGTGGTGTTGGGCCTGTGCGCCGCGTTGCTGATCACCCGTCTGATCGTGGCACCGCTGCGCCAGAGCGTAGGTTTTGCACAGCGCATCGCCGCCGGCGATCTCAGCCAGGACATCCCGCAGGATCGCCGTGACGAAGTCGGGCAGCTGCTTGCTGCCATGCAGGACATGACTGTCAGCCTGCGCAATCTGGTCAGCCGCATTGGCGGTGGGGTCGGACAAATCGCTGCGGCTGCCGAGCAGTTGTCAGCCATTACCGCGCAGACCAGCGCCGGTGTGCAGACGCAGAAGCTTGAAACCGAGCAGACCGCTACCGCCATGCACCAGATGGCTGCGACCGTGCAGGAAGTGGCGCAGAACGCCGAGCAGGCCTCGCTGGCCGCACGTGATGCCGACCTGGAGGCACAACAGGGCAATCGCGTTGTGCAACAGGCCGTGGATCAGATCGACAGTCTGGCCAGTGAAGTGGAACAGTCGGCCAAGGCCATCGCCGACCTGAATCAGGAAAGTGCGCGTATCGGCAGTGTGCTGGAGGTGATTCGCAACGTCGCCGAGCAGACCAACCTGCTGGCGCTCAACGCGGCCATCGAAGCGGCGCGTGCAGGTGAGCAGGGCCGTGGTTTTGCTGTGGTCGCTGACGAGGTTCGCGCGCTGGCCAAGCGTGCCCAGGACAGCACAGAAGAGATCGAGAGCCTGATCGCCGGCCTGCAACGCATGGCCAAGGGCGCCGTGCAGCAGATGGACAGCAGCCGTGATCTGACTCGCCGCACCGTCGAGCTGGCAGGCGAGGCTGGCGACGCATTGGGGCGCATCACCCAGGCAGTGAGCACCATCGAGCAGATGAACCAGCAGATCGCCGCTGCCGCCGAAGAGCAGAGCGCGGTAGCCGACGCGATCAACGAAAGCGTCACTCGCGTACGAGACATCGGTGAGCAGAGCGCCACTGCCAGCGAGCAGACTGCGGCGTCCAGCGCCGAGCTGGCGCGTTTGGGCGTAGAGCTGCAGGAGCTGGTGCGGCAGTTCCGCACCTGATGCCGGCTGCGGGCCGGCGGACGTAGGGAGGACGTAGGGCGGACTCAGGAGCGTCAGCGAACAGTCCGCCGTCTTCGGCGCGGCAAAAGTCTCAACGGCGTACTGCTTCGCGAGTACGCCCTACAGCGCTGTGGGAGTTGGTGCGCCAGTTCCGCACCTGATTCGGGCGAGCCGGGACGCCGGCCGCAGGCGGGCGTAGGGCGGACTCAGGAGCGTCAGCGAACAGTCCGCCATCTTCGGTGCGGCAAAAGTCCTAACGGCGTACTGCTTCGCGAGTACGCCCTACAGCGCTGTGGGAGTTGGTGCGCCAGTTCCGCACCTGATTCGGGCGAGCCGGGACGCCGGCCGCGGGCGTAGGGCGGACTCAGGAGCGTCAGCGAACAGTCCGCCGTCTTCGGTGCGGCAAGAGTCCTAACGGCGTACTGCTTCGCGAGTACGCCCTACAGCGCTGTGGGAGCTCGCTCCCACATGTTCAGGTTCGGGCCGGACTGAAGCGCTGGCCCGAGATTGCAGGGTGATAGAGCGGCTGGACCTTGTTACCGGCCGGGTCCAGCAGGTGAAAGCTGCGTGCACCGTCGCCATGGTCGAAGGGTCGGTCCAGCAAGGTCACGCCGCGTGCCTTTAGGTACTGGTACCAGGCGTCCAGTTCCTCGACGCTGTCGACGATGAAACCGTAATGATCCACCAGCGCCACGCCGTGGCTCTCGGCATAGGCGCGGCCGAGTGACAGGTTGTCGTTGCCGCAGGTCAGGTAGACCAGGTCCTCGTTGGCGCGATGCAGCAACTGCATGCCCAGCACGTCCACGTAGAAGCGCTCGCACGCTTCCAGGTTGGGTACCAGCAGGGCCAGGTGGCGCAAGCCATTGAGACGGGATGGGCGTTCGAGCATCTTTTTGCACTCCAGTGTGTATACAATTATTTTTCAAATATAAAACATATTGGAGTTTGCCGTGTACGTGCTATTGCTCAAGACCCAACTCAAACCGGGTAGTTTCGATGCGTTCATGGATACCATGCGCGTCAACGCCACCGCCTCGGTGCACGATGAGCCGGGCTGCCTGACCTTCGACGTGATGCGTGACCGCAGCGACCCTGATCGGGTCTGGCTGTACGAGGTGTACGTCGACGAGGCCGCGTTCGAGGCGCATACGCGAACCGCGCATTTCCTCGCCAGCCGGCCGCTGGTGGAGCCGCTGATCGAGCGTCAGGAAGCCATTGAGGCCGATATGCTGGCGCTCAATCCATCGCGCTGAAGAGAAGAGAGGCTGCTGCGAAGGCTTGGCTCGGTCAGGCCGTGCTTTGTGCCATCTGCATATCCAGCACCCGGATACGGCCTGGCTCGGGATAGTGCCAGTGCACGTCCAGATCCCAGAAGCACGCGCCATAGCGCCGCTCGGGCTGCGGTTGCTGATAGGCCGGGCGCGGATCCTGCGCCAGGCACTGCTCGATCAGTTCCACCAAGGGTTCACCCAGGCGCAGCGCATGTTGGCGCGCCAGGTGTAGCGCGCCGTCCTGCCAGTCCACGGCGATCAGTGAAGGTGGCGCGTCGGCCATGTCGTTGCGGGCATCGGCCACGGCATCGGCGTAGGGCACGTAGGGCTTGATATCCAACACCGGGGTGCCGTCGAGCAGGTCGATGCCGGACAGGTGCAGACGGCCCGGCTCGACCTTCTCCAGGCGTACCACCGATTGGCCGATACCGTTGGGGCGGTGGGTGGCGCGGGTGCTGAACACGCCGACTGACTGATTGCCGCCCAGGCGCGGCGGGCGCACTTTCAGGCGCGGCTTGTCTTCCAGCGCCTGGTGAAAGAGAAACAGCAACCAGACGTGGCTGACCTGCTCCAGTCCCTGCACGGCCTCGCCCTGATCGAAGGGGGGCAGCAGCTCCAGCACGCCGCGCGCGGCGGGCGCCAGGTGCGGCTGGCGAGGAATGGCGAATTTTTCCTTGAAACAGGAGCGAACAATACCGACCGGAGAAACCAGATGCTGCATGGTGTTCTACTTAGCGGCTACGCACGGGGGCGTCGTGCGCTACACGGCAGCCGGCATCGCGGAATGGGCCGGTGAAACGAATCCAGCCTTCACCAGGGCTGACCTGAGCGCAGGTCAGGTGGCCATCGACCTTGCTCTGCCAGAGGAAGAACGGCGCAGGTGCGGCGAGGCCGGGCAGGCTCAGTGCGAGCAGTGCGATGAGGAGCAGGGTACGCATGATGGTGGTCTCCAGAGCGTGACGAACACAGCCTAACACGGTCTCAGAATCGTTCTTTCTCGCCCAGATAGCGCCATTGCCCGACCGGCAACTTGGCCATGGGTACGCCGCCGATGCGGATGCGCTTCATGCCCAGCACTTTCAGGCCCAACGCCGCGCAGATCTGCCGCAGCAGGTCAGGAGCCGGATTCTTCAGCGCGAAGCGCAGGCGCTGCTCGCTCTGCCAACTGGCCTTGCAGGGCGGGAACTGCGTGCCCTTGTGCAGCCAACCTTTCTTCAGGCGTTCCAGTGCGCTGGCGGGCACTTCGCCGGCTACCTCGACCAGGTATTCCTGTTCCAGCTTGGCGGCGTCCTCGCGCAGCTTGCGTTGCGTGCGCCAGTCCTGGCTGAGCACTATCAGGCCACTGGCACCGGTCTGCAGCGGCAGGCTCTGCTCCTGGCGCAGGAAGTGGCCATGCAGGACGCGTTGGGTGTGCGGGTCTTGTTCCCAGTGGCGTTCGTGTACCAGCAGGTGCTGCAACTGTGCGGCGTTGCAGCCAGTCGAGCCATGCACCAGCAGGGTGACGGGCTCCACGGGATCAAGGCTGGCATCGGGGTGCAACTCGACGCGCTGATCCTCGACCTTGAATTGCGGCGCTTCGACCACCTGGCCGTCCACCGTCACCCAGCCCCCTGCGATGTAAAGATCGGCTTCACGGCGCGAGCAACCGAACAGCTCGATGACGCGTTTGGACAGACGGGTGGCTTCGCTCATGACTGGGCTCGACAAAAAGAAGGTCATTGTACCGGCAAGAAGCTGTGGTGCCGGGAAAGAAAAAGCCCCGCATGCTGCGGGGCTTTTCAGGAGATAGGTCGGTCAGACCAGCTCGCCCCACATGTCGTACTCGTCGGCATCGACGATGCGTACGCGCACCTTGTCGCCCGGCTTGACGTTGGGGGAGTCGATGAACACGCTGCCGTCGATCTCCGGGGCGTCGGCCCAGGAGCGGGCCACGGCGCCTTCACCGTCCACTTCGTCGATCAGTACGTCCATCTCCAGGCCGATCTTGGCCTGTAGACGCGCAGAGCTGATCGCCTGCTGGTGCGCCATGAAGCGCTCCCAGCGGTCCTGCTTGACGTCATCAGGCACTACTTCCAGACCCAGGTCGTTGGCTGGTGCGCCCTCGACTGGCGAATACTGGAAGCAACCGACGCGGTCGAGCTGCGCTTCCGTGAGCCAGTCCAGCAGGTACTGGAAGTCTTCCTCGGTCTCGCCGGGGAAACCGACGATGAAGGTGGAGCGGATGGTCAGCTCCGGGCAGATCTCACGCCACTTCTTGATGCGCGCCAGGGTCTTGTCTTCGAAGGCCGGGCGCTTCATCGACTTGAGTACTTTCGGGCTGGCGTGCTGGAAGGGGATGTCCAGGTACGGCAACAGCTTGCCGGCGGCCATCAGCGGGATCACGTCATCGACGTTGGGGTAGGGGTAGACGTAGTGCAGGCGCACCCACACGCCCATCGACGACAGCGCTTCGCACAGCTCGAGCATGCGCGTCTTCACCGGCTGGCCGTTCCAGAAGTCCAGCTTGTACTTCAGGTCGACGCCGTAGGCGCTGGTGTCCTGGCTGATCACCAGCAGCTCTTTCACGCCGGCCTTGACCAGGCGCTCGGCTTCGCTGAGCACATCGCCCACCGGACGGCTGACCAGCTTGCCGCGCATCGACGGGATGATGCAGAAGCTGCAGGTATGGTTGCAGCCTTCGGAAATCTTCAGGTAGGCGTAGTGGCGCGGGGTCAGCTTGATGCCTTGCGGCGGCACCAGGTCGATCAGCGGGTTGTGCTCGGTCTTCGGCGGGATGACTTCGTGTACGGCGTTGACCACCTGCTCGTACTGCTGCGGGCCGGTGACGGCCAGCACGCTCGGGTGCACGTCGCGGATGCTGTCTTCGGCCACGCCCATGCAGCCGGTGACGATCACCTTGCCGTTCTCGGCCAGTGCCTCACCGATGGCGTCCAGCGATTCGGCCTTGGCACTGTCGATGAAGCCACAGGTGTTGACCACCACCACATCAGCATCCTGGTAGGTCGGTACGATCTCGTAACCTTCCATGCGCAGCTGGGTCAGGATGCGTTCGGAGTCAACGGTCGCTTTCGGGCAACCAAGGCTGACGAATCCGACTTTCGGTGTGGCGGTGGACATGCGGGCTAACCTCTAAGGGCGCCTGGGTGGCGCCTCTGATCAAAAAGTGCGCAATTCTAGCGGCGGATCATACGCTTGACCAGTACTGGTCAGGGGGCGGAAACGAAAAAGGCCACTCGATTGAGTGGCCTTTATCTGAAGGTGGTTGCGGGAGCAGGATTTGAACCTACGACCTTCGGGTTATGAGCCCGACGAGCTACCAGACTGCTCCATCCCGCGTCGACAATTCTACGCTTACTTAATATCTTGTCAATCGATTTGTTTCGTCTGATCGAAAAAGTTAATTTTCCGTCAAAGTAAAAAGGCCACTCATCGAGTGGCCTTTTCGTGAAGCTGGTTGCGGGAGCAGGATTTGAACCTACGACCTTCGGGTTATGAGCCCGACGAGCTACCAGACTGCTCCATCCCGCGTCTGTGGGTCGGCATTCTACAGCCAGAAGCTTGGCTGTCAACCGCTAATTGCAAGAAAAGTGTTTTCAACTCAGATGCTTAGCGTTAAACCCATACTGGGAGGAGGCGGCATGTCTGCAATACCTACCGAGCGCACGTGCTGCGCTGACTCGGCCCAGTTGGTTTTTTCTGGGCCGTATCGGCAGCTATTGCAACCTGCTATGGGCGTTATCCCTCTCTGATATTGGCGCCAGTCAGGCCCTCTCCCTAGAGTCGAGCGGCGACCGATGCGTGCGTCCTCTCCTACAAGAACAGAATGAGACTCCTCATGCCCACTTTCCGCCTCAGCGCCATTGCAATGGCGTTCATCGTCTCTGGCGCAGTCCACGCCGACTCGTCCAGCACCAAACCCGCCAGCGAAATCACCCGCACACTCAACCAGTCCTGGTTGCAGCGCCTTCCCTTCGAGGACCAAAGCAGTTTCGAGGATGCCCGGCGCGGCTTGATCGCCCCCTTCACCGGGGTGGTCGAAAATGCCAAGGGGCAGGTGGTCTGGGATCGCCTGGCGTACAACTTCCTTGATGGCAACGACGCGCCCGCCAGCGTCAACCCCAGCCTGTGGCGCATGGGGCAACTGAACAACATGGCCGGGCTGTTTGAGGTGCGTGAGCGTATCTACCAGATTCGCGGCATGGACCTGTCCAATATGACCATCATCGAGGGCGACAGCGGCCTGATCCTGATCGACCCCTTGATCAGCACCGAGACCGCCCGTGCCGGGCTCGAACTCTATTACCAGCATCGCCCGCGCAAGCCGGTGCGAGCGGTGATCTACAGCCATTCGCATGTCGATCACTTCGGCGGTGTGCGCGGAGTGATAGACGAAGCCGATGTCAAGGCGGGCAAGGTCAGGGTGATCGCACCGGAGGGCTTCTACGAGCATGCGGTCAGCGAGAACGTGCTGGCCGGCCCGGCCATGATGCGCCGCGCCCAGTACATGTACGGCGCGCTGCTGCCGCGTGGCGAGCGCGGTCAGGTCGACTCAGGTCTCGGCAAGGGTACCCCGAGCAACGCGACCGTGACCCTGATCGCCCCCACCGTGCTGATCGCCCAACCGTTGGAGACCCACGTGATCGATGGTGTGGAGATCGAATTCCAGCTTACGCCCGGCACCGAGGCGCCGGCGGAAATGAACATGTACCTCCCGCAGTTCAAGACCCTGTGCATGGCCGAGAACGCCACCCATACCCAGCACAACGTGCTGACCCTGCGCGGCGCCCTGGTGCGCGACGCCAAGGTCTGGGCCCACTATCTGGACGAGGCGCTGGTGCGCTATGGCGAGCAGGCCGAGGTACTGTTCGCCCAGCATCACTGGCCGACCTGGGGCGGCGAGCGGATTCGCGAGTACCTGGCCGATCAGCGCGACATGTATGCCTTTCTCGACAGCCAGACGCTGCGCCTGATCAACCAGGGGCTGACTGCCACCGAAATTGCCACCGAGCTGCGGTCGCTGCCGCCGCGCCTGGCCAGCAAGTGGTATAGCCGCGACTACTACGGCTCGCTCAGTCATAACGTACGCGCGGTGTACCAGCGCTACATGGGGTTCTACGACGGCAACCCGGCCAATCTCGACCCGCTGCCGCCGGAAGATTCCGGGCGCCGTTACGTGGCCGCCATGGGCGGCGCCGACGCAGTGCTGAAGACGGCCAACCTGGCCTTCGTCGATGGCGACTACCGCTGGGCGGCGCAGCTGCTCAACCATCTGGTGTTTGCCGAGCCGGACAATGCGGCGGCGCGCGAGCTGCAGGCCGACACGCTGGAGCAGCTCGGCTACCAGAGCGAGAACGCCACCTGGCGTAACGTCTATCTGAGCGGTGCGCACGAGCTGCGGTCAGGCGTGGCCGAAGCCCGGGCGCGTAATGGTGCGCCGGACATGGTGCGGGCGCTGACGCCGAGCATGTTCTTCGATTACCTGGCCGTACGCATCGACGCAATGAAGGCCGCCGACGAGGACCTGTCGATCAACTGGCGCTTCACCGATCTTGACGAGAACTACGCCCTGACGCTGCGCAACGGTGTGCTGACCCACCGCAAGCAATCACGCCATGCTCAGGCGGACATTGACCTGAGCATGAGCAAGGAGCTGCTCGACCGTATCGCGCTGAAGGAAACCGGTTTTCTCAAGGAGGCCACCATCGGTGGCATCGAGATTGCGAGCGGCCGCCTGAAGTTGCTCAAGCTGCTCGGCGGCCTCGACGAGGCGAACCCGCAGTTCAACCTCGTGACGCCCTGAGGCCTGCACGAACGCCCCGCTCGGTGCAGGCCGGGCGGGGCGTTCGTTTGTCTGTGCGGTGGTAGCGCGGGCGAATGCCTTGGGTGCGCCGTGCCTGGTGGATTTGCCTCGGGCGGGGTGGCTGGTGCGCATGTGCTGGCAGTTCGCACCGTAGCGAACTGCACGCGACCCAGTGGCCAGGTCGCACGCCCGGCATGCAGGGCGCCGCGCACTCCGGTCAGGGCAACGTGCGGATTGCCGGCGGCAGCCAGCGTCTTTCCAGCACTTCGGCCTGCGGCCAGTACAGACGCAGGAACAGGTTGAAGCGGCCCTTGGGCGCTGGCAGCCAGTTGCTGTGTTGTGCCGGGTCGGTCGGCGCCTGATGCTGGACGAAGATGTCCAGCGAACCGTCCGGGTTGTAGTGCAGGTCGTCGCGGTCACCGAGGGCATGGCGGTCGAGCGGGTTGGCCGAGAGCAGCTGGCGCTCGTCGTACAGGGTCAGCGACCAGAAGGCCCGTGCAGGCGGCAATTGTCCGGCGGCGAAGTGCAGCACATAGCGTCTGTTACCCGATAGCGGACGGTCCTCGGTATTGGTATGCAGGTTCGGGTAGATGGCATCTTCCGGGGAGTTGGCACCCAGCCCGATCTTGGCCACCAGTGCGCGCTGCGCGTAGCGGGTGCCGTACTCGCCCAGCTCGTAGCCGATGTGCCAGCCCTGATAGGTCTTGCGTTCACCCATCAGGCGCTGGCTGTCGCTCAGCATGGCGACCACCCGGCGATAGCCCAGTGCACTACCAAGACGCTGCAGTGGCGACTGCTGCAGTACACAACCCTCGTCGAGCAGGCCGGCGGCTTGAATGCGTGCGAGCATCGGCGCGTCCTCGGCGCGGGCCGGGTTGTCGGCCAGCAACCGGCAGAAGGCGCCGAAGAAGTCCTCGCGGCTCCAGCCGGCCAGCTGCCGGTCGGGACCCATAGCGCGGTCCAACATGGGTAGTTCGGCCATGGCTGTCGGTAATGGCGTACCTGGGCGGCCCTGCCAGGCGCTCAGCGGCATGACGCGGAAGCGGTCCTGCAGGGCGTGCACCTCGCTGTAATCGGCTGGGCCGCGGCTCTTGATACGACCGATCATCCAGGCCATCTGCGTCGGTATACGGAGCGGCTGCATGCCGGCTGGCACCTCGCCACGCCAGGTCGGCCCCGCGACCAGGTAGGTTTGCGCGCGGCTGCCGATGGTGCGCGTACCGGGGCTGCTCACCACGTTGGTCCAGGCATCCATGATCGGCATCATGTAGTAGTGCCCGCTGGTGTCCGGAATGCTCATCACCACCGGCTCCTGGCGCAGATCGAAGTGCACGATGCTGTACAGGGTGTCGACGTTCGGTGACACCACGCTGTTGAAGCGCGCATCGGGAAAGCGTCGGCTGTGGCGCAAGCCGTTGATCGCGGTGGTGCCGAGCAGCTGCTGATGCTGCTTGGTCAGCTCCATCAATACCAGCGGGTAGGCGAACAGGTAAGCCTGGGCGGTTTCCCGCGCCTGCTGCATCACGCTCTGGGCGGCCAGGCCGCTCAGCAGCACGATCATGACAGCGAGCCCCAGGCGCCAACGGGTCTTCTTAGCGAATCTCATGGGTGCGCGCTCCGCTTGGGTGAGGAAAATACCGGGCGCGGTGGTGCCGCTCCGAAGGAGTGATCATGGTCGTGGTCTCCGTAGGTCCAGGCCAACGAGCCCGGTAGGCTGGGGTCAGTAGTGAATCGTGTGCACCGCCTTGAGCATCGCCAGCACGGCCATCGCCAGCAGCACCACGCCGGTGCCGAGCACCCTGTGCGGATGGGCGCGGCCGCACTCGTCGCGCAGCATCGCCAGGCTGCGCTGGTAGCGCCGGCCTTGCTGCAGCAAGAGGATGCCGGCGGTGGCGAGGGCTATCAGCACCAGCGATGGATCCTGGCCGCGCAGGGCCAGGCAGGCGACGAGCAGCAGCGAGACCTGCGTGCGACGCCAGGCCAGCTCGGTGCGTTCGGCCTGCAGGCCGGTGTCGATCGATCCGTCAGCCATGCCAGCGCGGCCAGAACAGCCCGATCAGCACCAGCGCCGCCAGGCAGCAGCTCAGCGCCAGCAGGGGCGCCGGCAACGGTAGCGGCAGAGCGCGGCGATGGCGCAGCGCACGCTCCACCGCGAGCCAGCGCTGGCAGGCGCCGACGCTGACCAGGATGCTCAGTGCCAGCAGGGTGAGGGTGACGATCAGCCGCAGCTGTGGCCCGAGGGCGTCGCCGGCGAAGGTCTCGACGGCAATGCCGCCGCCGAGCAGGGCCAGCGCGGTACGGATCCAGGCCAGGAAGGTGCGTTCATTGGCCAGGGTGAAGCGCGGGTCCGGCTCCTCGCCTCCCAGCAGGGACTGGGAGAGCGGCTTGCGTGGTGGCTCGGGAGTGCTCATGAAATACCCTTGGTATGGGATCAGCGCAGCCCCTTGCTGCGCAGGGCGCCGGGTGAGTAGTCGGAGATGCTGGCGCGGTAGCTGAAGTCGAACGGCTGGCGCTGTTCGTTGAGCAGCCCCGAGGCCAGGTAACGGCCATTGTTGAGGTCGTAGGTCACCTCCATGGCGAGGGCCGGCGCCTGGCCTGCCGGGTGGTAGAAGCTGTGGGCCTCGCCGACACGCCAGAGTTCGCCGCGGTTGTCGTAGTGGTCGGCGGCGAGAATCGCCCAGCTATCCTCGTCGATGAAGTAGTGACGCTTGCTGTAGATATGACGCATGCCTGGCTTGAGGGTGGCGACCACTTCCCAAACCCGGTGCAGCTCGTAGCGGGTGGCCTCGGGATTGACGTGGCCGGGCAGGATCAGCTCCTTGTAGCTGCGTTCGGGCGAAGCCAGGCGATAGCTGTTGTAGGGCACGTAGAGCATCTTCTTGCCGACCAGTTGCCAGTCATAGCGATCAGGGGCGCCGTTGAACATGTCGCGACCATCGGCGGTACGCAGCCCGGCGGTGGTCGGCCCAGCGCTGTCGTAGGCCACGCTCGGCGCACGCCGCACGCGACGCTGGCCGGCGCTGTAGACCCAGGACAGACGCGGTTCGGCCACCTGGTCGAGGGTTTCGTGCACCAGCACCACCTCGCCGACCATGCGCGCAGGGGCGGTGAGCTTGTGGCTGTAGTAGTAGAGGACGTTGCGTGCCTGCTCAGGCGTCTGGCCCTGCACCGCCTCGCCGCGGGTGAAGTACTGCTGGGTAGTCATGATGGTGTAGGAACCATCCTTCTGCGGCGCCGCACTGTCGCTGATCAGGCTGAAGCTGGGGTTGCGGTTGCGCGTGATGTGGTTCCACAGCATTTCCAGACCGTTCTGCGGAATGGGGAAGGCCACCACGCCGGCGAAGCCCTGCACGCCGTTGCCGTTGTTGCTGAGCTTGGCGTTGACGGCATTACGTGCGGCGGCCTGGGCCACGGTGTCGGATACCGCCACGCTGCGGTGGGTGGGGTAGACCGGCAGGCGGTAGCTGTCGGGAAAGCGCTTGAGCAGGGCGATCTGACCGGGGCTGAGCTGGTCCTGGTACTGCGTGTAATTGCTCGCATCGATGGTCAGCAGTGGCTTTTCATCCGCGAACGGATCGCTTGGTATGCCGTTGCTCTGCAGGGCCGGCTGAGACTTGAGGCCACCGTCCCAGGCGGGAATGCGGCCATCGGCGCTGGCAGCACGCTCGGCGCCGATGGGGGTCAGGGTGGTTTGCAGTTGCGCGGCCTGTTCGGTGCTCACGGCTGCCAGGGCTGGACCGGTCAGCAGCAGGGAGCACAGCAGCGCGCCACTGCGCAGCAGGTTCTGGGTATTGTGCATGAGGGACTCCGCTTAGAAATTGACGCCCAGGCTGATCGAGACGAAATCGCGATCGCCACGGGTGCCGTAGTCACCATCCATGTAGTTGGTGTACGCCAGGCTGGCGTTGTAGGTGTTGTTCAGCGTGGCATCGAGGCCGACGCTGATGGCCCTGGAGCCTTCGCTGAAAGCCGAGCCTTCGCCGGGGCCGTTGCCGTCGACATCGTGCTGCCAGGACAGACTGGGACGCAGGTCGATACCGGCGATGGCGTTGGCATAGCTCCAGGTAGCACGTACCCGGTAGCCCCAGGAGAATGGTGTGAGGAAACCTTCGTCGTTGCAGTGCTCGGGCGTCTGCGAGATGGACGCACAGGCGCCACTGGCGAGGATGCCGTTGCCGAAGGTGCCGTTGCGCCCGTAGCGCGGGCCGAACTTGCCTTCCAGGCCGCCGACCCAGGTACCGCCGAGTTCACCGACCAGCACCAACTGATCGGCGCCCATCACCTGGCTGAAGGAGTGGGTGGCCGTGACCTGGGCCTGGGTTACCTCCTTGCGCCGGTAGCCATTGAACAGCGTATCGGCTGTGTTGGGGCGGATGCCCTGTGCCACCAGCGGCGAACGCGCCGGGGCATTGAGCAGCGACTGGATGACATCGGTGCCGTTGAGCTGGATCGGCATGTTCGGCCGGTAGCTGATCTCGCCCTGCAGCGCCGTGCCGGTGGACAGGTTGGTGGCGAAGGTAAGGCCGTACAGACGGATGTCTTCAGGGTACTGCACCACGTACTGCGAGGTGCCGAGGCGCAGGGCGCCGTTGAGTGTTGGGCCGAACACCGTGCTGTTGTAGTAGGGGCTGCTGATGGTGCCCATGTAGGGCAGGCGGCTGTGGTAGTTGGCGACGAAGGCGCCGAACTCCGTATCCAGTTCGGCGGCGAACCAGCGCAGGGACAGACCCCATTGCCCAGCGTTGCGTGCGTCCTGATCCTTGGCGCGCGGAATGCGGATGCCCTCGTCGGTGAGATTGACCTCGAAGGGGGCCAGCGCTGCAACTGCCGCAGGATTGCCGGTGAGCACCGCGCCGACATCCAGGCCGTCGCAGCCATCGGCCAGGAAGTCGCTGCCGGAAAAGAAGGTGCCGCAGTTGTCGAGCTGGGTCTGTTCCCAGTCCAACTGGTAGAAGAAGTCACCGGAAAGCGCGTCGCTGAGGTTCTGCGACAGATAGAACATGTTCACCGGTACCAGGCCTTCCTTGACCTCGGCACCCGGCCGGCGCAATGCCGACAGGTTGTAGGGGTTGACCGTGTTGAGGCCACCCTGGATGAAGGTACTCTCGCCCCAGTTGACCACCTGCTTGCCCAGACGCGCGGAGCCGGGTTGATCGGCGAGTGCATAGTTGTAGTAGACGAAGGCGTCGAGCAGTTCGGCGCCGGCCGATTTCGCCGAGCGCTTGCGGTTGTTGTCGATTACGTCCTTGAAGGGCTGTTCGCGATCACGCAGCACATAGTCATACCAGTAGCTGCCGCGCAGAAACGCGCCGAAGTCGCCATGGCGCAGTTCCAGGTCGTGGGTGCCCTTGAAGATGCCGGAGAAGGCGTCGCCAGCGCCGAAGTTGCGTCGCCCGTCGTCACCGCTGGCGCTGCGCATCAGCTTGGGGTCAGGATTGGACGTGGCAATGCTGGTGCCGATCGACAGCGAGGAATCCAGCTGGCCTTCGAACTCGCCGAATTGGAAATTCGCCGCCGTGGCCGAACCGATCAGGCAACTCAATGGCAATAGAAGATAGGGGGGCTTAATTAAAGCCCGCACTTTTAATCTCATCACTCATTATCCTCTTTGTTGTCGAGTGAGAATTTAATGGCGAATGTGCGGATAAGTTGCTGGGCAGTAAGCTCGGCACTTTTTAATTCGGCGGACATTCAATAGTGCGTATTAACTGATGGAGCTGTAGGTTAACTTTGGGTAATTGCACTCCCTGGGTGTCGGTGTTTAAGCGATACTATGGGCGCCTGAAAAAGCCGACAAATAGTGTCTTCGGATGGTTGCCATAACGCTTCGGCATAGCCAGAGAGAACCGCATGACCCTCAAACAGCTTCGCTACCTGATTGCCATCGCTGAGGCGGGGAGCTTCTCCGCCGCGGCCAGACGCGCCTACATTGCTCAACCCGCCCTGAGCCGGCAGATCAGCCTGCTGGAGAGCGAACTGGAGATGCAGCTGCTGGAGCGCCAGCATGACGGCGTGGCACTGACCGATGCCGGGCGAAGGCTGTATGAGGTGTCGCGTTCGGTGGTGCAGAAGCTCGATTCGGTAAAGGACGAGCTGGCCTCGACGCGCGGCAATCCCATCGGGCATGTGTCCATCTCGATTCCGGCGACGGTTTCGGCATTGCTGCTGCCGGAGATCATCCGCCGTGCCGAGGACAAGTTTCCTTCCATCAACCTGACCATCTGCGACGGGCTGACGCGCGAGGGCGGCCAGTCCATCGAGCTGGGCAAGGTGGATTTCGGCGTGCTGCCCAACGCCGAGGAGCTCGAGCACGTGATTGCCGAGCCGATCTTTACCGAGGATCTGTACTGGGTCGGGCCGGGTTCGAGCGCCGAAAGTGGTACGCCGATCAGCCTGGCTCAGGCGGCGAGCACCCGCCTGGTGATGGCGCCCAAGGCGCTGCACTTGCGCCGCCGCATCGAACAGGCGGCGATGGAGGCGGGAGTGGCGCTCAACGTGGTATTCGAACAGCAGTCCGCGCCGGGCATCGCCAGCCTGGTGCGGCATGGCCTGGCGGCGACCATTTGCAACTGGCCGCCGCTGGCGGAGCTGTTCGAATCCACGGCAGCGCGGTTGATCGTCGAGCCGCGCATCACTCGCACTGTCTCCATCGCCCATTCCGCGCACCGGCCGCTGTCGTTCGCAGCGTCCTGCATGCGTGATCTGGTGCGCGGGCTGCTATTGGAAATGGTCAGCGACGGCCGCTGGCGCGGCAGCCTGATCGAGCGCAGCGCAGAGGCAGATCAGGCCCGTGAGCAGGCGTCGGACGCGACTACCTGAGCCCCCAGGCGCTCTCGCGAGCGCTGCGGATTCATGCTAACCAGACCGATCAGGCCGGCGACCACCAGCACACCGCCGCACACCAGAAAACCCTGGGCATAGCCCAGCGGATGCGCGGCGCCGGCGCCTTGCACCAGCATGCCGGTGATCACCGGCGCTGACAGACCGGCCAGCGAGGCCACCGCATTGCCGATGGCGAGGATGCCGCCGCGCTGACTGCTGGGGGTGAATTCGCCAAGCATCGCCGGGCCTACCGAGTACATCACCAGGGCCAGACCGCCGCTCAGGGTCAGGCAGGCGACGCGGGTGGCGACCGACAGTTCGGTAAGTATCAGCGAGGCGGACAGCAGGCCGCTGGCGATCAGACACAGCGAAACGAATGCGCCGCGCGCCACGCGCGACGAGTAGCCGCTGCGCATCAGGCGCTGTGACAGCCAGGCCATGAACAGACTGAGCGGGGTGGTCACCACCACGAACATGACGAAGATATGCCCGGTCTTCAGCGGGTCGATACCCAGGCCGATCTCCAGGTAGCTGGGCACCCAGGTCAGGGTGAGCGCCAGCGACCAGTTGGCGGCGAAGTGGCAGATGTAGTTGCCCAGCACGCTGCCGTCGCTGAGCAGGCGGCGGTAGGGCAGGCGCTCCGTGTCCGGCGTCAGCTGGCCGGCTCGCAGGCTGTCGAGGCTGCCTTCACGACCGAAGCGCAGCCACAGCACGCACCACACCGCGCCGATGGCCGCCAGTACCGCGAAGTTGACCCGCCATCCGTAGTTCAGGCTGATCCAGGGAATCATCGCGCCGGCCACCAGCAGGCCCATGGCGCTGCCGGAGTGCAGCAGGGCCACCGGCAGGCTGCGGCGGTCGTTGGGGAACCACTTGTACAGCGCGTGGGTGGCCACCGGCGAGGCGGGGCCTTCGCCGATGCCGAGCAGCACCCGGCAGGCGACGATCATCCACAGCGAGCTGGCGAACAGCATGGGCAACTGGATCAGCGACCAGAACAGGCCCATGCCCAGCAGCAGGGTACGGGTTGGCCGGCGGTTGGCGAGAAAACCGCCAATCACCGCAGAAATGGCGAAGAACCAGTGCAGAGCGCCGCCGATCAGGCCGAACTCGGTCGGGCTCAGGCCCAGTTCCTGGGTCATCGGCACGGCTACCAGGCCGATCACCACCTTGTCGAGGAAGTTGACCAGCATCATGAAGGCCAGTAGGAAGGCGATAGTCCAGGCTTTGCGGGGACTGAAGGCAGGGGCTTGCAGTGTCATGGGGAAATTCTCTGATCTTGTTCTTATGAAAAAAGGCCCGCCCCGCGTGGGGGGCGGGCCTGTCCTGCGCCCTTAGCCGGGCATCAGGATGCCCTTGGCGATGGTGTTGCGCTGAATCTCGCTGGTGCCTGTCAGGATGCGCATCATTCGGCTCGCGCGGAATATCCACTCGACCGGATGGCCCTTGATCAGGCCGGCGCCGCCATGGATCTGCACCGCTCTGTCGGCGATGCGGAAGGCGGTTTCCGAGGCGTACAGCTTGCACATCGGCGCCTGCACCTTGATGTCGCCGCCGGCGTCGTTGTTCGCTGCCGTGGCGTACATCATGCTGCGCGCTGCGTACAGCTCGGTGGCCATGTCGGCGAGCATATGGTTGATCGATTGGAACATGGCGATCGGCTGGCCGAACTGCTTGCGTGTGCGCGCATAGTCCAGCGACAGGTTCAGCGCCAGGCCGGCCATGCCGAGCATGGTCGGGCAATGCAGCAGGCGATTGAGGGTGATACGCCCCATGGCCAGTTTGAAGCCGGCGCCCTCTTCGCCGATGCGGTTTGCCACCGGCACGCGCACATCCTTGAGCAGGATGTTGCCATGCGCGCCACCGCCGGACATCACCGAATAGTCGCTGTCGATGGCGACGCCCTCGGCGTGAAGGTCGATGAAGAACGCCGAGATGCCTTGCGGGCCGCGACCCGGGCTGGTGACCGCGAGCAGCACGGCGAGGTCGGCATAGGGCGCGCCGGAGATGTAGCGTTTGGCGCCATTGAGCACGTAGTGCTCGCCCTCCAGGCGCGCCTCGGTGCCGATGGCGGTGGCGTCCGAGCCGGCCTCGGCCTCGGTGAGGGCGAAACACACCGCCTTCTCTGCACGGCAGATCGGCCCCAGGAAGGCTTCCACCTGGTGCTGGTTGGCGACCTTGAACAGGTGGCCGACCCGTGGTGGGCCGGACAGCTCGCCGAGGATGTGCGGTGCCAGTGGTGAGCCGGTAAGTACCGTCGCTTCCTTCAGCGCGCACAGGTCGGCGACGCCCAGGCCGGCGCCGCCCAGGGTTTCAGGCAGCATGGCGTTGTAGAAGCCAAGCTCGCAGGAGCGGCTCCAGATATCGCGTAGCAGCGACTTGGCCACCGGCTCGCCCCAGACGATGCCTTCGCGCTTGGCGAGCGGGTCGAGTTCGTCGCGGACGAAGGCGTTGATGCCCTCGATCAGGCGAGCGGTTTTTTCACTTGTCTTGATCATGTCCGTTTCCTCAGATGCGGCGGTCGCTGTTCTGCCAGTAGGCTTCGCGGATCAGGCGGCGCACCACCTTGCCGTTGGGGTTCTTCGGCAGCTCCTTGGCGAAATCCACCGCGCGCGGTTTCTTGAAGCTGGCCAGGCTGCGCCCGCAGTGCTCGATGATGGCCTCCGCGCTCAGGCTCTCGCCCGGCTTGAGCACCACCACGGCGCGCACGGCCTCGCCCCATTGTTCGTCGGGGACGCCGACCACGGCTGCCTCGAACACCTGGGGCAGGCTGTAGAGCACCTGTTCCACTTCGGTGGGGTAAATGTTGAAGCCGCCGGAAATGATCATTTCCTTCTTGCGGTCGACGATGAACACATAACCACGCTCATCCACCGTGGCCAGGTCGCCGGTGAGGTAGTAGCCGTCGCGCATCACTTCTGCGGTCAGCTCCGGTGCCTGCCAGTAGCCCTGCATGATGTCCGGGCCCTTGACCACGATTTCGCCGATTTCGCCGGGCTTCACGTCTTCGAAGTTGTCGTTGACCACCCGCAGGTCGGTCTCGAAGTAACAGCGGCCGCACGAGGCGAGGCGGCTGAAGTCGCCATCCTCGATCAGGTGATCCTGTTCGGTCAGTACGGTGACCAGCGAGCAGGTCTCGCCAGCGCCATAGCCCTGGGCGAGGATGGGGCCGAATACTTCGATGGCGCGCTTGACCAGCGCCGGCGCCATGGGAGCGGCGCCGTACATTACCAGGCGCAGGCTGGAGAGATCGAAGCGTTCTACCTCGGGGAAGTTGACCAGGCGATTGATCATCGCCGGCACCAGAAACAGGCGGGTCACTTGTTCGCGCTCGATGGTCTCCAGCAGCAGACGGTCGTCGTAGCGCTCCAGCAACAGGTTGCAGGCGCCTACCGCCAGCAACGGCATGATCTGCATGCCGCTGGCATGGGTGATGGGGCCGACATGAGCCATCACGTCGCCTGGCGCGGCGCGGCGGGTCGGGCTGGCGATGCTCTTGCGGATCAGCGCCTTGCGGTTGCCGAAGGTCAGCATGGCAGCCTTGAGTACCCCGGAACTGCCGGATGTGTAATGCAGCACGGCCAGGGCGTCGTCGGCGGGATCGCTGTGTACCGGCGCCTCGCTGCCGCTTCCCAGCAGCGTGGGATAGGCAATATCGCCAGTCTCGTCGTCGAGCGAGATGATCCAGCACAGGCGCGGAATTTCCGCACGGCGGGCCTGCAGGGCGGCGGCGAAGCGACCCTCGACGATCACCGCCTGGCTGTATGAGTCGTTGAGTATCTGGATGACTTCATCCAGTGACAGGCGGGCGTTGATCGGCACCTTGACCATGGCCGTCTTGTAGAAGGCAACCTCCGCTTCGGCCAGCTCGACCCGATTCAGAGCCAGAATGGCAATATGGGCGCCAGGCTGCAGACCAAGGTCGAACAGGCCCGAGGCAAGGCGATTGGTGCGGTGTTCGAGTTGGGCGAAGGTGATGCGTTGTTTGCTGTCGACCAGAGCCTCATGCTCAGGCCAGTAACGTGCACTACGGCTGATGATCTTTCCGAGATTCAATGTGTTGTTCTCATCGGCAGGACAATGTTGGCCGATGCTAGTCAGATAACTTTCCGCACAACTAATACAAGAGTTCGATGCAGCCCATAACGTTATGGAATGGGAATAAATGCAGGACAGTCAGCGCCAACACTGAAGTGCGAAACAGGCTTTGAGGATTTCGCTATTGATATGTGCCAGCGTTGCACGAGGGCGATGCTGATTGCGTTCGGCATCAGCCGGCAAACCGGAGCGTCGCCCTGGTTTACCGGGGAGAGGAGGGACTTACAGCACTTCGAACAGACCGGCGGCGCCCATACCGCCGCCTACACACATGGTCACCACCACGTATTTCACGCCACGGCGTTTACCCTCCAGCAGGGCGTGGCCGACCATGCGCGCGCCGCTCATGCCGTAGGGATGACCGATGGCGATGGCGCCGCCGTTGACGTTGAGCCTGGTCGGATCGATGCCCAGTTTTTCGGCGCTATACAGTACCTGGCAGGCGAAGGCTTCGTTGAGTTCCCATAGGCCGATGTCATCGACTGTCAGGCCGTGCTGGCGGAGCAGCTTGGGTACGGCGAAGACCGGGCCTATGCCCATCTCCTCCGGCGCCAGACCGGCCACGGCAATGCCGCGATACAGGCCTAGCGGGGTAATGCCGCGCTGGGCGGCCAGGGCGCCGTTCATCAGCACGCAGGCACTGGCACCATCTGACAACTGACTGGCGTTGCCGGCGGTGATGCAGCCACCCTCGATCACCGGCCTTAGAGCCTGCAGGTCGGCCAGTACGGTCTGTGGGCGATTGCCCTCGTCGAGGCTGAGGGTGACGTCTTCGAAGCTGACCGCGCCGGTTTCCTTGTCCACCCGTTTCTTGCGTGCGCTGACCGCTACTATCTCCTCGGCGAACAGCCCTGCGTCCTGTGCCGCGGCTGTGCGCCGCTGCGATTCCAGGGCATAGACGTCCTGCGCTTCGCGGCTGATGCCATAGCGCTTGGCCACCAGCTCGGCGGTCTGCAGCATGGGCATATAGGCATGCTCGGCCTGGCGAATGACCTGGGAGTCCGCATCCGCGCTGGCCCACTGCATGTGGTGGTTCTGCACCAGGCTGATCTGCTCCTGGCCGGCGCCGACGGTGACGGCCATGCCATCGACCATGATCTGCTTGGCGGCGATGGAGATCGCCATCAGGCCGGAGGCACACTGGCGGTCGATGGTCTGCCCGCTGGCCGACAGCGGCAGCCCGGCGGCCAGCAGGGACAGACGCGCCAGATTGGTAGAGGCGGTGCCGCCTTGCATCGCGGTACCCATCACCACATCCTCGATCTCGGCAGGCTCGATACCGGCGCGTTGCACCGCGGCCTGGATGGCAATGGCGCTCATGCTGGGCGCTTTGAGGTCGTTGAAGGCACCACGGAACGCTTTGGCGATCGGTGTGCGGGCGGTGGAAACGATGACGGCATCTTGCATTATCAACTCCGGGCTGGACGGTTGGCGAGGCGGGCCTGTTAGTAGGCTCGTGGCGAAAACGGGAAGCGCCTGTGAGGCACTGCGCTCGCTGATCACCCTAAGTAACGCAGAAATATTTGGGAAATGGCATGTCGTGATGCCAGCTATTCATCGTGTGAATTAATGTGCGCAGACGAGGAGACCTGTGCCGCGCTGAGCCATTGCCGCGGTTTGTGCAGGTAGAATCCCCGCGCTATGAAACAGCGAAAAATCATCCACATCGACTGCGACTGCTTTTACGCGGCCATCGAGATGCGTGACGACCCGAGCCTGGCCGGTCGTCCGCTGGCTGTTGGCGGTTCGGCCGAGCGGCGTGGGGTCATTGCCACCTGCAACTACGAGGCGCGTGCCTATGGTGTGCGTTCGGCGATGTCGTCGCGGCATGCGCTGAAGTTGTGCCCGGACCTTCTGATCGTCAAACCGCGCTTCGAGGTGTACCGCTCGGTCTCTCGTGACATTCACGGCATCTTTCGTCAGTTCACCGACCTGATCGAGCCGCTGTCGTTGGACGAGGCCTATCTGGATGTCAGCGACTCGCCGCATTTCGCTGGTAGCGCCACGCGCATCGCCCAGGAAATTCGTCGCCGCGTGGCGCAGGAGCTGCACATCACCGTGTCGGCAGGCGTCGCGCCGAACAAGTTTCTGGCCAAGATCGCCAGCGACTGGCGCAAACCGAACGGTTTGTTCGTCATTACCCCGGATCAGGTCGATGCTTTCGTGGCTGATTTGCCGGTGAACAAGCTGCATGGTGTCGGCAAGGTCACGGCTGACAAGCTGACGCGCTTAGGGATTCGTACCTGTCTGGATCTGCGGGACTGGAACAAGCTGGCGCTGGTGCGCGAATTCGGCAGTTTTGGCGAGCGCCTGTGGCGCCTGGCCCACGGCATCGACGAACGTGCCGTGCAGGTGGACAGCCGCCGCCAGTCACTGAGCGTGGAGAACACCTACGATCAGGATCTGCCGGATCTGCAGAGCTGTCTGGAGAAACTGCCGGCGCTGCTCGAGGAGATGAACGGCCGCCTGCAGCGTCTGGACGCCAGCTATCGACCGGACAAGCCTTTCGTCAAAGTGAAGTTTCATGATTTTACCCAGACGACCCTGGAGCAGGCGGGTGCCAGTCGGGATCTGGAAAGCTATCGGCTATTGCTGAGCAACGCTTTCGCCCGCGGCGACAAGCCGGTGCGCCTGCTCGGGGTGGGCGTCAGACTGCATGATCTGCGCGGGCGGCAGGAGCAACTAGAGCTGTTTGCGTAGTTGCTGATGTGGGAGGGGCTTTAGCAGGCTGTTGAAAAACTACCTGCGTTGCCATTGCTGCGTTAAAAACAGGCTCAAAATGCTCATTTACAGCTCGTAAACTCCGCTTTTTCGCCTGTTTTTGCCTTGCACTGGCTGCCTCGCCTACGTTTTTCAACGGCCTGTTAGCCGCGATCATCGATAAGACGTCGCCGCTGAAGCGCCTCCCACAGGGTATTCACGCGGCTCGATCACTGCGGCCAGAGGCGAATCGGCTTGCCGGTGGCCGGCCACAGCTGCAACTGGCCGATGTCGTTGAAGTCCCAGCGCTGCACTTCAGTCAGTGCGGCGAGGAAGCGCTGCTCCTGCTCCATCAACGAGGGCGCGCACATCTTGCGGGTGCTGCCTGGGGTTTCGAAACGGACAGCGTCATCCTTCAGCGTGTAACCGGCGAACCAGTGGTTGCAGCCGGCATGCCCGTGAGCGCGACCGTCAGCGGCAAAGGTGACGGTCAGGTGGCTGCGGTCGATCAGCGGGTGTTCGCCGATCCATTCCACTTGGTAGCTGCGTTCGGTTTCCAGCTGCGGTGCGTCGCTGGCACAGCCGACCAAGGTGGCGGTGAGCAGGGCAAGGGGCAGGGCGCGGTACATGGTGTCAGGCCTCCTGGCAGGTGCGGCATAGGTGACGGCCAGCGTCGTTGCGCCAGCCAAGCTCGGCGATACGGGCTTCGGCGGCTGGCGCTTGCGCGGCTTTGCCGAGCGCGGCATCGACGGCGAATTCGAAATCCAGCTGCTTGCCGCAGCTGTCGCAGTTCACCTGCCAGTTATGGATGGCCAGCTCCTTGAACTTCGGGCCCTTGCACACGGCCAGCCATTGGCCGGGCGGGTTGATCAGGTGGCGAACCTTCTCCACTTCCAGGCGCATGTGCAGGTCGCGACTGCCCTTGAGGGTGACCAGCAGCACGTCACTGGCCTGGATCGAACCGCCGTTGCCGGTGACCTGGTAGCGGCCCGGCGCCAGTGCGCGGCATTCGGTGAGGGTGTGTTGCGGGTTGAGCAGGGAATAACGGAAATCGTGTTCGGCCATGGGTCCTCCAGATCAGCCGGCATGCTATCACGCGCCGGTCTTGACCTCATTGCTTGGCCGGCCGGCGAGCCAGGCGGCGATGTTGTCCAGGGTGGTGCGGGCGATGGCGTCGAGCGCTTCGTGGGTGAGAAAGGCCTGGTGCGCGGTGACGATGACGTTGGGAAAGCTCAGCAGGCGGGCCAGGGTGTCGTCCTGCAATGGCAGGTCGGAGTGGTCCTCGAAAAACAGTTCCGACTCCTCCTCGTAGACGTCCAGGCCCAGGTAGCCGAGCTGGCCGCTTTTCAGCGCCTCGATCAGTGCCGGTGCGTCGACCAGTGCGCCGCGACCGGTGTTGATCAGCATCGCGCCACGTTTCATCTGAGCCAGACGCGCAGCATCTATCAAGTGGTAGCTGTCGTCGGTCAGCGGGCAGTGCAGGCTGAGGATGTCGCTGCTGGCGATCACTTCTTCGAGAGCTGCCTGGCGTGCACCGAGGTCACCGAGCCCGGTCAGCGGGAATGGATCGTAGATCAGTACCTGGCAACCGAAGCCATGCATGATGCGGGCGAATACCTGGCCGATCTTGCCACCGCCAACCACGCCGACGGTCTTGCCGTGCAAGTCGAAGCCGGTCAGGCCATGCAGGGAAAAATCACCCTCGCGGGTGCGGTTGAACGCGCGGTGGATGCGCCTGTTCAGCGCCAGCACCAGGGCCACGGCGTGTTCGGCCACGGCATGCGGCGAATAGGCCGGTACGTGCACCACTGGCAGACCGAGGCGCTGCGCGGCTATCAGGTCGACATGGTTGTAGCCGGCCGAGCGCAAGGCGATCAGGCGCGTGCCTCCGGCGGCCAACTGTTCCAGTACCGGCGCTGACAGGTCGTCGTTGATGAAGGCGCAGACCACTTCGCTGCGTTTGGCCAGGGCCACGCTGTCGCGGGTCAGGCGCGCTTCATGAAACTGCAGGTGCCAATCAGGCGAGCCGTTTGCGGCCAGGAAGGACTCGCGGTCGTAGGTTTTGCTGCTGAACAGGCAGATACGCATGGCAGTTCCTCAGGCGCTTTGTGCCGCCGCTTCGGTCAGGCGCGCGATTGCGGCGTCCAGTTCGTCCAGGGCGCGCTGGGCCTCGGGGTCGTCCTGTTTGAGCAACGTCTCGCTGCGTTGGCAGGCCATGCGCAGCTGCGGCACCCCGCAGTAGCGCGTGGCGCCGTGCAGGCGATGGACCCGCTCGATCAGTGTGGTGCGCTCGCCGGCATCGCGTGCCTGGCGAATGGCCTGGCGGTCACCGGGCAGACCGGCCAGCAGCATGCTCAGCATGTCCGCCGCCAGATCGGCTTTGCCTGCAGCCAGGCGCAGGCCTTCTTCGGCGTCGAGTACCTTGGGCTGCGACTGCGGCGCAGCAGCCGCTGCAATCCTCTGATTGGGCTGGTTGCGCAGATTCAGCCCCGTCCACTTGAGCACCACCTGGGCCAGTTGGCGTTCATTGATCGGCTTGGTCAGGTAGTCGTCCATGCCGCTTTGCAGCAGGGCGCGCTTCTCGTTGGCCAGCGCGTGGGCGGTAAGGGCGATGATTGGCGTGGCGCTGCGGCCCTGTTCGCTTTCCCACTGGCGAATCGCTTCGGTGGCTTCGCGGCCATCCATGCCGGGCATCTGCACGTCCATGAACACCAGGTCGAAGCTGTCGCGCTGTATCGCTTCTATCGCCGCGTAGCCGCTGTCCACGGCGGTGACCTGAGCGCCGAGGTCATCGAGCAGGGTTTGCACCAGCAGCAGGTTGGCCGGGTTGTCGTCGGCGCAGAGGATTTGCGGGCGACGCGTGTTGCTGATGGTCAGCGACTCGCTGGCCGGGCGTTGCGGGCTGACCAGTTCCACCAGCGCCTTGTACAGCTTGCGTGTGCAGGGTGGTTTGGCCTGGAGTTGCGCGTAGGCATCGGGCAGCGAGTCGTGAAACAGCCCCAGTTCGGTGGTCGGGCACAGCACCAGGGCCTTGCAGCCGAGCCGCTCGAGCTCCTGGATGCGTTGGCCGAGGGTGTCTGGCGGTAGCTGGCTGGCGGTGATGCCAAGAACAGCCAGGCTCAGCGGTTGTTCGTGGTTCTGCCGCTGCTTCACTGCATCGAAGAGTTGGTCGGGGTCGGCGAAGCTTTCCACCTCCAGGCCGCAGTCCTCGAGTTGGTGGGCCAGCGCCTGGCGCGCCAGCTCGTGGCTTTCCAGCACAGCCACGCGACGGCCCTGGAGGGCGGCACGTGGCAGGTCTTCGGCGTCGTCGCGGGCCTTGGGCAGGGTCAGGGTGATCCAGAACTCAGAGCCTTCGCCCGGGGTGCTGTCGACGCCAATCTCGCCGCCCATCTGCTCGATCAGGCGTTTGGAAATTACCAGGCCGAGGCCGGTGCCACCGGCCTGGCGGCTGAGCGAGTTGTCGGCCTGGCTGAAGGCCTGGAACAGCGCGCGCAGGTCTTCATCCGACAGGCCGATGCCGGTGTCCATCACGCTGATACGCAGTTGCGCGCTGTCGGCACTTTCGTCCTCGACCATGGCGCGCATGACGATGGTGCCTTCGCGGGTGAACTTGATCGCATTGCTGACCAGGTTGGTCAGTACCTGCTTCAGGCGCAGCGGATCACCGCGCAGAGCCAACGGGGTATCGCGGTAGATCAGGCTGACCAGCTCCAGCTGCTTTTCATGGGCTGCGGGGGCAAGGATGGTCAGGGTGTCCTGCAGCAGGTCGCGCAGGTTGAAGGGGATGGATTCGAGCATCAGCTTGCCCGCTTCGATCTTGGAGAAATCGAGCACCTCATTGATGATGCCGAGCAGGCTGTCGGCGGATTTCTCGATGGTCGACAGGTAATCCTGCTGGCGCGGGCTGAGCTCGCTCTTTTGCAGCAGGTTGGTGAAGCCGAGGATGCCGTTGAGCGGGGTGCGGATCTCGTGGCTCATGTTGGCCAGGAACTCGGACTTGATGCGGCTGGCTTCCAGAGCCTCCTTGCGTGCGAAGTCCAGCTCGATGTTCTGGATCTCGATGGTTTCCAGGTTCTGCCGTACGTCCTCGGTGGCCTGCTCGATGCTGTGCTGCAGTTCTTCCTGCGCGTTCTGCAGGGCCTCGGCCATGCGGTTGATGCCGGCGGCCAGCTCATCCATCTCATGGCTGCCCAGCGGCGGCAGGCGTGTTTCCAGGTGGCCGTCCTTGAGTTGGGCGACACCGGCCTTGATCTCACGCAATGGCTCGTTGATGCTGCGGCCCATGCGCAGGGCGAGCAGGGCGGTGACGGCAAGGCCGCCGGCGATCAGCAGCAGGCTGGCGAACAGGCTGCGGTAGCCGCTGAGCAAGGTACCCTGATGCGAAAGCTCCAGTTCGACCCAGCCGAGCAGCTCCAGTTGGCGGTCCTCAGCGAAGTCGTCGCTCAGCACCAGGTGCTGGTCGTAGACCGGTAGCAGAAAACGCGTGGCGTCCTGACCGCTGAGCAGGCTGACGCCCGCCTGGCTGCTGGGTGATGGGTTGAGCATGCTGGGCCCGGCATGTGCCAGTGACGTGCGCTCAGGGCTGAGAAAACCCACCGCACGCACATCCGGATGCTCCAGTGCCTGTTGAGCGATACGCTCGAGTTTTTTCGTGGCCTTCTGTTCCAGCGCGGGGGCCGCCAGGGGCGCCAGGTGTTCGATCAGCATCTCACCGCGCTGCAGCAACTGCGTCTGCAAACCGGACAGCTGCACCCAGGTGAAATAGCCACCCAGCACCAGCGCCAGCAGGCTGGTGGGGAACAGGGTGAGCAGCAGCACACGGCCTTTGATGCCTAGATCCTTGAACACGACGTTCCTCCTGAGTGACGTTCCGGCAGTGTAGCGATTCAGCGCGCCGGAATCTGTAGGTGAGCGATTGTCGTTTAGTAGGTAGAATTGTTCTCATTCTGCCTCGTCGGTTTCTCTCCATGAATGCCAGCTCCGCTTCTCCAACCCGAATCCTCGCTGTCGAGGACGACCCGCTGCTTGCCAGTCACCTGCAAGCTCACCTGATGGCCCGTGGTTTCGACGTGACCCTCAGCCATGACGGCAGCGATGGGTTGCGCTTGGCTGAGAACGAGGATTTCGATCTGATCCTGATGGATATCCTGCTGCCCGGCACCAATGGCCTGGTGGCGCTGCAGCAATTGCGTCAGCGCCGCAGTGTGCCGGTTCTGCTGATGTCTGCCTTGGGCGATGAACAGAACCGCATCGCCGGTTTCAGTCAGGGCGCCGACGACTATCTGCCCAAGCCCTTCAGTCTCGGCGAACTGAGCGTTCGCGTGGATGCGATCCTGCGGCGTGTCGCCTATGAGCGCCGCGAGCCGCAGTCGAGTGCAGAGGGCAACGGTTTGCAGTTCGACGAGGGACGCAGCGATGTGGCCTTCCGTGGTGACTGGGTCGGCCTGACGCCCAGCGAATTCCGGGTGCTGGAGCTGCTCTGGCGACACAAGGACGAGGCCTTGAGCAAGCCCTTCCTTTATCAGCAGGCGCTGCGCCGTGCCTACGCCCAGCACGACCGTAGCCTGGACATGCACGTCAGCCATATCCGTCGTAAATTGCAGGCCGTCGGCTACGAGGCGACGCGTGTCGATACCGTCTGGGGCAAGGGCTACATCCTGACGCAGGCGGGGGCATGAACCTGCCGGGGCGACATTCGCTGCTCTGGCGGCTGGCCGGAGCGCTTGCACTGTTTTGCCTGTTGCTGGTCAGTCTGCATGTGGATGTCGGCCGCGTGCTGATCGATGCCACGTCCTACTTGCCCGAGTCCACCCGGCAGACGCTCAAAGGCTATGCCCGGGAGGCGGAAACAGCGTGGCGCGAGGAGGGCGCAGCAGGCGTCGATGCCTTTGTGCAGCGGCTGCAGGAGCGTGAGCAGGTCTGGGCCGTGGTGGTCGACCAGCACAAGGACTCGCTGTCCTCGCAAGCCTTGACGGCCGAACAGGCGCAACGCCTCGATTTCGTGCGCAGGCTGGAGTTCCCGGTAGGGCGGCCAGGCGGCACGCCGACCTTTTACATTCCTTTCAGCGACGGTAATGCCCGGCTGGTCATGGAGTTGCCGCAGCGGTTGAACCCGCGCAAGTACAACGAGCTATGGGAGTTGCTGCTGCAGCGCGTGCTGCCGGCCGTGCTGGCTGTGGTCGTAGCCGTTCTGCTGTATCGCCTGCTGATCGCTCCGCTGGCGATCCTCAGGCGTCAGGCCGCGGCACTCAGTGCAGGCGACCTGTCTGCTCGGCTCGGGCCGCAGGTGACGCAGCGCAAGGATGAGCTGGGAGAGCTGGCACGAACCTTCGACCATATGGCCGAGCGCCTGCAGGGCACCGTGGCGTTCCAGCGCCAGCTGCTGCGCGACCTGTCCCATGAACTGCGTACGCCGCTGGCCCGCTTGCGTGTGGCGGGGGAGAGCGAGCAGGACCTCGAGGCCTTGCGTCAACGCCTGGCGCGTGAAGTCGAGGAGATGGAAAAACTGGTCGGCGATGCCTTGGAGCTGGTCTGGCTGGACACCGAACGGCCCAGCTTGCCGCTGGAAGAGGTGGACATCGTCAGGCTCTGGGATGTGCTGCGCGAGAACGCCGGCTTCGAGACCGGCTGGCCCATTGAGCTCATGCCCTGCGAGTTGCCGGCCGATTGCCGGGTGCTGGGCAACCTCAACGGCCTGGCGCAGGCGCTGGAGAACATCCTGCGCAATGCCATTCGCCACTCGCCTGAGGGCGCAGTGGTGCGCCTGGCCGGACAGCGCGATGGTGGGCAATGGCTGTTGTGGATCGAGGACCAGGGGACCGGTGTCGCCGAGAGCGAGCTTGAGACCATCTTCCGTCCTTTCACCCGCCTTAGTGCGGCCCGTCCGGGGGGTGACGGCTTCGGCCTGGGGCTGGCCATCGCGCGCAGCATGATCGCGACTCAGGGCGGGCACCTGTGGGCGGAAAATGCCAGGCCTGGGCTGCGTCTGAAACTGCGGCTGCAAAGTGTATAGTTCGTAAATTAGATTTACTCTCAAATGTAAATTCTTACTATTTGCGTCTGACCCGACAGGGCCGGCAAGTAGTAGCGCTTCTTTTTCTTCCTAGTGCTCGCTCTCGATGGCGTGTTGTCCATCCGAGGCTTTGCCACGGCCCTTTCTAGTTGTCTCGGCCATCACATGCCGGCTGCTCGCGCTGATCACGGCGGAGCATGCCGCCGATGTTCCGAGATGGGTCAGCCAGCGAAGCCCAAGTCCGGGGGAGTGCAGGGTTCGAGTTCCTGTGCAGGATGGCCGCTGGAAACAAGCCGACAACTCGATTTACCTTGATCACTGGGAGCAATCCACATGTCACTCAACCAGCGACGTCTCGCTGCATCGTCTCGGCCTCGATTCAACAAAACCCTGCTGGCTGTCACGCTGGCCTCGCTGGCCTGTTCGGCGGGTGCCGACGAGAAGACCGAGCAACTGGAGCTTGGGGCGGTAGTGGTCACCGCCACAGGGTTCGAGCAAAGCGTCAAGGATGCTCCCGCCGCCATCACGGTCATCTCCGCAGAAGAACTGAAGAAACGCTCCTATACCGATATCACCGACGCGCTGAAGAACGTGGCCGGGGTGCAGATTGCCGGTGGTGGCGTGGAGCGCTCGATCCAGATCCGTGGCATGACCTCGGGCTATACGCTGTTTCTGATCGATGGGCGGCCGATGCAGGGCAACGATTCCTTCGGCCTCAACGGTACGCAGAACGGTACGCCGATCAATTTTCTGCCACCCATCGAGGCGATCGAGCGCATCGAAGTCATTCGTGGCCCAGCTTCGTCCTTGTATGGCTCCGATGCCATGGGCGGGGTGATCAACATCATCACCAAGAAAATCCGCAACGAGTTCGCCGGTAGCATCACCACCGAGTACAGCCTGGCCGATAGCGCCAACAAGGTGAACGAGGACGGTTATCAGACCAGTGCCTATCTGAATGCGCCGCTGATCGAGGATGTGCTGGCCCTGCAGGTCAATGGTTCCTTCCTGCACCAGGACGAAAGCCATTTCCTCGGCAGTGACGACAGCGCTGCCTCCGATCCCAGGTACAGAAGAAGCAACCTGGGCGGCAAGCTGGGCTGGAACATCGACGAGCAGAACCTGGTCGCCTTCAACTACAACGAGGCGCTGCAACGCCGTTGGGCCAATCCGGGCAAGAGCATCGACGTGGCCGACGAGCCGAGCTACAACGAGTCGATCCTCAAGACCTACGCCATTACTCATGAAGGGCGTTACGACAACCTGCTGCTGGACACCTACGTCAACTACGACACCTCGGAGAACCCGACCCGTGTCAACGCCAATACCGGCAATGGCATCGAGTACAACGTGCTGACGGCCAACACCCAGGCGACCTATTTCCTCGGCTCCCATGCGCTGACGGGTGGCCTGACTCACAAGTACGAAGAGCTCAAGGACGGTGCCAGCAGCGGCCTGCGTCCGCCGGTCGTGCCGGTTGCCGATGCCGTAGTGGAGATGGAGCGCTACCAGAACTCGATCTTCCTGGAAGACAACTGGAGCCTGACCGACGACCTGTCGCTGACCTTGAGTGCCCGCTACGACGACAACGAGGCGTTCGGCAGCGAAGTCAGTCCCAAGGTCTATGCCGTCTATCACCTGACCGAGAACTTCACCCTCAAGGGCGGCGTGACCTCCGGTTACAAGGCGCCCAGCCTGCGCCAGGCCGCAACCGATTTTGGCTCCAGCTCAAGGGGCGGCGTAATCATCGGTAACCCCGAACTGACGCCGGAGACCAGCCTCAACCGCGAGATCGGCATCGGCTACGAAAACTTCGATCTGGGCCTCAACACGACCCTGACGGTCTATCAGACCGACTACAAGGACAAGATCAACCGCACTGGCCGCGTCTGCCTGCCGAACGTGCCCTGTGTGTACAACGGCACCACCTACCCGGCGCATCAGTACGGCTACACCGCCTACGAGAATGTGGACGAGGCAGAGCTCAGGGGCGTTGAGTTCACCCTGGATTACCAACTGCTCGACAACCTGATGTACCGCCACAGCTACACCTATACCAGCACCGAGCAGAAGACCGGTCAGTACAAGGGTGAGCCTCTCAACGACATGGCCAAGCACATGTTCAACGTCTCGTTGGACTGGCAGGCCATGGAGAAATTGAACCTCTGGACTCAGCTCAACTACCGGGGCGAGACATCCGGCCGCTGGCAGACCGGCACCAGTGGTGCTGCCAGCAACGGCGTGACCTACCCGTCCTATACCTTCGCCGATGTCGGCCTGGTGTACAGGCCAACCAAGGACCTCAGCCTGAAGTTCGGTGTGTACAACGTCACCAACAAGGAAGTCACCACCGACGATGACTACGCCTACAACCTCGATGGCAGGCGGTACGTGTTCGGTCTGACGCAGAACTTCTGATCCGCAGCGCCTTAATCAGGCCGCCCTGGAGCCTCTCCGGGTGGCCTTTGCCGCCAGTTCCTGACGCGCCGCTACGGCATCCACGAATACTCAAAAAGTGAGGAAAGCGATATGACGCTGTTCAAGCGTACCCTGACGAACCTGCTGTACCTTGGCGCGCTGATGTGCGCCGTGTCAGCCGCCCAGGCCGCCTACCCGCTGGCTATCGAACATGGCCAGGGCAAGCTGACACTGAACGAGGCGCCCAAGCGCGTCGCCGTTTTCGATCTGGGCGTACTCGACACGCTCGACGCCCTTGGCATCGCCGCCGCTGGCGTGCCGCAGATGGCTGGGCCGGCTTACCTGAAAGCACAATACGCAGGACGCGAGAGTGTCAACATCGGCACCCTGTTCGAGCCGGATCAGGCAGCACTGGAACGCCTCAAGCCTGACCTGATCATCATCGGCGGTCGTTCCAGCAATCAGTTCGAGGCGCTTTCGGTGCTGGCGCCGACCATCGACCTGAGCATCGCTCCCGACCAGTTCCTGGTGGGTGTTCAGAACAATCTGCAACTGTTGGGCGAAATCTTCGACAAGCAGGAGCAGGCTGCGCAGCTGCAAGCGCAACTGAACAAGGAGCTGGCTGCGGTTCATGCAAAGTCTGCCGGCCTGAGCTCGCTGACGCTGTTCACCGTCAACGACGCGCTGATGCTGCATGCACCGGGCGAGCGTTTCGGCATGCTCGATGAAGTGCTGGGTACTCGTTCTGTGGTCGAGCCGGTGGACCCGGCGAGCGTGGCGCAGGTGCGTCCGGCGCCTGATTCGCCCGAGGCCAGGCAACTGCGCGAGCGGCAGAAGGTGCGCCTGGAGGTGGCGTTGAAAGAACAGCCGCAGTGGTTGGTGATCCTCGACCGTGGTGCGGCAACCGGCGGCGAAGGCAAGGCCGACGAGACGCTGGGCAAGCATGCCGGTATAGCAGCCAGCAAGGCCTGGGCCGATGGCAAGGTGTTCTATCTCGAGCCAGCGACCTGGTATATCGCCACTGGTGGCTATCAGGGCCTGATGAGCACTCTGAAGGCTTTCGCTGCCGCGCAATAAAGAAGTGGCGTATGGCCCGGATGCAGTCCGGGTCACTACCAGACAATCCCGGATTGCATCCGGGGCAAGGCTTGATCACCGCCTGCAACCGATCATGGCGTGATGAAGCGACGGGTTCGGCGTATCATGATGCCCCTTCGCGTCAGTCTGGATTCGAGCGACCCATGACCCTGCAATTCCCCACCATTGCCGACTGCATCGGCAATACCCCCCTGGTACGCCTGCAACGCCTGGCGGGTGAAACCAGCAACACCCTGCTGGTCAAGTTGGAAGGCAACAACCCGGCCGGTTCGGTCAAGGATCGTCCGGCACTGTCGATGATCACCCGCGCCGAGCTGCGTGGTGACATCCAGCCCGGCGATACCCTGATCGAAGCCACCAGCGGCAACACCGGTATCGCCCTGGCGATGGCGGCGGCGATCAAGGGTTACAAGATGATCCTGATCATGCCGGACAACTCCACCGCCGAGCGCAAGTGGGCGATGACCGCCTATGGCGCCGAGCTGATCCTGGTCAGCAAAGAGGAGGGCATGGAGGGCGCTCGTGATCTGGCCGAGCGGCTGCAGGCCGAAGGGCGCGGCAAGGTGCTCGACCAGTTCGCCAACGGTGACAACCCCGAGGCGCATTACAGCGGCACCGGCCCGGAAATCTGGCGCCAGACCGGCGGAACCATCACCCACTTCATCAGCTCCATGGGCACCACCGGCACCATCATGGGCACTTCGCGCTACCTCAAGGAGCAGAACCCGGCGATCCAGATCGTCGGTCTGCAGCCGCAGGAAGGCTCGGCCATCCCCGGCATCCGTCGCTGGCCGCAGGAGTACCTGCCGAAGATCTATCAGGCCGAACGTGTCGATCAGGTGATGGACATGGGCCAGGCCGAGGCTGAGCACGTCATGCGGCGCCTGGCGCGGGAAGAGGGCATCTTCTGCGGCGTTTCGTCCGGCGGTTCGGTGGCCGGCATGCTGCGCCTGTCGCAACAGGTGGAGAACGCGGTGCTGGTGGCGATCATCTGCGACCGTGGCGACCGTTACCTGTCCACCGGCGTTTACGAAGAACCGGCGCACTGATGGCCAGACGCAGCTCCAACCTGCGCTTTCAGCCCAGCGGCGGCAGCCGTGCGGCGCAGGTCCCGGTCGGCAAGAAGCAGAAGCTCGCCATCGAACGCCTGGCCGGTGACGGTCGCGGCATCGCCTTCGAAGGCGGGCGCACCTGGTTCGTCAGTGGCGCCCTGCCCGGCGAGCAGGTCGAGGCACGGGTACTCAGTGCCCGCAGCCAGACCGTCGAGGCGCGCGCCGAACGCATCATCGCCGCCAGCAGCGAGCGCCGTGCGGCGCCCTGCATTCATGCTGACCGCTGCGGCGGCTGCAACCTGCAGCACATGCCCCACGCCGATCAGTTGGCCCTGAAACAGCGCACGCTGGTCGAGCAGCTTTCACGCCTGGGCGGCGTGCAGCCGGATGAGTGGGCAGCGCCGCTGGCCGGTCCCGAGTTCGGCTATCGCCGCCGCGCGCGTGTTGCCGTGCGCTGGGACGCCAAGGCGCGTCAACTGCAGGTCGGCTTTCGCGCAGAGGCCAGCCAGGACATCGTCGCCATCGATGAGTGCCTGGTGCTGGTACAGCCTTTGCAGCCTATTTTCAGCGCGTTGCCGGCGTTGCTGCGCAGCCTGGAAAAGCCGCAGGCAGTCGGGCACGTGGAACTGTTCAGTGGTACTGCCGAAGCGTTGCTGCTGCGGCACACGGCAGCGCTGGCGGAGGCTGATCTGAACCGCCTGCGCGCATTCTGCAGCGAGCATAGTGCGCAGCTGTGGCTACAGGGTGAAGGACAACCGCAGCCTGATGAGCAGAGCGCCGAGCTGGGCTTTGAGTTGCAACGCTGGCACCTGCGACTGTCTTATCGGCCTGGCGATTTTGTGCAGGTCAATGGTCTGGTCAACGAGGCGATGGTCGCTCAGGCGCTAGACTGGTTGGCAGTGCAACCTGGTGAGCGGGTGCTGGATCTGTTCTGCGGCCTGGGTAATTTCGCCCTGCCGCTGGCGCGTCAGGCTGCTGAAGTGGTGGCTGTGGAAGGTGTCGAGGCGATGGTGCAGCGGGCCGCTGGCAACGCACACAACAATGGCTTGGACAATGCGCACTTTTTCCGTGCCGATCTGTCCAACCCGCTGGTCTCCGAGGCCTGGGCGCGTGGCGGTTTTACCGCGGTGCTGCTCGACCCGCCACGCGATGGCGCGTTGCAGGCGGTGCGTGGGATGAGTGAGTTGGGTGCGCGGCGCCTGGTCTACGTCTCCTGCAATCCGACCACCCTGGCGCGCGATGCGGCTGAGTTGGTGCAGCAGGGCTATCGCCTGCGCCGCGCCGGGATTCTCGACATGTTCGCGCAGACGGCGCATGTCGAGGCGATGGCTCTATTCGAGAAACCCGAGATTTAGGTCTTGGGCCAAAGCGGTACGTTCGGTACCGCAGGGATGTGCAGGATGCGCATTCTTTCAGTTAATCCGACCGGCTCAGAGAAGGCCGGCGACTGCTCGGTGCGACCTATGCGCGCCGTAGGGAAGGTAAGACGATGGTTCAGGTGAGAGCGCATCAGCCAGTCAACGATGACGGCAGCATCAATCTCGAGGCCTGGTTGCAGCATGTCACTCGCGTCGATCCGGCGCTTGATCGTCAGGCATTGCAAGAAGCCTGCGAGTTCGCCCGTGATCTGGAGCAGCAGGCCAACACCACACCGCATCACTGGAGCGAGGACGCATCTACATTCCGCGCCGGTCTCGACATCGCGGAAATCCTCGCCGATCTCAAGCTCGATCAGGATTCGCTGGTCGCGGCGATCATTTATCGCGGCGTACGTGAAGGCAAGATCACCCTGGCTGCGGTGCACCAGCGCTTCGGTCCGGTGGTGGCCAAGCTGATCGAAGGTGTGCTGCGCATGGCGGCGATCAGCGCCAGTATCAATCCGCGTGAATCGGTGGTGGTCGGCTCGCAGACGCAGGTCGAGAACCTGCGCAAGATGCTGGTGGCCATGGTCGATGACGTGCGTGTGGCGCTGATCAAACTGGCCGAGCGTACCTGCGCCATTCGCGCGGTCAAGGAAGCCGACGAAGAGAAGCGTCAGCGCGTGGCGCGTGAGGTGTTCGACATCTACGCGCCGCTGGCTCACCGCCTCGGCATCGGTCATATCAAGTGGGAGCTGGAAGACCTGTCCTTCCGCTACCTGGAGCCTGAGCAGTACAAGCAGATTGCCAAGCTGCTGCACGAGCGCCGTCTGGATCGCGAACAGTACATCAACGACGCCATGGCCCATCTGCGCCAGGAGCTGGAAGCCACCGGCATCAAGGCCGACATCAGCGGCCGGGCGAAACACATCTATTCGATCTGGCGCAAGATGCAGCGCAAGGGCCTGCAGTTCAGCCAGATCTACGACGTGCGCGCAGTACGGGTGCTGGTGCCGGAGGTGCGCGACTGCTACACCACCCTGGGTATCGTGCACACCCTGTGGCGGCACATTCCCAAGGAGTTCGACGACTACATCGCCAACCCCAAGGAAAATGGCTACCGCTCGCTGCACACCGCCGTGCTCGGCCCGGAGGGCAAGGTGCTGGAGGTGCAGATTCGCACCCACGCCATGCACGAAGAGGCCGAGCTGGGGGTGTGTGCGCACTGGCGCTACAAGGGCACTGACGTCAAATCCGGCTCCAACCACTACGAAGAGAAAATCTCCTGGCTGCGTCAGGTCATCGAGTGGCACGAGGAACTGGGCGATATCGGCGGCCTGGCCGAACAGCTGCGCGTGGATATCGAACCGGATCGGGTTTACGTCTTCACCCCCGACGGTCACGCCATCGACCTGCCCAAGGGCGCTACGCCGCTGGACTTCGCCTACCGCGTACACACCGAGATCGGCCACAACTGCCGGGGGGCCAAGATCAACGGCCGCATCGTGCCGCTGACCTACAGTCTGCAGACCGGTGAGCAGGTGGAGATCATCACCAGCAAGCAGGGCACGCCCAGTCGTGACTGGCTCAATCCCAACCTGGGTTATGTCACCACCAGCCGCGCCCGGGCCAAGATCGTCCACTGGTTCAAGCTGCAGGATCGCGACCAGAACGTCGCCGCCGGCAAGCAGTTGCTCGAACGCGAGCTGGCGCGCCTGGCCCTGGTTGGCGCGGACTTCGACAAGCTGGCCGAGAAGGCCAACCTGAAAACCGCCGAGGACCTGTTCGCCGCGTTGGGTGCCGGCGACGTGCGCCTGGCCCATGCGGTCAACCTGGCCCAGCAACTGCTCGAGCCGGAACGCAGCAACGAGCAACTGGAGCTGATCCCGCGCAAGGCGCAGGGCTTCAAACCGGGCAAGCGTGGCGATATCCAGATCCAGGGCGTCGGCAACCTGCTGACGCAGATGGCCGGCTGCTGCCAGCCGCTGCCAGGGGACCCGATCGTCGGCTACATCACCCTCGGCCGTGGCGTCACCATTCACCGTCAGGACTGCCCGACTGCCTTGCAGCAGACTGCGCGCGAGCCTGAGCGGATGATCCAGGTGAGCTGGGGCCCGGTGCCGGTGCAGACCTACCCGGTGGAGATCGTCATCAAGGCCTACGACCGTTCCGGTCTGCTGCGTGACGTGACCCAGGTGCTGCTCAACGAGAAGCTCAACGTGCTGGCGGTCAACACCCGTTCGAACAAGGAGGACAACACCGCCTCCATGTCGATCACCGTGGAGATTCCCGGGCTCGATGCCCTTGGCCGTCTGCTGGCGCGTATCGGTCAGTTGCCCAATATCATCGAGGCGCGTCGCCACCGCGTGTCCTAGCGAGAGCTTTCATGTATCGACTCGACGACCTGCTGCACCTGATGGCGCGTCTGCGCGATCCGCAACACGGCTGCCCTTGGGATCTCAAGCAAAGCTACGCGACCATCGTGCCCTACACCCTGGAGGAGGCTTACGAGGTCGCCGACGCCATCGAGCGTGGCGACTTCGAGCATCTGCCGGGTGAGCTCGGCGACCTGCTGTTCCAGGTGGTCTATTACAGTCAGCTGGCGCAGGAGGAGGGGCGTTTCGACTTTGCCCGGGTGGTCGATGGCATCACCAGCAAGCTGATTCGTCGCCACCCGCACGTGTTTCCCGACGGCGATCTGTACGGTGCGCCGGATGCGGCGAAGCTGGAGGAGGCTGCGGTCAAGCAACGCTGGGAAGAACTCAAGGCGCAGGAGCGCGCGGAGAAGGCTGCTGCTCCCGAGCAGCTTTCTTTGCTCGATGACGTGCCGGCTGCGCTGCCGGCACTCTCGCGTGCGGCCAAGCTGCAGAAGCGTGCGGCGCAGGTCGGTTTCGACTGGCCCGAGGCACTGCCGGTGGTGGACAAGGTGCGCGAAGAGCTGGATGAAGTGCTCGAAGCCATGAGCGAGAACGACGCCGAGGCGGTTGCCGAGGAGATCGGCGACCTGCTGTTCGTCGTCACCAACCTGGCGCGCCACTTGAAGGTCGACCCGGAAGCGGCATTGCGCGCGGCCAACGGCAAGTTCGAGCAGCGCTTTCGCTTTATCGAACAAAGCGTGCGTGAAGCCGGGCGCAGCATGGACGGTTGCTCGCTGGAGGAACTGGATGCCCTGTGGGGCGAGGCCAAGAAGCTGGAGAAGCAGGCGCCTGGCTATTGATGGATGCCGCCCGGATTGCATTCGGGTTGCGGCTTGGCTTTCGGGCTGGAGCCGCCGCTGCTTAGCCCTTATGCTGGGCGCCTTGGACTGGCAGCGCGAATCTGTGTCGCTGCCGCAACTGAATCATGTTCGGGATCTTTAGTCATGGGTCTTTCCCTGCGCGACCAGCTGCTCAAAGCCGGCCTGGTCAATGAAAAACAGGCCAAGCAGGCTGGCAAGCAACAGCAAAAGCAGAAGCGTCTGGTGCAAAAAGGCCAGGCCGAACTGGATGACAGCACACGCCAGGCCGCACTGCAGGCGCAAGCCGAAAAGGCCGCACGTGATCAGGAGCTGAATCGTCAGCAGCAGGAAAAAGCCGAGCAGAAAGCCCGCGCGGCGCAGGTCAAGCAACTGATCGAGCGTTCACGCCTGCCCAAGCTCGACGGCGAGGACTACTACAACTTCGTCGACGACAAGAAGGTCAAGCGCCTGCCGGTCAACACCATGGTGCGCAACAAGCTGTCCAACGGCTGGCTGGCCATTGTCCGTCATGGTGGTGGTTACGAGATCATTCCGCGCGAGGCTGCGCTGAAGATTCAGGAACGTGATGCCTCGCGCATCGTCCTGCTCAACACCCACGTCGAAGAGCCGGATGCCGATGACCCCTACGCGGCCTATCAGATCCCCGATGATCTGATGTGGTGACGCAGCGTCACTGCATGCTTGCGTAGGGCGTCGCGTTCAGCAGCGATTGCCGCTCAATAGCACTCGACCAAAGCTGGCGCCTGCATCCTGTGGGGTGATCGCCAGCAGGCGATCCATGCGCAGGCGCTGCTCGCCATCGGTGGTGCGCACCAGCAGAAACTCTTCCTTGCTCGCCGTGGTTTCCGTGGTCAGGGCCTGGCCACGCAGCTGAGAACCGTCGATCAGCTCGATATCCAGCTGATAGCGGTGCATGCAGGCGATCTCCAGGTAGTCGTAGAGGTCGCAGGCCAAGGGTTGGTAGTCGTCCATCGAGTTATCCTCCGAGATCGCTAGAGCCTAGCCGAGAAATGGCTCCGACTGTTTTCCAGGCATATAAAAAACGCCGCAACCCGGTACAGGCGTTGCGGCGTTTTCGTGTTGCTGGAGTGTTTACATCAGGGGGATGGTGTAGCTGACGATCAGGCGGTTTTCGTCCAGATCACCGATGCTCGCATTGGAGCGCACCATTGCGTTACGCCAGCGCACGCCGAGGTTCTTCAGTGGGCCTTGCTGGATGATGTAGCTGATATCCACGTCGCGTTCCCATTCCTTGCCGCTTGCGCCACCCACGCCATCGAAGCCATCACCGGTCACGTAGCGGACGAACGCCGTCAGGCCCGGAATGCCATAGCTGGCGAAGTTGACGTCATAACGTGCCTGCCAGGATTTCTCGTCCTTGCGGGTGAAGTCGAGAATCTGGATGTAGTTGACGATGTAGGGATCGGTCTCGGTCAGGAAGGGGAAGGCGTTGTCGCCGCCGACCTTCTGATAACCCACGCGGAAGGTGTGAGCACCAATGCCGGCCCAGAGGTTGACCGAGGTCAGGTCGTTATCCAGCTTGCCGCCGAGTTTGCGGCCGTTGTCTTGGGAGTCGAAGTAGGCCAGGTTGGCGCCCAGCTTCCAGTCGCCGATCGGCTGCACGTGGATCAGGTTGTACAGCTTCTGATCATAGATATCTTCCAGCTCGCCGTACCACACGCCAACGGTGGTGTTGCCGCCATTGAACTTGTAGTCGCCGCCGGCGAAGTTGTAGCGGTCGCTTTCGCCGCCGATGTTGGTGGCGGTGATATCCACCCTGTCGGTGGATGCGCGTTGGTTGACGTCACGCAGTTGGCCGCCATTGAGCGTCAGGCCGTCGATTTCCTGCGAGGTGATCATGCCGCCGGTGAACACCTGTGGCAGCAGGCGCGAGTCGCCGGAGGTGACGATGGGCAGCTTGGGCATCAGCCCGCCGACCTTGCCGACTGTCTTGGAAATGCGTGCCTTGACCGCGCCGCTGAGCTCGGAATATTCGTCCGGCCCCTCGTTGCCGAAAGCGTTGGGCAGCAGGCCGGTGCCGGCGCGTTCATCAGATGAGTCGAGCTTCAGGCCCAGGCCTGCATAGGCGTCCAGGCCAAAACCAACGGTGCCTTCGGTGAAGCCGGACTCGGCCTTGAGGATGAAGCCCTGCGCCCATTCCTCGCGTTTGGACTGCTGGGCAGCCGTCGTGTCGCGCAGGTCGCGATTCATATAGAAATTGCGGAGTTCCAGCGTCGCTTTGCTGTCGCCGATGAAGTCAGCCTGTGCCAGGCTCGGCAAGGTCAGGCTGGCGCCCAGCGTGGCGAGGGCCACGGCACGGGCGAGGGGAGTCTTACTCATTATTGTTGTCTCCTCGTTGTTATTAGCAGGTCGGCCACGATGTGACCGGCCAGTTACGGCGCGATGAAATAAAGCATCTCGATAGCGAGTCGACTGTAAGACTTTAGTCTCGCGGGGCTTTTAGCGTGGCCGGCGCTTAGGCGTGCGTGGCCTCTAGGTCGGGCTTATCAGGGATTTTCCGGGTTTGGCCATCGAGCGGGAAAATCTCGTTCGAGCGCAAGCGAGCTGAGAAAAATCGACAACCGTTGGTCGATAAAGGTTAAAGCTTGCCTTTCAACGGCCGTTAAGTTCGGCAGATAACCTGTTTGGGTACCCCGTCATGAATCCTCTGAGCTCACTGAATTCCGCCGCTTCCCGCACTGCGCAAGCCAGCCAGGCTTTGGCGGCGCGCAGCAATGCCGCCGATGCCCAGGCCACCTTGGCCAATCGCCTCGCCGAGAAGCTCGGTGTGCCGCCGGGCTCGCTGTCCGGGTCGCGTGATGAATACACCCCGGAGAAAGTGGCGGGGCGGATTCTGGGCTTCATCGAGCAGCGTCTGCAGAGCGAGGCCGCTGCTGGCGCTGATCCGGCCAAATTGGACAAGCTGCTGTCCCAGGCGCGCGATGGTGTCGAGAAGGGCTTTGCCGAGGCGCGCAAGATTCTTGATGGCATGGGCGTGCTCAAGGGGCAGGTGGCCAGCGATATAGACGATACCTACAAGCGTATTCAGGATGGCTTCGGCGATCTCGACAAACGCTTCGGCAGCCCAGCCCCGGGCGCCTCGGACAAGGTTGCGGTGGCCGGTTACAGCGAGCGTTTCAGTGCGTTGGCGGAGACCTTCGACCTGTCCGTCACGACCCGCGATGGTGATCGCCTGCGCATTTCCGTGGCGCAGGCCTCGGCCAGCTGGTCGCAGAGCAGTTTCGCCGCTTCCAGCGACGGTAAGTCCACCACTGTGGTGGGCAGTAGTCAGTCTGGCAGCATGCGCATCGGTGGCTGGCAGGTGGATGTCGAGGGTGAGCTGGACGATGACGAGATCAAGGCGTTGGAGAAGCTTTTCAGTCAGGTGCAGGATCTCTCCGACAAGTTCTACGCTGGTGATCTGGCAGGTGCCTTCGACCGTGCCATGGCGCTGGATATGGACGGTGAGCAACTGGCTTCGATGTCGCTGCGCCTGACGCAGACCAGCGTGCGTCAGGCCACCGATGCCTATGGCGCCGTGGCTGGGCAGGGCGCCAGTGCGGTCAATGCCGGGCTGCAGGAATATGCACAGGGCCTGCTCGATGCACTGCGCAGTGCCGGCGACCTGGCGCAGGATGCCGGCGGCATGCTCAAAGAGTTGCTCAAGGGCGGCTTCTCGCTCGATGAGCGCTTCGACCTGCCGCGCCTGGAAAAAGCCGACAGCCTCAACCGCAGCCTGCTCGACGGCTTGCAGTCGCTGCTCGCTGGCCAAGCGGGCAAGGGCGTTGACGCGAGCTGATCGACAGCCGGTGCTAAACTGCGCACCTTGCTGATAGTGAGGTGCGCTCATGACGCCTGAATGCCAACTTTTCGGAACCCTGGGCTGCCATCTTTGCGAGGTGGCCGAGGCGCTGCTCATGCCATTCGTCGAGAATGGGCTGCTGGTCGAGTTGATCGACATCGCCGAGCACGAAGGGATGGTCGAGCAGTACGGTTTGCGCATTCCGGTGCTGCGCCGCTGCGACAGTGGAAGCGAGCTGAACTGGCCATTCGATGCCGAGCAGGTGGTGGCTTTTCTGAGCTGAAAGGCGCTACCGGCAAATCTAAGGCAATAAAAAAACCCGCCGATTAAGGCGGGTTTTTGATTTGGTCGAGAGACAGGGATCGAACCTGTATCCTATAGGCTTGTTTTTAAAGGCTTCTCGTTAGTTCGATTTTTTCAGGGATACAGCAGGGGATACATTGTGTCCGTTCCTAGCCCATTTCAGGGGGGGTAAATCGGCTATCGGTTTCGCCCTAATTCCGTGGCAGTGCGGGCGCCGAACTCTCGTAGCAGGAACAGGTAGTCTGGGCGCCGCGCACCATGTTTGACCGCGCAGTGATCGAGGTAGAGCAGCCAGGCATCTTCGCTGACTTTGTCGGCGGCGGTCGGCGCGTCCGGTGGCATCAGCGATCCCTGGAGCCCGAAGGGCTCATCCCAGGTGCTGTAGCGGTAATCGAACTCTGCCCAGTCGTACAGGGTTTCTCCAGGGCTCGAGCCAGGCATGCCGTTTGGCACCGCACCGCCCTCCAGCAGGATGCGCACTAACTCGACGTTCTGGGCCAGCATTGCGGTATGCAGGGCGGTCATGCCCTCATCATCCGGCCGGTTGGGATCAGCACCAAGCTGCAGGAGAAGGCGCAGCATGTCGGCGGCGAACGCCGGTACCGAGTCGGGGAGGGTGAACGCGGAAACGACACGATCAAGCAGGGGCTCCCCGTTATCCAGCGCATTCAGATCCGCGCCGGACAGGACCAACTGCCGCACCCGCTCGAACTCGCCGGCGGTTGCAGCGTCTAGTAGTGCCAGAGTGGTAGTGTCCATTCGCTATAGGTGTCCCTGAGACAGATTAACTGGGCTCCTGACCACGGTAGTCGCGGGAGGTGGTCGGCTCAAGGTGGCCGGCTGAATTGACGGCCGCTGGTGCCGGGCGTACAACGCAGGGGAGGCTGGCGTAGGGGGCCAATCTAGAGGGCGTTTCGGCGCACAAGGCGCCCCACAAGAACGCCGGCCTTGGAGCCCTGGTATGGGCCGATGTGGCGCGTTCCCCGCTTGCGGGGGTATCCCGCGGAGATACTGCTGGGGCTTCTTTTTGCCTTTTTTCTGCAGGTCAGTTAGTGGACGATCGCACCGGACAGCGCCCGCTGTCGAACGGCATAGACCGCATTCAACTCGGCAACCATCCTTTCTGACTCAGCGGCGCTGATAAGCCAGCAGAGAAAGAGGGTATGCATGACGCCCGTTGCGTGATCCGCTATCAACTGGAGCTGGTGCAAATCCGTTGCCTGTTCCTGGCACCGGCATAGCCATTGCACCATCTCTCGCGCGGTGAGAGGTCTGGCGCCCAGGGTCTCTGTGAGCTCTGGCCCTAGTGCCAGATACTCGAAGCCTACATAGCCTTTCCCGGTAGGCTGGTCGTGTTGCTGCTCAGGCATAGTGATACCTCCTGGTGTGGCTTGCTGCGCGTCTGTGGGGCTGGCCGTGGCGGAAAACTCCACTGATCAGCAGCGCGCCGATCAGGGGCGCCCGCACTTCGTGAGCCTGTTTCACAGGCTTTAGACGGGTAGATGGCCAGGCTGCGCCTGGTATATCTAAGAAGGAGTACAGTTTCTGTACCAAGTGAAACCGCTCCATGCGTACAGTTTCTGTACCGATGAGGGTGTTTTTCATGGCTGCTCAGGGCTCCATGGGTACAGTTTCTGTACCCTGTCGGTACAGTTTCTGTACTGGGTGATTTGATCTTTCCAGGCTGAATTTCCTGGGTGGTGTAGTGGTAGGCGACACCTCCAGTTTTCCGCCGCATTCGTCGATGGGCTGCCAGTTCAGCGCGTACAAAGCGCAGCAGCCGCCAGGCTTGATGAAGCGACCTTCGCGAGTGCATGTGATCAACTGCTGCTCCTGCAGCTCTCGTAGCGCCTTCGCCAGCGTTGCTTTGCTACCGACGCCCCAGGCCTCGGCCTGGGTGAAGGTCGCCGACAGGTCGCCGTTGTTGCCGCCACGGTACTGGCGCAGCAGGCCCAGCAGCACCTTCAGTGCACCGCCGGACAGTGCCCGGAAGCTCCCGCTGTCCATGACCGCATGGGGCAGGGCGGCAAAGGTCCCGGCCGGGCTGCGTCCTTTGGATTTCCTAAGGCTTCGCGCCACGGTCGCTCCTCGAGCTTTTCCATGGGCGAGCCGATCCCGTCGGCGCATGGGCGCCGTTGTTTCGAGTCATCGCAGTTACTCCCTGGTGCTTTCGGCTAGAGCCCGCCGGCGCGGTTCAGATGCCAGAGCATCGTATTCTTCGGCACTGATGCGCCCGATATCACGCACAGCTCGGCATCCGACTTGGTTCGTCCCAGTGCAATGTTCATGGCCGAACCTCCTTTACGCTGATCTTCTGGCCCAGGGCGGTGACAGCGAACTGCTCCAAGCCTTGAGCGAGGAAGGCCACTTGACCGGCGATGACGTCATTTGCTTCGGCCACCTGGTGCTGCGTGGCGGTGATCAGTTGCATCAGGGCAGGGTCGCTGCAGGCCGCGCCGATCACCTGCAACTGCATGCGGATGGTTTGCAGCTCGACGCGAGCTACTGCTCGCACGTCGGCGACGTCGATTGCCAGGGAGCCGAGGTCAGACATGGTCCACCTCCTGTTGTGCTTCCAGGGAGCGGGCACGGGCCATCGCGGCGTTGTAGCGCGCCAGGCGGACGGACAAAGAGGAGTTACCGCGAAGCGCAGCGAGTGCGCGTGCTTTCCACGCTGCTGCGTGAGATGCAGACGGATTGGGGGCGTGCAGGTGATTCATGGGTGGTGCTCCAAGTTTGGTTTGGAGCTGCCACTTCTCGCGGCCAAGCGATTTAGGGTGGCAGCTGTGCGCGGGTTGGCCGACCGGGAACTTGGCACCCGGCACACCCGAAGGTGTCCCACGCACAGCCGCCATAACACGATGATGCAGGCACAAAAAAAGCGCCTGCAGTCGGGTGGGGCGCTTATGCGCCAAGTTGCTCGACCGGCCAAGGTCGGCCGCGGGACTTACCGCGACACGTGAACCATAGCGCCAGTTGCCGCCCTTAGCAACTACACGCTTGCCGGAGGAACGCCACCGTTTCGGGCTTCCAGGCGCTGCCTGACCCAGGCTTTTACCTCGGACAGCAAGAAACCAATTGGCGAGCCTCGCTGTCGAGAGATGGTCATTAGAGGCACCGGCTGCGGGAACTCTCCCTCGGCGATCAGCCTGTAAACGCTCGTCCTTGATAGTCCGGTCATTCTCATGACTTCCGGCAAGCGGATAAGCACGTGGTCGTCTGGGAGAGCGATCGGCGATTCTGTTTCCATGGTGTAACTCCCCGTCGTTTTGCTGGAGCATAGCCAGTACTCGAGTCGTCGACATTGCAGGTACTGCAGGGCGCTGGAAGTCGAGGTGAACAATGCGTGCGCTCATGCGGGAATCTCCTGGGGGGCGGTCGGGAAGCGCATTTCGTCAATCGTGCGGATGATCTCGTCGCGTCTGACACCGTCAATCGCCATTAGCCCTGCCATAGTCATGAATGCCGCAAAAGCGACTACCCCGGTCGGTACACCCTGGCTGTCGGCATAGCCGACGACTGCAGGTAGTAGGTCGTCGAACAGGAAGGAGATGTGATCTTCAACTCGGTGGCCGTCGTAGAGGTTCATGCTGTCGCTCCTTCGGTTTGAACAGGCACGGTACCCAGGTAGTAACGTGCGACGCCGTGATGGGTTCGGCCCTGCTCATCGGTCAGGGTGAGGCGGTGGGTCTGGATGTTGTGGCCGGCCTCGCGCAGCTCCTTGATGCGGGCGGCGGGCATCATGATGTTGAGCTCGCTGCGCGCCGTGATGGTGTCCACGGGCCCCAGCTGTAGGCGCTCCAGCAGCCGGGCGCGCTGGGCTTCGACGGTGGTATCATTCAGGGGCGTTTTCTTGGGGCTGGCCTGTTGGTCGGCCTTTTTTGTGCTCAGCATTTAGCTGTCCTCCTTCCGGCCGGCGGCGATCTGGGCCTGTTGCCGGGCCTCGATCTCCTCCTCGACCCATGCAGCGCTCTTGGCGCCAAGCTGCACCTGCTTGGGGAAGGCGCCACGGTCGATCCGTCGATAGATCTCTGTGGCGGAGAGGCCGGTACGGCTTCGCACCTTTGGAAGCTTGATGAAGGTAGTCATTGGCGCTCGCTCTCCCGTTTGACGCCCTGCTCCAGGCGGGCATGCAGCGTTTGCTGGCGCGCGCTGAGGGAAAGGCCGCCGTCGATCAGCAACTGGTCCATCGTGTGCAGGTTCTGCAAGGTGGCGGCATCCACCAGGCCGGCGAAGGACTCGGCTGCGCTCTCCGGCTCAGGGTGTTGGCTGGGGTGGGTACCACCGGTTTGCTCGGCCAGAACCTGCTCGACGAACTCAGCCAGCGGGCTCGGCCGCCAGGTTTCTCCGCGGCACTCGGCCCAGCGAGCCAGGCCAGCAGCCAAGTCCGCATGAATCCACAGGCCTGGGACGAAGTCGCGGACGCCGTTGCCAACCACTCCTGGCGCTGCGGCCTTGTGGCCATCAACTGTTCCAGGCTTCTGGCGCATGATTCCGGCGGCGGTCAGCTCGCGAAGGAACTCTGGGCGCCGGCTGGAGCGTAACCGGCCATCCTGCCAATGGCTGGTCAGCGGCTTGCCGTTGTTTTCGGCAATGCTGGCGAGCGTTGGTTGGGTACCATCGAGCATCAGATACTCGACAGGATTTCGGCCGCTGAAGCGCCTGACCAGAAGGCTCGCGTTGACCATCCCGTCTGCTGGATCGATGGCCAGAGTTGTTTGCTGGTGATGATGGACGGTGAACTCGCTCATGCCTGGGCCCCCTGATCGCGCTTGGCAATTTGGGAGCACACCCAGGCCTGCACCTCGCCCAATACCCAGCCCACAGGAGCGCCGCGTGTTTTGCTGTTCGTCAGAGGAACCGGACGCGGGAAGTCTTCATCATCCTTCAGACGCTTGTAAATAGTGCCGCGGGCTAGGCCGGTTAGAGCCATTACCTCTGGTATACGAATAAGGGTGGTTGCTGGGTTTGCCTGTTGGATTGGCGATCTGAGGTCTTTGGGCTGTGCGGCTTTCATAGCCATCTCCTGCTGTTCATGGGAGTGGCTAGAGCTATGTCACCGGCGGCTAATGGGAATACCCGTCGATTTATTTTTTATAGTTTTTTGATATTGAAAATTGTCTTTTTAGTCTTTTAATTACTTTTTCCTCCTGGCGTTGATTGTCCTACTGCGTGACATAGCGGTTTTTAACCCCCATTTTCACTGGTCTTGCGCTTTCTACTCAGTGACATAACTGGGAACCCTCAAATCAACGAAACGAGGGTTGTCCGATGCCAGCAATTGATGAGGGCCTGGGAATGCCCAGCCGGCAACGCAAGGAGCGGCTGGAGGAGTGGCGCAGCACGGGAATTGGCGCGGGGCTCCAGGGTGGCGAGATCTATGCTCGCCGCGGCTCGGCTGGCGGGGTGGAACTGACCAACGACTTGGCCACTCCTACGGCTTCCGCATCCGCAACTCCAATGCCTCAAGGCGGTATGCGCCAGGACGTGCCCGCGATCGGTGCCAACATGCCCGACGATCTGCCGCTGGCGCAGCGCGGGTCGATCAACAACCTGGGCAACGGCCTTGGTACCTTCAGCCAGATGCAGCCGGGAGACAGTCAGCTGGCCATCGAGCGGTTCGGTCGGGCAAACGAAATTCGCGCCCAGACCCTTCAGAATGAGAGGCGCGGTGGAGGGCTGACGATCATTCCTGACTCATCCCGTACGCCAACTCTTGGCGATCACCAGCGAGCCAGGCTTGAGGAGCGCCAGGCCAATACAGAGTTCACCAGGCAGCGAACCCAGCAAAGCATCATCTCCGGCATGGATGAACGTTTCACCGGTCAACTGGAGCGGCAGCGTCTGCAGCAGCAGATTCAGGCTGGCGACGTAGATATGAAGCGTCAGCAGGCACTGGGCGGCATCCTGGCTGGTCTCGATGATCCTGCCTTGCAGGGCGACGCCCGTGCCCAGGCTGAGCGCAGCTATCTGCTGCAGACCGCACCGAACGCCTATGCCTCGCTGCTGGGCAAGGGCTCGAACCCTCTTACTGCGCCTGTCCAGAGGCTGGAGGATGAAGATCTTTCTGCCATCGGCAGTGCCATGACGATGAACACCGAGCTCTCTCGTATCGATAAGCAGATCGCCAGCGGTGAGCTCAACCTGGGACTTTTTGCCAACGCCAAGAGCACCGCATTGAATGCCATTGGCGCCGGTGATCAGAACGCCCGCAACTACGCATCCCTCAACAGCACGCTGGAAAAACTGCGCAACGAAAGTCTGCGCTTGAACACCGGGGTCCAGACCGAAGGCGATGCTCAGCGCGCCTGGAATGAGTTGGTGACCAATCTGAAGAGCCCGGATCTGGTCAGGCAGCGACTGGCTGAGATCAGCGCGCTGAACGAGCGAGCGATCGCCATCCGTACCGGGATTATCAACAACCGCCGCACTGGCCAGGGGGCAGCACCCTTGGATGTTGACTCTGTACTGGGGCGTGAGGTGCCGAACTCTGCTCAGTCGCGCTCTGCCTCTACAGGGCGTCCGGTACCGATTGAAACCGACAGCGATTATGACGCGCTTCCGTCTGGGGCGTTGTTCGTCGCCCCCGATGGCACCACTCGGAGGAAGCCATGATGGCCGGTTGGAAAGATGCCCCTCTGGTGGAGGGAGAGAACGAGCAGCAGCCAGCATGGAAAAGCGCCCCGGTTGAACAGCCAGCAGGACAGCAGAGTGCGGATGCAGGCATCGGTGCCGGCCGCTCGCTGCTGCGTGGCATCAACGATGGTCTGACCTTGGGCTTTGCCGACGAGGTCAGTAGCGCGCTGTCGGCAACACTGAACCCTGTCATCGGAAGTGGCAATGACGGTGATACCTGGCGTGAGCGCTACGATCGCAACGTCGAGGGCGAGCGGGCACTTGATCGCCAAGCGCGTGAAAAGAACCCCATGGCCAGCGCCGCTGGCGGCATTGCGGGTGGATTGCTGCCGATGGCTGCGACGGCTGGCGCGTCTCTGCTGCCATCGGCAGGGCGTGCGGCCGCTGGGCCAGTGTCGCGTGCGGCCTCTCAGATGCCAGTTGCCCAAGCCGCTCCGAGCATTCTGCGGACTGCTGGTGAGGGCGCCGCTGTCGGTGGTGCATATGGTGCTGCCTACGGCCTCGGCTCTGCTGAAGGCGATTTGCTGGAGCGACTGCCGGGTGCTGTTGACGGGATGACCACTGGCGCTGCAATCGGCGCCGGTATTCCCCTGGCCATGATGGGTGGTCGTGCTGCCGCCGGTGCCATGCGTTCGCCGGAGCGCTCGGCTGTGCAGCAGGTAGAGCTTGCGCTGGAGCGCGACGGCATGACCGTCGACCAGTTCCGCCGCCAGGCCGATGATCTGCAGCAGCGCTACCCGGGGGCTGCCATGCCTGCCGACGCTGGTGGAGAGAACGTCCAGGGGCTGCTTGAACGCGTGGCGCAGACGCCAGGCGCTGGTCGCTCGCAGGTCATCCCGGCGCTGACGGAGCGGCAGCAGGCCCAGCCGCAGCGGATCACCGAAGCACTGCAGGATCTGACGAAGGGAGAGCGCGAAAACCTCAACCGTCTTTCCGAGGATCTTGGCCGCGCTACCGGAAGTCAGCGCAGCGCCTATCAGGCAGTGGAAGAAGCGATGGCGCAGCGTACCCGTGATGCTCAGCCGCTTTACGCCAAGGCCTATCAGGAACCGGTGCCCTGGTCGAATGAGCTTGAAGAACTGTTCAAGCGTCCTGTCATGCAGGAGGCCTATCGGGCCGCCGAACGCCGCGCCGGCAATGAGGGCCGCGACTTCTACGGCAAGTTTATAGACTTGAAGGAGGACGGTTCATTCACGGTGCAGGGCGTGCCGAGTACCGGTGATCTGGACTTCATCAAGAAGACACTCGACTCCAAGGTCGGCACGCTAGAGCGCGCCGGAGATTATGGTGAGGCCCGTGTCATCAAGGGTATCCGCACCAAGCTGCTAGACATGATGGATGCCGCCAGCCCGACCTATCGCGAGGCCCGGGCGGCCTGGGCGGGGCCGAGCCAGTATATCGATGCGGTGGAGAGTGGTCGGACGATCCTGAGCCGGAACATCAGTGCCGAGGAGCTTGCTGCCAACCTGGGACGGCTGAGTGCTTCGGAGCTTGAAGGTTTCCGCATCGGCGCTGTGTCGGCGATCGTCAACAAGATGGGCAACGACCCAGCGAAGATGGCTGACGTGACCAAGTATTTGAGGTCATCGGAAATGCGCTCAAAGGTGGCGGCCATGCTGCCGGACGATGCTGCCCGGCAGCGCTGGAGCGATCTGCTGGACTTCGAGGTGAGCGCATCCACCACGGCCGGGCGCAGCCTGGGCAACAGCGCTACCGCACGCCGTGCGGCAGAAATGGCGGATGCCAACGGCATCGGCGGGGACCTAGTGCTGAGTGCGCTGGCTGGGATGCCTGTCGGGAATCTGTTCAGCCAGTTTGTTGGCAAAGCCGGCCGCAGCCTACGCGACACCATTCGTTCTCGCTCTGATCAGGCCGTTGCTGATGTGCTGACTCGCCCTGATGGGCTCGGGCGTGCGCAGCGAGCTGCAGCGGAGGCTGTCAGTCCTTCTGCGCCGCCTTTGCTGATCACTGGCGGGGCCAGTGCTGGCGCTGTTCAAGGTACGACCGGACGTGAGGCCCGCCCTACGGTGCAATCGCTTCTGCCGACCGTCCGCGAGCGCATGCGCACCGACTATCCGCTAGATGCTGACGAAATAGCGCGGGAGACGGGCTCCACCCGGGCAGCGGCCAAGCAAGCGATCGCCCTTGCGCAGCGTGAGCATCAGGCCATGGCCAAGACCTATAAGAGCGTGCCGGGAGCCAACCAGGCTCGGCGTGGCCTGCTCAATCCAGATGCCTACATGGTGGCCAAGACCGGCGACCGTGAGTGGCGCATTCAGGCGAAGGCAGAGTAGGGGGGCGAGATGAAACAGCATAATGAAGACGTGTTCTGCCATCAGGAGCTTCCGTTGACTTTGCCGGTAACGAAAACGGTTAAGCAGTGGGCCGAGGAGTTCGGCCTGAAGTGGGAAACCGTGCGTAAGCGTCGGTACCGCGGCTGGTCGTGGAGTGATGCGCTCAATCCGAAGCTGCGTCGCACCCCCTTCAATGATCGAGGGCTGCACTGATGGATACCTTGGAGAGGGCCGGGACGACGCGTGTGCTCAAAACTGAGCATACCCAGCGCGCGCTGGAGCTCGTGCGCGCGGCACTAGATCAGTTGGCTGCGGAGATTGAGGCGGAGACGAGAGCGTTGGCAGGGTCTGAGCTTCGGCTGCAGCAGTCGCTCGCTCTGCCCGGGCGAGCTGTTGTGCTGCGTGACCTGTCGATCGCATTGCGAGAGCTGATCAGCCTCGAGCGCCGGCAGCTCGGGCTGGATAGTGCTCAGGGTGGGCAGTTGCTCGAGGTGTTGAGAACCATAGCGGCGAATGCCCGTCGACCTGGCGCCGCCGTGGAGGCTCAACCTGATGGGCAGTAAGCAGACTTTCGACTGGGAAGCGATCGAGCGCGACTACCGCGCCGGTCTGCTTTCCATTCGAGAGATCGCCGGCCGCCATGGCTGCACGCACACAGCGATCGGCAAGCGGGCCAAGGCCGAAGGGTGGGCGCGCGACCTGAAGGCGAAGATCCGGGCGAAAGCTGATGCGCTGGTTTCCAAGCGGGAGGTTTCCAGCGAGGTTTCCAGCAAATCGGCGGAAACTGAGCGACAGATCATCGAGGCCAATGCCGAGGCCATCGTCAACGTGCGGATGGCGCACCGGGCTGATATCCGGCGTTCGCGCGGCCTGACCAACAAGCTGCTGGAAGAGCTGGAGCAACTGACCGATCATCGCGATCTGGCCGAGTCGCTGGGCGAGATGATGCGCAGCCCAGACGCCCTCGGGAACGACCGGCTGAACGACCTCTACCACAAGATCATCGCGCTACCGAACCGCACCAAGATCATGCGAGAGCTGGCCGAGACGTTGAAGACTTTGATCACACTGGAACGCCAGGCCTATAACCTCGATGAGCAGGAGCATGAGGAACCCTATGAGGAGCGGCTGCGGAGGCTTTTGGAGCAATGAGGCTATTTGCCTGGAGGCGTCAAACCACAAGCCGCATAGTCAGCATCAGTCATTGCTGGATAGAACACGCAGTTAGGGTAAGAGGTACGTTGCGAGGTTATAGATGCTGGTGCCGATGGTTGCTTGGCCATGCGTGCGCTGAGGTAGACCTTATAGCCGCTGATCAATGTTATGACCTCATCTGCTGTGCCTGATTCTGCAACTCTGCCGCGCTCTATATCCGCACCCACCCATTGCTGAAAAGAGTCTGAAGCAGCTATGGCGTTTGCGTCAGGGTGTACGGCGTAGATTCTATCGGCGTGGCTTGGCGGTGCTGGCCGTGGGGGGGCTGGCTGGTGGTCCGCCGGTGCAGACGATGCCGTTGCCCGGTGGTCATTGGCTCCAGTGATCAACTCGGACAAGTCGTAGCGTCCAATCGCCCAGATGCAGAAAAGTGCCGCGCCAGCATATGCAAGCGACCTCCACCAGCTCGGATATTGGTGATTGATCGTGGCATTGCGATCGCCGCTTGGTGCGGTAGCAGGTTTCGACGGCTCATCGCCACGATTACCTGATCCATCGGTGGGCCTGGCGCCTTCACTCTGTGAGCGTTTTTGAGCTAGTCCAGCGTCATACGCAGCTCTTGCCTCCGAGTCTGATAGCACCTCAAAGGCATGGGAGATGATCTTGAAATAGCGTTCGGCTTTTTCACGCTGATGCGGGTGCTTATCTGGGTGCCACTTTTGAGCTAGGGCCTTATAGGCTGCCCGGATGACCTCTGGCCCAGCTTTCTCGCTTACGTGGAGGTTGTCGTAATGAGTGCGCATAGGGCCGATTCCTTCCGGGTGCGGGACGGACCATGATTCTCTATCTGCGACAGCGTGACAAGCCAGAGGCTACATGGCCTCTGGCTGTGTCATTGTTGATGGACTCAGGCTTCGTAACTTGGCGGCAATGATGCTGCTTTTGTCTGAAGTTCTAGCAGATAAAGCGCTACCTGGCGGTGATGGCGGCCGTTCTCTTCAGTTGCCGAGATACGCTCTGTCTTGATGGGGTATCCAAGCGAGCGCAGCTCATTGACTCTCGCGGATGGCGACATGATGCCGAGTTCTCGGCGTGCGCTGATGGTGCTGATTGGGCCTATGCGCAGGCGAGCAAGTAGCCGAGATTGCTGGTCAGACGTAGCAGGACGGTAATGCTCGAGCAAATCGAAAGGAATGGGTAACTGATAAACCATGTTTTCGCCTCCATCGTTGGCGTGTTGAACATGGGTATAGGTTGGAGTGGCGGCTGAAGTAGGTAACCGCAACTGCGGTTTTTTATGCCGCAATTACGGCGTTGGCGCTCCTTTATACCGATGATTTCTTGGCATCATCGGCAGCTCGATTTGCAGCTGCAAAAATCTTTTCTAGATTTCGCTTGCTGAGACCGCGCCAACTGAACCGCTCAAGCAGTTGGTCTTTTATTCCTTCTTGGTTTATTGCGGTCTTTCGAGGTGTTTTTAGTAACTCCATCAGAGCCGCTATCAGCAGCAAGTGGGAGGGGCGTTCTATTTCCAATACTGGTTGTCCCGCTGCCCCATTTACCATGCTATCGGTTTTTTTCTCTTGGGCGGTGCCGTTGGCAAAACTCTCTAAATCGTCTCGTAAAAAGAACAGGCGATCCCGATCAAATACCACGGGGTCGCCCTCAGGCCACAGCAGATACTCCTTGCACTCTGGCACTTCCGGCCGCATCCCTGGCATTCCCAGGGGGCCTGCGACGGATACGGCGGCTGCTTTTCCCTCGTAGTCGAGAAAGCGATGTTCAGCATAGAAATTGAGCGTATAGAGGACGCCCAGCGGTACTTGTACAGTTAGACCGTGCCACTTCTTAAAATCTCTGATGAGAGGGTTTTGGGCGCCTCTCTTGAGTTCGTAGAGGGTTACTGGACAAAAGACTAAGTGATAGGCCGGCAGAATGCCGTCAATCGCCGCTTCCAGTGCTTGACGTGCGGTAACTCCGTAAATGCCTGCTTCGGGGAACTCGTTGTACAACACGCGTTTCGGTATGTGCGCCATCCGCAGCCTCCTAGACCGCTCCCACTATCCGAGTGGCACTCTCGTCCTGGCGGGTGGGATGTCCGCTTTCGCCCCGTGGAGCTGGGTCGGCCGAGTTACCGTTATGCTTTTTTCTTGATGCTCACCACATTGCCGGCCGCCAGTATGTCTAGGTGGTCGGCATACCACTGCATCATCTCGCGGCGCTGCTCCAGGTAGATGGCCTTGTTGTAGACGCCGGCGACGCCATCCTCGGCATGCGCGAGCTGCGCTTCGACGTGATCCTTGAGAAAGCCTTTCTCGCGCAGGATGGTCGATGCAATGTGGCGGAAGCCGTGACCGGTCTGCTGGCCTTGGTAGCCCAGCCGGCGCAGCGCCATGTTGAATGCCATATTGCTGCGTGGTTTGGTGCGATCGTTGCGGCCAGGGAAGAGCAGGGAGTAGGCACCGGTCAGCTTCTTCAGTTCCTGCAGCGCTTCCAGGGCCTGACGTGAGAGCGGTACAACGTGCTCGCGGCGCTTCTTCATGCGTTCGGCTGGAATCGTCCAGGTGCCTTGCTCCAGGTCGAACTCGGTCCAAGGGGCTTCTCGAAGTTCGCTGGGGCGAACCGCAGTCAGCATCAGCAGCTGCAGGCCGAGTCGAATGTCATGGGCATGCGGATAGGCGTTGATCGCGCGCAATAGCGCTGGCAACTCGGCTGCGGTGACGTGCGCATAGTTCTCCACCTCCTTGGTCAGGAGATGTTTGTGCAGCCTCTCGATGGGGTTGTGTTGAGCTCTTCCCGTCGTCCAGGCCAGGTCGTAGATATCCATGCAGTAGCGGCGCACATTGCTCATCTGGTCGAGGATGCCTTTCTTCTCCATACCTCTGAAGAAGTCCAACCACTCCATGGGGGTGATATCGGCATAGGGACGTTTGCCGAATACGGGGAAGACGTGCAGCTCAAGGGCGCCGATGATCCTTTTGGCAGTACCGGGCTCCCAGCGGGCCCGCCGACCTTCGAACCATTCGCGCGCCAGTGGCTCGAACTTGTTGTTGGCCGCCGCCTCTTCGGCGGCTTTGCGCGCCTGCTTCGAGGCGATCGGGTTCTTGCCTGCCGCCGCATCTGCTCGTAGTTCGGCGGCTTTTTGGCGCGCCTGTGCGCCGCTGACCGCTGGATAGCCACCGATGCCGAGCCACGACCACTTCCCATCCGGCTTCTTGTAACGCAGCTGCCAGGACTTCTGGCCGTCTGGCTTGACTCGGAAATACAGCCCCTGGCCGTCTAATTCGCGGTACTCCGTAGCCTCCGGCTCAAGGTTGAGCAGGGTGGTGTCAGCGAGTGGGCGGCGCTTGATTTCGGCGCGTTTCATGGGCTTTGTATCCCCTGGGTTCTATCTTTTCCCGAGGATACACGCAGGGATACACGGCGGGTAGGTGTAGGCGTGAACAGAAATAAACAGGTAGAAACAAGAAAGCCCGCACGTGGCGGGCTTTCTTGAGGGTTCAGTAACAGCTATGTACTGCTGTGAACTGTTATTTGGTCGGAGAGACAGGATTCGAACCTGCGACCTTCTCGTCCCGAACGAGACGCGCTACCAAGCTGCGCTACACTCCGAATGAGCCGTATTCTACCGAAAAACTTTTACTGCACAAGGGGTTAGCCTGAAAAAATCAGCAGGCCGATATCCCTTTCTGCAGCCGGGGCGAGCCCCGTTGTCCTTCAGCGGTGCCTCGGGCTCTCGCTTCAGAGTTCCTTGACGGTCTGCACCTGATCCTTGTTGATCGTGGCGCGCTTGCCGTCGAGTTGCTCGAATTCGTAGAAGCCGGATTCTTCATCGAACTGGGGTTTGTCTACCGTCTGTATTTCACGCCCGTCATTCAGGGTGATCACCGACGGCGTGGAGCAGCCGGCCAGCACAGTGAAGCCGATTGCCATCAGCAGGGCGGGGATTATCCGTTTGGTCATGGTCTGTCTCCTTGGGTGCTAAAGAGGTGCTATACCCTCGCTCAGACGTGAAACTGCCGTATGAGTTCCGCGCAGGGCTTCTCGCTTCAGCAAGGCGATATGCCGTTCGCGAGCGTTTCCGGTGTGTTCAGGTTGGCCAGGCGGGCATCTTCCAGCGTGCAGTCGACAGCGATGGGGGCCAGGTTGCCGAACCAGCGTTGCGGGCTGCGTTCACCGGATTGCCAGGCGTGTTCCAGGTCGTCTTTGAGCCCCGTGGGCAACAGGCAGAACAGTGGCTGCCAGTAGTTGCCCTGGCGGATCACCACCGGCCGGCTCCCTGCGTGGGCAAGCAATGACTCGATCAGTGCACGGTCCACCAGAGGGGCGTCACAGGGCAGCACCAGCATTTGCTCGTGGCGTGCCGCGGCCATGCCTGCGCGGATACCAGCCAGCGGCCCCTGAAAGTCCTGATCCTGATCTGCGACCAGTTGGTCGGCGTAGCGTGCATAGTGCTCCGTGTTGCGGTTGCAGGAGATGATCAGGTCGTCGCTCAACGGCCTGGTCAGATCATGCAACCACGCGATCAATGGCCGACCGCGCCACTCCAGCAGGCCCTTGTCGCGGCCGCCCATGCGCAGGCCACGGCCACCGGAAAGCAGTAGCACCGAGCAGGTGGGGCGGGCGTTGGATGCGGGCATGTGTGCAGTCTCCGAAGGCAGGCTGTGTGATATAACAGCGCCCATTCTCTCCCAATTGGATGCCTGCCATGAACCATAAGGCCGACGCGGTTTTCGTACCGCTGAACATTGCCGTGCTGACCGTCAGCGACACGCGCACGCTGGAGACCGACACCTCGGGTCAACTGCTGGTCGACCGTCTGACCGCCGCCGGGCACCAACTGGCCGCTCGCGTTCTGCTCAAGGATGACCTCTACAAGATCCGCGCCCAGGTGGCGACCTGGATTGCCGAGGATCAGGTACAGGTCGTGGTGATCACCGGCGGTACCGGTTTCACTGGGCGTGACAGCACGCCGGAAGCGGTCACCTGCCTGCTGGACAAGCAGGTCGACGGTTTTGGCGAGCTGTTCCGGCAGATCTCCGTGGCCGATATCGGCACGTCCACCATCCAGTCGCGTGCGCTGGCCGGTCTGGCCAACGGCACCCTGGTGTGCTGCCTGCCGGGTTCGACCAATGCCTGTCGTACCGCCTGGGACGGCATCCTCGGCGAACAACTGGATGCACGGCATCGTCCCTGCAACTTCGTGCCGCATCTGAAACAGGTGGGCGCCTGCGAGACACGCGGATGAGTGGTTGCGACCACCCCGGTCTGCTGCCCATGGAGGCGGCGCTGGAGCGCCTGCTGGCTCTGGCGGATGCGGCGCCAATCGAGCAGGTCGAGCAGGTCGTGCTGGCCGAGGCTGATGGTCGTGTGCTCGCCGAGCCGCTGATCGCGGCGCTGGATCTGCCGCCCTGGGCCAACAGCGCCATGGACGGTTATGCCCTGCGCCTGGCCGATTGCAATGGCCAGGCGTTGCCGATTAGCCAGCGCATTCAGGCGGGTACCGCGCCCACACCGCTGGAGTCCGGAACCTGTGCGCGCATCTTCACTGGTGCGCCGCTACCGGAAGGTGCCGACACTGTCGAGATGCAGGAAAACGTTGAGCTGGATGAGGCGGGGCGGGTGCATTTCCGCGAGCCGCTGAAAGTCGGGCAGAACGTACGGGCTCAAGGTCAGGAAACCCGCAGCGGCGAATGCGTGCTGCCGGCCGGTACCCGCCTGGGGCCAATCGAGCTGGGGCTGGCAGCCTCTCTTGGCGCTGCTCGGCTGTCGGTGCGGCGGCGCCTGCGCGTTGCCGTGCTGTCCACCGGCGATGAGCTGGTCGAGCCGGGGCAGGCACTTGGGCCGGGGCAGATATACAACAGCAATCGCCGTCTGCTGATCGCCTGGTTGCAGCGGCTGGGCTGCAGCGTGGTGGATGCGGGCATATTGCCTGATGACCTGCAGCGTACCCGCGAAGCGCTGCGCGCCCTGGGCGAGGTCGATCTGATCCTCTCTACGGGTGGCGTTTCGGTGGGGGAGGCGGATTTTCTCGGCATAGCCCTGCGCGAGGCGGGCGAACTGGCGCTGTGGAAATTGGCGATCAAGCCAGGTAAACCGCTGACCTTCGGCCATTACCAGGGCGTTCCGGTAATAGGTTTGCCGGGCAACCCGGCCTCGACACTGGTCACCTTCGGACTGCTGGCGCGTCCTTACATGTTGCGTCGTCTTGGTGTGCAGCGGGTCGAACCACTGGGCTTCGCGGTACCGGCAGGTTTTACCTGGGGTAAGCCCGGCATGCGCCGTGAGTACCTGCGCGCGCGTCTGGAGCATGGGCGCGTGGTGCCCTATGCCAACCAGAGTTCCGGCGTTTTGCGCAGCGCCGCCTGGGCCGAAGGGTTGGCCGAGGTGATGGAGGGCAGCACGCTGGCCGAAGGGGATATGCTGCGTTTCATTCCTTTGAGCGAGATTCTCGGCTAGCGCCTGAATCGCCCGGCTGCAGGCATGGTCGGGCGCTTTAGATGGCGCGGCGAAACTACTGGGTCACATTTCTAACGATAGAATTTGCAAATGGGCCTTGTAGAAGGCATAGTCGCCGACTTGTAAATTCAACCGACACGGTCGTGCCCATGCTAAAACGCTTCGCACCCCTCGTGCCTCTTGCACTCACAGTCTTGCTCGCTGCCTGCGCCGGCCACTCGCCGCAACCGCAGACAGACGACGCTACGGCCGAGCCAGTTGCTCGTCCGCTCTCTCAGCAGGTTGAGCCTGCCGACGATGAAATCACCGCGCTGATCGACGACAAACCCTATGAAATGCCACAGCTGGCAGACAGCCTGCTCGATCTCGGGCGTTCGCTGATCGGCACGCGCTATCGCTACGGTGGCACCTCGGTGCAATCCGGTTTCGATTGCAGCGGTTTTGTCGGCTACCTGTTCCGCGAGGAAGTCGGCCTGGAACTGCCACGTTCCACGCGTGAGCTGATCAACCTCGATGCGCCGAAGGTGGCGCGCGCCGATCTGGAGCCGGGTGATCTGATCCTGTTCAATGATCGTGGTCGTGGTCGCGTCAGTCACGCCGGCATCTATCTCGGTGATGACCAGTTCATCCACTCCAGCAGCAGCCGCAGCGGTGGTGTGCGCATCGACAGCCTCGACGACAGCTACTGGAACCGTAGTTATCTGCAGGCCAAGCGCGTCCTGGCGCTGGCTCCGGTGGAAGAGCAGGTCGCCGCCAAGCGCAACAACTGATGTATCACGGCGTAACCCCAGGGTTGCGCCGTTCGTCTTGTCTCGGGCAGAGTAGAGCGCATTCAGGCTCAGGATCGCCTCGCTTATGCCCGTCACGACCCGTGTTGCCCTCATCGCTCTCGTTCTGCTGCTGAATGCCTGCAGCAGTCGCGCTCCCTCTCCCCAGCCCAGTTACACCCCTCCAGTCTCTTCGTCGTCTTACCAAGGCGGCGCTGAAGACGTGCTGTTGCGTGCCCTCGGTCTGGTCGGTACGCCGTATCGCTATGGTGGCAATACTCCGGAAGGTGGTTTCGACTGCAGTGGCCTGATCGGCTACGTTTATCGTGATGCTGCCGGTATCAGTCTGCCGCGTTCGACGCGTGAGCTGAGTGCCATGCGCACACCTGATGTCCGCCGCGACGCCCTGAAAAGTGGTGATTTGGTGTTCTTTGCCACCAATGGTGGCCGCGCCGTCAGTCATGCCGGGATCTATGTCGGTGACGGCCGCTTCGTTCATGCCCCCTCCACCGGCGGTACCGTGCGCCTGGACAGCCTCACCAGTGGTTACTGGCAGGGCGTCTATCTCGATGCCAAGCGGGTCATCACCCCAGAGCTCGCGCGTAATCCCTGAATTACTGTCCATGGTCGATCCCATTCGCCTGCCGCCTCAGCCTGAGGTCTGCGAGCTGTGTGCACGCCCCGTCGCATTGACCCGTCATCACCTGATTCCCAAGGCGCTGCACGACAAGGCTTATGTGCAGAAGCGCTACCCCCGTCATGAACGTATCACCGCCACGCTGTGGGTCTGCCGCGCCTGCCATAACCAGATTCATCGGCTTTTCAGTGAAAAGGAGCTGGCGCTGACCTACAACAGCCGCGAGGCACTGCTGAGCGACGAGCGTTTGCGAACGTTCGTCGACTGGTTGGCGAGCAAGCCGCCCGGGTTCATGCCCAGGCACTGAGTGGCGTTGACGGGCAGGGCTGCCAGCCTCTACCCTGCGCGCCTTGCTTCAGGTGCCCCGCGTTGCCGTGAATGGCGGCCGAGGGGTGAAACAGGGAAGCCGGTTCCAATGCCGGCGCTGCCCCCGCAACGGTAGGTGAGTCAAACGCTGCTCGAAGCCACTGTGCTATGCACGGGAAGGCGCGGCATCGAACCCATGGTTCGCTCACGAGCCCGGAGACCGGCCTGTTGCAGTTTCACGGCATCGCGGAGGGCGCTGTCCGGCCAACGCTCCGGTTCTACCGGGGCGTTCGTGTTGTTTCGTCTTCCGCTCGCCTGACCAGCCATTGGCGCCTGGATGAGTGCGTGCGGATCATCGCGATCTTCTTCCTCATTGCCGTTCGTACTGTTCGAGGAACAGGCGGCGCGGGTGCCTGACGTGCAGGAGCACAGCATGAGTGAGACCGCCGAACGCGACGCCCGCCACAAGGCGCGCATGCAACGCAAGAAAGCCCTGATCGACGAAAAGATCGCCCAGGCCCAGGACGAATATGGCCTGCTGCTGGTGCACAGCGGCAATGGCAAGGGCAAGAGCAGCAGCGCCTTCGGCATGGTCGCGCGCGCCCTTGGCCATGGCATCAAGGTCGGCGTGGTGCAGTTCATCAAGGGTGCGGCCAGCACCGGTGAAGAAACCTTCTTCCGCCGTTTTCCCGAGGAAGTCAGCTATCACGTGATGGGCGAAGGCTTCACCTGGGAAACCCAGGATCGCCAGCGTGATATCGCCAAGGCGCAGCAAGCCTGGGCGGTGGCCCGGCATCTGCTCAGCGATGAGTCGATCGGCCTGGTGGTGTTGGATGAGCTGAACATCGCCCTCAAGCATGGCTATCTCGAGCTGGACACGGTGCTGGCTGATATCGAAGCGCGGCCGCTGTTGCAGCACGTGGTGGTGACGGGGCGCGGTGCGTTACCTGGGATGATCGAGGCGGCCGACACGGTCACCGAGATGAGCCTGGTCAAGCACGCATTCAAGTCCGGGGTAAAAGCACAGAAGGGCATCGAATTCTGATGACCACACGTCACTGTCCGGCACTATTGATTGCCGCACCGGCTTCCGGTCAGGGCAAGACCACCGTCACTGCCGCGCTGGCGCGCCTGCATACCCGCCAGGGGCGGCGTGTGCGGGTGTTCAAGTGCGGCCCGGATTTCCTCGACCCGATGATCCATGCCCGTGCCAGTGGCGCGCCGGTGTACCAGCTCGATCTGGCCATGGTCGGCGAGGCGGAAAGCCGTCGCCTGCTGTGGCAGGCCGCCGGTGAGGCCGATCTGATCCTGATCGAAGGGGTCATGGGCCTGTTCGACGGCAAGCCGTCCGCCGCCGACCTGGCGCGCCACTTTGGCGTGCCGGTGCTGGGCGTGATCGACGGTGCGGCCATGGCGCAGACCTTCGGCGCCCTGGCCCACGGGCTTGCCACCTTCCAGCCGGACTTGCCCTTTGCCGGGGTGCTCGGTAACCGTGTCGCCAGCACGCGCCATGGCGATATCCTGCGTGATGCCCTGCCAGCGAGCATTCGCTGGTTCGGCGCCTTGCCGCGTAGCGCCGCGGTGGAGTTGCCCAGCCGCCATCTGGGGCTGGTGCAGGCGGGCGAGTTGGCCGATCTGGACGCACGTCTGGACGCCGCGGCCGATGCGCTGGCGGCCAGTGCCAACGTCGACTTGCCGACTGCGGTGAGCTTCGCCGCGCCACAGATCGATGAGCTGGCGCCGCTGTTGGCTGGCGTACGCATCGGCATTGCGCGCGACGCGGCGTTCGCCTTTCTCTATCAGGCCAACCTCGACCTGTTGCAGGCGCTCGGCGCTGAGCTGCATTACTTCTCACCGCTTGCTGATCGTGAGTTGCCGCAGGTGGACAGCCTTTATCTGCCGGGCGGGTATCCGGAGCTGTACCTGGCCGAGCTGGAAGGCAACCAGCTCATGGCCGCGGCGATTCGTGCTCATCATCAGGCCGGCAAACCCTTGCTCGCCGAATGTGGCGGCATGCTCTATCTGCTCGATGAACTGCGCGACAAGCAAGGCGCCAGCGGGCGCATGCTCGGCCTGCTCAGCGGCAGCGCGGCCTTGCAGCCACGGCTGACCGCCCTGGCCTTGCAGCAGGTGACGCTGCCCGAAGGCGAGCTACGTGGCCACAGTTACCATCACTCGCGGCTGGAAAGCCCCTTGCAGCCTCTGGCGCTCGGCCGCTGCCCGAACGGCAAACCGGTGGCTGAGGCGGTTTATCGCCTGGGGCGACTCACGGCCAGCTATATCCACTTCTACCTACCGTCCAACCCGGAGGCGGCCGCCGCGCTGTTACGTCCATGAGCGAGCATGCCTTCAGCCATGAGGAGCGCGCGGCGGTGTATCGCGCCATTGCCGAGCGTCGCGATATGCGTCATTTCAGCGGCGGCGAGGTGCCAGCCGAGATCCTGGCGCGGCTGCTCGAAGCGGCGCACCACGCGCCGAGCGTTGGCCTGATGCAGCCTTGGCGCTTTGTGCGCGTCAGTGACCCGCAACTGCGTGAGTCCATTCATGAGCTGGTGGAGGCCGAGCGGGTGCGCACTGCCGAGGCCCTCGGCGAGCGCAGTGACGAGTTCATGCGGCTGAAGGTCGAGGGTATTCGCGACTGCGCCGAGTTACTGGCGGTGGCGCTGATGGAGGGACGCGACGCGCATGTCTTTGGACGACGCACCCTGCCGGAAATGGATATGGCCTCGGTGGCTTGCGCCATTCAGAATCTGTGGCTGGCTGCGCGTGCCGAAGGGCTCGGGCTCGGTTGGGTATCGTTGTTCGACCCCGAGGCGCTGGCGGCGTTATTGGGCATGCCGGCGGGCAGCAAGCCGGTAGCGCTGCTGTGCCTGGGGCCGGTTCAGGCCTTTTACGAAAAGCCGATGCTGGTGGAGGAGGGTTGGGCCACGCCCCGACCGCTATCGGAGTTGTTGTTCGAGAATCGATGGGGATCATCTGGTGAGTGAACGATGAGCCTGGCGCTGATCACCTGCGCCGGCGTGGCGCTGGACGCCGTGCTGGGCGAGCCCAGGCGCGCGCATCCGCTGGTGGCCTTCGGCCGCCTGGCGGGGCGCCTGGAGCAGCGCTTCAACCCGGCCGGTGGCGGCTGGCGCAGCCATGGCGTAACGGCCTGGTGCCTGGCGGTGCTGCCGTTGACCCTGCTCACCTGGCTGTTGGTGCACCTGACCTCGCTTGGCTGGGCGATGGAGATTGTTGCCCTGTACTTCGCCCTTGGCTTGCGCAGCCTGTACGAGCACGCGCAGCCTGTGGCCCGCGCGCTGCGTCTGGGCGACCTGCGGCTGGCGCGCGAGCGCGTCGGCTGGATGGTCAGCCGCAATACCGCCGAGCTGGACGCAACCGGGGTGGCCCGTGCCGGCACCGAATCGGTGCTGGAGAATGGCTCCGACGCCGTGTTCGCCGCCTTGTTCTGGTTCATCGTCGCTGGCGCGCCGGGCGTCGTCCTGTACCGCCTGAGCAACACGCTCGATGCCATGTGGGGCTATCGCAACGAACGCTTCGAGCGTTTTGGCTGGGCCGCGGCGAAGATCGATGACGTGCTCAATTACATCCCGGCGCGCCTGGTGGCGCTGACCTATGCGCTGCTTGGGCGTACCGCCCTGGCCCTGCGCTGCTGGCGCCGGCAGGCGCCCTTGTGGGACAGTCCCAATGCTGGCCCGGTGATGGCCGCTGGTGCCGGAAGCCTGGCCGTTAGTCTGGGCGGTGCGGCGGAGTATCACGGCGAGGTGCATGAACGCCCACAACTGGGCGAAGGTCCACCGCCGCGGGCGCGGGATATCGAACGGGCGATGAACAGGGTTATCGCCGGGGTTGGCTTGTGGCTGTTATGCCTGATCGTCTGTGAGGTGCTGGGTGCTTGAACATGGAGGTCGTCTGCGCGCAGCGGCGCAGCGCTATGGCATCCCACTGGAGGACTGGCTGGATCTGTCCACCGGGGTCGCCCCCTACGGTTGGGATCTGCCGGCGGTACCGGGCTCTGCCTGGGCGCGCCTGCCTGAAGCGGACGACGGCCTGGAGCAGGCGGCGCGCGATTATTACGGCGCCGTCAGCCTGCTACCGGTAGCAGGCTCGCAGGCGGCGATCCAGGCCCTGCCACGTCTGCGCGCGCACAGCAGCGTGGGTATCCTCGCACCGACCTATGCCGAGCACGCTGCCGCCTGGCGACGTGAGGGGCATCGGGTGATCAAGCTGAGCGAGGGTTCGGTGCATCGTGCGCTGCCGCAACTGGATGTACTGCTGGTGGTCAACCCGAACAATCCGACCGGCCGCCTGATCGAGCCGGCGCGCTTGCTCGACTGGCACGACGAACTGGCCGAGCGCGGCGGCTGGCTGGTGGTCGACGAAGCCTTTATCGATTGCACGCCGGAGCACAGTCTGGCCGCCTACAGCGACATGCCGGGGCTGATCGTGCTGCGCTCGTTCGGCAAGTTCTTCGGTCTGGCCGGTTTGCGTCTGGGCTTTGTCCTGGCCGCCCAGACGCTGCTGGATGAGCTGGAAACGCTGCTCGGACCCTGGGCCGTCAGCGGTCCGGCACGTAGCGTGGCGCGCAGCCTGCTGGTCGATGGCGAGGGGCAGCGCCGCCAGCGTGAACGCCTGCTGGCTGACGGCGAGCGCCTGAAGGCGCTGCTGCGTGACTGTGGCTTGCCGTCGACCGGTGGCTCGTCGCTGTTCCAGTTCTGCTGCACCCGTCGCGCCGTGCCCTGCGTCGAGCTGCTGGCGCGGCGGGGTATTCTGGTGCGCCTGTTCGCCGAGCTGGACAGCCTGCGCTTCGGCCTGCCGGCGGACGAGGCTGGCTGGCTGCGGCTGGAGCAGGGGCTGCTGGAATGCGCGCCGATATTGGCCAGTCTCGAGGAAACGCCCTGATGGCCACCCTGATGGTGCAGGGCACCACTTCCGATGCCGGCAAGAGCACACTGGTGACGGCGCTGTGTCGCTGGGCGCGGCGCCAGGGCGTCTCCGTGGCGCCATTCAAGCCGCAGAACATGGCGCTTAACTCAGCCGTGACCTCTGACGGCGGCGAGATCGGCCGGGCGCAGGCGGTACAGGCGCAAGCGGCCGGGCTGGCGCCGCACACCGACATGAACCCGGTGCTGCTCAAGCCCAATAGCGACATGGGCGCCCAGGTGATCATTCACGGCCGCGCTATCGGCAACATGCAGGCGCTGACCTATCACGGCTACAAGCCGGTGGCGATGGCTGCTGTGCTGGAGTCCCACGCCCGCTTGTTCGCGCGTCATCAACTGGTGCTGGTCGAGGGCGCGGGCTCGCCGGCCGAGATCAACCTGCGCGCCGGCGACATCGCCAACATGGGCTTTGCCGAGGCGGTGGACTGCCCGGTAATCCTGATTGCCGATATCGACAAGGGCGGCGTGTTCGCCCATCTGGTCGGTACCCTGGAGCTGCTCAGCCCGAGCGAACAGGCGCGCATCCAAGGGTTCGTGATCAATCGTTTTCGCGGTGATATCGCGTTGCTCAAACCGGGGCTGGACTGGCTCGAGCAGCGTACCGGCAAGCCGGTGCTCGGCGTGCTGCCGTATCTGATGGATTTCCACCTGGAAGCCGAGGACGCCGTCGATACCCGTCAGCAGGCCAAGGACGCGCAGGCGCTGCGCGTGGTGGTGCCGGTGTTGCCGCGTATCAGCAACCACACCGATTTCGACCCGCTAAGGCTACACCCGCAGGTGCAACTGACCTTCGTCGGGCCGGGCCAGGCGATACCGCCGAGCGACCTGATCATCCTGCCTGGCTCCAAGAGTGTGCGCGCCGATCTCGCACGGCTGCGCGAGCAGGGCTGGGACGCCGCCATCGCCCGCCACCTGCGCTACGGCGGCAAGGTTCTGGGTATTTGTGGCGGCCTGCAGATGCTCGGCCGGCAGATTCACGACCCGCATGGCCTGGAAGGCGCTGCCGGCAGCAGCGAGGGCCTCGGCCTGCTGGATTTCGAGACGCTGCTTGAGCCGGAAAAACAGCTGCGTAACGTCCGCGGTCGGCTGTGCCTGGAACAGGCTGATGTCAGCGGCTACGAGATTCATGCCGGCGTCAGTCGTGGTCCGGGCCTCAACGGCGCCGTGCACCTTGACGACGGTCGCAGCGATGGCGGTCTCAGCGCCGGTGGTCAGGTGCTCGGCACCTACCTGCACGGCCTGTTCGAGCAACCCTCGGCGCTTGCCGCACTGTTGCGCTGGGCTGGGCTGCAGGAGGTGCAGACGGTGGACTACCAGGCGTTGCGCGAGCGCGATATCGAACGCCTGGCGGATCAGGTGGAACTGCATCTGGATACCGAAAAACTCAGAGCGCTTTGCGGCCTGTAGGAGCGAGCTCTGCTCGCGAGGCTTTTATGTCCCGTACGGTTCGCGAGCAGAGCTCGCTCCTGCAGGGCTGAATGAATGTGGATGGAAGCATGCTTGAATTGATCCTCGGCGGTGCCCGTTCCGGCAAGAGCCGGCTGGCGGAGAAGCTGGCCGACGAGTCCGGATTGGAAGTCGTTTACATCGCCACCAGCCAGCCGCTCGATGGCGAGATGAATGCGCGCGTCGCTCAGCATCGCGCGCGTCGCCCGGCGCACTGGGCGCTGGTCGAGGAGCCGCTGGCGCTGGCCCATGTGCTGGGCGAACAGGCCGCGCCCGGTCGTTGCCTGCTGGTGGACTGCCTGACCCTGTGGCTGACCAACCTGCTGATGCAGGACGATCCGGTTCGGCTGGCAGCCGAACGCGATGCGCTGCTCGGCTGCGTGGATGGGCTGCCCGGGCGCATCCTGCTGGTCAGTAACGAAACCGGGCTGGGTGTGGTGCCGCTGGGCGAGCTCACCCGCCGTTATGTCGATGAGGCCGGCTGGCTGCACCAGGCGCTGGCCGAGCGCAGTCAGCGCGTGCTGTTCACCGTCGCCGGTTTGCCCATGGTGTTGAAGGGGGAGGCGTTATGAGTCTGCAATGGTGGCAAGGGCCTTGTCAGCCGCTCGATCATGTTGCGCGGGTCAAGGCCGAGACGCGTCAGCAGCAATTGACCAAGCCGGCGGGTTCGCTGGGGCGGCTGGAGAGTCTCGCGATCCATCTGGCCGCATTGCAGGGGCGCGAGCGGCCGAGCCTGGACAAACTGTCGATCGCCATCTTTGCCGGTGATCATGGCGTGGTGGCCGAAGGGATTTCCGCCTACCCGCAGGCGGTGACGGGGCAGATGCTGGCCAACTTCGTCACTGGCGGTGCGGCGATCAGTGTGCTCGCGCGTCAGTTGGATGCGGCGCTCGAGGTGATCGACCTGGGTACTGCTGAACCCTTGCCGCCGCTGCCTGGCGTGCGCCATCTGCAGGTCGGTGCTGGTACGCAGAATTTCGCCCGTGATCCGGCCATGACCTTGGCCCAGGCGATGATTTGCCTGGAGGCCGGCCGCGACAGCATCCAACGCGCGCGTGCTAGCGGTTGCGACCTGTTCGTCGGTGGCGAGATGGGCATCGGCAACACCACCGCGGCGGCAGCGCTGGCCTGCTGGCTGCTGAGTTGCCCGGCGAGCGAGCTGGCAGGGCCCGGCACCGGGCTGGATAACGCGGGTGTGGCGCACAAGGCGCGGGTGATCGATGCCGCATTGGCACTGCACTGTGCGCAGATCGACGGGCCATTGCAGGCGCTGATCCACCTGGGCGGGTTCGAGATCGCCGCGCTCACCGGTGCCTACCTGGCCGCCGCGCAGCAGGGTATCGCGGTATTGGTCGATGGCTTTATCTGCAGCGTTGCGGCATTGCTCGCCGTGCGCCTGAACCCTGGCTGCCGCGACTGGCTGCTGTTCGCCCATCACGGTGCCGAGCCCGGTCATGTGCGCGTGCTGCAGGCGCTGGCGGCCGAGCCGCTATTGGAGCTGGGTTTGCGTCTGGGTGAGGGCAGCGGCGCCGCGTTGGCGGTACCGCTGCTGCGCCTGGCCTGTGCCTTGCACGGACAGATGGCGACCTTCGCCGAAGCGGCTGTCGCCGAAAGGCCGAGCTGATGCTGCATCTGGAATTGCTGCGTCACGGTGAAACCGAGCTGGGCGGTGGGCTGCGTGGCAGCCTGGATGATGCGCTGACCGAGCAGGGCTGGACGCAACTGCGCGCAGCGGTGCAGGACGCCGGCCCCTGGGATCGCCTGATCAGCTCGCCACTGCAGCGTTGCGCGCGGTTTGCCGAGGAAGTCGCGCTGGCCAATGCCTTGCCGCTGCACTACGAGGCGGATCTGCAAGAGCTGCATTTCGGTGATTGGGAAGGGCGCACTGCTGCCCAGCTGATGGACAGCGATGCTGAGGCGCTGGGTCGCTTCTGGGCCGATCCCTATGCGTTCACACCGCCTAATGGCGAGCCGTTGCTGCAGTTCGAAGCGCGTGTGCTGGCTGCCTTGCGGCGCTTGCAGCAGCGCCATGCGGGAGAGCGGCTGCTGTTGATCACTCACGGCGGTGTGATGCGCCTGCTACTGGCGCGCGCGCGTGGCCTGCCACGCCAGGATCTGCTGCAGGTCAACGTCGGCTATGCCCAGCGTTTTCGTCTGAGCCTGGATGCCGATGGGCAACTGGCTGAGTTGCCATGATCGCGTTGCTGATCGCCCTGCAGTTCCTCACTCGTCTGCCGGTCAGCCTGCCGCGCATGCCCACCCCCGAGCAGGTGGGGCGCTCGCTGCTTTGGTACCCACTAGTGGGGCTGCTGCTCGGCCTGCTGCTGTGGGGCGCTCATCTGCTGTTGGGGCAGACACCGGCGTTATTGCAGGCGGCGATCATTCTGGCGTTGTGGGTGGGGTTGAGCGGCGGCCTGCATCTGGACGGCCTGGCCGATACCGCTGATGCCTGGGTCGGCGGTTTCGGTGATCGCGAGCGCACTCTGAGGATCATGAAGGACCCGCGCAGCGGTCCCATTGCGGTGGTAGTGCTGGTGCTGCTGTTACTGCTCAAGTTCGCCGCATTATTCACGCTCCTGCAGGTCGGGCAGGGTATCTACCTGTTGCTGCTGCCCTGGCTGGGGCGCAGCCTGTTGCCGTTGCTGCTGGCAACCACGCCCTACGTGCGGGCCGGTGGGCTGGGTCAGGCCCTGGTCGATCATCTGCCACGCGGGCAACTGCCCTGGGTGCTGGGCGTGCATCTACTGGGCATGCTGCTGTTCGGCTGGGCGGGGCTGCTGGCGTTGGCCACGGCATTGCTGCTGTTCGTCTGGCTACGCCGCGCGTTGCTGCTACGCCTGGGTGGCACTACCGGAGATACCGCCGGTGCACTGGTCGAACTGGCCGAGTCCGCCGTGCTCCTGACGCTGGCCCTGAGTCTCTGATCTCAACTGTTATGGCGAGGCGGTGGGCAACTGTATGAGTGCCAATCGCTGATGCGGGTATATACCTGTATCCATGTTGCCGACCTCCTGTCTCTGTACCCAACTGCGCCGCGCCAGCCGCGGTGTCACCCGCCGTTACGACGATGCCCTCGCGGCCGTCGGGCTCGGTGCCGCGCAGTTTTCCCTGTTGCGTCATGTGCAGCGGCTCGGTCAACCGAGCATTTCCCTGTTGGCTGAAGCCATGGGGCTCGATCGCAGCACGCTCGGGCGCAACCTGCGGGTGCTGGAGGAACAGGGGCTGGTGCAACTGGGAGAAGGGCGCGATTTGCGCGCTCGCGAGGTACGGCTCACAGAAGCCGGCCTGCAACGCATCGAACAGGCGCTGCCGCTGTGGGAACAGGTGCAGCGTGAACTCAATGCCCGGTTAGGCGCAGATCGTCGTGCCGAGCTGATGAGGCTGCTCGAAGAACTGGCCTGATGGCCGCATCACTGCCTACACGGTCGCAGGCGACCGTCCGCTGGAGATACCGATGACAACTGCATGGCGTTCAACCACCTGGCTGCTGCTCGGCGCATCGCTGATCCTGGCGCTGTCGCTCGGCACGCGCCATGGCTTCGGCCTGTTTCTGCCGCCGATGAGTGCGGAATTTGGCTGGGGCCGTGAGGTGTTCGCCTTCGCCATTGCCCTGCAGAACCTGATCTGGGGTCTGGCCCAGCCGATCACCGGTGCTCTGGCCGACCGTTTCGGCGCGCGCAAGGCCATCGTCATCGGCGGCGTGCTCTACGTGCTGGGTCTGGTGTGCATGGGTATGGCCGACTCGCCGCTGTCGTTGTCGCTGAGCGCTGGCCTGTTGATCGGCATCGGTCTGTCCGGCACGTCGTTCTCGGTGATTCTCGGCGTGGTCGGTCGCGCCGTGCCGGTGGAAAAACGCAGCATGGCCATGGGCATTGCTGCGGCGGCCGGCTCCTTCGGTCAATTCGCCATGCTGCCGGGCACGCTCGGCCTGATCAGCTGGCTCGGCTGGTCGGCAGCACTGCTGGCCCTGGGGCTGCTGGTGGCGTTGATGATTCCGCTGGCGGCGATGATCAAGGAGACGCCGCCACCAGTGACCAATGGTCCGCAGCAGACGCTGGTCGAAGCGCTGCGCGAGGCCACCAGCCACTCCGGTTTCTGGCTGCTGGCGCTGGGTTTCTTCGTCTGTGGCTTTCAGGTGGTATTCGTCGCCGTGCACCTGCCGGCCTATCTGGTTGATCACCACCTGCCGGCGTTGACCGGTACCACGGTGCTGGCGCTGGTCGGCCTGTTCAATATATTTGGCACCTACATCGCCGGCTGGCTCGGTGGACGCATGTCCAAGCCGCGCCTGCTCAGTGCGCTGTATCTGCTGCGCGGTGTGGTGATCACGCTGTTCCTGGTGGCACCGCTGACGCAGTGGAGTGCCTACCTGTTCGGTATCGCCATGGGCCTGCTGTGGCTGTCGACCGTGCCGCTGACCAACGGTACCGTGGCGACCCTGTTCGGCGTGCGCAACCTGTCGATGCTCGGCGGTATCGTCTTCCTGTTCCACCAGCTCGGTTCCTTCCTCGGTGGCTGGCTGGGCGGCTACCTCTATGACACCACTGGCAGCTACGACCTGGTCTGGCAGATCTCCATTGGCCTGAGTGTGATGGCTGCTGCGCTGAACTGGCCGGTGCGCGAGGTGCCGGTTGCGCGTCTACAAGGTGCGCCGGCGTGAGCCACAGGGTACTGCTGATCGCCGGCCTGACGCTGGGCCTTGGTCTACTGTTGGCGCTGGCCTGGTGGGGCTGGCGTCAGGGTGGGTTGGCTTTGCTGCAGTTGGGCGTCGGTATCTGCTAGGTTCTGCACGATAAGTGCCTGCGCTCGGTGATGCTGCGTTAAAAACGGGCTGGAACGCCAGCCCGGTCGAATGCTCATTTACAACTCGTAAACTCGAATGCGAGCCCAGTCCGTTCCTCACCCGTTTTTGTGGGGCCGCCATCGGTATCGCCTGACCTTCGCTCGACGACTTTTCGTACAGACCCGAGTTGCTTGCGTCTGGGCCTGCGAGTAGCGTGGTGGAATCGCGTCATTGCCCGAGGTCACTGCCATGTCTATTCGTCGTCTTGCCTATTCACTTTTGCTCTCCAGCCTGGCGTTGCCGGTGCTTGCCGCAGAGTGTCCGGCCATGCTCCAGGGCGAACTGCCCAAGCTGCGCGCCAAAGGTGAAAACATCGAGCTCTGTCAGTACGCGGGCAAGCCGCTGGTGGTGGTCAATACCGCCAGCTTTTGCGGCTTCACCCCGCAATTCAAAGGGCTTGAAGCGCTTTACCAGCGGTACAAGGATCAGGAACTGGAGGTATTGGGCGTGCCGTCCGACGACTTCCGCCAGGAATCCGCCGATAGCCAGGAAACGGCCACCGTCTGCTACGTCAACTACGGCGTGACCTTCGCCATGACCGAACCGCAGCCGGTTTCCGGTGCCAATGCCATCCCGTTGTTCAAGGGCCTGGCCGAGCAGAGCCGGCAGCCGCGCTGGAACTTCTTCAAGTACGTGGTCGACCGTCAGGGCAAGGTGGTGGCGAGTTTCTCCAGCCTGACCAAGCCTGACGATCCCGAGCTGATTGCCGCCGTAGAGAAGGCGATCGCCTCGCAACCCTGATTCCGTCCCGCTTCACGGCCCTTCACCCATCTGGGCGATGGGCCTTGTCCGTCTGCCTGCCTAGACTGGCCAGGCGCCGGACGCAGTTCACCCGGCGTGCCCTACAAGAACAATAAGGAGGCACCCATGCGTCGCGTCTATACCGCTGCCCTGGCAACACTCGCTCTGCTTGGCGCCGTCGAGGCCCAGGCCAACTACACCAAGACCAAGTATCCGATCGTGCTGGTACACGGCGTGACCGGGTTCAATACCATCGGCGGGCTGGTCAATTACTTCCATACCATTCCCTGGAACCTAGAGCGCGATGGCGCCCGGGTGCACGTCGCCAGTGTCGCTGCCTTCAATGACAGCGAGCAGCGCGGCGCCGAGCTGGCCCGGCAGATCGTGCCCTGGGCCGCAGGCGGAGGCGGCAAGGTCAACCTGATCGGCCACAGTCAGGGCTCGCCGACCTCGCGCGTTGCGGCTTCGTTGCGGCCGGATCTGGTGGCCTCGGTGACCTCGATCAACGGCGTCAACAAGGGCTCCAAGGTCGCCGATGTGGTGCGCGGCGTGCTGCCACCGGGTAGCGGTATCGAAGGCGGCGCCAATGCCATCGCCAACGCCCTCGGTGCGGTGATCAATCTGCTGTCTGGCTCAAGCAACCCGCAAAACGGTATCAACGCGCTAGGCACCCTGACCACCGCGGGCACCAGTGCGCTGAACAGTCGCCACCCGTGGGGCGTCAACACCAGCAGCTACTGCGCCAAGTCCACCGAAGTGCACAACGTGCGCGGTCACAGCATCCGCTACTACTCCTGGACCGGTAATTCCGCCTATACCAACGTGCTCGATGCGGCCGATCCCTTCCTGGCCTTCACCGGCCTGGTGTTCGGCAGCGAGAAGAACGACGGTCTGGTGGGCGTATGTTCCACCTATCTGGGGCAGGTGATCGACGACAGCTACAACATGAACCACGTCGATGCGATCAACCACCTGTTCGGCATTCGTGGCTGGACCGAGCCGGTGTCGCTGTATCGCCAGCACGCCAACCGCCTGAAGAACAAGGGCGTCTGATCCCGGTGAACGCGGCGGGGCAACTCGCCGCAGTGAGGTCGCATGTCCAAATTCTTCAGTCTTTCCCTGGTTGCCGTGGTGGTCGCTGGCGGCCTTACCCTTTACTGGCGCTGGCCGGCAGCAGTGCCTGAAGTACAGCCTGCTGCCCCTGTCGCCGTGCCGTCACGGCAGTCGTTGATCGAGCAGGTTTCGGTTCCCGTTGCCAAAGCGCCCGCCGAGGCGCAACCGTCAATAGCCGCTACCTTGCCCAGCCTGGCCGGTACCGAGGTGGATGGCCAGCTGCGTACCGACGCGGCCGGCAATCTGCTGCTGGACCTGGCGGTTCGCGATTACTTCGATTACTTCCTCAGCGCGGTCGATCATTCCGGGCTCGATGCGGTGATCGAGGCCCTGCTGGCCGATGCCGGCCGGCGCCTGCCGGAGCCCGCACTCGGGCAGATGATCAGCCTGCTCGGTGATTACCTTGACTACAAGCGCGCCAGCATGGCGCTGATGCAGCAACCACTGGATGCAAGGCAGCAGGTCGAGCCGCAGGCGCAGCTACAGGCTCTGCAGTCGGCTTTCGCGCGCCTGGACGAGCTGCGCCGCGCACATTTCTCTGCAGCTGCGCAGGAAGCGCTGTTCGGCGCCGAACAGGCCTATGCCCGTTACACCCTCGATAGCCTGGCAGTGCAGCAGCGTGATGACCTCGGCGAGGCGCAGCGCACGCAACTGCTCGAACAGTTGCGTGAGCGTCTGCCCGATGCGCTGCGCGAAAGTGAGCAGCGCCAGCAACTGGCCCAGGAGCAACTGCAGCGCAGCGAGCAACTCTGGCGTGATGGTGCGGACGAGCAACAGGTGCGCGAGTTCCTGGCGATGACCTATGATCCGGACACCGTGCAGCGCCTGCTGGATGAGCAGCGTCGCGAGCGCGACTGGCAGCAGCACTACCAGGCCTATCGCAATGAGTTGGCCAGCCTGCAAGGTCGGGGGCTGAGCGAGGCAGATGGCGAGCAACTGCAGCGCCAGCTGCGCGAGCAGCTGTTCAGCAGTGAAGACCGACACCGTGTGGAAACCTATGACGCCATTGCCGCGAAGCAGCCGGAGCCGCTCGACCCCTGACGGATGTCGCCCATGAGCGAGCGCCTGCTGTTGGCCCAGCAGCGCCGAGGCTATCGCTCGCTGCGTTTCGTCGCCGAGCTGGAGGCGGGTTTTGCCGAGCATCGGGTGCAGCGCATTCGTCGGCGTCTGCCCCTGATCGCCCCTACGGCCGCCTTGTTCCAGCTGATCTATGCGCTGCTGGATTTTCTGCTGATGCCGCTGACGGTCAGTCTCTCGGTGCTACCGCTGCGCCTGCTCGCGCTGGCGGTGTTGGCGCTGTCCTTTTTCTACTGTCGCCGGATCGAGGCACCGTCTGCCAGGGTGCCATTGGTCTATGCCGCCGCCTACTGGGTCAACGGTGTCAGCGTCGCGTTGATCGTGCACCTGTGCTGGCAGCAGGGCGTAGCGATGCCCTACGACGGCCTGTTCCTCGTCCTGTTGTTCGGCTACGCCCTGCTTGGGCTATCGTTCCGCGCGATCAGTCTGTGCAGCTGGAGCTTCTGCCTGTTGTTCATCGGTGTAGGTGTGCTGTTCGGCGAAACCGGCGGTGAGCTGGCCTACCAGGGCCTGTTTCTGTTCTGTGCCAACCTGATCGGCAGCGTCGGTGCTTATATGCAGGAGCACGGTCAGCGCGGTGCCTGGCTGAACCTGCGCCTGCTCGACCTGGCGCGCCAGCGCGCCGAAGCCGATGACGCGCGCAAGTTGCGTCTGCTGGCGGCTGCCAGTCACGACCTACGCCAGCCGCTCAACGCCATGGGGTTATACGCCGAACACCTGGTGGAACAGGGCGGTGACCAGCAAACCCGGCGCATCAGCGCGCGTCTGGCCGCTTCGGTAGAGCAACTGGGGCGTCTGCTGCAATCGTTGCTCGACTACACCCGCCTGACCTTGCCCGGTGGCGTGCAGGCCAGGCCACATGTGTTCGCCCTGCGCCCATTGCTTGAGCGGCTGATTGCCGAAGTGGCTCCAGAGGCGCAGCAACAAGGGCTGCAACTTGAGCTGCACTGTGACGACTACGGGGTGTACAGCGATCCGCTGTTGCTGGAGCGACTGCTGCGCAATCTGCTCAACAATGCGCTGCTACACGCACAGGCGCAGCACCTGAAGCTGAGTGCGCGGCGTGACGGCGACGCAATCGTGTTGGAGGTGGCGGACGATGGCCGCGGTCTCAGCGAGGCGGAACAGGCGCTGGTGTTCGAGGAGTTCCGTCAGTTGGACAATCCTGGGCGCAATGCCGAGCGCGGTCTCGGTCTCGGCCTGGCCATCGTGCGGCAGCTGGCTGAGGTGCTGGAGCATCCCCTGCGGCTGCATTCCCGACCTGACGCCGGTGCGCGTTTCGTCCTGCGCCTGCCGTTGGCCGAGGTACCGGCGCCGGCGCCACGCGTTGATGCTGCGCTGGCATTGCGCGGGCGCATCCTGTTGCTCGAAGACGACGCCACTGGGCGCGAAGCCCTGGCCGGCTTGCTGCGTCGCTGGGGTTGCGAGGTGCAGGCCTGCGCCGATCTGGCCGGTGCGCTGCAGGCTCTGCGCCAGGAGGCGCCGCAGTTGCTGATCAGCGACTATCGGTTAGCCGAGCGGGGCGACGGGCTGCAGGCCATCGAGCGATTGCGTGAGGCGGCAGGGCAGATGTTGCCGGCGTTGTTGATCACTGCTGATCTGAGCCCGGAACTGCATGAACGCTGCCTGCCGGCGCACGTCATTCCCTTGGGCAAGCCCCTGTTGCCGGCGCGTTTGCGCCAGGTGCTGGCCACTCAGTTGCAGGCACGCCAGGCACTCACCTGATCACAGCCAGCCGCGCTGACGGGCGGCGCTGACGCAGGCGGTGCGTGTATGCACGGCGAAGGTTTCGAACAGCGCCTTGAGGTGCGTTTTCACCGTGTCTTCGGCCAGACCCAGCTCGCGGCTGATGGCTTTGTTCGGCAGGCCTTCTGCCAATAACTGGAGAATTTCCAACTGCCTGGGTGTCAGCGGTGATGAGCTGCTTGGCGCCGGCAGGGTTTCGCCCAGCAAGACGCGGGTCACCGCCTGGCGCAGGGCGTTACCATCGGAGCTCTTGGGGATGAAGCCGAGTGCGCCGGCGGCCAGCGCCGCCTGCGCCTCTAGCGCGGAATCACTGGCGCTGAGAATCGCCACCGGCGTGCTCTCGCCGCGCGCCAGCCAGCGCTGCAACAGTTCTATGCCGGGTTCGTCAGGCAGGCGCAGGTCGAGCAGGACCAGGTCGTAGTCATGCTGGCGCAGGCACTGCTCCGCTTCTGCAGCGCTGTGCGCGGTGTGGATCTGCAGGTTCTGGCTCAGTGGCGACAAGGCCAGGGAGAGACCGTCGAGGAAGATGCGGTGGTCGTCGACCAGCAGCAGGCGAAGATTGTCGGGCAGGGTGGTGCAGAGGGCAGTCATGATGTTCTCACGCGGCTTTTATTGTTGTTCTGCCGCGTAAGTTTAGCCAAAGCCGCGCCTCGATTAGAAGCGATAGCTGAGTGAAGCCCCCAGGCCATGAGCGCTGTTCTTGTAGCGCGCACTGTAGGTGCCACGGGTAGCGCTGACGTGGTTCACGTCCACCGACTCTTCCTGCAGGTAGGAGTAGGCCACGTCGATGGTCATGTCCTGGTTGGGGCTCCAGCCGGCGCCGACGCTGAAAATGGTGCGGTCACCGGAGGGCACGCGCGGCGAGCGGTCGACGTTGTTGGTCGGCGATTGGTCGATGGCGATACCGGTGCGCAGCGTCCATTGCGGGCTGACCTTGTACGACAGACCGACCGCATGGGCCCAGGTGTCGTGCCAGTTCTGCTCTTCGACGATGGTGGAGAGGTTGGCTGGCAGCGTCGCGGAATCGTTCTCCACGCGGATTTCCTTGAAGCGGCTCCAGCGCGTCCAGGTACTGCCTACATACAGCGTCAGCGCATCGCTCAGGTCGTGAGTGATGGACATATCCACCGACTCGGGCGTGGTCAGGTCCAGATTGGCGTCGTACTTGCCGGCGATGCCGGCCAGCGCACCGCTACCGGAGACGCGAGTATCGCCTTCCAGTTCGTACTTCACGCGCGAATGGTAGGTCACGCCTGCGCGGGTGTTCGGGGTGAACTCGTAGAGCACACCGACGTTGAAGCCGACAGCGGTGTCGTCACCCTTGACCTTCACCTTGCCGTCATTGCTACCGGGGCTCAGCGGGTTGAGCACGGAGGAAGTGAGTTCGCCTTCGATGTGGTTGAAGGTCGGGCCGAAACCCACCGACAACTTGTCGTTGAAGCGATAACTCAGGGTCGGCTGCACGGTGATCACCCGCACGTAGCTCTTGTCGGCGTAGTAGCGGCCCTGGAAGCTGCTCTCGTAATCGGTCATCAGGCCAAAGGGCACGTATACGCCCAGACCGAAGGCGACCTTGTCGTCCAGCGGTTTGACGTAATAGCCCATGGGTACGCCAGTGGTCGGCACCATATCGCCGTCGTTGCTACCCGACAGCGCCAGGGGGCCTGCGTTGGCGCTGGCGTGGCTGATATCGCTCTTGGCATGAATCGCCGCCGCCCCTACATACACTTCGTCGCGCTTGAGGCGCGCCATGCCGGCCGGGTTGCCGAACACGGTGCTGGCGTCATCGGCGGATGATGAGCGGCCGGCGAAGGAGGTACCCATGCCGGAAATGCTTTGTTCGTTGAGGGCGAAGCCGCTGGCGAAACCATGGCTCGAGGTGGCGGTGATGGCGACGGCAAGACCGGTCTTGAGAAGACGTTTGCTCACGGGGAAGCTCCTGTGGTGAGGCGGGGGGCGCACGCTACAGTTTTTCCTGACCCCTGCCAAGACGCTGAAGTTCCCTAAATAGAGCGCATTGTCGGACAATTGGTTTGAAAATGTACGGATTTTCTGAATTAGACTTTCTGACTATTCGGTCAGGCCACCTGGCTGACGGGCTCGATGCAGCGTTGCCAGGCATCGAGAAAGTCATGTTGACGAGCCTGGGGCTGAAAAACCTTGCACCAGATTCGGCCCAAGGCCGGCAGATCATCGGCGGCTGGCATCTCGAGTTTCTCGCTTTCGACCAGCAGCCAGGCAATGGCCGTGGCGTAACGCAGATTGACCGTCAGCTCCACGTGTGGAGCTTCAAGAAAGGCGTGCTGGCTGGCGAGGCCACGTACACGGCTGGCAAGCTCCGGGTCGAAGGCCAGATGCTGGTCCCAGAGTATCTGGTGGCGCTGTTCACTGATGCGATACAGGCCGTGACCTTGCGGGGTGTCCAGCGCACTGCCCAGTGCTGACTGACAGGCCGCAGCTCCCAGCAGCAGCGCTTCGGCCGTGGCGCTATGGCGTTCGAGATAGAGAAGGGTAGGGCGGATCACATGCTGGCTGAGATCGCAGGCGGCAATTCCCATGGCATCCTCGCGGAGGGTGCCGGTGGGGCCGGGCGCGTGGCAGCTTTTCTAGTGGCTCTTCGATAAAGGCCCCACCGGGAGCGGGGTTAGCCGCTCATTCTCAAGTCTAGTGCGATATTTAAGCTGTAAAGGTCTGTTTTTAAATTGATTTCGGATCTGAGTTATTGGGCATATTTCGATTGGTGCTTAAAACCTTCGATCAATCGCCCGTGACTATCGGGCGTGTCGGATCGGTGATCCATTCGCTCCAGGACCCCGCATAGAGTGGTGCCAGTGGGTAACCAGCGAGGCTCATGGCGAACAGGTTGTGGCAGGCAGTGACGCCGGAGCCGCAATAGGCCACCAGGTTTTCCAGGGGACGTTCTCCGCGCAGCTTGTCGAAGCGCTCGCGCAAGGCGGTCGGCGCAAGGAAGCGGCCATCGTTACCCAGGTTGTCGGTGAACACGGCACATTGCGCGCCGGGAATGTGTCCGGCGACCGGGTCGAGCGGCTCGACCTCGCCTCGAAAGCGCGGTAGTGCCCGCGCATCGAGCAGGGTCAGGTCCGGGTTGCCCAAACGCTGGGCCAGTTGATCGGCCGTCAGCAGCAGGCTGTTGTCCGGTTGCGCGGAAAAATCACCGGGAACGTTGCTCGGTGCCGCTGTGGTCAGTTCCTGGCCGGCTTCACGCCAGGCTTTCAGGCCGCCATCGAGCAGGTACAGGCCATCACGTTTGCCCAGCCACAGCAGCAACCACCAGGCGTGCGCGGCGAAGGCGCCGGGGCCATCGTCATACAGCACTACCTGGCTGTCCGCCCGCAGGCCGCAGCTGCGCAGGCGCTCGACCAGTGCGCTCGGGTCGGGGAGTGGGTGACGGCCGGTGACGCCCTTGACCACCGGAGCGGACAGATCCTGTTCGAGGTCGAGGAAGTGGGCGCCCGGAATATGCCCATCAAGGTAGCTGCGGCGGCCGTAGGCCGGGTCTTCGAGGGCGAAGCGGCAGTCCAGGATCAGCAGGTTTTGCTGTCCCAGACGTTGTTGAAGGTGTTCCGTGCTGATCAGTTGAGCGAGTGGCATGGTGTCTCCTGTGTCATAGCAGGGTTTGCGGCATCATACCGCCTAGCCTGCTATCCGATCCCCACGAAGAACGAGCCTGTTCAGCTTCATTCGGCAAAGCTGTGACGCCAGTGGTGCAAGCCGTGGTCGATATTTGTGCGCTTTTGGCCCTTATTCGGTGCGTAATTAAATTGGGAAAACTTTGCTGTAGAGGCTTTTCAATCTTGGCGCACTGGATGGCGCACTAAAAAGTTTCATCAAGGCGACATTTTGATCTGTTTTGGTGCCTTGCTGCCTGCTAGAGTGCCGGCCACTTTGTCTTTGTGGTGTCGAGGTGCCGCATGTCGTTGTCCGTCGATTCTTTCCTGGCGCGCCTGAAACAGCGCGATCCCGATCAACCGGAATTCCACCAGGCGGTGGAAGAGGTGGTGCGCAGCCTGTGGCCCTTCCTCGAAGCCAATCCGCGCTATCGCGAGGCCGGCATTCTCGAGCGTATGGTCGAGCCGGAACGGGCCATCCTGTTTCGCGTGCCCTGGGTCGACGACCGTGGCCAGGTGCAGGTCAACCGCGGCTACCGTATCCAGATGAGCAGCGCCATCGGTCCGTACAAGGGCGGTCTGCGCTTCCACCCCTCGGTGAACCTGGGCGTACTCAAGTTCCTCGCCTTCGAGCAGGTGTTCAAGAATTCGCTGACCTCGCTGCCCATGGGCGGCGGCAAGGGCGGTGCGGACTTCGACCCCAAGGGCAAGAGCGAAGGCGAGGTGATGCGCTTCTGCCAGTCGTTCATGGCCGAGTTGTACCGCCATATCGGTGCCGACCTGGACGTGCCGGCCGGTGATATCGGTGTCGGTGGCCGCGAGATCGGTTATCTATTCGGCCAGTACAAACGTCTGTCCAACCAGTTCACCTCGGTGCTGACCGGCAAGGGCCTGAGCTACGGTGGCAGCCTGATCCGTCCGGAAGCCACCGGCTATGGCTGCGTGTACTTCGCCCAGGAGATGCTCAAGCGTATCGACCAGGGTTTCGAGGACAAGCGTGTGGCCATTTCCGGCTCCGGCAACGTCGCCCAGTACGCGGCGCAGAAGGTCATGGAGCTGGGCGGACGGGTGATCTCGCTGTCCGACTCCGAAGGCACGCTGTACGCCGAGGGCGGCCTCAGCGACGAACAGTGGCAGTACCTGATGGAGCTGAAGAACGTGCGTCGTGGTCGCCTGCGCGAGATGGCTGAGCATTACGGTTTGCAGTTTCTCACCAGTCAGCGTCCCTGGGGCCTGGCCTGCGATATCGCCTTGCCCTGCGCGACGCAGAACGAGCTGGACGGAGAGGATGCCTGCGCGCTGCTGAACAACGGCTGCATCTGCGTGGCCGAAGGCGCCAACATGCCCTCGACCCTGGAGGCAGTGGATCTGTTCGTCGAGGCCGGCATCTGCTACGCGCCGGGCAAGGCGTCCAACGCCGGTGGTGTGGCCACCAGTGGCCTGGAAATGAGCCAGAACGCCATGCGCCTGCACTGGAGTGCTGGCGAGGTGGACGAGCGTCTGCACGGCATCATGCAGAACATCCACCATGCCTGCGTCCATCACGGTGAAGAGAACGGTCGCATCAACTACGTCAAGGGCGCCAATATCGCCGGCTTCGTCAAAGTGGCCGATGCGATGCTGGCGCAAGGCGTGGTCTGAGCTCATCGCAGTAGACTCGGGGCCCCGCGTGAGAACGCGGGGCCTCGTCGTTTCTGGCGGGGCTGTGCTGCTCGGCCGATTCAGGCATGCTGCCTGCCCTCACGCTCGCTACACAGGTCTTGGTTCTGCATGAAACGTTTTGTCTTGCTCGACACCGCTCCGATCCCGGGTACGAATGGTGCGCTGAACCTGTTTGAGTACGGGGAAGACTTCGTCATCAAGATCGCCGGTGGTGATGGCGGGCAGCTGATGAATACACGCATGCACGGCTCGGAAGATGCCCTGGCCGCGATTCCCTGCAAGCAGATCGCCAGTCGTCCACAGGTGCGGGTGCTGATCGGAGGTCTGGGCATGGGCTTTACCCTGGCCTCGGCGCTACAACACCTGGGCGCGGATGCCGAGGTGGCGGTGGCCGAGCTGGTGCCTGGTGTGGTCGAGTGGAACCGTGGCCCGCTCGGGGCGAAGTCCGGTTATCCGTTGAATGACCCGCGTGCAGTGATCATTCAGGAGGACGTCGCCAAGGTGCTGCAGGCCGCCGAGCAGTGCTACGACGCGATCATGCTGGACGTCGACAACGGCCCCGAAGGGTTGACCCAGAAGGGTAATGACTGGCTGTACAGCATGGATGGCCTGCGTCAGTGCGCCAAGGCGCTGAGGCCCAAGGGCATGCTGGCGGTGTGGTCGTCCAGCGCCGACCGGGCATTTTCGGAGAAGGTGCGCAAGGCGGGCTTCAAGGGCGAGGCGGTGCAGGTGTATGCCCATGGCAACAGGGGCACGCGACATACCATCTGGATTGCCCAGAAGGTCTGAGCCTGCAGTCTTTCGATTTGGTGGGCTGAAGCCCACCCTACCGTAGGGGGGGCCGGGCGGCGATCCGCTTCAGCCCACCAACTTGGCGCACCACCGCGAATGACCGCCTCGCCTTTTTACCGTTATTCGCAGGTGGAATCTCATCGAAAGATCGTGGGCAGACTCTCAGTGAATCTGCAGTTTGCCGATGCGATCGTTATCCAGGCTGCCGAAGTACAGGTAGTCGCCCACCGGCTTCACCGAGGTGACCATGCGCAGGTGCGTACCGCTGGTGTCATGCAGGCTACGGACGATCTCGCCGTTCTCGTTGAGGGCGATGGCGAAGCCGTACGGGATCGCTTTCGGCCACAGCGCGCGCGGCAGTTTGGCCAGTTGCGCCTTGAGCCAGGGGTGGCGATGGAGGAAGTCGGCGTCGGCCTTGCGTGGGGTCGGCAGTGCTACCCAGAAGGTGCCGTTGCGGTCGCCCTGCAGGTTATCCGGCAGGCCCGGCAGGTTGTCGATGAAGATGTCGTGCTGGCCGGCCTTGTCGCCCTTGAGCCAGTAACGGGTGATGCGGTAGCGATAGGTCTCGTTGACCAGCACGAAGTCCTCGTTCGCCGACAGCGCCACGCCGTTGGCGAAGTACAGGTCTTTCAGCAATACGCGGGTTTCGCCACTGGCCGGGTCATAGCTGAGCAGGCGGCCGTGAGGACGGGCCTCGAGCAGGTCGAGCAGGTAGTCCGGCTGTTCGAAGCGCGATGAGGCGTCGCTGAAGTAGATGGTGCCGTCGCTGGCGATGTCCAGGTCGTCGGTGAAGGCGAAACGCAGGCCTTCAGCCTCGGTGGTCAGCACCTTGATCGCGCCCTGCGGGTCGATGCTCAACAGGCCCTTGTAGGCATCGGCGACGATCAGGTTGCCACTGGCGTCGAAGTTCATGCCCAGTGGGCGGCCGCCGGTGTCAGCGAAGGTTTCCAGGCTGTCGTCTGCCAGCACGCGAACGATGCGGCCGTCATGCAGGCCGGCGTATACCCGGCCTTGGCTGTCGACGGCAGTGTCTTCCGGACCATGCACCTGGCCGCGCGCCAATAGCTCGGCTTTCATCAGGGTGTCGTTGGGCTCCAGTGCGCCCGTCATCGCCGGGGCGGGCGCTGCGTCCCAGGGCAGTGGATCGATCGGGCTGGGGGTCAGGGCCAGGTAACTGGCCGCTGCGGCCAGCAGCATGACGATCAGGGCAAGCAGTTTCTTCAGCATTGTTGTTCTTCCGTGTCGGAGGTGGTGCGCGCCACAGATTACACAGTTCCGGTGATCGGCGGCAGGCTGTCGCCCCGTGCGCTGGCCTGGGCATATATACTGCGCGGCATTCTAGACGGGAGAGCCGCGTGGCTAACGACATTCACTGGATTCTCGACGACGCCAGCCTGGCCGAGCATTGCGCTGCCTGGCAGGCGCTGCCCTTCGTCGCGTTGGACACCGAGTTCATGCGCGTCGACACCTTCTATCCCATCGCCGGGTTGCTGCAGGTCAGCGGTGGCGACGGCGCCTACCTGATCGACCCGCTGCGCATCAGCGACTGGCGGCCGTTCGCCGCGCTGCTCGAAGCGCCGGGTGTGGTCAAGGTGCTGCATTCGTGCAGTGAGGACCTGGAGGTCTTTCTACGCCTGACCGGCAGCCTGCCGGCGCCGCTGTTCGACACGCAATTAGCGGCTGGTTACCTCAATCTCGGTTTCTCCATGGGCTACTCGCGCCTGGTGCAGGCGCTGCTCGATATCGAGCTGCCCAAGGGCGAAACCCGCTCCGATTGGCTGCAGCGGCCACTGTCCGAACTGCAGGTGCGTTACGCCGCCGAGGACGTCTCGCATCTCGTCGAGGTGTATCGCGCCCTGATGGCCCGCCTGGCGCCGCAGAAGGTCGAGTGGATTCTGGAGGACGGTGCCGAGCTGGTCGCCAATCTTGGTCGTGAAGTCGTTCCGGAAGATGCCTGGCGCGATGCCAAGCTGGCCTGGAAACTCTCGCGCCAGCAGCAGGCCGTGTTGCGCGCGCTGTGCGCCTGGCGCGAGCGCGAGGCGCGCGCGCGCAACCAGCCACGCAATCGCATCCTGCGCGAGCATTCGTTGTGGCCGCTGGCCCGTACCCAGCCAGATAACCTGGTGGCGCTGGCGCGCATCGAGGACATGCACCCGAAAACCGTGCGTCAGGACGGGGAGACGCTGCTGCAGCTGATTCGCGAGGCTGCGGCGCTGCCGCCCGAACAATGGCCCGAAGCTTTGCCCGAACCGCTGCCAATCGAAGCCTCTGCGCTGTTGAAGAAGCTGCGCGCCGTCGGCCAGCGTGAGGGCGAGCGCCTGGATATCGTGCCCGAGCTGATGCTGCGTAAGAAAACCCTGGAAGCCTTGCTGAAAAGCGGCTATCCCAATGGTCCTTATCAATTGCCCGACTCCCTGCGCGGCTGGCGCCGGGAGTTGATGGGGCAGGCGCTGCTTGACTGCCTGGCCGCTGAAGGAGAGTCCGCGTGAAACGCATCTGTTCCATCTACAAGAGTCCGCGCAAGAACGAGATGTACCTCTACGTACTCAAGGCCGATGCCCTGAAGCGTGTGCCCGAAGGGCTGCTCGCCGTGTTCGGCCCGCCTGCGCATGCCTTCGACCTGGTGCTCAGCCCGGAGCGGAAGTTGTCTCGGGAAGACATCGCCACCGTGCTGGAGAATCTCGACAAGCAGGGCTATCACCTGCAGATGCCGCCCCCCGAGGAGGAATACATTCAGCATCTGCCCGATGAACTGCTGCGCCGTAACGATCCGGTGTAACAGGCCCTTGAAAAACGTAGGCGAGGCAGGCAAGACAAGGCAAAAAAAGCCGAAAAAGCGCAGTTTACATGCTGTAAATGAGCATTTTGAGGCTTTTTTTAACGCAGTATTGCCAACGCAGGTAGTTTTTCAACGGCCTGGTAAGTCATGCGCCTGCTGATCGCCGAAGAGGATCATGCGTTCTACGCCGAGCGTATTCGCAGCGCCTGCCCCGAGTTGCAATTGGTCGCCGGCGTACAGCTCGAACAACTGCGTGTGGTCGCCGGCGACTGCGACCTCTGGCTGGGACAGCCCGACCTGCTCGCGCTCTTGTTGCGCGACGGTGTGCGCCCGCAGTGGCTGCAATCGACCTGGGCCGGCATCACGCCGCTGCTGGCGGAGGGATTACCGCGCGATTACCGTCTGACCCGCGCTGTCGGCATCTTCGGTCAGGTGATGGCCGAATACGTGCTCGGTCATCTGCTGGCCCATGAACGGCGTCTGTTCGCCCGCCTGGCGGCGCAGGTCGAGCAGCGTTGGGATCACCGCCTGCCACGCAGCCTGCGCGGACGCCGCGTGTTGGTGGTCGGTTGCGGTGATATCGGTCAGGCCGTCGCCGAGTTTCTCCAGCCTTTCGGCGTGGAATTGCGCGGCGTCGCCAGTCAGGCGCGTGAGCAGGCGCCGTTTCTCGAGGTCGCGGCGATGGATGAGCTGCCTCATCTGGTCACCTGGGCCGATTACGTGGTCAACCTGCTGCCGGACACGCCGGCCACGCGCGATCTGTACGATGCCCGGCTGCTCGCCCATTTCCGCCCAGAAGCGGTGCTGATCAATGCCGGGCGCGGTGTCGCCGTGGTCGATGCCGATCTGGTCGCCGCGCTTGAGCGCAACCAGTTGGCCGGCGCGGTGATCGACGTCTGTCGCGAAGAGCCGCTGCCGTCCGGTCATGCGTTCTGGAATGCACCGCGCCTGCTGCTCACCGGCCACAGTTCGGCGCCTACCGACCCGGCGCTGATGAGTGAGCTTTTCATCGACAACCTGGTGCGCTGGCAAACGGGAGAGCCGTTACGGGGTGAAGTGGATTTCGCCCGCGGTTATTGAGGCACTTGGCGGGTTACACCCGCCCTACGGGTGCAGATCTGTAGGGCGGGTGCAGCCCGCCAGCGGCGATGACCGGCTCGTATAATCAATCCCTGATGGCGCCATTCGGCATGCGCCGCTTGGCCAGGGCTGGGGCTCAAGCTAGACTGCCGCGCTTTTTTCTCCTGAGTCCATACCGCTGCCATGGCCGCCGACCTCGAACCCTTTTGGAAACGCAAGACCCTCGCCCAGCTCGATCAGGGGGAGTGGGAGTCGCTGTGCGACGGCTGTGGCCTGTGCTGCTTGCAGAAGCTCGAGGATGAGGATGATGGCGCCGTCTACTACACGCGCATCGCCTGCAAGTTGCTGGACTTGCAGACGTGCCGCTGCAGCGATTATCCCAACCGGGTCAAACATGTGCCTGACTGCATTCAGCTCACCCCGGCGCAGGCCGATCAGTTCCAGTGGCTGCCGCCGACCTGTGCTTATCGCCTGGTCAGCGAAGGCAAGGACCTGCCACATTGGCACCATCTGGTCTCAGGCGACCCGGACGCCGTGCACGCCGAGCGCATTTCCCAATCAGGACGCATGCTCAGTGAGAACAGCGTGGCCGAAGACGACTGGGAAGATCATCTGATTTTCCGCGCGGGTTGATTGCCGCGCGGCTTCGTGGCAAATCTGTCCCCCGTTAATGGAATTTGCCCTGTGGCGCAGCTGTCATAAGCTGCCACGTCCCGCATCAGGAGTTTTGCTCGATGTCCCTTCGCTTGCCGTTGTACGCGTCTCTGCTGCTTCTGAGTCTGCCGGCCTTCGCTGCCACGCAGAAGGTCGATCTGGATTACCGGGTGCGCTTTCTGCCCGAGAGCAATCAGGCTGAAGTCAGCATCACGCTGGAGAAGGGCGAGTACGTGCGCAGCCTCGACTTCAATCTTGGCGAAGACGGGCGTTTCAGCGATTTCCAGGCCGATGGCCAGTGGTCGCAGGAGGTTGCCGGGCGCGGCAAGTGGCAGCCAGGCGAGGGCAAGAGCGTACTGAGCTACCGTGTGCTGATCGACAGCGAACGCAAGCCGGGGCGCTACGACGGCAGGATGACTGACGACTGGGCATTGTTCAGGGGTGACGACCTGATTCCGGCGGCCAAGCTCGACCAGCAGAACAAGACCGAGCTGGTGGCGCGCCTGCAGTTCGAGCTGCCCAAGGGCTGGAAGAGCGTGGAAACCGGCTGGCCGCGCATCGGCAAGAACCGCTTTCGTATCGACAACCCGCAGCGCAAGTTCGACCGCCCGACCGGCTGGATGCTGGCCGGCAAGCTGGGTACCCGGCGCACCCGCCTGGGTGATACCGAAATCGCCATCTCCGCGCCGGTCGGCGAGGGCATGCGGCGCATGGATATCATGACCTTCCTCACCTTCGTCTGGCCGCATATGCAGCAGGTGTTTCCGCGCGACCCGGACAAGCTGCTGATCGTCGGCGCTGGCGATCCGATGTGGCGCGGCGGCCTGTCGGCGGCCAACTCCTACTTCATGCACGCTGACCGGCCCCTGGTCAGCGAGAACGGCACCAGCTCTCTGGTGCACGAACTGGTGCACGTATTCGGCCGCATCTATGGCCGCGAGCGCAGTGACTGGATCGCCGAAGGTCTGTCCGAGTACTACGCCATCGAATTGATGCGCCGCGCCGGGGGTATCAGCGAAGACCGTTATCAGAAGATCCGCGAGCAGCTGATTCGCTGGAGCAAGCCGGTCAACAGCCTGCGCACCGACAATGCCAGCGGCGCTGTCACCGCGCGTGCGGTGCTGCTGCTGCAGGAGTTGGACCGGGAAATCCGCCAGAAGACCAAGGACAAGGGCAACCTGTCGCTGGATGACGTGACCCGTGGTCTGATGCGTCTGGACAAGGTCAGCACCAAGGACTTCATCGACATCACCGAGAACGTCATCGGAGGTCCGTCGAAGACGCTGGATACGCGGTTGCTGCGTTGAGTGTTACCGCTTCGCTCCCTGTCTGCTGGTTCTAGTCAGAACAAGGGGCCGGAGCGGGTATTGTTACCTTTGGCCAGGCGGTCGTAGAGCACCACGTTGACCGTCGCGGCCAGGTTCATGCAGCCTTGAGTAGGGATGTACACCACTTCAGCGCCACACCAGTCGAGAATCTCCTGCTGCAGTGAGCCGTCCTCTGGGCCGAAGATGTACAGCGCCCGGTCGGGATGGGTATAGGCGGGCAGGGCGCGTGCATCATCGACCAGTTCCACCGCCACCGGGGTGCAACCCAGCGGCAGGATCTTGCGCAAATCGTCGATGTTGATCAGCGGGATATCCTGATGAACCTTCTTGGTGTCGGTGATGAAATCCTTGGCACGGTCGTAGCGGGTGCCGGTGTAGAACACCGAGCTGACGTCATAGCAGCCCGCCGCACGCATGATGGAGCCGACGTTTTCCGGTGATTTCGGGTTGAACAGGCCGATGCAGGCGTATCGTTTGTTGGCCACGGTGGCACTCGCAAAAGCGCCTATTATACGGTGCTAACCACCGGCCCCTAGCAGGCTGTTGAAAAACTACCTACGTTGGCAATACTGCGTCAAAAACGGCCTCGCGTGCGAGCCCAGTCAAAATGCTCATTTACAACTCGTAAAGTCGATCGCGACTCCGAGCGTTTTTCGGCCGTGTTTTCCTTGTCTTGCCTGCCTCGCCTACGTTCTTCAACGGCCTGCTAGTCCTTTTTCAACAGGCTGGCCAGATCGCCAAAGGCCTTATAGGTCGATTTGGCAGCCTGAGGGCTGGCGGTGGAGCCTTCGGCGAAATACTGCTGGTCGGTGTAGCGCGAGTGTTCGTTGTCATGACAGAACAGGCACAGCAGCTCCCAGTTGGAACCATCGGCCGGGTTGTTGTGGTGGTTGTGATCGCGGTGATGCACGGTCAGTTCGCTCAGGCGCTTGCCAGAGAACTCGCGGGCGCAGCGGCCGCAGACATGTGGGTACATTTTCAGCGCTTTCTGCCGGTAGCCTTCTTCGGCCTGGGCGGACAGGTAGTAGCGGTTGTTATTGGTGCTCATGACAGAACCTGTTATCGGGAGGTGAACGCTTGACTGGATATGTTGCCAGAATAGAACGAAAGCCAGCTGTACAGGAGATATGTCATGCGCTTGCCTATGTTCGCCGTGATGATTCTGGCCTCCAGCCTTGCCGGCTTGGCCTGGGCTCAGGAACCGATGCGCATGCCGTCCGCGCCTGGGGCAGGTGCGCCGGGCACTGCGACGCCACAGCCTTACGGCCAGCCTTCCACGCCCACTACGATCAAGCGCCAGGGATCGGCGCCCCTCTTACCGCCGCCCCAGGGACAAACACCCCCAGGGACTGCGCCGAAATCCACTGGCGATCAATCGATTCCGCAGCTCGATGAGCAACTGCGCCGCAATAGCCAGGGGCTGGACGGGCAGCGCAAGGCGGAGTGATCGGCGTAGGAGCGGCTTCAGCCGCGATGCTTGGGGAATTGCGGCTGAAGCGGAATGCCGCCCAACCGCTCCTACGGCTGTGCTATCCCGAGCACGCGGAACAGGAAGGCGTACTCCAGCGCCACATCCTTGATGCCCTGATAACGTCCACTCATGCCGCCATGGCCGGCGCCGAGGTCGGTCTTGAGCAGTAGCAGATTGGCGTCGGTCTTTTCGCGGCGCAGCTTGGCCACCCACTTGGCCGCTTCCCAGTACTGCACGCGGCTGTCGTTGTAGCCTGCGACGGCGAGGATGGGCGGGTAGGCCTGGGCGCGGATGTTCTCGTAGGGCGCGTACGACTTGATACGCTCGAATACCTCGGGCTGGTTCGGGTCGCCCCATTCGTCGTACTCGGTCACGGTCAGTGGCAGGTCTGGGTTGAGCATGGTGTTGAGCACATCGACGAACGGCACTTCTGCGATGGCAGCAGCGAACAGCTCGGGACGCTGGTTGAGCACGGCGCCGATCAGCAGGCCACCGGCGCTGCCACCGCTGATCGCCAGTTGTGCGGTGGTGGTCAGACCCTCGGCGATCAGGCGCTGGGCGCTGGCGATGAAGTCGTCGAAGCTGTTCTGTTTGTGCTCAAGCTTGCCGGCACGGTACCAGGCTTCGCCCATCTCGCCGCCACCGCGTATGTGCGCGATGGCGAAGACGAAACCGCGCTCCAGCAGGCTCAGGCGGGCGTGGGAGAACCAGGGGTCGAGGCTCGCGCCATAGGCGCCGTAACCATAGAGATAGAGCGGTGCAGGCTTCCCTGCGGCGAATACCTCGCGGCGCGCCACCAGGCTGATCGGTATCTGCGTGCCGTCGGCCGCGGTGGCCCAGAGACGCCGACTTTCGTAGGCGTCGGCATCGAACGGGCCTTCCACCGGTGTCTGCTTGAGGACCTGCTGAGCGCCCGTGGCCAGTTCCAGTTGGCGCACTTGCGCGGGGCGGTTCAGCGCTTCGTAGCGCAGGCGGATCACCGGGCTGTGAAACTCCAGGCTGTCCTGCACGTAAAGGCTGTAAGCGGCGTCCGGCAGTTGCACGCGATAGGTTTCGGCGCCCTGCGGCTGCACCTCCAGAATCGGCAGGCCGCCCTCACGCAGGGCAAGGGTGAGCGCGCGCTGGTTCAGCGTGGCGCCTTCGAGCATCACCTGCGGGTCGTGGGCGCGAATCTGTTGCCAGTGCGGGCGCTGCGGCTGCGACTCACTGGCGCGGTAGAGCGCGAAGTTGATGCCGCTCTGATTGCTGCGGATCAGCCAGCACCACTGGCCGTCCAGCATACCGTGATCGACATCGTATTCGTGGCCTTCCTCGCGCGGTGCCAGGCAGCTGAAATCGCCTTGCGGCTGTTGCGCGTCGAGCACCCAGACCTCGCTGGTGGTCTTGCTGCCCAGTTGCAGGATCAACTGGCGCTCGGAGCTGGAGCGGTAGCAGTGCAGGAAGAAGCGGCCATCTGCTTCCTCGAATACGGCTTGCGCAGCGGCGTCGCCGAGGCGGTGACGGTAGAGCTTGTAGGGGCGGTGGGTGTCGTCCAGTTCGGTGAAGAACAGCGTCTGGCTGTCGCCCGCCCAAGTCATGCTGCCGTCGCAGTCGTCGAAGGGCAGTTCGCTGATCTGGCCGCTGTCCAGTTCCTTGACGAACAGGCGATAGATTTCGTCGCCGCTGCTGTCGAGGCTGTAGGCCAGGCGCTGCTGGTCAGGGCTGATGCTGAACGCACCGACGGAAAGAAAGCCGCCGCCGGCCAGTTCGTTGGGGTCGAGCAGCAAGGCTTCACTGGCCGTGTCGACATCCAGCGAACCATCGGCAGGGCGACGGCAACGATAGTGCCGCGGATATTCGTCTCCGGCAGTGGTGCGCTGGTAGTAGAGGTAGTCGCCCCAGGGCGTCGGCAGCGACAGGTCGGTCTCGCGAATGCGCCCCTTGATCTCTTCGAACAGCTGCTCGCGCAGGGCCTGCTGCGGTTCCAGCACGGCGTCCAAATAGGCGTTTTCTGCCTGCAGGTGCGCCAGCACCTCGTCACTGTCGCGGTTTTCCAGCCAGTGATAAGGGTCGTTGCCGGCTTCCTGGCGGGCGATGGGGGCAGAGGACATGGCGTGGCTCCAGAGAACGAGAGGGCGACGGCAGGGGCGCCGCGCTGGGCAAAAGCCGCTATCATAAGCGCCCCTTTGCCAGACCTGCCACGCCGGCGCCTGCTTATGATGAATGAAAACGACTACCTCCTGGCCTGGGCGGCCTACGGGATTGCCGCCCTGGGTTGCCTGTTGGTATGGATGCGCCTGACCAGCTGGATGTGGCGCTACGTGCGCGAGCCGCTGCGGGTGCTGATGGCCGTGCTGCTGTTCAGCCCGACCATCGTCGACCCGGCGCGTGAACTGTTCGCGCCCGCCCTCGCGGTGACCGCCATGGATATATTGCTCAAGGTTGGCAACAACGCCTGGCGCGCGGTCGCTGATCTGGCGCTCTATAGCCTGATCGCGCTTGCCGTGTATCTATTGTTCGTCGCTGTTCGCTGGCCCATCGAGCGTTGGTGGAAAGGGCGTCAGAGCGAGCATGTAACCGAGCCCGACGAAGACCCGCGCACCTTGCGCGAGCGCATGGAAGAGGACGACGACCTGCCAATTCGTGACTACGGGCGCGATCGCTCGGGGCGTATGGAACCGCGTATTTGATCTAACCCCTTGCGCCTGCCGGCCCAGGCGTTCAGCATGATGGCCTTGTGCAAGGGAGGCCTGATGGATTGCGTGTTCTGTGCCATTGCCGAGCGACGTCTACCCGCTCATCTTCTGTATGAAGACGAAGATTTCATCGTGCTGCTGGACATCTTTCCGATGCGTCCGGCCCATGTGCTGATCGTCAGCCGTGTGCATGCGCCATTTCTACGTGATCTGCCGCCACCGGTGCGTGAACGTCTGTTGACGCTGGCCGAGCGTATCGCCGCTGCGCTGCGCGATGCCGGCTTTGGTAAGAACGGCATCAACCTGCTGATCAATGACGGCCCGGATTCCAATCAGCACGTGCCCCATCTCCATTTACACCTGATTCCGCGTCGGCCGGGTGACCTGCCGGCGCTGCTCTGGCGATTGCTGGTGCGTTTTCTGCCAATGGGCCGCAAGCGAATCGAAGCGCGTCTGCAAGATGAAGCCGAGCGTCTGCGCCTGATCCTCGGCAAGGAGAATTGATTCGATGTGCGAATTGCTCGGCATGAGCGCCAATGTACCCACCGATATCGTGTTCAGCTTTACCGGGCTGATGCAACGTGGCGGCCGCACCGGGCCGCACCGTGATGGTTGGGGTATCGGCTTCTACGAAGGGCGCGGCTTGCGTCTGTTCCAGGACCCGCGGGCGAGCAGCGAATCCGAGGTGGCGCAGCTGGTGCAGCGCTACCCGATCAAGAGCGAAGTGGTGATCGGCCATATCCGCCAGGCCAACGTCGGCAAGGTCTGCCTGGTCAACACTCATCCCTTCAGCCGTGAGTTGTGGGGGCGTAACTGGTGTTTCGCCCATAACGGCCAGTTGGCGGGCCTGGAAGGCTCCACTACCTTCTACCGACCGGTCGGCGAGACCGACAGCGAGGCGGCGTTCTGCGATCTGCTCAACCGCGTGCGTCGCGCCTTTCCCGAGCCGGTATCGGTGGAAATGCTCCTGCCGGTGCTGGTGGCGTCCTGTGCCAGTTACCGCAAGCTCGGCGTGTTCAATTGTCTGCTCAGCGATGGCGACTGGCTGTTCAGCTTCTGCTCGACCAAGCTCGCGCATATCACCCGCCGCGCGCCGTTTGGCCCTGCGCAGCTCAAGGACGCTGACCTGAAGGTGGATTTCCAGTCAGAGACCACGCCCAACGACGTGGTGACCGTCATCGCCACTGAACCTCTGACCGACAACGAACAATGGTCGCTGTACCAGCCGGGCGAATGGCGCCTGTGGCGCCGCGGCGAATGCATCACTCACGGCAAGGCCTGATCTCATGCTTAGAAGCTACCTGCGCCTGACGCTGTTCGCTTTCGGCCTGTTGCTCGGCGTGCAGGTGCCGGGCTTCGTCGATGACTACGCCAAGCGGGTCGAGGCTCATCGCCTGGAGTCGCAGCAGAGTCTCAAAGGTTTTCAGGAAACGGCGCGCAATTTCTTCAAGGGCGATATGGACGCGCTGGTTGCGCACTACCGCGTCAGCGATGACCCGGTGATGCGCAGCGATGCCAAGAGCGTCGGGCACCTGGTGCAGCGCTCCGCCTTGCTCGAACGCGAATGGCAGGCCATGCAGGGGCCCTGGTACGCCCAGGCCTGGCACCTGGCGACTGGCGCGGATCACGAGCTGTTCGAGGAAACCCTGCAGGCTTACCGTTATCAGGTGCTGTTTACCCCGGATGCGATTCTCTGGGGTGTGATCAGCGCACTGCTGCTGGCGTGGCTGGCGGAGGTGCTGGTGGTGCTGTGCGGCTGGATGTTCGGCGCAGGGCAGACCAGGCGCGCTCAGCAGCGCCACTGGCGCTGAATACCTGCCCAGGGGCATCGGGCAAAACGCCGGCTCAGTAGCCGAGTGCCAACTCCGGCCCCAGGTAGTCATTTACCTGGAGGATATCGTCCTCGCCGAGCAGGCCGACCGCAGCGGCCAGTTGCAGGCGTGCGAGCAGATAGCGAAGTTTGGCTTCGAGCAGATCACGGCGGGCGATGAACACCTGTTCCTCGGCGTTGAGGATATCGACATTGGTACTGGAGCCCGCGAGAAACCCCTTGCGCGCTGAATCCTGTGCCCGCTCGCTGGAAATGACGGCCTGCTGCAGGGCGCGAATGCGTGCCTGGCCGCTCTGCACGCCGCGGAACTCACGGGTTGTGGCGGAGAACACTTCCTCGCGGCTGGCATTGACTTCTTCCCCGGCCTGTTCACGGCTCGCGGTGGCCTGGCGCACCCGCGCGCTGACGCCGCCGCCGGAGTAAAGCGGCATGGTGAATTCCAGGCCGATGGAGCTGTAGCGGTTGGTCTGGTTGATGGTGGAGAGTGAATCGCTCTCGCTGTCGGTATAGCCCAGTACCAGGTCGAGAGTCGGCCAGTGGGCGCTGCTGGCGCGTTTGACCTCCTCTTCGGCGAGGCCATGATTGAGCTGGCGTGCGCGCAGCGAAGGGTTGTTCAATTGCGCCTTCTGTAGCCAGTCCTGGAGGTTGTCCGGTTGCAGGGGCGGGGTAGGAAATTCCGCGTGCAGGGTGGCGAGTTGATCCGGGTTGTTGCCGAGCAACTCCTGCAGCAGGCGCAGGGCGACCACCAGATTGTCTTCGGCTTCGATCACACCGGCCTGCGCCAGGTCACGTCGTGCGGTGGCCTGGTCGACGTCGGTGATGGTGCCGTCGCCCAGATCGAAGCGGCGTTTGGCAGCCGCAACCTGCTGCTCGAAAGCCTTGAGCTTGGCGCGCGACAGGTCGATGGTCTCGCGCGTCAGCAACACATCGAAGTAGCGGCTGGCCAGGCGTACGGCAACGCTCTGCGTCTTGGCATCGAACACCGCTTCGCTATAGCTGGCGCGCTGCTTGCCCTGGCGGTACTCGACCATTTTCTGGCGGTTGTACAGCGGTTGACGCAATTGCAGGCTGAGATTTTCCGAGTCGTAGTCCAGATCGTTCTCGATGCGCCGGCCAAATGCATTCTGTTGCTCCTGGGTGCCGTCGACCTGGCTTTTGCTGGCCCTGGCCGTGATCTGCGGCAGTAACCCGGCTTTGCCGATAGCGGGGTTTTCCAGACCAGCGGCACGCTCGTGGACGGCCGCACGATAGGTCGGGCCCTGCAGTTGCAGCAATTCCCAGGCCTGTAACAGGTCCATGGAGTGGACGGGTAGGCAGGCCAGGCAGCAGAGGCCTGACAGGATCTGGCGTACGAGCATGTCATTGCTCCTTGAAGGCCCCGTCGATGCGATCGAGCATGGGCTTCATCAGATAGCTCATCAGGTTGCGTTCACCGGTCTTGATCGTCACTGTGGCCGGCATGCCGGGGCGAATGCGGTTGCTGCCCAGCTTGTCCATGCCGTCGGCGGTGACCTCGATCTCGGCCAGGTAGTAGGGCTGCTTGTTGGTTTCGTCGATAAGGCGATCAGCGGAAATCGTCAGTACGCGGCCGGGGATGTTCGGCGTCTGCGCGTGATTGAACGCGGGGAAGGCGATGTCCACCGGCAATCCCGGTTGCATCTTGTCGATGGCCTGCACCGGCACCATGGCATCGACCTGCAGCGGCTCATTGGCCGGCACCACGTCCATGATTCGCGAGCCGGCCTGGATCACCCCGCCTATGGTGGAGGCAGACAGTCCCAGCACCACGCCATCGATGGGCGAGCGGATCACCGTGTTGCTGACTTCGTAGTCCAGCGCCCGCAGACGGTCGGCGAGAGCGGCGGCCTCTTTCTGCATATCGCTGAGCTGCGATTGCACTTCCTGCTGGTAATTCTGTTCAAGCTGGAGGATGCGCAGTTTGAGTTCGGCGATCTGGTTGCGCGTACGCCCTGTTTCGGCGATGTTCTGCGCCAGCGACGCGCTCAGTTCGGCGGCGTTGCGTTCCAGTTCGAGCATGCGGTTGCGCGTCACATAGCCTTCCGCCGCCAGGCTGCGCACCCCGTCGAGTTCCTGGTTGAGCAGCCTGATCTGCGCGCTGCGCGAGTGCTGTACCTGGCGCAGGCCCTTGAGCTGTTCCTCGGCGCCGTGGATGTTCTCGCGGAGAATCTCGGCTTCGCCGGTCAACGCCGTGCGGCGGGTAGTGAACAGACGTTGCTGCAGGGCGACGGAGGCATCCAGGCGTGGGTCGTTGGCGAATCGGCTGAGCAACTCGGGGTCGAACTCGACCTGTGTGGCGCCGTCGCGCTCGGCCTGCAAGCGACTTTTCACCGTGCTGACCACTATGTATTGCGCGCTGACCATGCCCTGCTCGGCGATGGCGCGGGTGGCGTCCAGTTCGATCAGTGGCTGGTTGCGTCGTACCAGATCCCCCTCGCGCACCAGGATGGCGCCGACCGAGCCGCCGGTCAGGTGCTGGATGGTCTTGCGGTTGTCGGTGACGTTGACTGTGGCATTGGCCACCACCCCGGCATCCAGCGGCGCGAGAATGGCCCAGAGAATGAATCCACCGAAGCCTGCGAGCACCAGCGACAAGCCCCAGCGACTCGGTTTGCCGTCGTCCATGTCAACCGTGCAGGGGCTATCCGTCAGTATCAGCCCCTTGCTTTCGAACTGCAGATCGGACATGACATATCACTCCTTGGCCCGTACCGAGGCCAGAGTCGGCGACCCCTTGCCGGTGGGGATCACGTTGGCCTGGCGCAACGCAGCGAATACCTCATCGCGGCTGCCGAACATCTGCACAGCGCCTTCGCGCAGTACCAGCACCTTGTCCACCATGTTAAGCACGGCGGGGCGGTGGGAGATCAGCACCAGGGTCTTGCCGCGGTGCTTGAGGTCGAGCAGCGCTTGCAGCAACGCCGCTTCGCCGACGTCGTCGAGGCTGGCGTTGGGCTCGTCGAGGACGATCAGCGATGGCTCGCCGTAGAGTGCACGGGCCAGGCCGATACGTTGCTTCTGGCCGCCGGACAACGAGCTTCCGTCGGCGCTCAGGTGGGTGTCGTAGCCTTGCGGCAGGTGCAGGATCATTTCGTGCACGCCGGCCTGCCTGGCGGCGAGGATCACCGCCTCGCCGTCTATTGCGCCGAAGCGCGCGATGTTTTCGGCGACGCTGCCCTCGAACAACTCGACGTCCTGTGGCAGGTAGCCGAGCCAGGGACCCAGCTCAGCCTTGTTCCATTGATAGATATCGGCGCCGTCCAGGCGCACCTTGCCGCCTTGCGCCGGCCAGACGCCAACCAGCAGACGTGCCAGGGTGGATTTGCCTGAGGCTGAGGGGCCGATGATGCCTAGGGCCTCGCCGGGTGCCAGGTTGAAGCTGACACCGCGCAGGATCGGCGTGGGCGAGCCCGGTGCGCTGGCGAAGGCGTTCTCCACGTGGAGCATGCCCAGCGGCTTGGGTAGCGGCATGGATGGCTTGTGCGTAGGGAAGTCAGCCAGCAGCCCGGATAGCCGAGCCCAGGCTGCACGGCTGGAGAGCAACTGCTTCCAGGCCGAGATCACCTGCTCCACCGGCGCCATGGCACGGCCGGAGAGGATCGAGCAGGCGATCATCATGCCCGGGGTGATCGTGCCCTGGATCGCCAGCAAGGCGCCGGCACCAAGGATCAGTGACTGCAGGGTGACACGCACGAAACGACTGCCTCCGGCGATGTAGGCCGCGCGGTCGGAGGCCAGGGTCTGCAGCTCGAGAATTTTCAGGTGGTTGCCGAACCAGCGCTGGCGAATCGCCGGCAGCATGCCCATGGCCTCGATCACTTCGGCATTGCGCAGGTTGTTGTTGGCGAAACTGCCGGATACCAGCGAGGCCTGATTGGCCTCGGCCAGCGGCTTGCGCGTGCTGACTTCGGTGAGCCAGGCCAGGCCCACCAACAGTAACGAGCCGATCAGGGTAATTAGGCCGAGCAGTGGGTGTACCAGGTAGATCACCAGCAGGAAGATGGGGGTCCAGGGGGCGTCGAAGAAGGCGAACAGGCCGTTACCGGTGAGAAACTGGCGAACTTGCGAGAGATCCTGCAGTGCCTGTGCCGGGTTGCCGCCGGCGCGGCGCAGGTTGCGCTCGAAGGCGGCGCCGAAGATGCGCTTGTTGAGCATCATGTCGAGGCGGTTGCCGACGCGGATCAGCACGCTTGAGCGCACCACCTCCAACAGCGCCATCAGTACATACAGACCGATCACCAGCACCGTGAGCATCAGCAGGGTAGTGACGTTGCTGCTGACCAGGGCACGGTCGTAGACCTGCAGCATATAAACCGCCGGGGTCAGCATCAGCAGGTTGATCACCCCACTGAAGGCGGCCAGGGCATAGAAGGTTCGGCGCAAACGAAACAACGCCTCGGCCAGCTCGGAACGCGGGGACTGCGGTACGTCCATGGGGCCCTCCGGCACTGCTTGTTCGCTGGGCGTCCTGCGTGGTGTGACGGTATTTCGACGATTGGTGTGCAGGACCGTCTATTGGAGACATTTTATTGTCTCTTTGGGTGTCGCCTTCTAGGTATAGATGGATTTTTCGTCGATGTGCAAGGGATCTCAGCGTCTTATTTTTTCGATGTTTCGTTTTGTTTCATCAAAAAAATCTTTATTCAATAAAAGCTTATAGGAAATAAGGATAATTAATTAGGCGACTGACGGTATCTTGACAATCCTATCGGCTAGGACTTAAGTCTAGGCGTGTGATCCAAGCCAATAAGTCGACACGGCTTTCGTTGGCAAGCTCCTGCATGGGGTGATCACCATCGGAATCACGTTTTACCGGACGCCTGAGGCGTCTTTGCTAGGGCATTTCGCCGACCTGCAACTGCACGGGTCTCCTACTGCCTGATTTCTGACGCTAGGCTTCGTGCCAGCTTCAGCATAGGGACATACCAAATACTGATTGCACGCCGATTAGCCCAGCAGGTCGGTGTGGCAGCGTTTGGCCTCTATCCCGGGAACGCTCTGACGATTGCGTGATGCGCAACGGACGGGGTGGGCTGCTTCTGTGCCAGGGATTCCTCCGATTTCGCGCATTCAGCCGCTGGGTTTCAGAGGTGGAAGGAAATGGCCGATTTCATCAAATCCGATCTCGAGTTCATCCTGCAGCAGATTTTCATTGCTGAGGCGCATGCCGCCGGACAGAGCCTGAGCGAGTTGCTGCCCAACTCCCAGGTGCCCTGGGGGCTGCGTACAGTGGATGGCAGCTACAACAATCTGGTGGAGGGCCGTACCTTCTGGGGCGCCGCCGACCAGGAGTTCCTCCTGTTGCTGGACCAACAGTTCCGCAACGACCAGGACGGCGACACTTTCGATATGAACGGTGCGGCGCCCGGTGGGCTGGTGACCAACACCGACTACGGCGCCGCCGGTAACGTGGCCGATGCCGACCCACGGATCATCTCCAACCTGATCGTCGACCAGACCATCAGCAACCCGGCGGCGGTACAGGTTTTCATTGATGCCGGGATGGGCGTGCTTGCCGACGGTAGCCAGCTGGACCCCGATGGCAACCCCTATCCCGTTGGCACCGTGCTGGATCTCGACGGTGTGGCGATTCCTGCCGGCCAGTCGTTATTTATCCCCAATACTGCACCGGACGAAGGGCTTTCGGCCGGCTTCAATACCTGGTTCACCTTCTTCGGGCAGTTTTTCGACCATGGCCTGGACCTGGTCAACAAGGGCGACAACGGTTTCGTCTTCATTGCGCTGCAGCCGGACGATCCGCTGTACAACCCCGCCACGCCGCAGACCAACTTCATGGTGATTACCCGCGCCAGCGTCGAGGTGGATGCGGACGGCAACCGGGTGCACGTCAACCAGACCACGCCGTTCGTCGACCAGAACCAGACCTACAGCTCGCACGCTTCGCACCAGGTATTCCTGCGCGCCTATGTGCTGGTGGACGGCCAACCCATGGCCACCGGCAAGCTGCTGACCAACCGCGATCTGGGCGGCGATGGCATCTTCGGTACCGAGGACGACGTGGAACTGGGCGGCATGGCCACCTGGGCCGTGCTCAAGGCTCAGGCTCGCGATGTGCTGGGCATCGAACTGGACGATCAAGACGTCGGCCGGGTGCCGCTGCTGGCCACCGACCAGTACGGCAACTTCATCCCGGGCGCTAACGGCATGCCGCAACTGGTTACCGCCGGCGGCCTGGTCGAGGCCAGCCTGGGTGCACCAGTGGACGCCTCCCTGGCGCTGACCACCGGTCATGGCTTCCTAGATGACATCGCCCATTCGGCCAACCCGTTCAACAGCCAGACCGGCGCGCCGCTGGTAGCCGATGCCGATGGTGTGGCCGGGGTCAATGACGGCCTGGCGGGCACCTACGACGATGAACTGCTCGACGCCCACTTCATGGCCGGCGATGGCCGGGTCAACGAGAACATCGGCCTGACCGCCGTGCACCATGTGTTCCACGCCGAGCACAACCGCCTGGTCGAACACACCAAGGACGTGGCCCTGCAGGCCGCCGCCGACGGTGATATCGCCTTCCTCAATCAGTGGCTGCTGCAGCCGGTCGGCGCGATTCCGGCCGATCTGTCGACCTTGGTATGGAACGGCGAACGGCTGTTCCAGGCCGCCAAGTTCGGTACCGAGATGCAGTACCAGCACCTGGTGTTCGAGGAGTTCGCCCGTAAGGTACAGCCGCTGGTGGACGAGTTCCTCATCCCCAACGGTTACGATGCCACCATCAACCCGGCGATCATGGCCGAGTTCGCTCACACCGTGTATCGCTTCGGTCACTCGATGTTGACCGAGACCGTGGATCGCTTCGACCCGAGCTTCCAGAACGACAGCAGCATGGGCCTGATCGAGGCCTTCCTCAATCCGCTGGCGTTCAATGACAACGGCACGCTGACGCCCGAAGAAGCTGCTGGCGCCATCGTCCGCGGCCTGACCCGGCAACTGGGCAACGAGATCGACGAGTTCGTCACCGGTGCTCTGCGCAGCAACCTGCTCGGCCTGCCGCTGGACCTGGCGGCGATCAACCTCGCCCGCGGTCGCGACACCGGCGTGCCATCGCTGAACGAGGCGCGCGCCGAGTTCTATGCCATGACCGGCGACAGCCAGCTTAAGCCCTACACCAGCTGGCTGGATTTCGCCCTGCACCTCAAGCACCCGGAATCGCTGATCAACTTCATCGCCGCCTACGGCACTCATGCCAGCATCACCGGGGTGACTTCGCTGGCGGCCAAGCGCGCCGCAGCCATGGATATCGTGTTCGGCGGTGGGGCGATTTCCGATGACGCGCGCATGGCCTTCCTCAACGGGCCGGCGGCCAGCACCGGGGTCAACGACATCGATTTCTGGATCGGTGGTCTGGCCGAGCAGATCATGCCCTTCGGCGGCATGCTCGGCTCCAGCTTCAACTTCGTTTTCGAGACGCAGATGGAGGCGCTGCAGAACGGCGACCGTTTCTACTACCTGGCGCGCCTGGATGGCCTCAACTTCCTCACCGAGATGGAGGACAACTCCTTCGCCAAACTGGTGATGCGCCATACCGACGCGGTGCACCTGCCGGCGGACATCTTCTCCAGACCGGGGCTGATCCTCGAGGTGAATCAGTCTGCGCAGTTCAACGACGGGCTCGGTAGCGCCGACCCGGTTGGCGACAATCCGCTGATCCCACTGGTGATCCGCGACAACCCGGAGACACCGGGTGTCGAAACCAACTACCTGCGTTACACCGGCGACGAGCATGTGGTGCTCGGCGGCACCGCAGGCGACGACGTGATGATCGGCAGCATCGGCGACGACACCCTGTGGGGCGACGGCGGCAATGACCGCCTGGAAGGCGGCGACGGCAACGACATGATCGAAGGCGGCGCCGGCCATGACATCATCACCGACAAGGGTGGCGATGATGTGCTCAAGGGTGGCGACGGCAATGACGTGATCCACGGCGGTAACGGCTTCAACCTGATCCTCGGCGGCCATGGCAACGACTTCATCATCACCGGTGAGGACGTTTCGGAGGTCTTTGCCGGCACTGGTAACGACTTCATCCTCGGCGCCAAGGGCAACCTGCAGACCATGGGTAACGAGGGCGACGACTGGATCGAGATCGGCACCCAGGACGGCGCGCCTGGCGACAACCTGGAACCCTTTGCCAGCGATAGCGTGAACGGCCATGACGTGTTCATCACGGGACCCGGCTTCGACGAGCTGATAGGCGAGGGCGGCGACGACATCATGGTCGGCTCCGAAGGCGCCGACCACTTCGATGGTGGCTCCGGTTTCGACTGGGCGGTCTACAAGAACGACCCCTTCGGGGTGAAGGTCGACCTGATCGTCGACGATTTCGTCGAGCCGCCGGTGGCTCCGTCCAATGCCGGTATCCTCGACCGTTTCGCCGAGGTGGAAGGTCTGTCCGGTTCGGCCCATGCCGATATCCTGCGCGGCGATAACGCCGACGCGGCGCTGATCGCCCAGGCCGGTGCCCGCGGCAGCGTACTGACGGCCGAGGGTATCGCCCGTATCGCCGGCATGCAGCAGATGCTCACCGAGTTCTTCGGGGCACCGCAGAGCTCCTTCGGCAGCGGCAACATCATCCTCGGCGGCGGCAGTAGTGACGTGCTGGAGGGACGCGGTGGCGACGACCTGCTCGACGGCGACCGCTGGCTCAACGTACGCATCAGCGTGCGCGCCGGGATGGATGCCGACGGTAATCCTAGCGGCCCGGAAATCGCGTCCTTCAACAGCATGAAGGACATGATGCACCTGATGCTCGACGGCACCTACAACCCCGGGCAACTGATGATCGTGCGCGAGATTCTCGACAGCGCCGATAGCTTCGATACTGCGTTGTATGCCGGCCCGCGCGAGAACTACACGGTGACCACGCTTGCCGGCGTGACCATCGTCACCGACAACGTCGGCGACGAAGGCACCGACCGCCTGCTCAATATCGAGCGCATCCAGTTTGCCGACAGCGCACTGGTGCGGGTCGGCGGCCAGTTCGTCGACGAAGTGGCCGGTACCCAGCAGGGCGGCAATTTCTCGCCCACGGGCACGCTGCAGATTCTCGATGCTGGCAGTGGTAATCCAGATAGCACCCCGGCGGTCGGTCAGTTGCTGCGGGTTTCGGCTGCTGGGGTCCTGGATGCGGACAATGACGGAGGGCTGATCACCGGTCGGCCAGTCAGCTATGTCTGGCAGTATGAGGCAGAGCCCGGCTCGGGCATCTTCCAGGACATCATCGTCGAGGGCGGCGCCCGGCCGTCCACCCAGGATGGCGTTTCCTATCGCGTCACCCCCGATCTGGATGGTCTGGCAATCCGTGTGATCGCCACCTACCAGGACGATAACGGTGTGCTGGAGCGAGTGTCTTCCGCTGCCACCCAGCCGGTGGCTGGAGGCTCGATACCCTTGCCGCCGCCACCGCTGCCGGTGGAAAGCGATGTGGTCAGCCCCGGCAATGGTCTGCGCCTGATCCGCTCCGACCTGCAGTTCATCCTCGACCAGATCCTTATCGCCGAGCGCCATGCCGCCGGCGAGGACCTGATGGATATCATCCCCAACTCGCGCCTGCCCTGGGGCCTGCGTACGGTGGATGGCTCGTTCAACAACCTGGTGCCGGGGCAGCAGTACTTCGGTGCGGCGGATCAGCCGTTCCCGACCGCGACGACGCAGAACTTCATCAACGACCCGGATGGCGACAGCATCGATCTTAACGGGCCGTTACCGGGCGGTGTGTTCGTCAATGGCAACTATGCCTACGATCCGACCAACCCTGCCTCGCCGCGCGACGTGGTGGACGCCGACCCGCGGACCATCTCCAACCTGATCGTCGACCAGACCATCACCAACCTGGCGGCGGTGCAGGCCTATGTCGATGCCGGCCTGGGTACTCTGGACGCCAACGGCGTGCTGCTGGATCTCAACGGCCAGCCGATCCCGGGCGGGGTGCCGCTGTTCATTCCCAACAGCGCTCCGGACGAGGGGCTGTCGGCGGGCTTCAACTCCTGGTTCACCCTGTTCGGCCAGTTCTTCGATCACGGCCTGGACCTGGTCAACAAGGGCGGCAACGGCACGGTGTTCATCCCGCTGCAGCCTGATGATCCGCTCTATGTCGAGGGTGGCTCGGCCAACTTCATGGTACTGACGCGTGCCACCAACCAGGCGGTGCTGGCCGGTACGGACGGTGTGCTTGGCACCTCCGATGACGTGCATGTGCATGTCAACCAGACCACGCCGTTCGTCGACCAGAACCAGACCTACACCTCGCATGCCTCGCACCAGGTGTTCCTGCGCGAGTACGCCATGACCGACGAAGGCCCGGTGGCTACCGGGCGCCTGCTCAACGGCGCCGATGGCGGCCTGCCGACCTGGGCCGAAATCAAGGCCCAGGCGCTCGATATGCTGGGCATCGTGCTGAGCGATGCCGATGTGGTGAACGTGCCGCTGCTGGCCACCGACCAGTACGGCAAGTTCATCCCGGGTGGCAACGGCTATCCGCAGTTCGTCACCGGTGGTGGTCTGGTTTCCGCCGGGCCGGGTGGGGTGGAGGTGCCTAACGATGTGATTCGCACCAATCACGCCTTCCTCGACGATATTGCGCATAACGCCAACCCCTTCAACAGCCAGACTGGCGCGCTGAAGACGGCCGATGGCGACGATGCCGTGGGGCTGACCCTCGACGGCGGGCAGAGCAGCGGCAACACCTACGACGATGAGCTGCTCGATGCCCACTTCATTACCGGCGACGGTCGCGGCAACGAGAATATCGGTCTGACCGCCATTCACCATGTGTTCCATGCCGAGCACAACCGCGTGGTGGCGCATACCAAGGACGTGGTGCTGGCCTCCAACGACATCAACTTCATCAACCAGTGGTTGCTGGAGCCGGTGAACAGTCTGCCGGGCAGCCCGGATGGCCTGGTGTGGAACGGCGAGCGGCTGTTCCAGGCCGCGCGTTTCGCCACCGAGATGCAGTATCAGCACCTGGTGTTCGAGGAGTTCGCGCGCAAGGTGCAGCCGCAGGTGGACGTGTTCTTCAACGCCACCCAGGTCTACGACAGCACCCTCAACCCGGCGATCCTCGCCGAGTTCGCCCACGTGGTATACCGCTTCGGCCACTCGATGCTGACCGAGACGGTAGATCGCTTCGACCCGAATTTCGTCTCCAGCGAACTGGGGTTGATTGAGGCCTTCCTCAATCCACTGATGTTCAACCAGTTGAGAAATCCGGACTTCGATCCACTACAGCCAGTGGGACCGGGCAATCCGGAATACATCACCGTCTCGGCGGAAGAAGCCGCTGGCGCCCTGGCGCGCGGCATGACCCGGCAGCTCGGCAACGAGATCGACGAGTTCGTCACCGAGGCCCTGCGCAACAACCTGCTCGGCCTGCCGCTGGATCTGGCGACGATCAACCTGGCCCGTGGTCGCGATACCGGGGTGCCGTCGCTCAACGCGGCGCGTCAGGAGTTCTACAACATGACCGGCGATAGCCAGCTCAAGCCGTACACCAGCTGGGTCGACTTCGCCATGAACCTCAAGCACCAGACCTCGCTGGTCAACTTCATCGCCGCCTATGGTACGCATGAGGCGTTGCTGGCTCTCGACGTCAATACCCTGGCCGAGAAGCGGGCGGTGGCCTTCGCCCTGGTATTCGGCGGCACGGCGTTGATCAACGAGGGAACCGCCGAGGAGCGGTTGTTCGATGCCGATGGTGCTGGCGTCAACCGTGCCGCCTTCCTCTATGGTCCGGCGGCCACTACCGGGGTCAACGCCATCGACTTCTGGATCGGCGGCCTGGCCGAGAAGATCATGCCCTTCGGCGGCATGCTCGGCTCCACCTTCAACTTCGTCTTCGAGACGCAGATGGAGGCTTTGCAGGATGCCGACCGCTTCTACTACCTGGAGCGCCTGGCCGGCCTGAACATGCTCACCGAGATGGAGAACAACTTCTTCTCGCGCATTGTCATGGCCAACACCGATGCCACTCACCTGCCGGGAGATATCTTCTCCACCCCGGGCTTTATCCTCGAGGTGGATCAAGCCAGGCAGTACACCGGCCTGGGCGACGATGGCCGCGCCGATCCGGAAGGCGACAACCCGCTGCTGCCAGACGTTATGCGCGGGCCAAACTTCCTGCAGTACAACGGCGGCGAGCACGTGGTGCTCGGCGGCACGGACGGCAATGACACCCTGGTGGGCGGCATCGGCGACGACACCCTGTGGGGCGACGCCGGTAATGACCGCCTGGAGGGCGGCTTCGGCAACGACCTGATCATGGGCGGAGTCGGCGACGACATCATCACCGACATGGGCGGTGACGACATCATTCGCGCCGGCGAAGGCAACGACGTGGTGCATGCCGGCAACGGCATCAATCTGGTGATGGCTGGCCACGGCAAGGACTTCGTCATCTCCGGCGAAGACTCCACCGAGGTGTTCGGCGGCCCGGGCGACGACTTCATCCTCGGCACCCGCGGCAACGAGGCGCAGTTCGGTAACGAAGGCAACGACTGGCTGGAACTGGGCGGTCCCGACGGCAACGGCGGCGACAACTTCAACGAGTTCGGCCTGGACGACGTGATCGGTCATGACGTGTTCATCGGCGAGTTCGGCATCATCGACCGCATGGACGGCGAGGGTGGTGACGACATCATGTTCGGCAACGGCGGCGAGGGCGACCGCTACGTCGGTGGCTCCGGCTTCGACTGGGCGGGCTTCCGCGACGATCCGTTCGGGGTCAACGTCGACTTCCGTCTGCGCGCCTTCGATGAAACGCCGGTGGCACCGTCCGATGTGTCGGTGCTGGCGCGCTTCGAATTCATGGAAGGGCTGTCGGGCTCGCACCATGCCGATATCCTCAACGGCGACGACCGCGACGCCACGGCCATCGCTCTGTCCGGTGCCTACGGCAGCGTGCTGAGCGACGACTATATGGACATGGTCGACGGCTTGCGGGCGTTCATCAACCAACTGGCCGATCCACTGACCACCTCCGGCGAGGTCACCTCCTTTGGCGCGGGCAATATCATCCTCGGCGGCAATGGCAGCGACCTGATCGCCGGTAACGGCGGCGACGACCTGATCGATGGTGACATGTGGCTCAACGTGCGTATCAGCGTGCGTGCGAACAACGACGGTACGGGCCCGGAAATCGCCACCTTCAACAGCATGGTGCCGATGATCCCGTTCATGCTCAACGGCACCTACAACCCGGGGCAACTGGTCATCGTCCGCGAGCTGATGCCCGGCACGGTCGACCCGAACAACCTCGGGAACTCCTTCGATACGGCGGTCTACTCGGGGCTGATGTCCGAGTATGAAGTGATCGAGTGGGGCGACGGCCTGTGGGGCGTGCGTCATATCGGCCCGGCGCCCGTGGACAACGACGGCGACGGCCTGTTCGATGCGATCGGCGCCGATGGCGCGGACATGGTCCGCAATATCGAGCGCATCCAGTTCAATGACCAGGCCATGGTGCTGGTCGAAGGACGCAATGCCGAGGTGGAAGGCGTGCTGCGCATCAGCGACGGCTCGCCCAGTGTCGGCCAGGTGCTCAGCGTCTCGGCCGCGCTGGTGCGCGACGCCGACAACATCGACGTCGGTAATCCGAACGGCGCCATCACCGGGCCGATCAGCTACTACTGGCAGGTGGATCCTGAGGGCGACGGTACCTTCGAAGATATCGTGACGGAAAACATCGGCGGCGAGGCCGCCCGTGCCACCGGCCCGAACTTCACCGTGACACCCGAGCTCGAGGGCCTGGCCCTGCGCGTCAAGGCGATCTACAAGGACGCTCATGGCGTGCTGGAGACCGTGTTCTCGGCGCCGACCACGGCCGTTACTCTGGTGGGCGATCCGAACGACCTGCCGGTGGGCACGGTATCGCTCAGCAATCCGCTGCCGCTGAGTGGGCAACCCCTCTCTGCCATCCTGGACTTCACCGATGCCGATGGCTTGGCGGGTGTCGAATTCCACTATCAGTGGCAGCGCGGTGACGGGGTGAGCTTTACCGATATACCCGGTGCCAACAACGCGACGTTCCTGCCCGGCCAGGCCCTGGCCGGACAGATGCTCCGCGTGCTGGTCAGTTATACCGACAATGGCAATACCCTCGAACTGGTGACCTCGGTCGCCGTGATGCTCGGCCTGGGTATCGCCGGTACTGCCGGTGACGATCTGCTGATCGGCACGCCCGCCGTGGATATGCTCGAGGGCATGGCAGGCAACGACACCCTCATCGGACTGGCCAGCGATGACCTGCTCTATGGCGGCGAAGGCAATGACTTCATCGATGGTGGAGAAGGCGATGACCTGATGGTCGGTGGCCCGGGCAACGATACCTATGTAGTCGACAGTGTTGGCGATCAGGTCGTTGAGCTGGCCGGCGAGGGCACGGATACCGTGCGGACCACGCTCGCCAGTTACAGCCTGGGCGATCAGGTGGAGAACCTGACTTTCATCGGCACGGGCAACTTCACCGGCGCCGGCAATGCGCTCAGTAACCTGATCATCGGCGGTACCGGGGATGACACGCTGCAGGGCGGCGATGGCAACGATACCCTGCAAGGCGGCACTGGCAATGATCTGCTCGATGGCGGCACAGGTACCGACAGCATGAGTGGCGGTGCTGGTGACGATATCTACAGGGTGGATAACTTCGCCGATCAGGTCATCGAGGCGGCCAATGCCGGCAACGATACCGTGCTCACCACACTGGCCAGTTACGTGCTGGGCGCCAACGTTGAGAATCTCAGCTTCATCGGCGTCGGGGCGTTCGTCGGAACCGGTAATACCCTGGCCAACGTCATCGTCGGTGGCGGCAGTAACGACACGCTCAACGGTGGGGCGGGTAACGACACCCTGATTGGTGGCACGGGCGCCGACATCATGATCGGCGGTGCTGGCAACGATACCTATGAGGTCGACGAAGTCGGTGATCAGGTCGTGGAAGGTGCGGGCGGCGGTACGGATCTGGTTCGCACCACGCTGACCAGCTACACCCTGGGCGCCAATGTCGAGCACCTGACCTACCTCGGCGCGGATGCCTTCACCGGTACCGGTAACGGCTTGGCCAATACCATCATCGGCGGGACGGGCAATGATGTGCTCAATGGTGGGGACGGCAACGATACCCTGCAGGGTGGTGACGGCGATGACTGGCTCGATGGTGGGGCTGGCAACGACTCCATGAGCGGTGGTGCCGGCAACGATACCTATGTGGTCAACGCGGCTGGCGATCAGGTGATCGAGGGGGTAGATGGCGGAACCGATACGGTCAGTACGACGCTGGCCAGCTACACCCTGGGTGCCAATGTCGAGAACCTGTTCAAGGTCAATGGCGGCAACTTCAGCGGTACAGGTAATGCCTTGGCCAACCAAATCGTCGGCGGCAGCGGTAACGATGTGCTCAATGGCCTGGCCGGCGATGATGTGCTGGAAGGTGGTGTGGGCAACGACACCCTGGATGGTGGCACGGGCGACGACCTGATGATCGGTGGTGCCGGCAACGACACCTACGTGGTCGACAGCCTCGGCGACCAGCTAATCGAGGAGGAGGGAGGCGGCACCGACACTGTGCGCACAACGCTGAACAACTACACCCTGGCTGCATTCGTCGAACACCTGACCTTCATCGGTGCAGGCAATTTCGTCGGAACCGGCAATGCTCTGGCCAATACCATCACTGGTGGTGCAGGCAACGATGTGCTCGATGGTGGGGCGGGCGCAGACCGCATGGTCGGTGGCGCCGGTAGCGATTTCTACTACGTCGACAATGCCGGCGATGTGGTGGTGGAAGCGGCAGGCGCTGGCGCCGACACGGTGTACTCGACCCTGGCCAATTACACTCTGAGTGCCAATGTCGAGAACCTGATCCATGGCGGGGTCGGCAGCACTGTGGCCAACGGTAATACGCTGGCCAACGTGATGCAGGGCAATCTGGGCAACGACGTGCTCAATGGCCTGGGTGGCAACGATACCCTGCAGGGCATGGACGGCGACGATACCCTCGATGGTGGCGCCGGCAATGACCTGCTCGAGGGTGGCGGTGGTGATGACATCCTTCTCGGCGGGGCCGGCAATGACACCCTGATCGGGGGCAGCGGCAACGACTTCCTCGATGGTGGTGCGGGCAATGACCTCATGCGTGGTGGTAGCGGCAATGACATTTACGTGGTCAATGCGGTTGGCGATCAGGTCATCGAAGAGGCCGATGAGGGCATCGATACGGTACGCACCACTCTGGCCACCTACACCCTGGGGGCCAATGTCGAGAATCTGGTCAAGATCAACGGCGGAGCCTTCACCGGCAACGGCAACGAGCTGGCCAACCAGATCGTCGGCGGAGGTGCTAACGACGTGCTCAACGGCCTGGCCGGTGACGATGTGCTGGAAGGCGGTGCCGGTAACGACACGCTCAACGGCGGCGAGGGTGACGACCTGATGGTCGGCGGTGTCGGCAACGACACCTATGTGGTCGACAGTGTGGGCGACCAGGTAGTGGAGGGCGTTGGTGCAGGAACCGACACGGTGCGCACCACGCTGTCCAGTTACACCCTGGGCGACAACGTGGAGCATCTCACCTTCATCGGCGCCGGCAACTTCAGCGGTACCGGTAATGCCCTCAACAACACCCTCACCGGCGGTGCCGGAGACGACGTGCTGGACGGCAGCACAGGCATCGACCGTCTGGTCGGTGGCGCGGGTAACGACAGTTACTACGTCGATGTTGCGGGAGATGTGATCGTCGAGGCGGCCAATGGCGGAGTGGATACGGCGTACTCCAGCAGTGCCAGCTACATCCTGGGCGCCAATGTGGAAAATCTGGTGCATATCGGCGGCAACGCCACAAATGCGGCCGGTAATGGCTTGGCCAACACGATGTCTGGCGGTGTAGGCAATGACACCCTCAGTGGGTTGGGCGGCAACGATCTGCTGTATGGCGGCGAAGGTAACGACACCCTGATAGGCGGCGCCGGTATCGATCAGCTGTATGGCGAGGCCGGCAATGACACCCTGCTGGGCGGTGACGGCAACGACCTGCTGGATGGTGACGATGGCAACGATGTGCTGATCGGTGGCCTGGGTAACGACGTGATGACCGGTGGCGCTGGTGATGACTTCATGGATGCCAGTCAGGGCAACGACATCCTGGTGTTCGGTGCGAACTTTGGCAACGACACCGTAATCGGCTTCGATGCCAATCCGGCTGGTGGTCAGGATCTGCTGAACATCGCAGCCTTCGGTCTGACGCTGGACACCTTCGCCAGCCGGGTCGCCATCGGCGATTCCGGAAACGACACGGTGGTGACCATCAATGGCGTCGATGGCGGCACCATCACCCTGGTTGGAGTCAGCAATCACACCACGGTGACGGTAGCTGACTTCCAGTTGAGTTGAGTCGGGAAGCATGGTGCCTGGCTTTGCCCGGCACCATGGCGACAAGGGTATAAACCTTGAGGGGAGCATATTCGATGAGTGACAAGATCAAGGTGGGCATAGTCGACGACCATCCACTGCTACGGCAGGGGGTCGCCGCGACCCTGGGCCGGGTCGAGGACTTCGAGGTAGTGGAGCAGGGCGGTTGCGCCGACGAAGCGCGGGAAATTTCCGCGCGCTGTCAGCCCGATGTGCTGCTGATGGATGTCAACATGCCGGGCGATACCTTCGCTGCGGTACGCGCCATCAGCAAGGCGCAGCCGAAGGTCAAGGTGTTGATGCTGACGGTGTCGGAGTCCGAGGACGACGCCTATTCGGCCCTGGAGGGCGGCGCCCAGGGCTACGTGCTAAAGGGGGTCAGTGGTCCTGAGCTGATTCAGGCGATTCGCACCGTGGCCAAGGGTGAAACATTTATCACCCCGGCGCTGGCGACGCGCCTGCTGAGCAACTTCCGCAAGCACCAGACCGAGCAGCGTGGGGTAGACCTCACCCACCGCGAAGAACAGATCATCCGCGAGGTCGCCAACGGTCTGACCAATCGTGAGGTGGCGGCCAAGCTGGGTTTGAGCGAGAAGACGGTGAAGTACTACATGACCAACGTGATGCAGAAGCTGCATGCGCGCAATCGTGTCGAGGCGGTGGCGGCAGTGCGCCGCTATTGGGAAAGCCACAAGACCTGGACGGTAGGCATCGGTGCGCCGTGACGGCACAGGTGTTACTGGCAGTTTTCGTCATCGTGTAAATCGAATCTGGCCGTGACCCGGGTACCTTGCCCGGGGGCCGATTCGAGCTCGAACGTCCCGCCCAGAGACTCCACCCGATAGCGCATGCCCACCAGTCCCAGGCGCGAGCGATGTGACCCTGTCGCGGCCTGAAGACCCTGATCAATGCCTGCGCCGGCGTCCGCCACCTGTACTTCCAGTACGCCCTGCCGGCACTCGGCACTGACCCGCTGTCCCTGGCCGCCGGCATGGTGGAAGGCGTTGTTCAACGCCTCCTGTACCAGCCGGTAGACGCAGATCTTGTAGGGCAGACTCAGCGCCTCGGGTAACTCGCCGAGATCTAGCTGCACCTTGGTTTCGCTGCGCTGTTCATGGCGTTGCACCACCAGCTTGAGCAACTCGTCCAGGCTCAGCTCGTTGATCTCCGGCAGCGCCAGGCCGCGGGAGATGCCGCGGATCTCGCACAGGCTGTCCTGGGCGGCGCTGCGGATGGTCTCCAGCGCATCGTTCTGCCCCGTTGGGCAAAGTTCGGCGAGCTCGTCCAGACGCAGCAGGATCAGGGTCAGGAGCTGCGCCGGGCCGTCGTGCAGATCGGCGCCCAGGCGCCGGTGGGTCAGCTCGTTGATGGTGGCGAACTCCTGGCTGGCGGTGCTGACCCGGCGTTGCAGCGCGGCGTTCTGCTGGTGCAAGGCCTCCTGCTCGCGCATCTGCTGACGCAGGATCGCCTGCTGGCGCTCGATGATGCGGTCGCCGCGGCGGACGATGAGAAACAGCAACAGGAGCATGGCCAGGGTGGCGGCGGCGATGATCGCCCAGACCTGCTGGTGGATGCTGCCGATCTCGTGCTCCATCTCGTAGAATTCACCGATGGCGATGATCCGTCCGCTACCGAACTCGCGCAGCGGCACGTAGGTCTCGTACAGCGGTCGGTTGAAGCTGCGCTCGTAGGCGTGCTCGTCATGATCCAGCGGGCTCAGGCGGGTGACCACCTTGCCCTGCATGGCCTCGGCGATGGGGCCGGCCGGGTGATAGTAGAAGACCGGCCGTTTGCTGGTGCTGTAGACGTTGCGCCCATCGGGCAACCAGATCTTCACCGAAACGATGTGCTGTTTGAGCGACGTGTCTTTCATCAGGTTGTCGATGGCTTGCACGCTTTCGGTTTTCAGCGTGCTGGCCGAGGCCAGTTCCTGCACATATTCGTCCAGATACGCTTCCATGTAGATGGCCGCGCCTTCGCCGGCGCTGTGCGCGGCTGCCAGCCTGATCTGCTGGCTGACCAGGCTGCCGACGAAGGCCATGCTCAGGCCCAGGATCAATGCGGCGAGCAGGATGAATTGAGTCGAGCGGTTGAGCCCGGCCAGAGGGTGCCAGAGGCGCTGAGGCCAGGTGTCTGGCGATTCGACCATGGTCTGATCTGCAGGCTCGACGAAAGTCTTCGAATTTGATTCGACCTTTGCCTCTGTGGCCATTCGCCTTGCTCCCCGATGCTGGTGACAAGCGCTTTGTGCAGGCAGCCGATGCAATCAGTCGACGCCTGTCTCAACAAGCTAGTCCAGGATGCGCTGCGGGGCGGCTTTTATAGCGGTTGCCGCCTCGACTGGAGTAGCGACGATGCCCGTAGAGCGGTACCGGCATCGGCTGGACCTTAGCTTGACCTGGCCCCCCGCAGGGCCCTTGCAGTCGAGTGTGAGCGTGCTGGAGTCGCCGCGCAGGAGAGGGCGCGCAACTTTGGGCGTGCTCATCCGGGAAGGTAAAACATGGCTTTGCGCCTCGTTGTGAGAAGTCGATCGGTGGACAGTCCAGCCGATCCGTTCGCGCTGCGTTTTCACGGGCCACCACCACCCTGAATGGTCGGCGAGCTTGAAGCTTGCCGCCTATCGCGGGGTGTGCGGCGCAGTTGCCTGCCACATCCCCTCTCTTTTTGTACTTGTTCGCCAACGTCCGACCACGCCGTTGCAATGTTGCCGTATGCATGTGGTTTTCCTGACCTGAACGTCAGTTGTACTCAGCATTGAGGGAACAAAGATGGCCACTCTAACCGTCAATCAAGCCGATCTTGTTTTAATTCTCCAGCAGATCAAGATTTCCGAAGCCCATGCCGCCGGCGAGTCGCTCTATGACCTGGTAGGCAATCCACTGTTGCCTTGGGGCCTGCGTACCGTCGATGGCACCTATAACAACCTGGTGCCGGGCCAACAGTACTATGGCTCGGCCGATCAACTGATGCCCCGCCTGCTCGATCCGGTATTCCGCGATGCAGAAAATGGTATCGATGGGCCGGGCGCTCCTCCCGGTTTCCCCACTGGCAGCCAAAGCACCAGCTATGCCCAGACCAGCGGCTACGTGGTCGACTCGCAGCCGCGCACCATCAGCAACCTGATCGTCGACCAGAGCCTGGGTAATCTGGCTGCGGTTATAGCCGCACTCGACTACGCCGGTTCGGAAAACTCCTTTGCCGATGCACAACAGGTAATGCAGGCGCACAACGCCTTGAAAACGGCCGAAAACGCCGCGGCTGGCAACAGCGCCCAAGTGCAGGCCAGCGCTGCTACGTTGGCCGCGTCCACGGCTGCTGCTCAGGCCGCCAGTGCCGAGGCTGCGGACGCCCAAACGCTGGCAAACCAGGATGCCCAGATCTATAGCGATGCGCTGGCTGTGGTCGCCAGTGCGGTAGAGGTGCAGAGCCTGGCCCTGCAGGCCTACATGGCTGCCATTGGTACGCCGAACGAAGGCGCTGCCCAGGCCGCCTTCCTCAGTGCGGCGATCGCCACCGCCCAGGCCCAGGCTGATGCCAATGCCAAAGCCACGGTGGCCGCCGAGTCTGCTGCTGCCGCGCAGGCTGCCAGCCAGCAGGCGCAGGCAGCAGCCACACAGCTGGCCAGCGACACTGCTGCCCACCAGGCCGTACTGGCCGAGGCTGCCGCCGACGATGCCGCGGTCGTTTCCGCTTCGGCGGCGCTGGATACGCTGCTGGACGAGTTCGGCATCGTGGTGGAAAACGGCACGGTCGTGATCCCAAATATCGCCCCGGACGAAGGCCTGACGGCGCCGTTCAACTCCTGGATGACCCTGTTCGGCCAGTTCTTCGACCATGGTCTGGATCTGGTAAACAAAGGTGGCAGTGGCACCGTGTATATCCCGCTGCAGCCGGACGACCCGCTGTACGTCGAGGGTTCGCACAGCAACTTCATGGTGGTCACTCGTGCTACCAACCAACCCGGGGCAGATGGCATTCTCGGTACGGCTGACGATATCCGCGAGCACACCAACCAGACCACGCCCTTCATCGACCAGAACCAGACCTACACCTCGCACGCCTCGCACCAGGTGTTCCTGCGCGAGTACGTGATGGTCGACGGCAAGCCAATGGCTACTGGGCATATGCTCGACGGCCAGAACGGTGGCCTGGCCACCTGGGCCGATATCAAGGCGCAGGCCCGCGAGATGCTCGGTATCAACCTCACCGATGCCGACGTGACCAACGTGCCGCTGCTGGCCACTGACCAGTACGGCCAATTCATTCGTGGCGAGAACGGCTTTGCCATGTTGATCATGCCGGGCAACCCGCCAGTACAGGTAGAGGGCGATCCGGACAATCCCATCAGCACCCAGGGAGCCGTGCGCACCGGTCATGCCTTCCTCGACGATATCGCCCATAACGCGGTACCAGTGATAGTCGGCGGCCAATTGGTGGCCGATGCCGATGAGGTGGCCGGCAATGCCGTGACAGTCAACCCCATGACCGGACGCAACCTCGAGTACGACAACGAACTGCTCGATGCCCACTTCATCACTGGCGACGGTCGCGGCAACGAGAATATCGGCCTGACCGCGGTGCACCATGTGTTCCACGCCGAGCACAATCGTCTGGTCGAGGCCAACAAGCAGACCATTCTCGATACCGGCGATCTGGCCTTTATCAACGAGTGGCTGTTGGTACCGGTGAGCGAGGTGCCGGGAAGTGCCGATGGGCTGATCTGGAACGGTGAGCGCTTGTTCCAGGCCGCGCGTTTCGTCAACGAGATGCAGTACCAGCACCTGGTGTTCGAGGAATTCGCCCGTACCGTGCAGCCGTTGGTGGACGTGTTCGTATTCTCCAACACGGCGGACATCGATCCGGCCATCGTTGCCGAGTTCGCCCATGTGGTGTATCGCTTCGGTCACTCCATGCTCAACGAGACGGTGGCGCGCCTGGACAACAGCATGCAGTCCAGCGACGTCGGTCTGATTGAGGCCTTCCTTAACCCCATCGAGTTCACCCAGGGCGGCACCCTCAGCGCCGATCAGGCTGCTGGCTCGATCATCCGCGGCATGACCCGGCAGACCGGCAACGAGATCGACGAATTCGTCACCGAGGCGCTGCGCAACAACCTGGTCGGCCTGCCGTTGGACCTGGCGGCGATCAACATCGCCCGCGGTCGCGACACCGGGGTTCCTTCGCTGAACAACGCCCGTGCGCAGTTCTACGAAATGACCGGCGATAGCCAGCTCAAGCCTTACGATAGCTGGATCGACTTCACCCTGAACATCAAGACACCGGCCTCGATCATCAACTTCATCGCCGCCTACGGTACGCACAGCAGCATCACCTCGGCCACCACCCTGGAGGCCAAGCGCGATGCCGCCATGGCCCTGGTGCTGGGAGGAGCGGGCGCACCGGCGGACCGCGATGACTTCCTCAACGCACGCGGCGAGTATGCCGTGAACAAGGGCGGGCTGGATCTGGTGGACTTCTGGATCGGTGGGTTGGCCGAGCAGAACATGCCGTTCGGCGGCATTCTCGGTTCCACCTTCAACTTCGTCTTCGAAGTGCAGATGGAGAACCTGCAGAACGGCGACCGCTTCTACTACCTCAGCCGTACCCAGGGCATGAACCTGCTCAACGAACTGGAAGCCAACAGTTTCGCCGCGCTGGTGATGCGCAACACCGACCTGGGCGACCCCAACGCCTCGCACTTGCCGGGGGCGCTGTTCCAGCGCGTGGACTACATCCTCGAACTGGACATGAACCGTCAGCAGTATGCCGATCCGGTGGGCAGCAACCCGATCCTCAACGCCCTGGCGCCGCTGGTTATTCGTGACAATCCAGCCACAGCAGGACCGGACAGCAATTACCTGCGCTACACCGGCGATGCCCATGTGGTGCTGGGTGGCACCAACGGTGATGACATCCTGATCGGCGGAGCAGGCGACGATACCTTGTGGGGCGACGGCGGTAACGACCGGCTGGAAGGCGGTTACGGCATCGACCATATCTTCGGTGGCGCTGGCGACGACATCATCACCGATATCGGCGACGCCGACGTGATCCATGGCGATGACGGCAACGACGTGATCCACACCGGCCCCGGCCTCGATCTGGTGTTCGGTGGCGGCGGCATGGACTTCATCTATGGCGGGCCGGACGGTAAGGAAATCTTCGGCGGGCGTGACAACGACTTCATCTTCAGCGGCGACGGGCCCAGCTTCATCCTCGGCAACGAGGGCGACGACTGGATGGAGGGCGGCGCCGGTTTCGACACCCTGGCCGGCGACAACTCGGAGTTGTTCTTCAACAGCCCGATCATCGGTCACGACGTGATGATGGGTGGTGGCAACGACAACGACTACGACGGCGAGTCCGGCGACGACATCATGGTTCAGGGCGCCGGCATCCATCGTAACGAGGGCATGTGGGGCTTCGACTGGGCGATCCACAAGGGCAATACCCTGGCGGCCTATTCCGATCTAACCACGCCGATCTTCGCCACCGACTTCGAAGACATCCTGCGCGACCGCTTCGATCAGGTCGAAGGGCTGTCCGGCTGGATTCACGACGATCAGTTGTTCGGCGACGACCGCGTGAATGACACCGCGGCCGGTGAGAACTCGTTGTTCAACCACGAGCTGACCCTGTCCGGGATGAACCGTATCGCCGGGCTGGAGGCTGTACTCGGGATGATGGCCGAGCCACGCGACAACCCGCACGATGCCTCCGACCCGGTGGTGTTCAGCGGCGGCAATATCCTGCTCGGCGGGGGCGGCAGCGATGTTATCGAGGGGCGTGCCGGTAACGATGTGATCGATGGCGACGCCTGGCTCAACGTGCGCATCAGCGTGCGCAGCAAGCTCGACCCGAGCATCGAGCTGTTCAGCGTCGATAGCATGAAGGAGATCCAGGCACGGATGTTCTCTGGTGAGATCAACCCGAGCCAGCTGCATATCGTGCGCGAGATTCTCGACGGCAATCAGGAGGGCGACATCGACACCGCGGTATTCAGCGGCGCGTTCGCCAACTACGAGCTGGTCGAGACCTTCGACGGCACCGGCAGCTATCTGGTGGTGGACAACGTCGGCACCGACGGCACCGACCTGATCCGCAATATCGAACGGCTGCAGTTCGCTGACCAGGTGGTCTGGTTGATCGACCGCCCAGCCGAAGGCACGGTGTCGATCAGCAATATGGCGCCGGCCGAGGACGAGGTGCTGCTGGCGGCCGCCACCGTCAGCGATCCCAATGGCACCGAATTCGCTGTGCTCAGCTACGCCTGGCAGGCGCTGGTGGCCGGCGAGTGGGTGCAGGTCGGTACGGGGCAGAGCTTCCAGCCCGGCGACGCACAGGTCGGGCTGGCGCTACGCGTGGTGGTCAGCTTCAACGACGACTGGGGCAACCCGGAGAGCCTGGTGTCTGCGGTCACCGCGCCGGTGCTCAACGTCAACGATGCGCCGACCGGCTTGCCGCAACTCAACAATGCTTCGCCCAGTGTCGGCCAGGTGCTGATCGCCTCCACGGCGATGATCGCCGATGCCGACGGTCTGGTCGGTGTGACCTTCGCCTACCAGTGGCAGGTCGGCAGTGGCAATAGCTTCAGCAATATCACCGGCGCCACCGCGCAGTCCTTCACCCTGACGGCGGCTCAGGCCGGCCAGCAGGTGCGGGTGCAGGTCAGCTACACCGACAACCGCGGCACCTTCGAGTCGCTGACCTCAGCGGCGACGGCGGTGGTGGCCAGCGCGGTGATCATGGGCACCAACGCGGCCAATACGCTCAACGGCACGGCGTTGGACGACCATATCCTCGGCCTGGGCGGCAACGATGTGCTCAACGGTCTGGCCGGTAACGACATCCTCGACGGCGGCGCGGGCAACGACACCCTGGATGGCGGCCTCGGCGCCGATGTCATGCTCGGTGGTCTGGGCAACGACATCTATATCGTCGATAACCTCGGCGATCAGGTGATCGAGGCAGTCGGCGCCGGCACCGATACGGTGCGCACCACGCTGCTCAGCTATGGCTTGGGCGAGAACGTCGAGCACCTGACCTTTATCGGCAGCGGCAATTTCACTGGTTACGGCAACACCTTGGCCAACACCATCACCGGCGGCGCGGGCAACGATGTGCTCGATGGCGGTACTGGAATCGACCGTCTGGTTGGTGGGGCGGGCAACGACAGCTACTACGTCGACAACCCCGGCGATGTGGTGGTCGAGGCTGCTGGCGCAGGGGTCGATACCGTCTACTCCACCAGTGCCAGCTTTACCCTGGGCGCCAATGTGGAGAACTACGTGCATCTCGGTGCCGGTGCAGCCAATGCCTCGGGCAATGGTCTGGCCAACCAGATGACCGGTGGGGCGGCCGCCGACATCCTGCGGGGCCTGGGCGGCGATGATGTGCTCAGCGGCTTGGGCGGCAACGATACCCTCTACGGCGGAGCCGGTGCCGACAGTCTGTTGGGAGGCGATGGGGCCGATACCCTGTTCGGCGAGGGTGGCAACGACATCCTCGACGGCGGCGACGGTGACGACATCCTCGATGGTGGTGCGGGTAACGACATCATGATCGGCGGTGCCGGCAACGACACTCTGTATGCCGATCAGGGTAACGACATCCTCGTGTTCGGCCCCAACTTCGGTAACGACAACATCATCGGTTTCGACGCCAACCCGGCTGGAGGGCAGGACCTGCTCAACATCGCGGCGTTCAATCTGACGGCGGCGACTTTCGCCAGTCGGGTGTCAATCGCCGATGCTGGCAACGATGTGTTGGTGACGGTGGGCGGTGCAGATGGCGGCAATATCCGCCTGGTCGGTGTGACCGACCACACCAGCGTGACCATCGCCGACTTCCAGTTGGCATGAGGTGGCGTGATCCCTGGCGTTCGGATCACGCACGGTAGCCAAGGTCGGCGCCAGGTTGGCTGCGGAGCATCGCCTGCGGGGGCGGTGCTCCGTGGTCTTCTTTGCAGGGGGGCGGAATATCGCAAAAAGTTGCGGTATGACTCATGTCGAGTTCCGTGCGCGTGGTAACGTAATAAGCAGTTACATTTACCTACCCGTGTCTATGGAGTTCCCATGTCGATCAAGGATTCGATCCTGGCAGCCGCGCTGGCTGCTGTCCTGCCGTTCACCTGTGTTGCATACGCCAATCCCGAGACCGAGCCAGAAAACGCTGCGGTCGACGCCGAGGTCATCGAGACCGAGGATGCGGCGCAATACATCAGTCCTGAAGAATTCGTCGCCAGCCTGGAGTTCAAAAGTGGCCGCGTCGTCCTGGGCAACGATCTGGCGACCCTCAACCTGCCCGATACCCTGGTGTTTCTCGACGGTGAGAACGCCCAGCGCCTGCTGGTCGACGGTTGGGGCAATCCGCCGGATGACGTACCGCCATTGGGCATGATCCTGCCGGCCGGTATTTCGCCGCTGGCCGATGAGTCCTGGGGTGTGACCGTCGAATACGAAGACAGCGGCTACGTTTCCGATGAGGACGCCGGCGATATCGACTACGGCGACATGCTCAAGGACATGCAGGCCGACATGCGTGAGGCCAACACCTGGCGTGAAGAGAACGGCTACGAGGCCGTGCAACTGGTCGGCTGGGCCGCCGAGCCGCACTACGATGCCGAAGGCAAGAAGCTGTATTGGGCCAAAGAGCTGAAGTTCGGCGACAGCGAGGCCAACACCCTGAACTACAACATTCGCGTCTTGGGCCGTAAGGGTGTGCTGGTGCTGAATTTCGTCGCCAATATGGATCAACTGGCAGAAATCGAGGCCAGCGTGCCGGCCGTGCTGGCTGCAACCGAGTTCAACCCGGGTCAGCGCTATGCCGAGTTCGATCCGGATCTGGATACCGTAGCCGCATACGGCCTGGGCGCGCTGGTCGCCGGCAAGGTGGCGGCCAAGACTGGTCTGTTGGCGCTACTGCTGGTACTGCTGAAGAAGTTCTGGTTCATCCCGGTGGTGCTGGGCGGCTGGCTGTTCAAGCGCATTGGCATGCGCAAGAAGCAAGCGCCGGTCGACGCAGTGAGCGCTCCGGTCGCACCGGTTGCCGAGACCAAGCCGCAAGAGACGGCGCAGACAGTGATGGACCTGAACAAGGCGGACGACGCGGACAAACGCTGAGTTCAGTCTGTAGCCCGGATGCAATCCGGGGGCTCTTTCGCAATATTCCCGGATTGCATCCGGGCTACGAAAACGCCGCGAATCCTGTGCAGGGTTCGCGGCGTTTTTCATTGCGGCTTAGCTTACTTGGACAGGTACTTCATGCCATCTTCCAGGCCCTGCAGGGTCAGCGGGTACATGCGCTCTTCCATCAGCTCGCGCACCAGGCCTGTGGAGGCGGTGTAGTTCCAGGTGTCCTTGGGGTAGGGGTTGATCCAGATGATCTTCTTGAATTTCTCGGTGAAGCGCTTCATCCAGACGTAGCCGGCTTCCTCGTTCCAGTGCTCGACGCTGCCGCCGGCCTGGGTGATTTCGTAGGGCGCCATGGCCGCGTCGCCGACGAACACCACCTTGTAGTCGGCGCCGTACTTGTGCAACAGGTCCATCGTCGAGGTGCGCTCGCTGGTGCGGCGCATGTTGTTCTTCCACACGCTCTCGTAGATGAAGTTGTGGAAGTAGAAGTATTCCAGGTGCTTGAACTCGGTCTTGCAGGCCGAGAACAGCTCCTCGCAGACCTTGACGTGGGCGTCCATCGAACCACCGATATCCAGCAGCAGCAGGAGCTTGACCGTGTTGCGTCGCTCCGGGCGCATCTGGATGTTGAGCAGGCCACCATCTTTGGCCGTGTGGTCGATGGTGCCGTCCAGATCGAGCTCTTCGGCTGCGCCCTGGCGGGCGAACTTGCGCAGACGGCGCAACGCCACCTTGATGTTGCGCGTTCCCAGCTCGACCTGATCGTCGAGGTTCTTGTATTCGCGCTGGTCCCACACCTTGGCGGCCTTGCCCTGGCGCTTGCCGGCATCGCCGACGCGAATGCCTTCCGGGTTGTAGCCGCCGGAGCCGAACGGGCTGGTGCCACCGGTGCCGATCCACTTGTTGCCGCCGGCGTGCTTTTCCTTTTGCTCCTCGAGGCGTTTCTTGAACTCCTCGATCAGCTTATCGAGGCCGCCGAGGCTCTGGATCTGCGCCTTTTCCTCATCGGTGAGCAGGCGCTCGAATTCCTTGCGCAGCCATTCCTCGGGGATCATCGCCTCGATGTGTTCATTGAGGTTTTCCAGGCCCTTGAAGTAGGCGCCGAAGGCACGGTCGAACTTGTCGAAGTGACGTTCGTCCTTCACCAGGATCGCCCGCGCCAAGTAATAGAACTCGTCCATGTCGGCGAACACGACGTTGTGCTTGAGCGCGTTGATCAGGTCGAGCAGCTCGCGCACCGACACCGGCACCTTGGCCGCGCGCATTTCGTTGAACAGGTTGAGCAGCATGCTATGCCCTCATGAAAGTCTGTGACTGCCTGTGGCCACTGCCCGCACCAGAGGAAGGGCGAGCGAGCTAGAGTCAGGCAAGGCGAGAGCAGGCGAGCAAGCGCAGCGTACTTTTGTACATGAGCATTGCGAGCCTGCTCTCAACGCAGCCTGGCCGACGCGCAGCCGCCCGATGTTTACCTAGAAGCGCGGCGGGTCATGAAGGCTAGGCGCTCGAGTAGCTGTACATCCTGCTCGTTCTTCACCAGGGCGCCGGCCAGCGGCGGGATCGCCTTGGTCGGGTCGCGTTCGCGCAGCACTGCTTCACCGATATTGTCGGCCATCAGCAACTTGAGCCAGTCCACCAGTTCGCTGGTCGAGGGCTTCTTCTTCAGGCCCGGTACCTTGCGCACGTCGAAGAACACGTCCAGCGCCTCGGCCACCAGCTCGCCGCTGATGTTGGGGTAGTGCACGTCGACGATCTTCTTCAGGGTGTCGCGATCCGGGAAGGCGATGTAGTGGAAGAAGCAGCGGCGCAGGAAGGCGTCCGGCAGCTCCTTTTCGTTGTTCGAGGTGATGATGATGATCGGGCGCTGCTTGGCCTTGATCGTCTCGTTGGTCTCGTAAACGTAGAACTCCATCTTGTCGAGTTCCTGCAACAGGTCGTTGGGGAACTCGATGTCGGCCTTGTCGATCTCGTCGATCAGCAGGATCACGCGTTCGTCGGCCTCGAAGGCCTCCCACAGCTTGCCCTTCTTGATGTAGTTGCGAACGTCGTGGACCTTGTCGGAATCGAGCTGCGAATCACGCAGGCGGCTGACCGCATCGTATTCGTACAGGCCTTGGTGCGCCTTGGTGGTGGATTTGATGTGCCAGGTGATCAATTTGGCGCCGAAGGCCTCAGCCAATTGCTCGGCGAGCATGGTCTTGCCGGTACCCGGCTCACCCTTGACCAGCAGTGGGCGCTGCAGGGTGATGGCGGCGTTGACCGCGAGCTTGAGGTCGGCGGTGGCGACGTAGGACTGGGTGCCTTCGAACTTCATCGGAAAATCCTCGCAACGGTAACGCGCGGGGCCGGCCCGCAGCAGAAATTCAGAGCGCGACTATAACGCGCCGCTCCGGTGGCTGTGAACGCAGACGCAGTATTCAGTCACTGAATGGGCGGTCACCGCTGCTTACGACTACAGCTCAGCTGCCATCCTGCTGAGGTGGCGGGCGTTCGTAGCGGGGCGTGAAGGCTTCGACGAAACCATTGCGCAGGATGGCGATGAAGGCCTGGAAGGCGCTGGTCTGCTGGTTGTGCACACTGCCGCTGAGTTCGACGCGGGTGGCGAACTGGTCGCGGCGCTGGTTCTTCAGCAGTGTCTCGCTGCCACCGACGATGGCCTCCCAAAGCGAGCGCAGCACGCCTTTATCTTCGTCTTCGACGTCCTGCTCCCAGTCGAACACCTCGACGTCACGCAGCAGGGGTTTGATGTAGCCGTTGAGCTGGGCGTTCTCGGCTTGCGCTTCGATGACCAGGTCGCCGTTGCCGCGCTTGAAGTCGAAGCGGCCATAGGCGCGGGCGAAGTCGTTGAAGCGCGTCAGGTCGATGTCCTTCGCGCGCAGGCGCAGCTCGAAATCTTCGAACTGCTCGAATGGATCGAAGGTTGCCTCGGCCTCCAGTGGCGCGTGCTCCAGCAACAGCGCGCGACCTTCGAAGTGCGCGACCCGGTCGCCCGGTTCGTCACCGACATTGGTGAGGTTGTAGAGGCTGGCGTTGACCTGGTCTGCGCTCAGTTCCACCTTGGGATCGGTGGTGAAGTTGTGAAAGCTGATGCGGCCGTCTATCACCCGCAGTTCGTTGAGCGTGATCGGTAGCAGCTTGTTCAGCTGGTCGCGCCAGTCGGTGCCGGCACCGGTCTGGGTGGCCTGGTCATTTTCGCCGCCATCGACGAAGTTCAACTGCGGCCGCTCGAAGAATACTTCCGCGACCACGGCGCGTTCCGACCACAGTGCCTGCCAGCTCACCGCCAGATCGATCAGCGGTGCGTCGAGCAGTGGCACTGGCACGTCGCCGCTACTCTTGACGATGCGCAGGTCGTTGATGCGGTAGGCGCCGCGCCACCAGGCCAGGTCGATATCAGCGATATGCCCATGGTAGTCGCCCATGTCGGCGAGCTTGTCGTTGAGGTAGTCACGGATCAGCCACGGCAGTGCGAGCTGCGCGGTCAGTACCAGCAGAACCAGGATGAGCAGAGCCCTGAGGGGCCAGCTGTAGCGTCGTTTCATGGCGGCGTCTGTCGGAGCAGTTATCTTCGATGGACTACGTTCACGCCGATCTGTTCGGCTGGACTGCATCCGCACCTGGGCATAGGCTGGTGCCCTTATTCATCATCCATCTGCTTAGGAAGGAATCATGAGCCGCATTTTCGCTGACAACTCCCAGGCCATCGGCAATACGCCGCTGGTGATGATCAATCGCCTGGGGCCGAAAGGCGTGACCATCCTCGCCAAGATCGAGGGCCGCAACCCGGCCTATTCGGTCAAGTGCCGCATCGGCGCCAGCATGATCTGGGACGCCGAGGAGCGGGGTGTGCTCAAACCGGGCATGACCATCGTCGAGCCGACCTCGGGCAATACCGGCATCGGCCTGGCCTTCGTCGCCGCTGCGCGCGGGTACAAGCTGGTGCTGACCATGCCGGCCTCGATGAGTCTGGAGCGACGCAAGGTGCTCAAGGCCCTGGGCGCCGAGCTGGTGCTGACCGAGCCGGCCAAGGGCATGAAGGGCGCGATCGAGAAGGCCAACGAGCTGGTGGCCGCCAACCCTGATTACTATCTGCCGCAGCAGTTCGAGAACCCGGCCAACCCGGCCATTCACGAGAAGACCACCGGCCCGGAAATCTGGCGTGACACCGAAGGCGCCATCGACGTGCTGGTCTCCGGCGTCGGCACCGGCGGCACCATCACCGGCGTTTCGCGTTACATCAAGCAGACCCAGGGCAAGCCGATTCTGTCGGTGGCGGTGGAGCCGGTGAGTTCGCCGGTAATCAGTCAGACCCTGGCCGGTGACGAGGTCAAGCCGGCACCGCACAAGATTCAGGGCATCGGTGCCGGTTTCGTGCCGAAGAACCTCGATCTGGCGATGGTCGATCAGGTCGAGCAGGTCACCGACGACGCAGCCAAGGCCATGGCCCTGCGCCTGATGCGCGAGGAAGGCATTCTCTGCGGGATTTCCTGTGGCGCGGCGATGGCGGTGGCGGTGCGTCTCGCCGAGAAGCCGGAGATGCAGGGCAAGACCATCGTGGTGATCCTGCCGGACTCGGGCGAGCGCTACCTGTCGAGCATGCTGTTCAGCGATATGTTCACCGAGCAGGAGCTGCAGCAGTAAAGCAGTTGCAGGCGTAGGGTGGATCAATGAAGCGCGATCCACCTACGCCTGGCCTGACCGCCAGTCCGTAGCCCGGATGCAATCCGGGGAGTCACGCCGCCTGCGCCCCGGATTTCATCCGGGCTACTTTCGTAGGAGCCCCGCCCCGGGGCGAAGCTTTTCAATTTTGCGCTGCCCAGATTCGCGGCGGGGCGCCGCTCCTACAGGTTCGTGGTTCCGCAAGGCCTCTAGGCTTTCGCCACACCTGGCCTGACTACCAGTCCGTAGCCCGGATGCAATCCGGGAACTTTCACCGCCTGTCTCCCGGATTTCATCCGGGCTACGTTTTGGTCACGTTTGGGCGCACCACCAGCCAAAGCGCCAACGCGATCAGCATGCAGCCGGGCAGGTAGTCCCAGCTCAGCGGCTCACCCAGCAGCAGCGCGCCCCACAACACGCCGAACGGCGGGATCAGGAAGGTGGTAGTGCTAGCCCTGATCGGCCCGATATCGGCCAGCAAACGGAAATACAGCACATAGGCGAAGGCCGTGCAGACCAGGCCGAGGGCGGCCAGCGAAAGCCATACCTCGATGCCACCCCAGCTCGGCGGTGGTTGCAGCGCCAGGCTGCCCGCGAACAGCGGCAGCAGGAACAGGCTGGCTCCGACCAGGCTGGCGAAGGCGGTCAGGCGATTGTCCAGGCCGCCCTGTTGGCCGATCCAGCGTCGAGTAAGGAAACCAGCGAAGCCGTAGCAGGTGGTGGCCACCAGGCAGGCGCCGGCGCCCAACAACAGGTCGAGATCGAAGGCCACCGGGCCGGTGCGGGTCAGCACCGCTACGCCGAGCAGGCCGAGAAACACGCCCGCCGCCTTGCTCGGAGTGATGCCCTCATGGAAGAACAGTGCGCCGATCAGCACGCCCATCAGGGGGGTGGTGGCGTTGAAGATCGCCGAATAACCGGCCGGCAGGATCAGCGCCGCCAGGCAATACATGGCTGAAGGCAGGCCGGCGTTGATCACGCCCAGGCCGAGGCAGATGCGCAGTTTGCCGCGAAAGTCCCAGTCACTGCGCAGCAGCAGGAGCAACGCCAGCAGCCCCAGCGCGCCGAAGCTGGCGCGAAAGAACGCGGTCGGCATGCTGCCCAGCACCGGTGCGGCAACGCGCATGAACAGGAAGCTGGCGCCCCAGATGGCGGCGAGCAGCAGCAGGTGGAGCAGGTCGGCGGTACGCAAGGCGGAGTATCCGGCAGGGTGGGGCCGAGAGTGTTGCCGCTGGGCGGGGTTCTGGCAATCCGCATCGCGCTTTCGAACGAGATTTACGCCATCCCGTAGCCCGGATGAAATCCGGGAGGACTTGAGCGATAGTCCCCGGATTACATCCGGGCTACGTTTGGCCGGCGTTGAGGCTAAGCTCGCTTCACTCATTTCCTTGCGAGGTACTTCCATGGCGCAGCAATGGCCGGCCGGCGAGATCGCTCGCCTGATCCTCGATGGCTTCGACGATTACCGCGAGCATTTTCGCCAGATCACCGATGGTGCCCGTGTACGCTTCGAGCAGGCACAGTGGCAGGAGGCGCAGCAGGCCTCGGCGGCGCGCATCAACCTCTACGAAGAGAAGGTCGCAGAAACCCGCGAGCACCTGCTGCAAGGGTTCGATGCTTCGCTGCTGGACGTCGGGCAGTGGCCTCTGGTCAAGAGCGCCTATATCGCCCTGATCGATCTGCGTTTCGACGACGAACTGGCGGAAACCTGGTTCAACTCGATCTTCTGCAGCCTGTTCAGTCATGACCAGATCAGCGATGGCTGCATGTTTATCCATACCACCCGGCCGTCGCTGCGCAATCAGCCCAGCGCCGCCCAGACGCGCAGCTATCGGCCGGCTGGCGAGCTGCATCTGGCGCTGCAGGCGATCTTCGACGATTACCGTTTCGACGCCCCCTACGAGGATCTGTCGCGCGACCTGCAACGTCTGCAGGAGCAGCTGCGCGCCAGCCTGCCGGATTGGGTTTGCAAGGATCCTGAGTTGTGCATCGAGCTGTTTTCCTCGGTGCTGTATCGCAACAAGGGCGCCTACCTGATCGGGCGCATCTACACCCGCGAGGAGCAGTGGCCGCTGGCGATCCCGCTGCTGCACCGCGAAGGGCAGGGTATCCAGGCCGATGCGGTGATCACCGACGAGGCGGAGGTGTCGATCATCTTCTCCTTCACCCGCAGCTATTTCATGGTGGACGTGGCCATCCCGGCCGAGTTCGTCGGCTTTCTCAAGCGCATCCTGCCGGGCAAGCACATCGCCGAGCTGTACACCTCGATCGGTTTCTACAAGCACGGCAAGTCCGAGTTCTACCGCGCCCTGATCGGCCACCTGGCCAGCACCGATGATCGCTTCATCATGGCGCCCGGCGTGCGTGGCATGGTCATGAG